>Ga0209636_10006602_pt1 | contig 11864 bp, 13 predicted proteins | sample DeeMarSWOR152_54_FD_187464 | JGI IMG/M metagenome (GOLD analysis project Ga0209636, IMG submission 187464) | Marine sediment microbial communities from White Oak River estuary, North Carolina - WOR-1-52-54 (SPAdes) (version 2) | ecosystem: Environmental > Aquatic > Marine > Intertidal zone >...
GTCGTGGGCGGTCTCGGTGCAGCGCCACTTCGTTCTGTTTTGTTGTATTGCCTCGATAACCGCGACCAATTCCAGAGAGTTTCCCTGCTTCATGGAGCCAAGAGACCGATTGAGATGATCTTCCGGGAAGAATTCTTAGCCTTAAAGGAGAGGGAAGACCTTGAATGCCATTTGGCAGTTGATGAGGATGATACAGGAACCTGGACGGAAAATATAGGAGTTGTAACCACTCTCTTCCCTCTACTCGAAGAGATTAATCCATCTAACACCTATGCCCTCGTCTGCGGTCCTCCCGTGATGTATAAATTTGTCATCAAAGAGTTTGTCAAACTAAAAATCCCCAAAGACCAGATCTTGATGACTCTAGAAAGAAGAATGAAATGCGGGGTTGGAAAATGCGGTCACTGCGCCATTGACTACATCTATACCTGTCTGGATGGCCCCGTCTTCACTTACTGGGATGTTATCCACATGAGGGAACTCATCTAAGGAGAAAAAAATGGAAAAAGACAAAAAAGAAAAATTGAAGATCGGCATCTATGAACTCACGGGCTGCGCAGGGGATGCTCTCCTTATCCTTGACTGCGAAAAAGAGCTTATCGATATATTCAAAGCCGCCGACATACAATCCTTCCTGATGGCCAAGAGCGATAATATCGATGGGGAACTGGATGTTGCTCTAGTCGAAGGTTCTGTCTCAACAGAAAAAGAAAAAAAGGAACTCCTGGATATAAGGAAGAGAGCAAAGATTGTGGTCGCCATCGGGATCTGTGCCTGCTTTGGAGGAATCCAAGCTGGCTTCCGGAATAAAAAAAACTGGGAAAAAAATTTTAAAGAAGTCTATGGAGATATCCAAATGACCCATACAAAACCTGTTCAATCCAAACCCATCGACGCTCACATCAAAGTCGATTATTACCTTCCCGGCTGCCCGATCGGTAAAGAACAATTTTTATCCACTTTCAACCGAATCCTGAGAGGAAATCCTCCCGAACTCTATCGGTTTCCTGTCTGTGTGGAATGCAAATGGAATGAGAACGAATGTCTTCTCAATAAAGGCATTCCCTGTTTAGGCCCTGTCACCGCAGCAGGATGTGGCTCAATCTGTATCAATCATAACCTTCCCTGCGTTGGCTGCTGGGGACCAGTCGAGGGAGCAAACCTCACCTCTGAATTTCAACTCTTACAAGAGCATGGGTTCGATCGTGATTTCATCAAGAAGAAAATGGCCAATTTCAGCGGCACAGGAATGGCCGATTTTCTGGATAAACTCGAAGGAGAAAAGAAATGAAAAAAATATCTGTGGAACATCTGGCCCGGGTGGAGGGAAACGGAGGAATTTCCGCCACCATTGATGGTAAAGTTGTGACCGAAGTAAAATTCATCATAAACGAAGGACCTCGCCTTGTCGAAAGACTGACTGTAGGCAAGACTCCAGAGGAAGATGTAAATCTTGTTCCCCGGATCTGTGCCATCTGTACTCTCTCTCATAAATATGCCGCGATTCGCGCTATGGAAAATGCCCTATCTGTAAAAGTGCCTCCCAAAGTTCAGTTGTTCAGGGAACTCATGCATCTGGGTGAAATGATTGAAAGTCATTCTCTTCACATCTATTACCTTGCTCTACCTGATTACGTCGGATTTCCGAACGCGATCGCCATGGCTTCTCAATTCGAGCTCGAGGTCAAGATAGCTCTTGAGATGAAAGAATTCGGAAATCACATCATGAAGACAGCCAGCGGCCGCTACATCCATGGCGAAAATCCTGTCATCGGTGGCTTCGGCAAATTCCCGACAAGGGAAGAGTTATTGTGGACGAAAAGCAGGGCTATTCAATTCATGCCTTTTGTCCTGAAAACAGTCAACCTTTTTTGTGAGCTCGATTATCCTTATTGTCCTGAAGACGATACTGTCTTTGCCTGCTGCAATCCCTCCAAGAATAAATACGGATTTGCTGGTGATGAAATCGTCCTTTCTACAGGAGAAATAATAAATAAAGAGGATTACAAGAGCCTAACCAATGAATTTGTGGTCTCTCATTCCTATGCAAAACGCAGCCGCTATCAAGGAAAGCCTTACTCTGTCGGTGCGCTAGCCAGAGTCAATAACCTCGGCGAAAGGCTGAAGGGCGAGGCAGGTAAGATGTATAGAAAATACTTCGATTCCCGTTGGAAGAAAAATCCACTTTTTAATAATGCGGCTCAAGCTCTAGAAATTCTCTACACTTTCGAAAGGATTCCTCGATTGGTGGATGAGCTCCTGAATTATCCAGAAGATCCGCCTGTGGTTAAGTACAAAGCCAAAGAAGGCAAAGGAACAGGAATCGTCGAAGCTCCACGGGGCCTCCTTATTCATTCCTATGAAATAACTGATGCCCTTGTTTCTCACACGGATATTATCACACCTACGGCTCAAAATGCTGAAGATATCGAAAGGTACTGCTACATTGCTGCTCAGAAACTCCTTGAAAATGGCGAGGGGGATAAAATCAGGGAAAGAATGGATCTGGTCGTCAGAGCCTTCGATCCTTGCATCAGTTGTTCCGCTCATATGGCTGAGGTTAAAAAAGCCCCTCAAAACGATTGGAAGGAGAAGCTGGAGGAAGTAAAAAAGAAAGGCCCACCAGTTTATGTAGGAGTAGGCAAACGCACCCGTTCAGATGATGGATTGGGAATAGAACTTGCTCTTAAGCTGCGAAATCGGGGAATGAGAGATGTCTGGCTCGAATATGAAATAGCGCAAAGAGAGGGACTTTGGAAAAACAAGCATCATCGCCCTCTTATTTTCCTTGATGCTGTAGACTTCAGAGAGAAACCAGGGAAAGTGATTCTTCTTCCCCTTCATTACATCTTCACCAATGCAGCTTTAAGTCATCGGCTTCTGCCTTTCATCTCCAGTGAAATGAATTATGAAAGATTAAAGAATTCCTATGTTCTCGGAATTCAACCTGAATCAATCCAAGAAGGAAAGAAATTTTCGAAGTCTGTCCGCCTGGCAATAGCCGCAGTCCTTGCTCAAATATTGAATTAATAAAAATGTAAATAGTTCTATTTCTGATCTACTCAGAAGAATCGTCCCTTTAACCTCCTTATGCAAAATCGTCCATCTCGGTGAATAAAACAAAAGGGATCAATAAATAATCAACTTGCCCACTCTTTCCTCCTGCATGAGTTATTTCGCCCTTGGGCCGTTCTTTAGAGGAGGGATAAATTGAACAAAAGTAGGGAATTATTCCCCAGCCTTTTATTGCTTCTTCCTTAGATAACAATTAAACTCCAGCTTTATTTTCATAACTTATTTAATATCAATAAATTAAAATGAATATGTTCAAAACTTATCCTTCAGGATAATTGGCACATTAATTGCACTTTTATCAAGCGAGCAAACAGTGATGAATACAGAAAAAAGAATCCTCGTCATAGATCCTGACTCTAAGGAAAGAAAAGACCTAGCTCTGTTTTTTAAGAACCAAGACTATTATGTTGAAACAGGAAGGGGTCTTCCTGATGCAATAAGGAGGATATCAGATGGGAATTTCAATTGTCTAATAATGGATGTTAACCTTCCTGAAATGAAAGGGTACGAAGCTGTTCCCATAATAAAAAATATTGATCCTAAAATAAAGGTCATAATGACTACCAAAAAAAACACAAAAAAGTTGGAAGCCAAAGTTAGGGAACAGGATATCTTTTTTTATTTTATAAAATCATTCGGAAAAGACGAATTAAGACTGGCAATCAATAATGCCTTTAAGTAATAAAGGAGGATAAAATGGAAAAATCAAAAGCAAAGATTTTAGTCATCGATGATGATCCGGATTTCCTAGATGCTGTAACTCCAATCCTGGAATCTGCCTTGTACAGCGTTACAACTGCTGTAAATCCCGATGAAGGAAAGGAAAAACTCTTCTCTGAGAAACCTGATCTCATCCTTCTCGACATCATGATGGACAGTCTATTCGACGGCTTTTCGCTCTGCCACGCAATTAAGACCTCGACGGAATACAAAGAGTTCAATGACACGCCCATCATTTTCGTCTCAGCTGTAAAAGAGAAAACCGGCTCTAGATTCCAGTTCAAAGGCCAAGAACAGGGCATGGTAGGGCCAGACGACTACATCGATAAGCCCGTGAAGCCCGATGACCTTCTCTCTCGCATCAAGAGGCTGCTGAAGTAATGAAGAAGTGAGATGTCCTCAAAGAGTTCAAGTGACAGATATTCTCTATGTCCAGAGCTGTGAACTTAATCTTTCCATATACTTCCGAGCAATTACTCTTAAATTACACTCTAAAGGCTTCACCAACATTCTTTCCTAAAAGATCATAATGATAGAAAAGAAACCAACTGTACTCGTCGTAGATGATGAAGAATCTATGAGGGACTCTTGCTCTCAGATCTTGATCAAAGATGGCTTCCAGGTAGACACAGCTGAAAATGGGTCCATTGGTTTAGAAAAAATCAAAGAAAGTAAGCCCGATTTAGTACTCATCGACCTGAAAATGCCAGGGATCAACGGTATGGATGTCCTAGAAAAAACCAAGGAAATAGAGCCCAACATTATTCCCATCGTCATCACTGGTTATGCCACAGTCGAGTCAGCTGTTGAAGCCATGAAAAAGGGAGCCTATGATTTCCTTCCCAAACCCTTCAGTCCAGAAGAATTGCGCATAATCATCAGGCGAGGGCTGGAAAGAAAGAAACTTATCCAGGAAACCGAAGCTCTCCGTAGAGAGAAGAAACTCATCGAAGAAAATTTTATCACCATGGTTTCTCACCAGCTTCGAAGTCCTTTGAGTGCCATCCTCCAGTATTTTGAAGTCATTCTAGCTGGAATAGTAGGAGAGGTGGACCCAAAACCAAAAGAAATGCTGGTTAAAGCTAAAGAAAGATTGGAAGGCCTGCTCACCCTCATCAATGACTGGCTGGATGTTGCCAGAATAAATGGTGGACAAATCATCGACAAGCTCAAACCTCAAAAATTGAGGCCAATTTTAAAGAAACTCGTAGAGTTCATGCAACCTCAAGCTAAAGAGAATAATATCACCCTCGAACTCTCGTCATACTCTGGTAATGATCTTGTTAAAGGCGATGAGGAGACTCTGGAACAGGTCTTTACTAATCTTATAAGCAATGCGATCAATTACAATAAGCCCAAAGGCTCAGTCAAAATATCCTTTAAGGAAGAAGATGATTTCATCGCCATTGAAATCCAGGACACCGGCATAGGTATAGCCCAGGAACACCTGCCCTTTATTTTCGACCAATTCTACAGGGTAAAAAGGAGTGAAAGCCAAAAAACAAAAACCTCAGGATTAGGACTTTCCATCGCCAAAAAAATCGTCGATGCCCATGGAGGCGAAATCAAGGTTTCCAGTGAATTGGGAAAAGGAAGCGCTTTTACAGTCTTGTTGCCAAAGGCAGAAAAAAAATCGTGAATAGCAATAAAGGGCAAAGCGACCAAGACTAGCAAATCAATCATAGGAGTCAGGTCTCAACATTTGACATTTTAAGATCCTTTTCAATATCTTATCCCTATAAGACTATAGAAAAAGAAATAGCGTACAGATGAAAACACTCGTTTTAGGCTTAGGAAATGAGCTTTACGGAGATGACGGCGCAGGCATCCATGTGGTTCGAAAATTAAAGCATAAGTTGGAACCTCAAAAAAAGACTCAGCCTTGGCTTAAAAATGTCGATTTCGAGGAATGTTCGGTTTCAGGTGTTGCCCTTCTTGATATCATTGCTGGCTATGAAAGACTTATTATCGTGGACACGATAAAAAAAGCAAACCCCCTAACGGGCAAAATCCATATACTCAAAGATAAAGATCTAAGGCACGTTCCTGGCCCTTCTCCCCACTATGTCTCTGTTCCACAAACATTAGAGATCGGCAAGAATCTTGGACTTAAAGTCCCCTCTCAGATCAAGATTATAGCTGTTGAGGCAAAAAATCTGTATAATCTTGGGGAAGGCCTGACTGAAGAGATGAAAAAATCCATTCAGGTTATAATGAAGAAAGTCATAGAAATTTTAAAAAAATAGAGAAATGGAGAAAAAGGAAGTCCTAGTCTTAGAAGAACTTCTCGGCTCCAACAAAAAAATTGCCACCGAGATTCGAAAAAAGCTCCAGGAGAAAGGAATTCTAACCATCAACCTCCTGAGCTCTCCCGGGGCAGGTAAGACGACCCTTTTAGAAAAAATCGCAGAGGTATTGAGACCCGACTATAGAATGGCTGTTATTGAGGGAGACATCGAGACAGAAAGGGACAGCGAAAGAATAAGGGCCAAGGGAATACCCGCTTGGCAGATTATCACTGGGGGAGCGTGTCATCTCGAGGCCAAAATGGTGGCTAAGGTCTTTTCGGAAATCCCCGCGGATTTAGATTTCCTGTTTATCGAAAACGTCGGAAACCTCGTCTGCCCTGCCAGTTATGATTTGGGGGAAAACATCAGATGCGTTATTCTCTCCACTCCAGAAGGAGATGATAAGCCTAAAAAATACCCCAAGGCATTCATCACTTCTGACTGTTTGATCATCAACAAAACTGACCTCATTCCTCCACTTCCATTCGATATGGAAAATGCTAAAAGGGAAGCGCTGGAGATTAATCCAGAGCTAAAAATCTTTATCACTTCCGCCCTTAAGGGCTCAGGAATCAGTGAATTAACAGATTATTTCCTTTCCTCCCTCCAAAAACTCCGTCAAGAGAATGCATGAGCTCTCCATCGTAGCCAATCTCTTCGAAATCTTAGAAGAAAAGGCAAAAGAACAAAAAGCTAAAAAAATTATAATGGTAAAGCTACAGGTTGGCGTCCTCTCAGGAGTCGTCCCAGAGTTCTTAGAAACGACTTTTGATATTTATAAAAAAGAGACCATAGCCGACAAAGCCAAGTTAAAGATAGTAAAAATTCCTCTCAAAATCCAATGTCAGAAATGCCACACAGAAATGGTTAAAGATGATTTTGTTTTCGTCTGCAGCAAATGCGGCGCTAAGGAATTGAAGACACTTTCGGGAACAGAACTGCTCCTTGAAAAAATTGAATTGGAAGTTTAATGAACTAGGTTCTATCGATTTGCTGGGCAAAATGAAGAAAATAAAAGAAGCAGGACTTAAAAGACCAAGGCAAACATATTTGTTGCCACCGCATTTTTCGAAATCATTCCTAATGAGATAATCAAGGGCACAGTTATCAACGAAATCCCGCCTACAGATACACTAAATATGCTCACAACAAAAGAAAGGAAACAAATTGTTAAGATGCTAATTGGGCTCATTTTCTCTTCTCTAAAAGCCAGCTTGAAACTGAGCTAAGAATGTATTCTTGGCGAGCTCTGTTCTTCCGTCTTTATTATACACATAATTGATTTGCAACTTCGTTTTCTTTGAAAAAAACCAATTTAGACCTATTGTTATCGCCTCAATTCTATCTTCTGCGATATCTGCATTCTTGTCAACCGAATCGTATTTGACTATAGCTTGAATTCGTTCGGGGACAAGGTCATAGCCTCCCTGAACATACCAGCCGTCTCTTTCATCATTCTTATCCCTGGCAAAGATATATTCTCCTTTTAAAGAGAGTTTTTTTTGAACAAATGCTATCTCTAATCCTGTTCTATTCTTATCTATAATCGGGCCACCCTGCAGTAAACTGTACCCACCACGGTAATGTGACAGGCCAAAAGAAAGACTATCAACAGGGTTAAACACTAGTCTCCCCGCGATGTCTTTTCGCTTGTTAGAGTCAGTTTGATTTATCCCTGATCCATTAAAGACTCCCAGGGCATATTCCACGCATGAAAATCTCCCGTTCAAAGTGACTCCGATATCCCGCCCCGATGCTCTTATGTCCCGCCCAGGACAGAGCTTTTCCACTGTCTGGGAGCGGCTTATAGTATCCAAGGCAGAAGATGAGGTCAGGTTTTCTAAGCTGAAAGGCACCTTGAACTGACCAAATCTCAACTTCACTTGAGTTTTAAGGTGAATCTCGATTTGGGCATCCAACAGGACAGGGCTTTTTACAGCATCGACCTGGAGTTTATAATGAATACTCCTAAGTATCTCTCCCCCTAAACTCAACCTGGCTCTTCTGATTCTGAATCCGTCTTTGTTCTTCTCTAAGTGGCCATACTCGACCTGAGTAAATCCATTCAATCTCAAAGATTGATTTGTCAAAAATGAAAATTCCTTTTTGTTTTCATCTGCAGAAGAATTTCCTGCCAGGATAAAAAGGCAGAAAACCCAAAATAAAATATTGTTTTTTCTCATTTTGCTTTCTCTTATAACCTTTATCATAATGAAACTCTAAATAGCCTGCCGCATCTACGAAAAAAGGCTGCGGCCTGTCATTCAGCTGAATCAGGGACTGATCCACTATGATGATTAAATAATTTTTGCCAGGGTAATTAAACCCAATATCAAAGTCCCGATTCCAACGGCCAATTTCAAACGATGGGTTTTCAGCCTTCTTACTGTCAAGGCAGAAAAGGGGACTGATGCAAGAGCTCCAACAATTAAAGAAGGAGCGAGCACCCATTGAATTGTATGATTAGTAAAAACGAGATAGGTTATCACTCCGACTAAGCAGGTCAATCCTTCGGCGAGAGAAGTGATGCCTATGGCATTCTTGGAATTTACCCCAGAGAGGATTTGCCCGCTGGTCACCAAGGGACCGTAACCTCCTCCACTTATTCCCTTATTGAAGGCAGCTAAAAGCCCCAAAGAGGTAATCTTTTTCCAAGAAAATTTAAATGTTTTGTTTAAAGTCACCAGGATAAAAACTCCCATGCTCAAAACCAAAATTCCAATATAGAGCTTTAAAATAAACGATGAAATTCTGAGCGCCACGAGGACTGCTATAAGGGTGCCGAAAACACTACATCCTGCCATGACCATAGCGATTTTGAATGCTTTGGTTCCAAATTTCAAATTGACATTTTTAGCCTTGTGGTGCAAAAATCCAGCGCTCAACCCTGTCAGTAATTCGGAGAGCAAGACTGCAGGGACAATCTGGAGTGGTTGATATCCCATTAACAATAAGAGAGGGGTGAGAGTCGTCCCATAACCCATTCCTAAAGTTGAATCGATGTATTCGCAGATAAAAGCTATGAGAATGATATAAACCGAAAATTGCAAAAAATCCATGGGTAGCTCCTTTCATGATATAATCTATTGACTATATCGATTATTATTTGAAAATTTTTAAGGCTTTTTCTGGATTTCACTTTTTGCATTCTTTGTCCTCTCAGCTAAATCTTCAAAAGTGGTATTCTCTAAGATCTCAGCTATACTGTCTCTGACTTCTTTCCAGAGCCATTTCAGCCCGCAAAAATCTTCTCTCGGACATACCTCATGAGCTATGACGCTAACACAATCGATCGGAGCAAGGGGACCGTCCATAACCCGAATGACTTCAGCAACTGTGATCTCGGAAGGATCTTTAGCCAGATAATAGCCTCCTCTGGGACCTTTCCTACTCCTCAAGTAGCCTGCTCTTTTCAATAAAAGAAGGATCTGTTCAAGGAAGCGTTCCGGAATATCCTGGGCAGCAGAGATGTCTCGAATATGAAGGCGTCCTTCAGGATAGTGGAGCGCTAACTCCAGCATAGCCCTGCTGGCGTATTCTCCTTTGGTTGAGAGTTTCATTTCGATTATATAATCGACTTACTCAATTGACTATATAATAAAATCACATAGATATCATTATGTCAAGATTTCTTTTAATACTTGCCTAAATTAATAAATGCACATCGCTATTCCTAGGACAACCGTACTGCTTTTCGCTATGTCTTCAATTCTCTTTTTCTCATTTAGTAGGTATATTGTTGACATTCATTCAGGTCAATGTTAAAAACTCATAGGCCTTACAAGTAGAGAATAAAGCAATGATAAATAAAAGAGTCCGCTCGAATCGGGATCAAGTGGACTTCTGGTTCCAGTATTTCCTTAAACGCTAATATGAAACGAGAGCTTGATAATTTTATATACTTCAAAAAATGCCCCGTCTGTTCCAGTTCATCCCTTGCTCCATTCAAAAAAAGTACATTTGACTTCCTCCGTTTAAGTAAAGAGCAAATAAAAATAACGAACAGCGATTATGGAAAGATCTGGGATTTAAGCCGTTGCCAAGACTGCAGCCATATCTTTGCAAACCCCTGCCCTTCGCCTGAATTCCTCTCCTCTCTTTATTCAGAAGTTGAGGACCCGCTGTACGAAGAAGAAGCCCGAGGACGCTCCAAGAATTTTTTAAGAATCTTAAAGCATATTGAAAGGATACATCCTCCTCGAGGAACGCTCTTTGATGTCGGGGCTGCGACCGGAATTTTCTTGAATCTCGCTCGCCAGCGGGGTTGGGAAGTCGATGGAACAGAAACCAGCTCCTGGGCAGTTAGACTGGCAGAGGAAAAATACAATCTTAAGCTTCGAGCAGGCTCTTTTGAAACGGTTGAGCTGAAAAAAAATTTCTATGCGGTTGTGACCTTAATCGATTTTATCGAGCACACTCCCCGCCCTTTCCAAGCTTTGGTCAAAGCGCACGAAATACTTTCTTCAGACGGAATCTTGGTATTGGTGACCCCTGATATCAATAGTCTGGCGGCTAAAATTGCAGGAAAAAGATGGTGGCATTTCAGAGCAGGTCATCTGGCTTTTTTTAATTCAAAAAGCCTCAATAATCTTCTGCAACGGTCCGGTTTTCAAGTCATAAAGGAAAGAAAGTATGCCTGGACCTTTAGTGCCCATTACCTGATTTCTCGGAAGCCCCGGCTTCAATTTCTCCTGAAAAATCCCTTTTTAGCTTCTTTTTGGAAAAAAATTCAGCTAAAATTAGCCCTTGGCGATTCCTTTGAAATCTATGCCAGGAAGGAAGAAAATCATTGAATCCTTACTTGAGAGCGATCCGTCTGGAAAGATGGCCGAGGAGCACGGCCATCTTTTTGGGAAGCGCAGCCTATTTCTTTCTGTATAGGGATTTATCTCCATTCACTGATCTGTATGTTATTCTCCGTCTTGTATTATCTTTTCTACTTACCTGGTTTATATCAACAGCCAGCTACATCATCAACGAAATTGCTGATGCGCCTTATGATATTCATCATCCCACTAAGCGAAATCGCCCCCTGGTCAAGGGAGAAATCAAGATCATTCCCTTCTCTCTATTGGGGTTTGTTCTAATTCTTGCTGCTCTCATTCCCGCCTTTCTTTTTTATTCCCCCAGTTTTTTCTTCTCTCTCCTTATACTCCTCATCGCTGGCTTTATCTATAATCTCAAGCCGGTGAGGACAAAGGATATCCCCTTCTTGGACGCCATATCAGAATCAGCCAATAATCCCATTCGATTCTTGATTGGCTGGTTTGCTCTCTCTCCATCTAACATCTTTCCTCCTCTCAGTCTCTTGATCTGCTGGTGGGCTTTTGGGAATTTTTTATTGGTGGCCAAAAGACTATCAGAGTTTCGTTTATTGCAGGAAAAAGCAGGAGATTACCGAGCATCCCTTAAAAAGTATTCCAACTTATCCTTGCTCATGGGAATGACTGTCAGTGCTGTCGTTTTTTTCCTGACTTATTTTTACTTCGCCTTTGCCTTTAGATTCCAATCTCTTTTCCTCTTTTCACCTTTCCTTCTCTTTTACTTCTTTCTCTTCTTTAGAAAAACTATGAAAGAAGAGGAAGTCATGGAGGAGCCCGAACAGCTTCTCAAAACCATGAAGTTTGCCCTTTATACTATTTTCCTGGTGCTCCTCTTTGTCCTCTCCTTTTTCATAGATAGACCGGGACAATAAGCACAATGAATATAAGTGTACTTGAATAGAGATGAATCTTTTTGAGTGAGGAATAGATCATGAGTCTAATAGAAATAACGCTGAAA
>Ga0209636_10006606_pt1 | contig 11854 bp, 9 predicted proteins | sample DeeMarSWOR152_54_FD_187464 | JGI IMG/M metagenome (GOLD analysis project Ga0209636, IMG submission 187464) | Marine sediment microbial communities from White Oak River estuary, North Carolina - WOR-1-52-54 (SPAdes) (version 2) | ecosystem: Environmental > Aquatic > Marine > Intertidal zone >...
GGGAGTTTCTGGAAAAGCTGGATAAAAACATGGGGCAGTATATCAAGAGCGGATCCAAGCCCGCCAAGCTGACGGCGGCGGGGGAGTATGCCATTGGGTGCTCCTTTGCCTTTGTCTATGCAACCCTGAAGAAGCAGGGTTCCCCTGTCGAGATGGTATTTCCCGGAGAGGGAGCCGGCTATGAGCTCGAGTCCAATGCCCTTCTGAAGGGGGCAAAGCACAAGAGGGCGGCAAAGAAATTTCTCGACTGGGCCATCAGCGAAAGCGCCATGCGGGAATACGCAAAGTGGAAGCTTGGGGTGACGCTCCCGGGAATTCCTGGGCCGGCCGCTCTGCCCAAACTGGAGACCATCAAACTGGCCCCCATGGATTTTCCATGGCAGGCAACCAACCGAGGGGAGATCCTCGTCATCTGGCAGGATAAGTTCCTGAGGTAGGCGGAATCGATGAGAGGAGGCACGGTGGTTCTGCCTCCTCTCTTTTTTTTAAAGTTTGCCGATCACATTGACATCTTTCCCCTGTCACAATAAGATCTTTAGACCATTGGACCGCGTCCTAGGGGGATGGTCAAAAATCAACAACGATAAAACAGGGATTTTATCATGCCAAGGAATCTGCAATTAAAAGATTTAACAAAGGTATTCGGTACGCTTGTCGCTGTTGATCGCGTGAACCTGGAGGTTCAGGAGGGCGAGTTTGTCTGCTTTCTGGGGCCTAGCGGATGTGGAAAGACAACGATCCTCAGGATGATCACAGGGTTTGAAACGCCAACCCAAGGCGACATTGCTTATGACGGGAGGGTCATTAACGATCTTGTCCCTCAAAAGCGTGAGTTTGGCATTGTCTTTCAATCCTACGCCCTCTTTCCTAATATGACCGTCTCAGAGAACATTGCCTTTGGGCTCAAGATGAGGAGAATGCCGAGGGAGAAGATTAGGAACCGGGTTGACGAAATCCTCGACCTTATCGGTCTAAGGGATTGGCGGAACAACTATCCGGCTCAGCTCAGCGGAGGCCAGCAGCAGCGAGTTGCCTTGGGACGGGCCCTCGCTCCCAATCCCACCGTGTTGCTTCTGGATGAGCCCCTAAGTGCCCTAGATGCTAAGATCCGAGTTCGCCTGAGAGCCGTGATCAAACGGCTCCAGCAAGAGCTTGGCATCACCATGGTCTATGTGACCCACGATCAAGAGGAGGCTCTTGCCATCGCTGATCGGGTTGTGGTGATGCAAGAAGGGATTTTCAAGCAGGTGGGCACACCTATCCAGATCTACAAGAACCCCCAATCCGATTTTGTGGCCGACTTCGTCGGTATCTCAAACTTCTTTGAGGGAGAACGGCAAGACGGCACCGTGCAGGTGAAGGGTATTCGGTTTGTGGCTCCTGATGCGGAAGGCCTTCCCTCGAATAAGGTAATCCTCTCCATCAGGCCTGAAAAGATTGAAATCATCAACCCCGAGAGACCGCCCCGAGATCTTGAGCCATCAAACATCGTCAAGGGAACCATCGAGGTCATTACCTTTCTGGGAGCCGTTGTGAGAATCCTGGTCATCGCTGCCAATAGAGACGTGATTGTCGACATGGTGGAGAAGGAGTTCGAGGAAAGACAATTGAACCGGGGGGACGAGGTCGAGATGTATTTCCCTCCTGAGGCGTTTCTCGTGTATCAGCAGGATTAGGCAGGCCTTGGAATCGTGCTGATTCATCAATAACATACGGGATAAACAATGGATCGGTCGTCGAATGAAACGTACAGTGTGTCTGCCACTAGCCTTCTTGTCGACAAGCATATCCTGACCGGGGTAACGATCCTCATTGCATTTCTGCTTGTCTTCTTCATGCTCTTCCCGATCTACAAGATTCTGGTCATGAGTTTTTTCAGGGAAGGCATTTTCGGCTTGGAGAACTTCACCCTTGCCAACTATATCAAATACTTCGGAACACCCCGGATCTTCAGATCGCTCACCAACAGTTTCGTTGTTTCAGTCATGACCATGATCATCACCACAGTTCTGGCCTTCTTTTTTGCCTATGCCCTGACGCGGACCACCATCCGCGGTAAGGGCTTTTTTAATACTGTGGCTTTCATGCCGCTCATTGCCCCCTCCATCATCCAGGCCCTGGCCCTAATTCTGCTCTTTGGCCGGAACGGGCTCATCACCGCCCATCTTTTAAAGGTCGATTGGTCCATATACGGCGCATGGGGGATTATCATTTCGGAGGTTCTCTACTGTTTTCCTCATGCCCTGGTGATCCTTTACACGACCCTCTCTGCGGTAGACACACGTCTGGATGAGGCGGCCGAAAGCCTTGGGGCTAATGCCCTGCAGGTCTTTTGGAAAGTGACCGTTCCTTCGGCCAAGTACGGACTTCTCAGCGCTGCTGCCCTGACCTTCAACCTGACGATTACCGATTTCGGAAACCCTGTGGTGATCGGCGGAGACTTCAATGTCCTCGCGACCGAGATCTATGCCCAGGTGACAAATCTCTATCGGTTCGACCTTGGGGCCACGGTGAGCGTCATTCTCCTAGTTCCTTCTGTCGCGGCTTTCATGTTCAATTACTATGTCACAAGGAAAAGTTTTGCCCTGATCAGCGGTGCAGCGCGCCCATTTATCCGGTCCTCCAGGCCTCTCAGAAAATGGGGATTTACGCTTTACTGCAGCCTTGTTTCTGCCTCCATCATCATGGTTTTTGCTACCGTTGTGATGGGGTCGTTTGTGAATGTCTGGCCCTATGATTGGTCGCTCACCCTGAAACACTATCGGTTTCCCTCTCTCGGGGGATACTCGGCCATCTGGACCAGTTTCTGGATCTCCCTTTTTGTTGGTTTTTTCGGTGCTCTCTTCACCCTCATTGCGGGTTACATTGTGGAAAAGAAGAAACCCTTTGGCGTGCAACTTCTTTATCTGCTTTCGGTGATGCCAGCAGCTATTCCTGGCCTAGTCCTTGGGCTCGGATATATTCTGGCCTTCAACAGGCCGTATTATATCTTCTATGGGACTCCCTGGATTATCATCATCTGTGTGGTCATTGCCAACTTTACTCTGGGTACTCTCTCCAGCATTTCCAACATCAAGAACATCGATCCATCGATTGAGGAGGCCGCCACAAGCCTTGGATCCACCTCAATTAGTACCTTTGTCCGCCTGATATTCCCCCTTTCAAGGGTGGCCTTTTTCCAGAATTTTGTCTACTTCTTCATGCGTTCCATGACGACCATCAGTGCGGTCATCTTTCTGGTTTCAGCGACCGTCCATCTGGCAGCCATCGAGATCATCTGGCTTGACAACGATGGGTGGACTGCCAGCGCGGACGCCATGGCCACTTGCGTGATCGCGATTGTTCTCGTCATGCTCGGCCTTCTGCGAATCGTTATGGGCAAAAAGGGTGGTCCTGTCATGGGTGGTGGCGCGGCCTAGCCGCCACTGTTCAAACCCCTTTCCGCCTCTTTCGAGTGTTTTTTGACAATTCTAAGAAGCGCTTCAGGAACTCGAAACCCTAGGGGCAACTTCGTCTCAAAACTTCCGCTTCAGGCTCGGATGCTGAGTTTCCTTCCCTTGTGCTTGTCAGGCTGCGGTAGCAAGAAATCTCTGAAAGACCCCACACGAGGATGACGGAGTAACGGGATACTGAGAGGTGAAAAGGGATTGAAATTGAGGAGCAAAACGTGTTGACAGGGCTGTATCTTCCGTGATAGGCTGTATAGACAGCTAATCAGCCGTCCCGATCGAAAGGAGTAGCACATGGATATGAAAAGGCTCTTTGTTCCCTGGTATGACAAAATCAAACCTTATAAGACCGATGACATTGCATTGGCGTGGCAGGACCAGGATCTTCACCGCATGTTTGTCAATGAAAACCCCATCGTGCCATCAGAAAAGATCGTCGAGGCGGTCTCAAATGCAGCCAGACTCGGCAACCGCTACCCGGACAATGGGGTTCGTATCCGCAAGAAAATCGCGGAAATGCACAAGGTCAGCCCAGACAACGTATATATTGGTAATGGCTCGTCTGAGATTATCGAACTCATGTGCAGGCTCTTTCTGGCACCGGGGGATGAGATTCTCCTTCCGAATCCAATTTTTTCACTGTATGAGATCAGAGCGTTAAACGTGGGAGCCAGTGTTATCAATGTCGACGTAACGGCAGACATGCAATACGATACCGACGCCATGCTGGCGGCCATAACCCCAAAAACAAAGCTGATGGTCTTATGCAATCCAAACAATCCCACCGGGGGCTTCATCCCTGACGAGCACATCGAGCGACTGCTCCGGGCCGGTATCCCTACGCTCCTCGACGAAGCCTACCTGGAATATCATCCAGATCACGAATCGAAGGATTACATGATCAAGGAGTACCCGAACACCGTGGCTAGCCATACTTTCTCCAAGGCTTATGGAATGGCCGGGATTCGATTTGGCTATGCCCTGGCCGATGAGACCATTATCCAAGCCTTCAGAAAGATCCAGATTCCCTGGAGCGCCAGTCTGCTCTCCATCGCCGCGGCCGAGGCGGCCCTGGAAGACAGGGATGGGCTGAGGCGAAAAATTGAGTACAACAACGCCCAGATCCGATACATCTATGATAAACTCTCGAAAATCGATGGACTTAGACCATACTTCTCCTATGGAAACTATATCATTATCGATACCACCGACCTTGGAGTCGATGGACAGGAGGTGGTCGACTATCTCTTCCAAGAGAAAAAGATTATGATCAAAGCGGTCAAGACCCTGAAAGATAGGCCAGGAATATTCCGGATCAGTGTGGGGACCACGGAAGAAAACAGGGCCTGCGTTGAGGGGATCAAAACGTTTTTCGCCGGTAGGAACAGGTAGCCTACCGGCGCCAACCTAAACGCACAATCGTTGATGAGTTCCTGGATGATGGGTTGGCACAAGAAACCTCTTACCGAGAGGAGGCAGCCATGATTATCGGAATCCCGACGGAGGTAAAAAAGCAGGAACACCGAGTAGGTATTGTTCCTGCTGGGGTTAAGGCATTGGTCAATCACAAGCATAGAGTCATCATCCAGAGGGGGGCTGGCCGGTACAGTGGTATCACGGACGAAGAGTATCAAGCCGCAGGAGCCATCATCGTGAAATCGGCAAAGGAGATCCATGATGAAGCCGATATGATCATCAAAGTCAAGGAACCGCTCCCAGAGGAATATGAACTTCTTCACGAGGATCAGATTCTCTACACCTATCTTCATCTTGCACCGGCTCCTGACCTGACCAAAGCCCTCCTCGGAAGAAAGATCATCGGCATTGCGTATGAAACCATCCAGTTAGAAGACGGATCCCTTCCCCTACTGACGCCTATGAGTGAAATCGCCGGCCGCATGTCGATACAGGTCGGCGCTTACCATCTGCAAAAAGAACATGGCGGTCGAGGGGTACTTCTCGGAGGGGTTCCAGGGGTGGCCCCTGGCAAGGTGGCCATTCTCGGCGGAGGAACGGTAGGGACAAACGCCGCAAAGATAGCGGTGGGAATCGGTGCACAGGTCACTGTGCTCGACGTCAATCTCGAGAGGTTGAGATACCTCGACGACATCTTCGGAAGCAAGATCATGACCCTCATGTCGGACAGCCACACTATCGAAGAAGCTGTCACTCAGGCTGATCTGGTCATCGGGGCAGTCTTGATTCCTGGAGCCAGAGCGCCAAGGTTGGTTAGTCGTGAAATGCTCTCCGAGATGAAGAACGGTGCAGTCATCGTGGACGTGGCAGTGGATCAGGGAGGCTGTATCGAGACGATCCACCCCACCTACCACGACAACCCGACCTATGAGGTAGATGGCATTATTCATTACGGTGTGGCGAATATGCCAGGAGCCGTAGCAAGAACCTCCACCTTTGCACTGACCAACACCACGCTGCCCTATGCCCTGAAGATCGCGAATTTGGGGTGGAAGGAGGCAGTCCGCACCGACAAGAGCCTTCTGCTGGGGCTTAATGTGGTTGAGGGTAACCTGATCTGTCAACCGGTCGGCGAGGCCTTAGGAATGGCCTGTGTTCCTATCGAAACAGTGATCGATTGAGTCGGCCCTTTCTTCTTCTCGAGGCCGAATCTATGTACCGGGGCCTATCTGAGGTACTCTCGAATGTGAGGGAGTCAATCGTATGGCAGAAATCGTTAACGAAAAGAGCCGGGTTCCAAAATATCTCCAGATCGAGGGCTGGATTGAAGAGATGATCTCTAAGGGTCGGTTTCAAATTGGGGACAGACTGCCCTCTGAGGTAAAGCTTTCAGCCCTTTGTGGTGTTCATCGCAACACGCTCCGCCAGGCCATTTCTGAACTTGTGAATCGGGGATTGCTCACCACAAAGAACGGCGTAGGAACCTTCATCAGCTCCAAAGTGCCAGAAAACGCCAGATATTCTTTAGACCGGATTTCCAGCTTTTCTGAAGACATGCGTTATGCAGGATACAAGCCGAGTACCAGGCTGATCTCAAAAGGGGTCATCGAGGCCACGGCGGAGATTTCGGAGAAACTCATGTTGGGTTCAAGTTCTGCGGTCATCCGGATTGTTCGCCTCCGAATGGGCGACCAAATTCCATTTATTTTGGAGAGAAGCCATCTTCCCTATGAGGAATTCAAAGAGATTCTCGAAAAGGACCTGACCGGTTCCCTCTATCAACTTCTGGTAGATCAGTTCGGCCTCAAGCTCGATCGCTCTGTTCAAAACTTCAGGTCTGTGCTTCTGACCGGACTGGAAGCAAGACTCTTAAAAGTCTCTCAGAACTCACCGGGCGTATTCTTGGAAAGCATTATCTACGACGCCAAGGGTGTGGCGGTTGAACTGCTCCAATCGCACTATCGGGGTGACAAATACGTGTTTCAGGTCCATTCAGGAGACTATCGGGTGAGCCTGGAAACTTAAGAATCATTTTGACAATGAGGAGGCTGAGAGAAAATGTCTGAGACGGGTGTTCTTGAGAGACTGCAAGAAGCTAACAGGGACGCAGAGATCTGGTGGGATTCATCGCCCCTGGTGTATAGAAGCTGGGCGTCAAGCATGGTGGAGAAGGCTCCTGACGGGAAGAGGGAGTGTTGGACTCAACAGTTGAGACGCCTTTTCGATCCGGACAATCCAAAGGAGACTCTGTTTCGCGGTGTCACGACAAACCCCCCTCTGAGCTACAATGCGATCAAGGACGACCCCAAATCCTGGGCCAAGATCGTCAGAGGCCTCATCAGGGACTATCCTGACAAAGGGGTAGAGGAGATCTTCTGGATGACGTACAAGCAGATTGTCAAGAGAGGAGCCGAGTATTTCCTTCCTGTATGGGAGCAATCTGAACACACCTATGGGTATCTTTCCGGCCAGGTCGATCCCCGAGATGTCTATGATGGGGACCGGATGTTTGCCCAGGCCCTTGAACTTGCCGAGCTGAGCCCAAACGTCATGATCAAATGCCCTGGAAGTCGTCAAGGCTATGAGTTGATTGAGAAGCTCACGGGAAAAGGTATCGCCACAAATAACACGCTGGCCTTCACGGTGCCGCAATTCGTCGCATGTATGGAAGCGGTGCAGAGAGGACTACAGAAGGCCAGGCAGGATGACGTGGACATGTTTCGATGGCGATCGGTCATCACCCACATGTCAGCCCGATACGGGACGCTGGGAGACCTGAAGACGCAGGCCGAGGCGAGGGAAATCGAGCTGAGCGAGGCAGACATTCGCTGGGCAGAGCTTTCCATCTTCAAGAAGGGATACAGGATTCTTGAAGAGAAAGGATATCCCAACAAGATGCTCATGTGCAGCATGCGAATCAGCCCACCCACGGAGGATGGAAGTGCCGCCAGCTGGCACATCGAAAAGATCACTGGAGGCGACGTGATTTACACGTGTCCTCCAAAGTACATTGGTGAGTTGATGGAGGTAGAGGATAAACTAAGAGACTTCAACCCCGAGGCGATTTACGAAGAACCTCCCAAGGAGGTCTTGCAAAAACTCATGAGGCTTCCCTACTTTGCCGAGGCCTACGAACCAGACGGGATGACCAAAGACCAGTTCAACAAGCAGGGGGCGCTGGTGGCCACCGCGGCCGAATTCTCCAAGGCAACCCGCGCAACGGTTGATTTCGTGGCCCAGCAGTTTCAGGCCGAGGGGAAAATGTAGGAGACTTGCCAGGAAATCCCTTTTATGCCGGGCTTCACGGACCTCCGTGTCACTAGGCTCTGTGACTTCAATCTTGCAGGAAAATCAAATAATTACTTGATACTGAAAAATGTCCTTTGAGCGAACATCACGAGATTTCTGGGGGACCCGTCTTGGCGAGTGCAGTGTCCCCGAGGGGGCGAGCTTCTACTGTCTGAGGCCGGAGAATGCCGAGTTTAGAAGGTCGAACGCAACGAGCCTTAGAACGGGTCAGAAAGGTCGTTCAGAGAGCGAAAAGGGGCATTTTTCAATGACGACTAATTAACTCCGAAGAAGGGAGATCACGAAAGTGGACAAGAAGGAGGTGTTTGAAGCTATACGAGGGGCCATCATCGATGGCAGCGGTGCAGAGGCTTCTCGGATTGCCCAGTCTGCTCTTGAAGAAATCGATCCCTTAGACATGGTCAATGAGGGCTTGATGCCTGCCATGAATACGGTCGGAGAAAGATTTGGTCGCGGGGAGCTCTTTCTTCCTGAAATGCTTGAAGCTGCTGAGGCCTGGGAAGAGACCATGAAGGTCCTGAAGCCGAAGATGTTGGAAAAAGAAGAGAGTATATTAAAGGTGGCAACCGTGGTGATCGGTACGGTCCAGACGGATATCCACGAAATCGGAAAGAACATTGTGGCCTATATGATGACAGCCTCTGGGTTTGAGGTGCATGACATGGGGATCGATGTTCCGGCCTCGAAATTTGTCGAAAAGGCGGAGCAGGTGGATGCCGACATCATCGCAGCCTCGGCCATCATGACCACGACAATGCCTTACCAAAAGGATATCATTGACTACCTTGAGGCAAGAGGGCTTCGGAACAAATACATTGTCCTCGTTGGAGGGGGTGTTGTGAATCAGGACTGGGCCGATGAGATCGGAGCTGACGGCTATGGTGAACTCGTCTCCGATGCTGTAGATGTGGCCAAGCAACTCCTAGCTGAAAGGGGGAGGAGCCGAAGTGATTAGTTTCTTGGAAGTTCTGGAGAGGGCAACGGATGGCCCCATCATGTCCGTGAAGGACTTTGATATGAAGGTCTTTATCCCCAAAGTTCGGGAAGTCGTCAAGAAATACGACTTCAGATTCGATCCAAAGACCCCGTGTCCCTGGGATGACGACTTGGCCGATCGAATCTATCAGGCTGCCATGGACCTTTATGTCGATGTGGGAACCTACTGCACATCCACAGAAAGGGTGATCAAATTCACCCGCAAGGAGGTTGAAGAAGCTGTCTACGAATGCCCAAAAGAGGCCTGGTTTGGAGAGGGGCCGGATCGGGTCGTTTTCAAAGGCAGAAAACCAGACAGTCCCGATATTCCCCATTGCCACGTAGGATCAGGGACGAACACCACTGAAGAGGTGGCGCTGAAAATGGTCGAAGCCTACGGCAGAATCACCCGGGCCAAAACGGTCAGCATTCCATCGGTAACTCAGGTCGGTCACCTGAAAACCTCCTCCGGGTCCCCCATGGAAACCCTCGCAGGGATCAATATGATGCGAATCGGCCGTGAGGGATTGAGAAGGGCAGGCCGTCCCGGTATGGCGATCATCAATCATATGTCTTCATGCGCGGCAGGAATCTCTACCGTTGCGGCCAGCCATTCAGAGTTTGGTGCACGCCCGTCTGACGGCTGGTTGGTAGCCCCTCATGCAGAACTCAAGATCGATTACAGTTCTCTCAATCAGGTGGCTTTCCTTAACAGCTGGGGAGCTAACATCGGACAGGAGGCCGGGCCCATTCTGGGAGGATACGCAGGAGGGCCGGAGGGAACCGCCGTTGTTACGGCTGCCTATGCATTCCACGGAATCCTCGTGGCGAGGGCAACCTATCATCTGACCTATCCCATCCAGATCGTGCCAGTATGCTCGACCACACCCGGTATGATCTTTGTGGTCTCCATAAGCAGCCAGGCTATCAACCGAAATCTGGGCGTCCCATACTATGCCTTAGGGTATGCTTCTGCAGGATCGGCGACAAAACAGTATTTCTACGAAGCGGCATCCTATCTTTGCGCCGTTCACGCCTCTGGAATGGGCATCGAGGATGTTCATCCCAACAAGGCCGTCCTGACAAACGGGGCCCTTCCGATTGACAGTGAGTTTACGTGTGCCTTTGGCCATGGGATGGCTGGACTTACCAGAAAGGAAGCCAACCGGATCATTCTGAGACTCATGGAGAAATACCTTGACAAAATCAAGGATGGGCCTAAAGGGAGAACCGTGGATCAGGTCTATGATCTCGATACCATGAAACCAAAAGACGAATTGCTCAAGCTCTACGATGAGACTGTCAGAGAGTTGAGAGACTACGGGATCAAGCTGAAATAGCCTTCCTGTCAGGAATCAAAGGTGAGTACATTCCCCTGAGGGAATTTGCATATCCCTTCTCGATTCTGACCAACACCTCCCGACCGACAAGGTCGGCCTCTCCTGGGAAGTTGACGATACGGTTGGAGCGAGTTCTGCCCATCAACTCCGAAGGGTCCTTCTGACTTCTCCCCTCCACGAGAACCCACTCGAGTCTCCCCTCAATCTGCCTGTTCTTGTTCCGGGTTATCTTCCTTTGAACGTTCTGAAGGATCTTTAGGCGTTCCCTCTTCACCTCTTCCGGAACCTGAGCCGGAAGGTCCGCAGCCACGGAGCCTTTCCTTCTTGAGTATCGGAAAGAGAAGAGGTTATCAAACTGAACCCTTTCAATGAGATCCATGGTATTTTCAAAGTCCTCTTCAGATTCTCCTGGAAACCCGACAAGCGCATCCGCTGTGATAGCGATAGTCGGACAGACATCGCGCAGCTGGCCCACTTTCTCCATGTAGTCTTCCCGCGTATAGGACCGGTTCATTCTCTGCAGGATTCGGTTTGATCCTGACTGAAAGGGAAGGTGGATGTGTTCGCAGAGCTTTGAAAGATCGTGAAAACACAATATCAATTCCGTGGAGAGGTCCTTGGGATGGGATGTCGTAAACCGAATCCGCTCTATCCCATCAATTCCATTAGCACTTTCGAGAAGTGCCGGAAATCTGATTCTTTCACCTAGCCCCTTTCCATAGGAATTCACATTCTGCCCGAGAAGGGTGACTTCTTTTACTCCTCTTTCAGCGAGGATCCTGATCTCTTCTAGTATACTTCCCATCGGACGGCTTCTTTCAGGTCCTCGTACCATGGGGACGATGCAATAGGAACAGAAATTGTCACATCCCTGCATGATGGTTACGTAGGATAGGACTTTTGGTCCAATGAGTGGAACCACTTCCATCGAAGGGGCCCGGTCATAGAAACAAGTTTCACACCGTCGGATTCCAGTCTTGCGAATCTCATCGAGAAGGTCTAGAAGGAGATGGAGGTTGTGAGTGCCGAGGATGAGATCCACATAGGGAAACCTATCGAGCAACCGATCCCCTTCCTGCTGAGCCAGACAGCCCCCCACCACAATGATCAGTTCTTCTTTATTCTCTTTGAGTCTCTTGAATCGTCCTAGGGTGCTATAGACCTTGTGTTCTGGCTTCTCCCGAACAGTGCAGGTGTTTATCAGGATCACGTCAGCTTGGTGAACACTCCTCGTCGCTCGAAAATTGTGAGGCCGCAGAATCTCGAGAATCTTCTCCGAATCGTGTTCGTTCATCTGGCAGCCAAAGGTCTTAAGATATATCCGTCTCAGCCTCACATCTAGCCTCCCAAGAGAAAAGAGGCCCC
>Ga0209636_10006607_pt1 | contig 11853 bp, 11 predicted proteins | sample DeeMarSWOR152_54_FD_187464 | JGI IMG/M metagenome (GOLD analysis project Ga0209636, IMG submission 187464) | Marine sediment microbial communities from White Oak River estuary, North Carolina - WOR-1-52-54 (SPAdes) (version 2) | ecosystem: Environmental > Aquatic > Marine > Intertidal zone >...
CCAGCCAGCGATATGAACCTGTCGATGATAGTCATGTCCCTGAAATGCTTCAGCACCATATTCATATCCATTCTGGAGAAGTCCATATCAAAGAAAGTCTGTGTCCCTTTAGGCACTTTGGAAGGTTTAGGGTTCTCATACCTGTCAAGCCACTCGAACTCAAAACTGTAAAGCTTATCTCTTTCGCCCCACCATCTCATAGCTTCTTCATCTGTAACTTTATGTCGGTGCTGCATCTCTTTGAACTGCTGCCTGTTCATTTCAGTTCCTGGCCTTAGCCTGATAACCCCATACTCGTAATTTTTATCAGTCAGAATAAGAGGCATATCAACTATATGCGGATAATCCCTAGCTTTGACAATCAGGGTTTTGTTGTCCTCCCAAGCCAATTCAGCGTGCGGTTCTGTTAGGTAAATATGTTTGGTCTGGGCAAAGCTCAAGGGTGCTCTCAGTTCCATACCGTCATAAGCTACTTTAAAAGTCGGAGGGGCGTAATGGCTTAACTGTTTTTCAAGCTCTTCGTGAAGTGGGCAGGAACGCCCTACCTGAATCCAGTAAATGTTATCTATCCCGTAATTCTTCAAATGGCTTACCACATTCCAAATATTGATGTGGCCTTTCAGCCTGCCTTTGCACATAGCGCCATCCAAGAACACTACTTTAGCTTTCTTCATAGCGTCTTTAAGCCTGTTTGCCTTGGCTGACAGGAAGAAATCCTCATCCACATCTTCTGCGTATACCATGCTTCCAACTTTCCATGAGACAGTCGGGTCAAATTTAGGCTGCAGGACTGAATGCTCAACTGGGAAAGGAGTGGCACTTAGCCCTGCTACCTTTATGTTCTCATATGGGTTAACTTTATGGAAATCAAGATGGTCTGTTTTTGCTATTGCCTTCTTGATTAAGTCTATAGTATGAGGCAGTGAGTATACTGGCAGCGGGGTTTCAGCTGCATACTTTTCAATTTCCCTCAACCCATCTATTGCATCTTTGTGTGCATGGGTGATTAGGACTGCTTCAATTTTAGGCCTAAGGCCTTTCATTTGTTCATCCAAACTTGGGGTGCAGTCAATTAATAACTTGTTATCAATAAGCACTGACGACTGCAGCCTTCTGGTTTTTCCTGCAGCTGGCTTGCCCTGAATCTTCTCACTAACTATCGGGTCTGTCGGCCCTGTACCCAACACTTTTATTGTCATCTGCCTAGCAAACGGTATTTCTTTCCCTTTGGATACTTTCTCAAACAATTCCTTGGCATGAGGCTTCATCTTATCAGGCTCGAATGTGTGCATCATCTTTCCTGCTTTTACTCTTGCTGTTATTTCATCAAAAATTAATTTGGCCGTGTTTACTATCTCTTCCATGCTGTATTTGATTCCATCTGGCTTTGTTTTTTTGGTTGAGTACCAAGCCGTGATAATTCTCCAGTCATCAGCCAGTGGCCTGTTCCCAACCTTGCTTGGGTCATAGCTTTTTAAATCCCTGACAAAGTCCAGAGTTGACAGCTGTATATCACTAATTTCATAATTGGCGACTAATATTCTATCCTCATTTTCAAACTCTTCAGGAAGCTTTAGTTTCTTTACAGTAAAATCAGAAAACAAGTCATCAGGAAGGTTTGCGGTTAGAATGAATTTTCCTTTTATTCCTTTAAGCTGTGCCTTTAAGTCTTTGGTGTTGATGTCTTCACTCCCTTCCAGATTTATGTAAAAAAAAGTTTCAGGGGAATCATATTTATCGATTGTTTTCAGAAAGTTTTGGTTATTGATTATTGTTTTTTTAATCCTTTCTTTGAGTTTTACCAAAATATCAACCACATCATTTTTTATTCCAGCATTGCAGTAAATTAGGCTATGGAATCTGTCAATATCGGTTTTGGGTTTTGTTTTTTTCAAGTGACTAGAATAATCCTTGTTTGGTTTCCAGTTAAATTTTTTTAATTCGTTAATTTGTTCTGGTGTTAAGTTCTTGATAAAATTATAGATAAATGCCGTATTCGGATTAGCAATATTTACAATTTCAGTTTCAGATGCGTTTTTATTGAATGCTAGAATATTTCCATCACCAAGCAATTCACAGTATATTTTATGTTCTGGAATAAGCTCTAATATTCTGTTTAGAATAGGCATTTCCCTGTTTAAGGATAAATCAATCACCATTAAATCCCTCCGACTGACTGACAATTTTCTTTGCTTCTTCAGCTGTTAATATTTGGTTCTTTACATATTCAGCTAGTCTTTTAGCTAGGCTTTCAACATCCTCAAGTGTTATTGGCTGCCAGGTTGGTTTTGGAATAGATTTCCATTTGTTAATTTCGGATATGAAAGGCAGTATCTCCCTGACCCAGAATTCCCTTTCCTTTTCACGTTTCTTTTCAAGCCTGGCTATGAATAACCGTATAAGCTGCCTTAAAGTAGCCCTGTTGGCTGTTTCACCTGTGCCAGTAATCAATGCATAAGGAATCCCAAGCCCCAGTGAAATCTGCTGCACATAATACTGCAGATTTTCAGACAGTTTGGATATTTGCTGTTTGGGCTGGAGTATGCCAAGCTTTTGGTAATATGGTGTCACTATAACATTTTTCTTGTCAATCCCTTCAAGCTTTTCACGCACACGCTTAAGGTTTTCAGGTGAAATCATATGCCTGTCATCGCCTGCTTCAACTGTAATGATTGGAATGCCAAACCTTTTGATGGCTTGTGTGACCCCCAATTCAGCTTCCTGTTTGGCTTCAATAAGCTTTGCCACAGTCTGGAGATTGCTTATCCCTTCAATAGTTCCTGAAAACCTTTCAAAATTAAAGAAGAAAACGTTCTTGGTTGTGAATCCAAGTCCTCTCTGGCCTGAAGGGGTTGTAACAATCTCTTTTTTTCCTGTGTCACCCATAACGCCAATATCCTGTATGAATCCTTTCGGTTTGCCTGTATCATCCATTATTATCTTTTCATTCATATCCTTTTGGAAATCAGTCTTGACTGGGTCCATATTCCATAATCCCAGTATCTTGGTTTTATTCCTGTTATAAAGGTATTCTCCAAAAGCATTGCCAAAAATAATAGCATCCCTTGCCATCTTATTGTTGAAATCACTGATATCAGTGTTCTTGTCAATAATTTTCAAGTCAGTTTCAACATTGGTATCTTTTGTTTCCAGCTTAAATCCTTTATTAAGCAAATCCAAAATAAGGTCTATACCTTGTTTGGTTAATGGGTCAGTAATCCACAACCTGTTAAGTTTTTCTTTGCTTGTTAATTTTACTTCCTGTTTAGATTGCAATGACTCAAGAACTGCTTCATCACTCTTATCGTCTCTAGCAAAAAATATTGAATGAAACATTAACTAATTCTCCAGCTCTTCCAATATCTGTATACCGTTCTACTTTCCTCGACTATGAAGTAATATAAAATTCCCAAGCCGAGTACTCTCCATACATCAATGTAAAAATTAAATACACCATACGCAATTATGCTGAGCAATATTCCATATTCAACTATAAACCTAATGAAATCAAGGAATTTTAATACAGGCACAGGTATCCTTTTTTTAAAACTAATTTTTGGATTTAAGTTTTTTGGTTTTCTTCGTTTCTTTTTAGAAGTAAAAATCATACTTAATAAATAATTAGTATACTTAAATATTTTTTAGAATATTTCTATGCATGCATCAACTTCTGTAACCTGTCCAGCAGCCCAAACCGCAAGTGCTAATGCGCAAGCTGCGTCATTGTAAGCTCCAGCCTTTCCATAAGTCTGGAAGCCAGTCTTGGTAATAACAGGCACAACCTCACTTAACTCTTTGATTAGGATGTCTGTCATCTTTTTTGTGTATGGGCTTTCGATATTTGTGGGGATAATGATGTCAGGGTTCTGCTTAACGAATTTTGACCTTAAGCGTATAAACAATTCTGTTTTCCCGTCAGTTCCAGACTTTCTGCTTTGGAAATCAAACCCCTGGATTGGTATGCCGTCAGATACCAAATCCTCTTCGATAATCCTGCCGAAAGAACCTCGGTCAACCATACCAGCCATAAACGGGAATGCCTTATAGATTTCCTTTATCCTTTGCTCTATAACCTTATAGTCTGTTCCTCTTTGTGGCCTTTCCATATACCTGACTACAAGCTTATTGCCAACTTTCTCAAGGACTATAAGCACTGTATAATTGCCTGTAGCAGACAAAGCAAAATCAGCACCAAAATAATATCGTTTTCCTTCTTCACCAGCTTCCATCAAGAATATATTGTCATCGCAGCTTTTCTCTATATACTCAAAAGGTATTACAGCTGTTTCCTCTGAAACCACTTTAAGCATATATTCTTTGGCAAACCTTACAGACGAACCAATATCACGCTTTATTTGCTCTATTTTGCCTTTAGGGAATTTTTCAGGCCATGAAGGTTCTCCCTTTTCATTTACAACTGGATAATATGCCCTCCAGTAATCGGTATTCTTTTGTAATTCAGCCAGCAAGTCAGTTAAACTATTGGGTGTAGATGCTGCCATCAGGTTAGCGTCTTTGAACTGTAAAGTGGGAATTACAGTATAGTAGAAAACGCTTTTGTCTTCATAATAAGAAATCTCATCCATAAAGCAATAATCCACATGCCAAGTTCTTATGTTCGAACTGTATGGTTTTGCAAGCAGGACACAGCCACTTGATGTAGTAAGCTCTGTTTTAGTCCAGGTTAATTCATGGTGTTTTGGCTTAAGGTTCAATAATAACTCATTTGTTTCAATGCGGTTCCTTACCCTTTGCAATATCTCTTTAGCCATTGGAAGAGTCTTGCTTATTAACAGCATTTGTTTTTTTTGCATAAACATGGCAATATACAGGAAGAACAGAACCCCAAGAGTCTCGGTTTTGCCAGAACCCCTGAAAGCGCTTACAACACTTCTTTTGTTTTTCAGGAATTTATTGAACCACTCAACATGAAAGTCCTTGACTGGATGCTCAAGCCCGACCAGCCTATTCATAAATACTTTTGGGTCAAACCTGCACTTTGTAAGGAATGCCTGCAGGTCTTCACCTGGCTCAAGCATATCGTCTATTTTTCTTATTTCCATATCAAACCATATACGTATTGTTGTATTTTGCTGTACAGTCCATAAAAAAAAGAGTATATCTAGTGAAATCCATAATTATATTGCAACAGTCACATTTAAATACTCTTGTTTACAAATATAAAGCAAGGTTTAATAAACTAAACTAATAAGGAGGTGAATATGAAATTAAAAATCGGTGAAGTTGAATTGGGAAAACCATGGAGACCATACAAGAATTCTTTATCAGTACTTGTACCGTTAATCAGAAAGAATGCACCTGAAAGGAATTATGTAACAGCAGAAGAAGTAAAGAAGAAGCTTAAGATAACAGATACAGGAAATATAGATAAAACCAAAGTAGAGGCTAATGTTGACAAACCTGTATTTATCAGGTCAGGAACAATGTTTGAAGGACAAAACACTCAATCAAGAGCAGCTACAGGAGCAACAGTGATAATGCCAAATAAGCCAGTTGAAATACCTGTTAATTGTATACATCAGTCACATCCAATTAGGAGTGGTGCATGTTTCTTTATGGCAGGAAGCGCACCTGAATCAGTACACAGAAGCTTAGTAGCAGGAATCCAGAGCCAGACTTGGAACGCAATCTCTCGGTATGGAATGCCAAGAATGGCTTTACACAGCACCAATACAAATATGGCTACATCAGTTACACCTGATAATTTGGTTCAAACCACAAAAGAAGTAGCCAAGTTCAAAACAGATATAGACAATCTTATCAAGAAGATGCCTATTGAAACCTACCAGACTGGAGTAATAATTCTGGATTTCGATGGTGTAGTCGGAATAGAATGTTTTGATAATCCTGAATCATGGAAGGCTGTATGCAAAGAAGTAACTAAGAAATACAGGGAAACATTAAGCAAAAGGCACAAGCATTCATTATTTGAACTTAATGAGAAGAATTTAGTGCCCATGATTAAGGATTTTCTTGGTAAGCTGTCTACAGGCGTACGCAAAACTACATTCAAAATACAGGGTGCAAAAACAGTTAACATTACAGGAACTGAAGTAATTGGTGAATACACTGTAATACACGGCAAGGCAATCCATATGATAGGTATGAGAAAAGAAGAACAGGAAGAACCACCAAAAGGGAGAACAGTAAACTATATGAGTATTGATACCACTCCAACAGACACAACAGCCAATTACTATGTGCCTAGAGGAACTGTTAATGTACTGACAGCAGCAGCTACAGGAACAAGATGGAAAGACCTAAAAGATTCCAGTAATATGTCAACAGCTACTTTAAGCAAGAGAATTAGCGAATGTGAGGAATCTGGGCTAATAACCAAAGAACCTGTAATGGTGCTTGGTAAGCCAGGAATTAACTATAAACTAACCAAGAAAGGCAAAAAAACTCTCAATGGGCTAAACTACGCCTACGCTGCAGATATTTAAACCCATAATCCAATGATTTAATATCAGCTCAACTCTGAGAAATCGGAGGCGTGAAGTTGTTGATATAAGGAGGTAAAATTATGGGAATAGACATGGAAAGCAAGCCAAATTTTATTTGGATACAAATCAGCGATACCCCAGAGCATCTTAAAAGTCTAAGAAAAACAGCCAATGAAGAACTTACAATAAAAGAAGATGGCAAACAGCTGTTGATTTTAGACAATAGCCACGGTTTTGAGCCAGTGGAATACTATTTTAACGAAAACTTCAATAAACCACCAAGCATATACATAAGTGGCAGCCTTAAATCAGCTTCTGGGGATTGCCATATCTCTTTAGATATGCCATTAAGTGATACGGTATTGATAGATATAATACACCACGCAATCAAGAAACTGAACAAGCTTAAGACTGCTATGGAAACTCTCAAGTAGGCGGACTCAAGTACCATTTCAGGTTAGAGCCTAAAAATACCAGGCTGATTATGCCTGTAACATGGGCGAATGTGTCTAGTCCATAGTATCCAAAAACAGCTAGGATATACCATAGCCATAAGAACATGAAATAGAGTTTACAAAACCAGTAAACAGCATTAAAGAGCATTATCTCTCCAAAGAGCATTCTATATGCCAAAGTAATGTCTGTATTTCATCAAAGGTATATCCTCTTTCTTTTTTTACTTTCTTACAGAGTTTTTTAGTCTCTTTGTCACAATAACACGAATGGCCTCGCTTGCAGTTTACAATCATCTGTATTAGCTTGTTGTATCTTGTAAAATAATTCCTGTTCCATAACTCTTTTTGAAGCTGGCTTATTTTTTTATTTGTCTCTTCAAACAACTTGTCGAATTCCTTTTTCTTCATAAAAACAGATTCAACTATCAGTATTTATAGGTTTCCCAATATTTATCGGAAATTCTTACCTGAAACTGATAACAACAGTTCTCTTCCTTTCTTTCGGCTGTGCTGCCTGTACTTCCAGCTTGTGATGTTCTCTTATATGTAGTTTGTAAGCCCATGCCATCCTGTATCTTCTTCGCCTGTCGCCCTTCTTCCCTTTGCAATATGGGCAATCGAGAAGAGGTTGAGCACTGCGCTTATGCGGGCTTTCTTTCCTATTATGACCGCTGCATTTTTTTGTCATTCTCCTCCAATACCAGCATCATAGATGCCTAGGTATTGGGGAACATTTCTTTGCTCATAATCTATATTAGTCTTGGTATTTAAATGCCCGCAAGGAGAATCGAACTCCACACAGCGACTTACGCACAGGTTTCCCATTCACTGGCTTGAGCTTGAACCTCTAGCCGATACTCAACGTATCCTAAGCCTGTTCCCTTTCACCAGTCGGGTATACGGGCAACGCCCACGGAAAGATTCGAACTTTCAACCTCTTGGTTAACAGCCAATTGCTCCACCTATTGAGCTACATGGGCAACGCCCGCTACGGGACTTGAACCCGTATCGACCCCGTGACAGGAGGCCATGCTGCCATTACACCAAACGGGCAGAGCCAGTGGAGGGAATTGAACCCCCAACCCCTCGTTTACAAAACGAGCGCTCTGCATTGAGCTACACTGGCTTAATTCCAGATATTCTTTGGAATCTCATACTGACCACCAAAGTAGTCAGCTAATGCTTTGTTCAATACCACCCTGTTAAATGTTTTCTTAAGCTTCTCTTCTGTGTTCAGGTAGTAATACAGCTGCTTGTTATGGAACATTGTGTGTATAAGGTTATGCCTTTCCTTGCAGCATGGAGTCTTTCCGTCCCTTACCCTGTCTTCCCATCTTGGCTTAAGGTGGTGGTCTGACCTAGTCTTTGGAGTAAGCTTTTGCTTGCAGAGGAAACACTTGTTCCTGGGATTCCATTTCTTTTCAAACTTGCTCTCATATATTGAGAGCAATATTCCTATATCCATATGGAGCGGGCGGGATTTGAACCCACAGCCTCCTGCTTGCAAGGCAGGCGTTCTACCAATTGAACTACCGTCCCAATGGGAGTACTCGGAATTGCACCGAGATAGCCGTCTTGTAAGGGCGGTATCCTTCTGTTAGATTATACTCCCGATTCCTCCGCCAGGAGTTGCACCTGAGTCCCAGGGTTATGAGCCCTGTCGGCTACTGTTGCCTGCACAGAGGATGGGGTCAGAGGGATTCGAACCCACAACTCTTGCTCTGGAGGCAAGTGCGTTACCATTACGCTATAACCCCTATGGGTGAGCCGAGATTTGAACTCGGTACACTACCTCTTCAGAGTAGGATGTTCCCATTACACCACTCACCCAACGCCTCCGCAGGGATTCGAACCCTGGTCCTCGAGTATTTTCCTTATAATATATTACATTACAAGTCGAAAACCCGAGACACTTGACCGCTATGCTACAGAGGCAACGGACGCAGAGGGATTTGAACCCCCACAAACTGGGTTTCTCCTGTCATCGCCCTAAGAGCTTCACCCTTTTATGCAACCATAAAAGCCCAGTGCTCTACCAGATTGAGCCATGCGTCCATTAAAACACTTCTGACATTTTTCCTATACATATTTCACACATACATTCTTCTGGGTTTACTTTGGCGGAATGTTCTTCTCTTCTTTGTCCATATATTACACCCATTATTTCTACAAACTCTTCGTGTGTAAAACCTTCTTTTTCAAAGATTTCTATTATACCCATATTTCCTCCTTAAACGGGGTGACGGGGATTGAACCCGCAACCTCCAAGTTTCTCCATCACGACAATCGGATTTAGGAACATCGCCCTTCCGAAGCTACGCCCTTCTTATTTAGAAGCTTGGCGCTCTAGTCCGATTGAGCTACACCCCGATGGTTGCGAGGAGAATTGAACTCCCAACCGCCTGTGTATAAGACAGGTGCTCTACCACTTAAGCTACGCAACCATGCACGATAAAGGATTTGAACCTTTAACCTTCCCCGTATCAGGAGGATGCTCTACCTGTTAAGCTAATCGTGCTTATGCGAGTTGGGGGAGTTGAACCCCCGCTGCGCCCATGGCAAGGGCGTGTACTAGCCACTATACGAAACTCGCTTTTTTCCTTCTAATATTTTTATGCCAACACATTTTGAACAAAGTTTAGTTTGCCTTGTTCTAGGCATGAACTTTCATCCACACCTCCTGCATGGCTTTGGCAATCTTTTGAATGTCATATGCGTGTGACGAGAATTGAACTCGCACATCAAGCTTGGAAGGCTCGCTCCCTGCCATTAGGATACACACGCATCACGCCTCCATAGCGATTTGAACGCCAACCCCCAGGCCGAGAACCTGGTATCCTTCCATTAGACGATAGAGGCAAGGGCTGAATGAGGGACTCGAACCCTCTACAACAGGACCACAGCCTGTTATGTTACCTATACACTAATCCAGCCATAAGCAGGGTGCCATTGAGAAACTCTTGAGGCGCTTTAGTTTCTTCTCCCTGCCTGATAACCCTGTACGGATTCGAACCGCAGTCCTCTGGCCCAGAACCAGATATGCTTGACCTCTACACCACAGGGTTATGATAGAGATGAGCAGATTCGAACTGCTGTCATTGGGTTCAAGGCCCAAGATGCTTGACCGCTACACCACATCTCTATGATGGGAGATATGGGATTTGAACCCATATTGGATGCTCCCAAAGCACCAGTGCTAAATCCAAGTTACACTAATCTCCCAATCCCAGCTGACGGATTTGAACCATCAATTTTTGGTCTACAGCCAAATGTGTTGCCATTACACCAAGCTGGGTAACCCTTAAATATAAGTGCCTTTACATTGAAGCCCGCAGAGGGATTTGCACCCTCATACACCGCTCTGCAGGCGGTTACCTCTCTATTCAGCCATACGGGCTACGCCAGCGATAGGAGTTGAACCTATATGTCCGAAAACACCCGATTTCCAGTACACCTCGAAAGGTTTAGCAGTATAGCCAAATCTCAAGTTTAGCCCTGGAAAACCATTTGGTTCTCGAGTCGGGCCCCTTACCGTTCAGGTCACGCTGGCATTTGGAAACCTATGACAGTATATGTGTTGCGCCTTCATTACCAGCAAAAAAAAAGGGAGGCTCAGGCCATCAACAAATTAACAGAGCGTTAATTCGTTGGCGGTGGAATAATCCATTGAGAAACTACCGACTGCTTTTGTCGGCCATATTCTCTTCCCGTGTTGGATTTTCCGAGCCATTTAATCACCTGGGAGGTGATGGGGGAGTGATTGCTCACTTCTCCAGATAATATCACAGCCTAAGCTACTAGTCAATCCCTGCCACATGTGACAAGTTCGTTCGCAAAGGATTTTATGTGATACCTTAATTTTTTGGATTAAGGGTATTTAAAGGTTGTTGTTCCAGTCATTGATTGTTATAGCCCTTTCAGTCCAGTGACCGCATTGGACATCACAATTTACGAATACCTTGAATCCAGCTTCTTTGGCTTTTGTACAGAAATAATAATCCTCGCCAAGTGTTTTCTTATAGACAAACCATGGCTTTTCAATTTTGTCAAACACGCCTTTCTTAATAAGCATGAATCCGAACCCAGCTGCATCAACCTCTATCAGCCCATTTTTGTTAACATCCGCTGGCTTGAACAGGTTAGTGCCCCTGACTTTATGGCTTGCAAGTGGCTGGAAAGGGTAACCCCTGCTAAAATACAGGCCAGACACTATATCTTTGTTACAATCAAGCAGTTTCTTCAGGCTATTTGGCCTGAACATCATATCAGTGTCTATCCATAGTATGTAGTCTGCATCAAGATATTTTTCCGCTAATCTGTTCCTTGCAGCGCTAATGCCTAACTTTGTTTCCGTGGTCAGCTTAATGTCGTGATGCCTGTTGGCGCAAAGCAGGTCAGCTATGCATTGCACAGTAAACAGATTTATGGGTGCCCTTTTTGAAGGCATGCATATTCTGATTTTCATTTTTTGTCCTTGATTTTGATGGTGCCATCAGGCTCTATAATAGCTTCAAATATCTCAATGTCTCTCAAGGTATATTTTACCAGCTTAGGCACTCTGTCCCTTATCTTTACTAGCCTGATTGTATTTCCTTGCGGTTTTGGTTTTTCTTTAGGCTCTGGTTTTGGCTCTTCAGGCATTTTTACAGGCATCTTTTCCTTGAATGATTTTGTTGTAGTGGCCCCTTCCAGTGGCTTTCTTCGCATATTATCCCTCCTTATATTCAAGCGGCTTTAATCTTTCTTTCAATATCTTAATGGCTATGTTTATATCTCTGTCTATTGATTTCAAGTATTCCAGGTTATCCATGTGTATCCTGATTGGCTTTGATTTCATTCTTCCTTCCCAACTACCGATGCCTGAAACAGCCTGCAAAAGGGCTCTTTCCCAAACAGATAAAACCCGACACACTCTTCCCCCACACAACACC
>Ga0209636_10006611_pt1 | contig 11849 bp, 9 predicted proteins | sample DeeMarSWOR152_54_FD_187464 | JGI IMG/M metagenome (GOLD analysis project Ga0209636, IMG submission 187464) | Marine sediment microbial communities from White Oak River estuary, North Carolina - WOR-1-52-54 (SPAdes) (version 2) | ecosystem: Environmental > Aquatic > Marine > Intertidal zone >...
ACCTATTTCAAATATGTTGAGATTAGTATAATGTTAGCATAAAATCAGTGGTTTGATCCGTTCGATTGCGGTCCCTTCGACAGAGTTTACCCTGAATTAGCCGCAGTCCTGAGCGCAGCCGAAGGGACAATCGAAGAGGTAATCGAATGGGCTCGCTTTCAGAACAGAGCTTGCCGAGAACACCAAGCTGGCTAAAACACAATCCGTGTAATTTATGCCATAGGTATCTGTGTAGCTTGTCCTGAGCTAAGCCGAATGGAACCGTGGCTTAAATTAGGTAAAAATTCCCCCAGTTTTCAATCAAAAACGCTGATACCTCAGAACAAAAATCAAATTTTTCAAAATTTTTTAACTTACTTTACCAAAACAATTTACGAGAATCACGAATCGATATTCGATGACTTTTTTCGCATCAAAAGTGCAGACAGCTCTAATTATAGAGGCGTTACTTTTTCGCCTCCGGCAAAAAGAAGTCAAATACTAATCTTGTCCTTGAACGTCATAGTCGGGGATCCAGATTATAACTTAACCATATTATCCAGATTAACTAAATTAACGAATGAACCATGAACTATGGACAATGTACCACGATTTACGCTTAACGCAACCGAAACGAGCTGCGCAACCGTCCAACGAAATTCTCCTCTACATCTGTCGAGGATTCTCTACAAATCAACCCTTTTTATGCAAAACAAACCCAATGTCAAGTACGCTCAAATCAACGTAAGCTCTTTTATAACAAGTAAATATGTGAAAGTGGACACTTGGTGAAATCAGAAAAACAAACCCAATCAAAGCCAAAACAAAGCCAATCTTGACCCCCGTAGGCGGATTGCAAAATGAACGTAAACGCTTTTTTACAAAAGGATTATGAAAATGAAACCGCCTTCCGGCCCAAAAAAACAAACCCGATTTCGTTAAAGGCCTGAAATGAACGTAAATGCTTTTTTACAAAAGGATTATGAAAATGAACCACTTTCAGGCCCCGAATAAACAAACCCAATTCAAACCCAATCTTGTCCGCCGTAGGCGGATTCCTAAAGGCCAAAATGAGCTTAAAATCGTTTGCCGGAAAATATAGCACAGTTTTCACACTTTGCGCTTGTCATCAACGGCTTTTTTTGTTAAATTTTAATAGAGGCAATTCAAAAGGCCAGTGGTGGGGAAGGCCGATAAAACGTATCTTAGGAAGGGAGAATCTTTATGAGAGGTTGGAGAATCAAATTCATTTTTCTGCTGATAGTCTATTTTGGCGGCTTTGCAACTGCGATTTACACTTTGGCACCCGTTCCGGAGAATAATGCCGCTCGTCGCCCGTCGCTCGTCGCTCAGGTAACAGGCCACGAGTCACGGATTACGAGTCAAGAGTTCGCAAAATCTTTTAATTCTGGGATACACAAGTGCATTGACTTCGGCAAGGATGCTGCCTGGCGAACAGCCAAGTTCATAAAACAAAAGATTGACCAAAGGCAGCTTCGAACTGACCGCTAATGGCTCTACTGTTCTTAATTGCTAACTAATACACGTATATACGTTGGCGAAATCTTTGGGAGGGGGGGCGTGCGTATATGCAACATCGGCTGGCCGTGGGTCCCCAGAGGCCCACGGCCATCAGAATATCAAAACCAAAACAGCAGACTAAAGTCTGGAATCCTGAGTCTTACGTCTTGAGTCTTGAGCCTTGTGTCTTAGTTCTTGAGTCTTACTTCCTTATTAAACATGCGCAGTTGCACATCGATAGCGCTTATTGCCCAATCTATGTAATGCAATTTGTGAACGGGCCGATGGTGTCTTTCGTTCATCAAGCCGCTTTGGACGGTTTTTAAGAATTTGCTTATTGTTTGTGGGCTGATTTCTGTAGGTACGGCAGCCCACTGCTTTAACTCCTCATACTGACGCTGCAATTTTCGGCTGCCCCTTAACTGTTCGGCAGTCAAATAATCCGCCGGATTATAGGCCAATTGGAGACCCTTAAGACACAAGATTAACGGCTCATAGTTGGCCCTTCGTTCCAAACGAATAAATTTATACTGCTGGACATACGTAGTTGCCTGTGCCGGGGGTTTATCTGCTATGGCGTCTGCACCCAGGTACCATCTGCGCTTGCTGATCCTGGCAAATACGAGTTCTTCATCATGGCGTTCGGTGCTGCCAAATGCAGCATCGGGGTACTGGGTTATCTCATCATAGCCCATCCTCGAAACCCAAAGTCTGCCGGTGCCCTTTAGTTCCGGACCGCCGCCAAGCACAAGCAGGCACTTGACAAAACCCAAAGGGAGAATTTTTTGATTGCCGAGCTGGTTTTTTCGAAGCTGGAAAGAAAGATGCAAACTATGTGGGTGGACGTCATAGAAATTAACAATCTCGTGTATCAGCTGATTAAGAAGCCACGGGTCTGCAGTTGCCGGTCGAGACAGTTCGCCGCGGATATTCAGCCTTCCCGGAGCAAGCTCCAAAAAACCGGACCGGCGCGCCTGGTCGGTTGAACCGGTATGGTCATCGATATAGCCACCGAGTTTCCAGGATAAAACATCCAGGCGAAAATCATAGAAATACTTAAATCCGTCATAAACAGGATCAATCTTTTTCTGAATGCTTCTTTGGGGTTCGACGGCCGCAGGACCAAGATTGCTTAATTCTACCTCGATTCCAAGTGGAACCAGCCCAGGCTGAAGATTCGAACGAATTTGCTCCAGCTTTGCTCGGCCAATGCGAGCATCAAATATACTATTCGATGCTCGTACGGCGAATTTTATATAGTCAATGAGGTCATGTTTATCACAGGGCATCGTCTGAAGGCTTCTTTTAATAATCAAATCAACAGCCTTGCTGTTTTCATTTACCATTTGCAAAGCCGCAAGCACACTAACCGACCGCTTAAAATATCTTTCTGAAGTACGCATATGCTCAAGCTCGAAGCGGTATCTGGACTGGATTTCTTCTTCGAGCTGACTGAGCAGGACCTGCTTCAGAACTAAAGCTAAATAGTTTTTTATAAACGGCCTGGCCTGGGAATCGCTGTATAAGTGTTTTATGCTCGGCCGAGGCCTGTCGAGTTCGTGCTCAAGATAATAATCACTAACGGCATCGCTGTGATAATGGCTCATTACCAGGTCGCGTTCTGTGGTTGCGAGCAGCTCCCGGTCGGCTCGACGTTCCGAGTCCGCATCTGCCGTGCGCTCACCGGGCCGAGTGTGCTTCTTGATGAATTTCTCAATACGCTTTCGCAGCCAAAGCTCGTGTATCAGATTAACGTGGAACCTGTCACCAAAATGCTTTTCCATTGAACTGTGAGTGACAAGATAAGCCTGCGCTTCGACCAGACCATTTGCCGTATTGACTTGTACCGTTTCTCTTTCGTAACGTTTACCTTCATACCTGTCGATTTCAGCCATTGCCCAGGCGGGGACATCGTAGATTACTAAGCCTTCGATTCTTGAAGATTGTGCTGCAACAGCATAGAAATAGACATTGTCCGGGCTGACTTTCCGGTAACGTGGAAGCAATGCTGGTTCGGCCCAGAGCGTATCGCTGCTAATTTTAGAGGCCTTTCTGGTAAAACTTAAGCCGCTCACCGACTTGAAGATTCTGCGGTCCCGTAGCGAGCCATAGATGAACAGATTGACCTTTTCTTCATTCATGTTTCGTATTTCGTAATCTGTGTTAATCTATTTCAATCCGTGTAATCTGTGTTACCGGATTTGGCTTCGCAATTTCAATAGCTCTTTGAACGCACGAAGAATCACGCGCAAATTCGCACCGGTTTGCGCCCCGGCTGTCCGTGGATAATGACGGATGCCTTGTTGAGTTACACGGTAACCTTTGCGAACAGCACGAGCTAAGATTTCAGCATCGATAAGGGCACCGGTACTTACTAACTTAATGTTATCAAATATTTCCCTCTTGTATAACTTGAAAGCACAGTCGATGTCGCGGATTTTCATACCGAACAGCAGGCAAACCAGTTTCGTCCAGCACCAGCCATTGATTTTGCGTATGAGATTATCCTGACGGTTCAATCGATAGCAGCTAACAATATCGTATTGCTTCATTAAACCCAGCAGCGGCGGCATTTCGTTAATATCGAATTGGCCGTCGCCGTCGGTATAAAACACAAGCTCTTTTGTAGCCGCTTTGAAGCCGGATTGCAAGGCCGCTCCGTATCCGAGATTAGTCCGATGATGCACAACTTTTACCCTGTCCTTTCGGCCGGCAATCTCCTCGGCAACTTGACCTGTGCTGTCGGAACTGCCGTCGTTAACGATTATTACTTCAAAGTCAGCATTTAGCTTTTCCAGGACCGTAAGTGCCTGTTCTACTACGAGGGTGATATTGTCCTGTTCGTTATAGCAGGGGAAAAAAATACTGATAGAAACATTGTTTACCAGTTCAGTCATAATCAAAAACAAACTATGTTATTAAAACTGTGCCTGCGAAAGCAGGTATCCGAATCTCGAAATCCTAAACAACACCTAATGACTAAAATAGTAAGTTTTGAAAATTTGAACACCTGTACCGGCGTTATAGCAGGTGCGAGCATTTGAATTTCGGATTTGTTTCGAATTTCGTGCGTCTCCCTCACTTACTTACCATCTCTTGCTTTGAGCTAACCTGAGTAATTCGCCCAAACATTTTTCCTCCTGAGCGGCGTAAAAGTTCACGAGTGTCGTGTTTCTCTGTGCACGGGCAACATCCCCCAAATAAAAGCATGCTAACCGTGTGGCTTCAACTCTATCGCGATAGCCGTCTAACTTGGCCCAGGCAGCCTCATTTTCTATGAATTCGCGAACATAATTTTCACAAAACTTATTAACATCAGGTCTTATCTCGTCGAACCTCGAAGCAACTAATATCATCTCACGCATTGGGGCAGGCGATGGATTCAAATCGAAGGCTTTGACGAGAAAATTAAAGCCCTTATTTTTTTCAGCTATCCCACGACGGTAGAAAAGCCAGCTCCGGCCATAAATAAGATTGCGATGGAAATCATCAGGATAAAGGGTCTTTCCGTTAAATATGCCATCGAAAAGTTTCTTACCCCGTGGAGTTCTTACATCGACGTACAATTTTTGCTTATTATTCAAGAAAACAAGAGGCCAATTGAGATTACGTTCAATACCTTGTATAGTGTGATAGGACATTTTTCGATAATACTCCTGCGGCGGAGGGGTACGATACTCTGTGTATGGCATTAAGACTACCCAGACATTATAACTTCTGAGCTGTTCATCCATCCATTGGCCAATCTGTACATAATCGTCACTGCTTACACTCTGTCTCCTGGCCTCGGCACGTGCGGCTATCTGGCCTGTAATCATACCTCCGGCCATAATAGTAGACCACTCTTCAAAGGCTTCGCGGTTATACGCCGCCTGTGCCCTGCCATCCATAAATAATTGCAGAGGTGTTCGACCGGTATTCGGGTCCGGTTCCTGACCCCAGGCAATGAAACCTCCCTCCGTCCAGTAATTAAGCATATTCCCTTGTAGCTTGTTATCTTTTATAAACTTGGTGGCGTAAAAAGGCTTTTGACTCGAATCGGTCATCCGCATAAAAACAGAAGTATATTTCGGGTCGCGAGGCCAGGAATCCAGATAAATTCGCTTAAATTTAAGCCCCCACCATGTCCCAAAAAACGAGACCGCACCGGCACCGGCAAGGATAAAAAATAATTGCAGATTATAAGGCATCGCCGAGACAATCAGACGATTGTTTTTCCGCAGGTTTCGCACTGCTGAAATTGCACGAACGAGCTGGTCGATAAACATTGCTATAACCGGGCAGGCTGCAATGGCTGCTATCGGAATAAACCTGCGGGAACGGATGGCCATATAAATCGTAAGGGCGGCAATAAGAATTATCGAGATATCGATTTTGGGCAGTTGATACTCCTCTGTACTATTTATTTTTCGCTTAGATTGCCGGGTGACAGATTTGGAAGTTTTTATCAGGACAACAGCCCAAACCGCAAGAGTTACCCAGGCAATAATATACATTATTAAAAAAGGTCTTTCATCACCGACCAGATTGTCCCAGTCGAAAGCAGGCCACCATTCGTGGATGTTACGCCATCTCGCAGCATGTTCGCTTACACTGATTACAAAAGTGTGAGTCAGGTTCGTTAAATGAAAAGGATTCAACAAAACCATAGCAAAGAAAGCAACAATAGAAGCGGCGATTGTATGATAAACACCCTTCCAGCCAATACAGACAAGATTTTTCTTGAAAAAAATCAGGACAATATCCAAAACTATCACCAGGATGAAAAACAGAAATGTGGGTAATGTAAGGCCGGCTTTGGAAAGGACAAAATATAAGAATGGCCAAGCAGTAACATTGTATAAAATCGCGGTCCATTTTCTATTGCAGTTGGTCAGCAGGTGCAAACCTATAAACGGAATGAGCATTATAAATACATAGATGTATCCGCCGTGAACATTGCACCAGAAAACCGTCACCGGCACAACAAGCCATATATACAACACGTTTCGATACGTAGCAAGAACAAGTATCAGCAAAAAGACAGCCACTAACATATTCGAGAAACCCGCGGGGCGAATATCGAGAAACGAACGGCCTGTAAACATCGCAAAGCAGGAAAAAACCGCACATAGAGCCGGATTAACACCCAATAACCGACCCGTGTAATAAACACAAATCACGGTCAATATGTAAATAGCAAATTTCCAATAGACCAGCGCATTGGAAGGAAAACTCACGCCGTCTGCATAGGATGATTTGGGAACCAGAGAATAGAAGATGACGTGCGTCAGCCAGTTCTGGTTTATCCAGCCAGTCGGATGCCAGTATTTCACTGTCTTAATGCCGACTTTGTCAGCAATCCATTTGGCCCAATTGGGCCAGGTCTCGATCTCTTCTTCCGTCGGTCCTGCTTTATGAGAGTTTGCGCTGAAAGGCTCGATTGTATCCACTCCGTGATTGACAAAGTGTCGTCCGCACGCCATCGCAACCCAGGTATCACCCGCTGCAACCATATGTGTGCAGGCATGGAATGTAAAAATAAGCATTGCCAGCCAACAGAGGACAGACGACAGACGACGGAGAACAGAAGACCTCTGACCTCTGACTTCTGACATCTGACTTCTGACTTTTGACTCTTGATTTCTGTCTTTTATTGCTTTAGCCATTCTTCCAGTCTGTCTAACCCTTTGGTAATCTGCTCGAGCGAACAGGCAAAACTCAAACGAACATTATTATCACAGCCAAACGGCAGGCCCGGAACCAGCGCCACATTGGCCTGTTCCAGAAGTGCTTTTGCAAAATCCATACTGCCGTTAATTTTCGTACCATTAATATTTCGGCCATAATGGCTGGAAACATCAGGGAAACAGTAAAATGCACCAGTCGATTCGGAGCATTCTACGCCTTCAATGCTGTTTAGCCGCTCTACCATATACTTGCCCCGACGCTCGAACTCTGCTCTCATTTTTTCTATGGCCTGCCCGGATTGCTCACCTAAAGCCGCAATCGCCGCATACTGACAGAAGGTTACAGGGTTCGAGGTCATATGAGATTGAAGACGACCCATCGCTTTTATGACCTCAAGCGGCCCCGCGGTGTATCCGAAACGCCAGCCGGTCATAGAGAAAGTCTTGCTAAAACCGTTGAGAGTCAGAGTCCTGTTGTAGGCATCCTCACTCAGCGAAGCAAAGCTCACAAATTTGGTATCGCCGTAGACCAGCTTTTCATAGATTTCATCCGAGAGCACCATTACATTTGTTCCTTCGAGAATCTTTGCAATGGTTTTTAGCTCTTCGGGCGTATAAGTAAAGCCGCCCGGATTATTTGGAGAGTTAATCAACAGCATAGCCGTTTTTTCCGTAACGGCTTCTTTCAACTGCGACGGCGTAATCTTGTAGTTGTTAGCTCTATCGGTTTGAATAATTTTAGCAACAGCACCGGCAAGCTTTATTGTCTCAGGATAAGTTACCCAGTATGGTGTACCTAAGATAACCTCGTCACCCGGGTCAAGCACCGCCTGCATCGCCTCATAGACCGAGTGTTTCCCACCGATATTAACAATGACCTGGTCGGGACTGTATTCGATACCATTTTCCTTTTTGAGCTTGTTGGCTATGGCAGTTCGCAGTTCAATTATTCCCGCTGCGGCTGTGTATTTCGTCTTACCCGCCTTCAGCGCCTTGATAGCGGCATCCTTAATATAATCCGGCGTATCAAAATCCGGCGCACCTGCACCAAAACCAACTACGTCCGCACCCTGTGCCTTTAGTTCCTGAGCACGTGCAGTAACAGCGAGAGTTGCCGATGGCGGTACATCCTGAGCACGCTTACTGACTTTCATCTATTTTACACCTTTCAAATTCTATTCATCATTATACAACAAACAGTATTATTAAAACAAAACGACAAAATCGTTCAAGAAGATACCATATTCTACACGATATAGAAACATCGAATTTATTGACAGTTAATTACACAACTGCTAATCTATTCCCCGTTTTCACGAGGACAAGTTTTATGGTTCGTGCTTTTCAAATTGCGGCCGTAACAGATTCCAGTCTCACGAGGCCAGAGACAAAACATCTGTCCTCTGTCTTCGACCTTCTGTCTTCCATCCTCCGTCTTCCGTCCTCTGTCTTCCCTCTTAGGTCTGGCCTCTGGTGTCTTGTGTCTTTGGCCTTGTTAGGTTTTTGCCTGATAGGTTGTACTGCTCCTGAAGAAGAGCCGATATGGGAAAACGTTAAAATCGGTGACCTTGCCCCCCGTCAGGATGGCAAGCCAATCCCATCGCAGTTAGTTGAGACGATAAATTTTGACCTCCATATTTTTGAGATACCAGCCGAAAACATCGACAAACTGGATAATACTCGCAAGAATTTATACACAAAGCCACTGCGATTTAATAGTTTTTATGCCTTCGGCGCCAACTCGTTTTCGGTCCACTTTGGCCAAATCCGAATGTTGGACGAAATCTATAATTTGGTGCTTGCCGCCAGCGGTAAAATATTAACGAAAGTCTCGCTGATGTTGGCCGACGGCCTGCCCGAGTCCATTGCCATCACCGGATTAGACGGCCCACAAACCATCTTCTTCACCTCAACTTACGGCTCAAGGGAAGGAGCAAACATTGGGCCCGGTATCCTTGCCCTGCGGCTAACAGCCCAAACAATCCCCGGCTCAAGAGGTGTATGCAACGTTACCGCCTATCCCATATTTTCGCCACCGATAAGAAGAGCTGCAATCCCACTTTTGGATGCTCGGACAAAAATGCGAGAGTTTCCCTTCAGCGCCGCCGCCTTCGCACTCAAAATGGGCCCGGGCGATTTTGTCCTGCTCGGACCGAAAGAATACGTCAGCGACCAAACAGCTTTAGGCGGCCTGTTCTTCAGCAATCCCAAAGGCAGCCTGTTCATCAGCGAAACCGAGCGTAAACCGCCCGTGCTTAAGCCTGCCGTCAGAATATTCTTACTCGTCTGTACCCGGACAAATTATTGACCGCCCTATGCCCGATCCAACAGTGATATTGTCTCGATGCAGTGATTACAGCCCGCCCGGGATTGCCGAAGCATTACAAAGACAGTTCGAGCTTCTCGGCGGACTGGAGAAATTAGTAAGACCGGGTGACACCGTTTTGCTTAAGCCGAATTTCATCGCCCCAAGGTCTCGCCGTCACGCAACTCAGACCCACCCTGCAGTAATTCTCGAAACCGCCCGGCTCTTCAAAGATTTCGGCGCAAGGCCTTTTGTTGGCGATTCACCGGCCTGGGGCAATGTCTTTACCTGCGTAAAAGCATTACGTTTAGAGGAACCACTGAAGAAATTATCAGTGCCGGTAAAACAGCTCGACAAACCAAAATGGTGCTGGATAGGAACAAAAAACACTAAAGTCGGCATAAGTTCTGTCGCTCTCGATGCCGATGTCATCATAAATCTGCCGAAGTTCAAATCTCACCAGCAAATGGTTGCGACATTCGCCGTTAAAAATATGTTCGGCTGTGTCAGCGGCAAACGCAAGGCCCTCTGGCACTTTGCGAAAGGTGGAAATGCCGACGATTTTTGCGAATTGCTTATCGACATATTCAAATTTTTAAATCCCGCCTTGACTATCATCGATGCCGTCGTAGTAATGGATGGTCAAGGCCCAATTCGCGGCAGAACCAGACCTCTCGGCTGGCTCATCGGCGGAACCGACCCGGTCGCCTGCGAAACCATCTGCGCCAAATTAATCGGCATCGTACCGGATGACATACCGATTATCAAAACAGCAAGTCAAATAGGTTTCGGCTGCTCAGACCCGGCTAAAATCAAAATCGACGGCGATAATTTCCCCCAAAAAATATGCACGGACTTCCAACTACCCAAAATGGTTCCAATTCGTTTCTCACTCCTCCACGTCTGCAAAAGCATCTGCAAACAAATATTACTCCTCACCAAAGCCGCTATCAAAAAACTCCGTTCCGAAAAAAGCTAACCTATCCACTATCCGCCCCAAGCGCTGAAAGTAGCTTTTCCCTGTCGGTCTCGCTGAACTCCTGTCCATAAAATCTTAAGAAAATCTCTCTTTTAATTTCCGCATCCGTTATCCCGGGCCTGCGATTGCGAACAGCACTCAGCACTATCTGTTTGGCGGTATCGTACATAGAACAGCCCATAACCAAACGCTCCTGGCCGGTTTTACTCATCATTAAATCTCGATATCGAACAGCAATCTCAGGATGCGTGTCGAACATCTCTTGCCTCTTTGTAAATCTGTTCCAGACCCAGTTCTCGAACCCAATTACCAATATATTTCAAGTCTAAATTGTCTACTGTTTCCATCAGATTTCCTACATCTTTCAACTGCATCTCAGAGTGGCTGTCTTTTGCCCAGAGTAGCTTGGATATTACCAGATCTTCGGCAGAGACAAACCAAATCGGACTTTGTTCTATCAGAACCTGCCTTCTGCGCAAAAACGCACCGTTCTGATATGCGGAGGACTTTTTAATAATGAAGTCTATTTTGATAACATACCGATTATTGATTAAGTTAAACATGCCCTCGCGAGAAACTGCATCTGCAATCATTTCTCTATTTACGTAGAAATCCCCTTCAAAAGGGACGATAAATTTATCTATATCATCCTGCTTTAATTCTATTACCACGTCTATATCCCTGGTCATCCGGGGTATTGTGTAATAATTCGCAGCAATAGACCCGGAAATCATATAATTGATGTCTGCTTCTTTTAAACGGTCGGTTACTATCTTCAAAACTTCAAGTTCTTCGCTCATATATAACCTTTACTTAGCTCAGAGTTACGAATCAACATAAAACAGCATATCATACTATAGTTTCCACAACAAGAGATTGCGGCACACTTTTATACTGCAAAGCCCAATTCCTGTAACGTTGACAGTCGCTGCTTATTTAGCTAATATCCAGCTCTATGCAGGATAAATCCATAAATATTCTCGGTATTGAGACCAGTTGCGATGAGACTGCCGCGGCTGTGGTCGCCGATGGCCGAATCGTAAAATCTTCCGTAGTGGCTTCACAAACCAAGCTGCACGAAAAATACGGAGGTGTCGTCCCTGAGATTGCCTCCCGCGCACATATAGAAAAAATATATCCGGTTATAAAAGAGGCAATGGCACAGGCTGATGTTATTAGAGATGATATTGACGCAATCGCCGTTGCAAATCAGCCCGGCCTGACCATCGCCCTGGTCGTCGGCGTCACCGCCGCCAAGACCCTAAGCTTCGCCTGGGAAAAGCCCTTAATCGCAATCAATCACCTACATGCCCATCTGCAGTCGGCAATGCTGTCCGAGGACGATTTGCAATTACCTGCTGTCGCCCTTATCGTATCCGGCGGACATACCTGTCTT
>Ga0209636_10006613_pt1 | contig 11847 bp, 8 predicted proteins | sample DeeMarSWOR152_54_FD_187464 | JGI IMG/M metagenome (GOLD analysis project Ga0209636, IMG submission 187464) | Marine sediment microbial communities from White Oak River estuary, North Carolina - WOR-1-52-54 (SPAdes) (version 2) | ecosystem: Environmental > Aquatic > Marine > Intertidal zone >...
GCGCTCACGCGCTAGGGCTTTTCTCAGGACTTTTGACTAAGGTTTGGAGCTGACCGCCCCTATACCCAAACGGGTTCAAGTCCATTCCCCGGCGCGCGCGTTTTGCGCGCTTAACTTAGGCGGAAGTCAATAAGGGGCAAGCATGCCATTTCTGGCTTCTTCCACTATAGGAAGCGCTTGTCTGAGTTCTCTGAAATACTTGAGAACCATAACGCCACGCTGCGTAGCCGCGTAAACAACTCTTTGCTTACCAGCCGTCCTTTCTTCGACTAAACCCTGCTTGATCAGGAATTCCAAGTATTCCTTCAGCAAGCTGCAGTTGACGTTAGCCTTGTACATGACGTGAGTGAGTTTCAAAGGACCACGCTGTGCCAGAACCTTGAGGATGTCCACGTACATTTCGAGCTTGGAGCGTCTCATAGCCAAACCTTTCTACATAACTTGGAAATAGCAGTATATACTGTTTATGAATTAGGGTTCTTTAAAGTCTTCGATTGTTCCTTCTCACGGTCAAAAATCGGTTGCTCCATCTTACTATCGACCTGTTGTTACCACACAGGAAAAGTGTGTTGAAATCAGTGGAGCGATTACGGAAAAATTGAAATCTACAGCTTTACTTGCCTATTTCTGGAAACACGCCAACCGTTGAGCCAAAGAAGAATGACGCCAATTGAGCCTGTTACCCAATAGATAGTGTCAAAAGACAGGATGTAGAAAATCGAGAACACCAGAGCTAAACTCAAAATTATGCCCGCGATGAAGGCAATCGGACTGTCTTTCTTCAATTTAGCTCAATAAGTATTGCTCTGCTTACGTCATAAGCCTTTCCAGAGTTGAGTCTGTTAAGTCTTAAGGTGATTCATCTCCCTGTTAAGTCGCCGGTTACACAATCAAACGCGTTCGAGACCTACCAGTAAATTTGAAATGGAAGTTATGTGTATATTTGTTTTTGGCGGGTGTTTTGTGAGTAAGCGCGGGGTTTTTAGCAATCCTGAGTGTAGAGACTGTATTTACAAGGGCAACAGTTACTGTTGGAGCCAGTGTCCTTACAATGTCTGGCGAAAAGAGAGATATTGACGCTGTCATTCTAAGCTGCTGTTGTCAGAGCGTAGCGCGCGCGCTATCCCTGAAGCTTGAGGAGAGGCGGAAGAGAGGCGCTTCGTAGCGCAATGTTGATTTGCTGTTATTCTCCGAGAAATCAGTGTCCAATTTGTTTTCTATTTAAGAGGTTCTAATGGTCGCTCGCAGGTTAGTGCTACACTTAGATGGAATTACAAGCCAGCAAGAACATATTAATGCTATAGATTGTCTCTTCATAATTGTTTACTACCCAGAGTGCAATAGTAGTTACACCTCCCATTAAGCATAGGAGATTACCGGTTGGCAAAACCCGAGTTAGCGCGTGCACTTGAAAGAATAAAATCGCAGATAACCGTGGACAAGAAATCAGAGAGTGTCCTAATAAGAAATTTGATGATTAAGGATCATGAAGTATACGAATTAGTTTCTGATCAAAAAGAAATGGAACGCCCAGAGTTTGTAAAGAGAGCTTTGAAAGTAGGAGCAATCGCGTTAAGAGACATCGTAGTTGCCGAAAAAATCGATTATGTACAAAGAGAATTCGAAAAGCTTTGCTTTGAATTGGAGAAAATCTTCATCCAAAAACTGGGAAAAGAGGGAATGAAAGGTGAGCTTGACAAAATATTCAGTGACAAAGGCGAGCTCCACAGCTGTCTTGAGAAGGTTTTTGGGAAGGAGGGTAAACTTGTCCGCGACATCCTAGACATGAACAATACTAAGAGTCCAATCGGCCAACTCAAGAAGACTATTGAGGCATATTTTGTTGGGAAAGACAGCGAACTCTACAACATGTTAGATCCAAATGCTAAAGACTCGCCAATAGCACGCTTGAGAAAAGAGATTCTTGATAAAATGCAAACAATCGAAAACACAATCACCACAAATATAGCAACGAAAGAGGCTGTTCAGAAGACACCCAAAAAAGGTTTCATTTTCGAAGACATGCTCGAAAGTTTTCTCTCACAAACATCAAAACCTTTTGGTGACACAGTTGATAGAGTAGGGAAAGAAAGAGGCAAACTAGGCAATCTGAAAGGCGATTTCGTAATAACCCTGCATGATCCTACCATTAAAGGGCAAAAGCCCAAGATTGTAGTTGAAGCAAAAACAAGCGAAAAACTAAGCCTCTCAACCAAAGGCTTAATCGGCGAACTCAGAGGAGCAATTCAGAATCGAGAAGCTCTTTTTGCTATCGCAGTAACAGACAAGGTAGTTTCTGACGATATAGGCGCTTACCGAGAATTTGAAGGAGACAAAATTGTTTGCGCTTTTGAAGACGATGGATTGCCATTGGAAGTAGCCTACAGAACCGCCAGAACCTACATTTTGATGAAAATTCGTGAGGCCCCTGGCAAAGCAATAGATGTCACAAGAATCTGTGGGGTAATTAGCAAGATAAGCACCGACCTAAACTCGATGAGAGGCATTAAAGCCAAATTGACCAGAATTGGCACGACAGCCGAAGAGATAGATGGCGACATAAGAGCTTTAGAACAAAGCATTCGTCAAAGTCTTGAAGAGCTCCAAGAACTCCTTAGCAAGAGTTCAAGATGAAAACAATCAGCTAAATCCATCTTGGCAAAAAGGAATGATTCAGTTTCTATTCTTAAAAAAGTTGACCTTGCCCACCGAATCTTTCATCTTTTGTGCATTCCTTACTTGTTTTTTCACATTGATCAAAATAGAAGGCTTTGCTTTGCGCTCTCAGAGTGAATACTGCTTGAGCTATTTCGGGAAAATAGAAACGACTGTTCTTTTGAAATCACCAAACATATAACAAAGAAAGTGCCAATGCGTGCCCTCGGGTGCATTCGCAATGGGACAAAAAGGAAATGTTGTATTATATTTGGATAAAGAATTGGTTGAGAAGACGAAAGAATTAGGCTTCAATCTCAGCAAAACGTTTGAAAACCACTTAAAACAGCTAATAACACAATTTTCAACATGCAATTCAGTGAACAACGCTAATTTAAACAGTAATGCATTCGTTTGGTGCGGTCGCCGGGACTCATACCCAAACGGGGGCAAGTCCAAAACATCCGGATGGGCTTTGAGAAGGACGTAGCTCAACTCCTTTCAGATAATATAGCTCCAGCCAATAAGATGCAAAACATAAAAAAAGCCGAAAACACTGTGTAAACATAGCGAAGAATAGTGGCATCGAGGGAAAAAAATGGGCTTGAAAATACTAATAATAACGCGGTTAGGATTTATTATTGCAGTTCTGGGAATATTCAGCATAATAATATCATATTTTACTCAACACGATTTTGTGTTAGGTATTGCTTTGGTTATATTGGGCATTGTCATTTTTGTTATAGGTTCGTCTATCAATCCAACCCAAAGGCACTGAAAATTAAATTTTAATCCCAAACCCAAACAGTTAGAAAATTGGAAGTTAATTTGTGGGAATCATTTTTGGCTAGCATACTTTTTTCGTGAGCATTCTTGGCAGATTTTTTGCTTAAATCTTCTTCTTTTAGGCTCAAAGAAATTTCCGCAAACACGGCATTTAACTTGAACAGCTGGTTTGGGCTCAAGCAGTTTCAAGCGCTTTTCAATCTCTGCTTTAATTTCTGAATCATTTTCAGTTTTCAAAGCCTTAGTTAAAAGTCGCTTAGCTAATTCTAAGCTGTCGTTTCCGAATAGCTTGGAAAAAACATTATGCGCTTTGCCATTTGCACTCGGTTGTTGAGGCAGCATGCAAACATAATTTGCTGGGTAATTTTTTGACTTATCCAAGTCAACAACTGCAAATCGAATGTAGTGCCCCTGAGAGTATTCTTTCACATCGTCTTTTTTGGATATATATAGCCGTAGTCTCATAGCAATTCAGCCTAAAGGAAAATTTCAAATGCAAATTCATGCTTTTTTGGAGGGAGTTTCCCGTCTTCTTTCACTAAGGAATGGTCACTTAAAACGGTTTAGCTTCATTCAGGTTATTTTTAATCCCAAACCCAAATGGGTTCAGAACTTTTACCGCAACAAGAAAGCTTATTCTTCTGAGTTTCAGAAAGGTGGCGCTGGGGAAGGGATTCGAACCCCAATTTACTAGTAAAAGGACGTTATCAAAATTATTTCTTACATAACAAGTTCGCTGGAACTAGAACCCAAAGGGGGTCAAGTCCGTTACATCGGAACACTTGGAAGCGCGCGCTCCTTATAATTATATTTAATGAAAGATTTTTAGCTACCAGGGTTTAGCTTTCAATTACCCCGTCTTCTATTTTTATCTGCTTTTGGGCATAAGCAGCGATATCTTGTTCGTGAGTAATAACGATTATCGTGGTTTTAGTTTCTTCATGGAACTTCTTAATCAACTCCATCACTTGTCTTCCAGTTTCAGAATCCAAGTCGCCCGTGGGTTCATCCGCAAATAAGACTTTAGGCCGATTCGTTAATGCCCGAGCTATAGCTACACGTTGCAATTGCCCTCCGCTCAGTTGAGCGGGATACTGCTTAGCTTGTTTGCTAATTCCAACACCGTCAAGAAGTTCTTCTATTCTGTTTTTCAAGTCTTTACTAAACCCTGCAAGATCAGCAGGTAAAGCTACGTTCTCACGAGTGTCAAAGTGTGGCAGCAACGCATAACTTTGGAAGATGAAACCCATCTCTAACAACCTAGCCCTCGATTTTTCTGAATCGTCTAAATGATGGAGGTCTTTTCCTTTGAAAAAAACAACCCCATAATCAGGGTCATCCAGTCCAGCGATGCAATTCAGAAGAGTAGTCTTTCCAGCTCCAGAATTGCCCACAATTGCCACAAATTCGCCGTCTTTAATATCAAGGTCTACCCCTCTTAGGGCGTAAACTGTAGTCTGCCCTAACCTATAGTTCTTAACTAAGCCCCGAACTGAGATTATGTATTCAGCGGAAGTTTCAAAGGCTTGTGGAGTTTGGAGGTTGAAGAGGCTGGATTGGAATGTGAAAAATGGAATATCTGAGCTGAAAAAGTCCAACCACAACTTTGAAAGTTCTGCTTCAATAAACAAGTCTGAACTCAATTCTGCCAAAGTTAGGAGAGCAAGTTTAAATTCCTCCATGGACTTGGTGGTTTTCACCCCATTCTTTGTTTCATCTAGATAATCTTTTAGTTTTATTTGACACTCTTCCAGTTTCTCTTGGACCTCAATCAAGAGACTTCTACCTTGATTTATTTTCCAAGACATTTGTCTAACCGCTGTCCGTAATTCTTTGGATAGTTTTATGAAATCATGCTTATTGAAGAAGATTTTAGGCTCATTGAATAACTTGAAAATGCTAAAGATGGTTTTGTCCATGTTTTGGAGTGAACTAAGTTTCGCTGATAGGATCCGCAGGAACATTTCAAGTTTGGTTTGTATCTCAGAGTTGCTGCTTCTGTAGTGTGTTCCTTGAAGACCTAACTTCAATCTTTCCAACACTTTATTCATTTCTCGCAGCCGAAGTAATGTAGGTTCCAAAAAGATGCAAAAGAAATTAAGAAATGCTATCTTGTCAACCATCACTTCCAACTCAACTTCTTGCTTGACTTCTAATACTTTGAAAACTTGAGCTGGGCATCCTGAAAGGTAGAACTGGACTTTCTGCTCTTCGTTTAAGTTCCAAATGGCCGTCATGCTACTGATCTGAAGGTCGCAGAATTTGGTTGGCAACTCTGAAACTTGTTTTTTTAGTCGAAGATCAAAGACTTTTGGAAGCTTGGGGTCTATCTCTTTCAGGAAGTTTTTAACTATTTGCGATGTTTCCTTCAGTTCTCGCATGTCTTTTAGGTCTTTTTGAAGTCTTGATTTGTTTTTGGTGTAGTATCTTTGGAGGCGGAGATGGAGTTTGTCTTGGGTTTCCTCTATTATCTTTGGGTCAAACGGTTTTTCAATGGGTTTATCTGCACCTAGAAAGATTAAGGCGTTGTGTTCCTTAAGATTTATACTTGATTTAGGTGTTTTGAGGAGTTTCTTTAAGTCTCTGATTAGGGTTTTTGATAATTTTGAGTTTTCTGAAGGAACGGACTGGTCTATTAGAGCAGAAAAATAGGCTTTCATCGTTTTTGCTCCTCCCTGATTAAGGGATTATTTTCTATCCCTGAGATTTTGCCGTCGGTCATATGAACTATATAATCGCATTTTTCTGCAATCCATCGGTTGTGAGTCACTAGAATTAGAGTCTGTTTATTGATCCTGTTAATTCGTCGGAAAAGATCCATAACGTCCGAACTTGTTGCAGAGTCTAAGTCGCCTGTAGGTTCATCTCCTAAAATAATTGCGGGCTGATTAATTAGAGCTCGAGCTACAGCAACTCTTTGTTGTTGCCCACCTGATAGTTCCATGGGTAAATGATAAAGCCGGTCTCCCATTCCTAATTCCCGTAGCATCATTTTTGCTTGTTCCCTAGCTAGTCCAGAGTTTATTCCTCTAAGCAATAATGGAGTTTCGACATTTTCCACAGCGGTCAAGAACGGAAAAAGATTGAATAACTGAAATATAAAACCTATTTTGTCTCTGCGAAAGGCTGTCTGCTGTCTCTCCGATAGGGTCGAAGTGTCCACTCCATCGATTATAATTTCTCCCGACGAACGGCGATCCAAGTTACCTATCATATTGAGTAAAGTGGTTTTTCCACACCCCGAAGACCCCATAATTGCCATCATGTCTCCTTTCCCAACAGTTAAGTCCACGCCTCTTAGAGCGTGAACCTCATTTGATTTGCCCGCGTTGTAGCGTTTATGTAGATTCGAGATTTTGAGGATAAAGTTTTGTGAAGCTTGGACTTTCTCGTTATTGGTTTTTTTCATCCTACATACCTCAAAGCTTCTGCGGGAGGAATTCTTGAAGCTGCTAACGCTGGGAGTGAACCTGACCCTAAGGCTATAAGCACAATAATGGAAAGATACAATCCAATTTCTCCCCAAGGAATCACTAGTGCTACACCTTGCATGTTTGCAAAACCAATACTTATCAGCAAGCCGTTAACGACCCCGATAACTAATCCGATTACTCCAAGTACCACCAGTTCAAGGAGAACCGAAAGAATCACTTGTCTTCTGGGAAATCCTATGGCTCTCATCATCCCAATTTCCCGTTTTCTTTCGGAAACATTTCGAACTGAGATTACGCCCATACCTACTGCTCCTATTACAAGGCCGAAGGTAACATAGATTTGGAGGAAAGATGTTATTCGATCCATCATCTCGTACGTGGATTCAATTCTAGAATAGGTTAGAGTGGAACTTGCAACAAAGAAGTTGTCAGCTGCCAGAAGGCGGTATCCCGCGTCGTTTGTATTTGTAAATTCTTCAATTGCTTGAGCGATATCCTCGAGTTGAGGATCATCAATTGGGAGATTGGTTTTAATCAGATAAGAGTTGTACTGGTCTTTTCCTCTGGATGTTAAGGTTTGACCGTTAGCTTCGCCGAGAAAATCTGTTTGATTTGTCCAATGTTCTGGCAAATACACGGTTCCTAAAATTGCACTGAAATCGGTTTCTCCTGACCCAAAGTCTAACCCTGTTGCCAAAGGGAAGCCTCCACCACGTTGAAAGTCGAGACTGCCTCCAATTGTAAAAGCTTGGTAATTAGGGAGTCCCGTGGAAGAAGTATTGATTGGTATCCATATTTGAAGCCCAACAGGCAGTAGAAATGAGTCTGTGAAGACTATTGGGTTTTTGATAATAGTGCCATTCTCATCCTTTAGAGGTTCAACGCCCTGAAGAGGATCTTCACCTGAGCCTCCTATGCCTCCTCCTGAGTCTGCAGATCCTAGTTGAAAATCGGAAAGGTCAGTTTCTCCAGAGAATATAGCAAGCAGATCAGAGGTAACATTGTAGGCTGCCATCTTGTATTGGGGGTCGAAGAATTGATCCCAAGCTTTCTTCGATAATTCTAGCATTTCGTTATCGGACAGGTCTGAGCCAAGAGAGTCACGTATACCATCAGGAAAGGCAGATAGATAAAAGGCATAACGCCAGTTGTTATCTGAATAGTCTGAAGCATTACCCCGAATCTGCTCTGGCTTAAACTCTCCTATTCCGATTGGAAGCAAATCGGTTCTAAAGTCAAACTCAGAGGAAAGGGGATCTTCCAAAGCTATGAACTTTGTAAAATCCTGATTAGGTTGAAAAGTTTTGAAACCAATTACATCTGTTATGCGACCATCAATCTTGTAAAGCTCATCGGAATAGGATGTACCAGAAATAATTGCCTCAGGCTTACTTAAAAAGACCGCAAAATCTACACCCATAGAATCTTCTTCAATCCGTGTTGCAGTTCCCAAGCTTGTAGGAATTAACGAAGCCACAAGAACATTAAGAGTTAATATTACCGCAAAAATGGCAAATGTCAAAGTGGAACGAGTAATATGCGAGGATATTAACGATGGTGATATTTGCCCAACACCTTTTACACCCCGAATGTTTATCAAAACATTCCTTAAGCCACGCATCACAATAGGCAGATTGAGGGCAACGAACAAAATAGACCCTATGATTATTTCAATAATTCCCAGAATCAAGATTTCAATGGATAATCCAGTAATGTCCGTTACCCAATTGCCCATAGCGACAACAAATAGGATTGAGGGAAAGCCCCAGAGGGTGACCGCTGTTATGTTGAAAGCTTTAACTCTATCCATAAACCGCGACAGGACAAAACCTAGACCTCCAGTGAATAAGCCGAATCCCATCATGAGATTTCTCCATTCACCCAGGCTATCCCATCCTTCGCTGCTCCAGAAAACTTGATGTGCCTCATCAAATACTCCGTTGTATAGAAGAATCATAATGCCCGCTATAATCATCAGAACTCCAAATGCTGCAAGGTTCCGACTGGATTTTGCTTTAAATTTCACTTTTATCCCACGAAGAGCTTCCACAACATTAACTCGAGAAGCCCTTAGAGCTGGAAGAATTCCAGTTATTATGCTTAGGACTACGCCGATAATGACAGATAAAATAACTGTTCCTTGAGAAATGACTGGTTGAACACTTAATTCGCCAGTTCCAAATAATCCTACTAGATACAAGGCTACAGCTTGACCAAAGGCTAATCCTCCGATCAACCCCAGAATACCTCCGATTATTCCTTGGAACAAGTTCTCGATCATTATAGACTGGAATATTCCCCTGCGATTGGCACCTACGGCACGTAGAACCCCTGTTTGAAATTCCCGGTCTTCTACACTCATAAGCTGAATATTAGTGATCAGTAAAACTCCAGTTAACGTTATAAGAAAACCCAAAGAGGTCAATATCGTGCCTATTAATGTGATAAAGAATGATGCAAAACCAAAAAAATCTAACCGAGCCGAAGTGACCTGATAGATTTGTTGAGCTTCACCTGTTTGAGGGTCTACCTCTTCGGGAATTGCGGCTTCTACTAATTCTACTTTAGTTCTCAAATAATCTTCGTCTATTTCTTGGACAAAATGGTCAGCTTTGTAGGCCACCGAAAAAGCACTAACTATGTCTGTTTCCCTTGCGGGGTCTTTTAGACTAATCCATTCCTGCAGATGCTCCAATTTGAATACAGCGCCGGAATATTGGGAGCCAATTCCTGGACGGTTGGAATCGAAGATGCCAACTACTTGCAGCTCTACTCTTGAGATCTCAGAAGCAAATTTGATGATAGGTAATCGAGAGGAACCGTTTAGAGTTGGAGTCTCGAAGGCAATCTCGGTTATGTTAACGCTAGCTCGGGTTCCATTAAAACTCATGAGTGTCATGTAGCCTTCGCCTCTAAGTATTCTTCCGGCATAGGGAGTTAAGTCAAAAACTAGGGCGTCAAGCGTTGCAGGATCTGTCAAGTTTGCCACAGTAATGGTGCTGCCGTCGTCCAAGAAGAAACCTAATATAACGCCAGTATTATTGGTGCCTGTGGCTGTTACGTTAACGTAAGCATAGTTTGACAAATTTAGTTGGGGACAGTTGAGTGTGTAAATCGTTGCCATGCTCGTGAAATCAACGGGTTCAAGTTCAAGAAATAGATTGGTCACGCTGCTGTTGAGAACGTATTTCCCGCTTGTGAGGTTTGTATTTATCGTCCATTCAGACAAAGGAACAATCGGCGGTATGATTGTTGCTGTAAGGTTGGTGAATTCAGTGGTTAAAGTAACGGGTAAAGGCGTGTCTTGGTTTAGCCCTAGTTTTTCGGCTTGATCGCTGGATAGCAGGATACTTCTGTTGTTAGATAGAAGAGCGTTAAGATCTAGTTGGCTTCCTGTATTCCAATCATAAAAATCACCAAAAACGTGAGGATAATCTGGAGGTATTCCAACCGCGCTCATCTTGGGATCAAATTGGCTTGCCACTAACGCAGGGATCTGGGTCGAAAGTTCTGGCATGATTCCAACTGCTTCGGGAATCAGATCACCTATTAGTTCTTGGTCTGCTGCTTTGAGATAACCTCCTCTAGTGCTATTTGTGATTTGAAGGTCTACTTCTCCTTCGCGTTGAAGAAGGCTTGTTAGAAACGCATTCTCCAAGGTGTCCGTGGTTATTTGGATGCCTACAAGCAATGTTACTCCTAAGGTTACCGCTAGAATTGCGCTGAGGTTTTTTGTTTTTCTTCTGGATAACGACCTCCACGCAATCATAAAACTAGCTTTCAATCCCATAGGAAACACCAAATTTGATTCTTCTAATTAGAGAATTCAGACTGGTTTTTTCTCTTTGATTCTTCGGGCAATTTTCTTAAGCTGTCTATCAGAATAATCCAAAATTTTGACTATTTCTTCTACATCCTGCTTTGTCAAGCTGTCTTTTATGGCTTGGAATTCTATGAAAGTCTCTAGAAGTCTTTTCGCAGATTCCTTGGCATAAAGCAAGTTTTCATGGTTGGTGCCAAAGTGAAAACCTCCAACGAGCATTGGTGCAAGCCACTCCAATTTTTCCAAGAAGCTTTGCCCAAACTTTACCTGTTCCTCAAAGAATTCTTTTCCCTTTTCTGTAAGAACATAACGTTTCATTCCGTTTTCCACGGTGGATGACTCGCTAGTGTAGCCTTTGTCCTGAAGCCAAGCCAGAAGTGGATAGATTGATCCTGGACTTGGTTTCCACTTTCCACCTGTTTCTCGTTCAATTACCTCGACAATCTCTGCACCTGACATAGGCTTCTCCGCTAGGAATTTCAAAACTAGGAATCGGAGAAGACCTCTTGGGACACTTGTGGTTCGCTTCATCCATCGCCCAAACATTATATCACCAATGATATCACTCGAGACATCACTGGTGACATATAAACCTTATGACCTAAAAATATTAATTGACCTTAACATTGAACCTGCAATCGTGGAAAGTGCGCGCGGGCAAGACAACCCGCCCCCACAAGTTTCCGTTACCTCTTTTGCAAAATATTTTTTACTAGTAAAAAATTCGCCCCCAAATTACATGTTCTTTGAAGGGGATTGCCAAAAAAGATGAAACAGCCTTATTTTGTCAAAATAATCTCGAATTGATTTGGGAAAAGTGGCGCCGGGAAAGGGATTCCAGCCCCAATTTACCAGTAAAATGATTATTTGCCAGAATAATGTTCCAAACAGTAGGTCAGACGGGCCCATATCCAAATGGGTTCGAGTCCAATTTCTCACTACTAATTCTAGTCAAATTTTTGGCAAATATTCCGTAGCTATCATAAGTCTCCCCTATGAAAACAAGTTCGCCGGGACTAATACCCAAATGGGTTCAAGTCCACTACTTAGGCGCCCATCTTTCATTCTCCACAGCCCCAACCTTGTAGCCGTTGTCGTACCTTCTGATTTAGCAGTGCGGGAGACGGAGCCCCCACCCAAGTTCACCGG
>Ga0209636_10006615_pt1 | contig 11846 bp, 8 predicted proteins | sample DeeMarSWOR152_54_FD_187464 | JGI IMG/M metagenome (GOLD analysis project Ga0209636, IMG submission 187464) | Marine sediment microbial communities from White Oak River estuary, North Carolina - WOR-1-52-54 (SPAdes) (version 2) | ecosystem: Environmental > Aquatic > Marine > Intertidal zone >...
TCGCCGACACACGCTCCGCCGTAAGAACCCCCGCCCACTCCTGGCCCTCCAAGCCGTCCGGCATCTTGAGCCCCGCGCGGCGCGCGCGCGCGCCGAAAGCCTCCGCGAAAAGGCGGAGGGCGAGCTGGCGCTCGAGCCAACGACGCCCGAGCGGCCGTAGCCGACAGCGGCTCAGCCGAACCGCGCGGATGCCGAACTCGCGGGCGAGCTCTATCACGACCGCGGCCACGCCGGGAAGGTTGTGGAGGTGTTGGTGGCCGTCGAGGTGGGTGACGCGGACGCCAGCCGCCGATATCCGGGCAACCTGTGCCCTCAGCTCGGCGCGTACGTCGGCGGGCGAAATTTTTCCGGAGAAGAAGGCGCGCACGAAGGCCGCCGCGTCCTTCGGGAGGGTTCGCCCCGGCCCCACGAGCGTCGGCGCCGCGCCGCGCTCGAGGACCGCGAGGCCGCCGGTCAACGTGAGGTGTACGCCCACGCCCATCTCGGCTAAGTCGTCCAAACGCGCCAGCGCGTCGTCGTAAGCCGGCCCGCCGGCCATCAGCGAGGCCGACGTGACAACCCCCTCGCGGCAAGCGCGCTCGACGCCGCGGTTGACGGCCGCGCTCGAGCCGAAGTCGTCGGCGTTGACGATGAGCCTCGCGCACCCCCGCTCGCCGTTCGTCGCCATCAGTATTGACTGAGCGAACCGTCGCGCTTGGCACGCACGAGGGCCCACCGAAAACTCGCCGCGCCCACCGCCAGCGAAACGGCGGCGAAGGACCCGAGGATGACGACGGCTTTGGCGGAGGCCGCGGGGGCCGCGCCCGTCAGAAGGGCGGACCTGCCCACCTCCAAAGCGTACGTGAGGGGGATAAAGGCGCCGACGGCGCGCAGCCAATTTGGCAATACTTCCACCGGGAAATACACGCCCGATAAGAGGGCGGCCAGTTGACCGAAGAACAGGTTCACGGGATTGCCCTGCTTGAAAGCGAGGAGGAACGCCGCGGAAAACATCCCCAAACCGAAGTACGCCGCTACCGTGAGCGCCGTTACCGCGGCGAACAGGGGAAAGCCGCCGAGCTTAAAGGAAACGCCGAAAACCAACGCGCTTAAAACGAAGTAGGCTACAAGGCGGCCGGAGGAAGTTATGTAACGGGATAGCGAGGCCGCGGCGAGAACGCGGAAGGCGCCGCCCCGGCGCCCGAGTATGGGCTCGAGCGTCCCCAGGTACTGTTCGCTCGATATGACCTGGGACAACCCTCCCAGGCCGGCGCCTACCAGGCTCTGCATCGCGAGGCCGATGACGACGAAGGGGAAGTACTCGCCGCCGTAGCGCGAGAGGTACGCGGAGCCGAGGCCCGAGAATACGCGACCGACGAAGAAGAATATAAGTAAATAAAACAGGAGGGAGGCGAACGCCATAAAAAACGATAAGCGATACGAGGCAAGGTTAAAAAAATCCCGCCGGAAAAAAGCCGCCCACACGCGGAAAAAATCAAACATCCTTCCGGCCCCCTATGAGCGACAGGTAAGTCGTTTCCTTCGCCTCCGGTACCCGTATCGCCGGCGAAGCCCCGGCCTCGGCCAGGATTTTAAAAGCCTCGGCAAGCGCCTCGGCATCCGCCGGTTCGTCGAAATAAACGAACGATACCTCCGGGCCGCGTTGGACGTCGACGCGGCCTACGCGCCGCTCCAACGCCCTAAGCGCGGCCTCGTCGACGCGCGGCAGCCGCGCGCCGTAGCGGCCGGAAAGGGCGCCCAACACCTCCCCCGGCGGCCCGGCCGCGACCACCCGGCCGCCGACCAATACGACGACGCGGTCGGCGATCACCCGCGCCAACCACAACTGGTGCGTCGCGACGAGCGCGCCCCGCCCCTCCTTCTTCACGAGGTCCTCCCGCACGAAGCGCGCCAACTCCAGCGTCGTCGGGTAATCCAACTCCCCCGCCAGCTCGTCCACGAGCAACAACGACGGTTCCGAAAGGAGCGCCCGCGCGAAAGCGAGCCGCTGCCGCATTCCCCCGGAATAGGTGCGCACCGGGTCGCGGGCACGCGCCGCAAGGCCGACGCGCGCGAGCGCCGCGGCCACCCGCCGCGCCACCTCGGCGCCGCGTATCCCGAAAAGGACCGCGAAAAAACGTAAATTCTCCGCCCCGGAGAGCCGCCAGTAGAAACTCCGCTCGCCGCCGGCCACGAAACCCACGGAAGCGGCGCTGACCTCGACCGTACCGCGGTCCGCTATTACCGCGCCCGCGGCTATCTTGAGAAGGGTCGTCTTCCCGGCGGCGTTGGGGCCCAGCAGACAAACGACCTCGCCCGGCATTACTTCCAAATTTACGCCGCGCAGCGCGACTACTTGCGCCCTGGGCGCCCAAGGCCTAAACAGCGACACGGGCCGGCGGTAGATTTTATCTACGTCGCTCAGTTTAAGATAAGAAGCCACGGCCTAATCCCGGAAAGGACAATAACACGGCGCCCGCGGGGAGTCAAACGGCGAAAAAGGCCGCCCGCCTCGGCCCCGGCGCATTTTTTTCTTGCAATCGCGCCGTATTATGTTATATTATGCAGCGTCGTAAGTGCCTGATTTTCCTTGTTGATAAGCTGTGTAAAACTTTTCCCGTGAGACTTTGGCCCTACACCCGGAGCTATTAAAAAAAACTCCCCGGCGACGCGCCTGCCTGACATAGGGCAGGTCTTTTTGACCGCCCCTCGAAAGACTACCGATTAAGTCCGGTCCGTAACCTTCCGAAAATAAAAAACTTGACCGCCCCGATACCAATACGTTCGGCCCGGTAAATGTCCAAGCGCGAGAGAAAAGGTGTTACGAACCGAAAGACGGCGAACGTCACGGGCGGCGGGCCGAGCCGAAATGCAATATTCGTAGGTGCGGCTACGGGCCGTAACGGATGTGGAAAACTCGGTTACTTCCGCGCCGACGCGGAGCCGTGCTCGCTTTACGGTTCGGGCCTCTTTCCAACGAGGAGGGGCGTACGTTGAAAGCCGTAAATGCGGAGAGCCGGGCGTGGCGGGAAATATATCGCCGCGTTGCCGCGGAAATGGGCCGCAAAGAATGCGAAACGTGGCTCAAGCCCGCGGCCTGTAAGGGGACCGGCGGCAACGTCCTCCGCCTCGAAGTCCCGAATAACCTTTACCGCGAATTCATAAAAGAAAAATATCTGGGACTTTTGGAGAAGAAGGCACGGGAAGTTTTGGGTCCGGGTGCGCAGGTCGATATCGAGGCCGCGGTGGGCCAGGAGGGGCTGTTCTTGAGCGAGGGCTCGGGACCCGAAAGCGCGCCCAAATATCCGGCGCCCAAAGCCTCGAAGCTCAACCCTCTGTACACGTTCGACACGTTCGTCGTCGGCCGGTCTAACTCCTTCTGCCACGCCGCGTGCCGCGCGGTAGTGCAGAACCCGGGCGCACGGTACAACCCGCTATTCGTTTACGGCGGCGTCGGCCTCGGCAAAACCCACCTCCTGCACGCCATCGGCCACGCCACCCTCCAAAAAGGCAACAGCCTGAGCGTCTCCTACCTCTCTTGCGACCACTTCATGAACGAGATGATCGCCGCGGTGAAAAACAACCGGACCGATGCCTTCCGACGAAAATACCGCAACGTCGACTTTCTGCTCGTAGACGACATACAATTCCTCGCCGGTATGGAAGGTACCCAGGTTGAGTTTTTCCACACCTTCAACGCGCTCTACGAGGCCGGCAGCCAGATCGTCCTCTCGAGCGACCGGGCGCCCAGGGACATACCCAAAGTGGAGGACCGCCTCCGGACGCGTTTCGAGTGGGGGCTTATAGCGGACATACAGCTGCCGGATTACGAAACGCGCCGTGCCATCATCGCGCGCAAGGCCGAACTCAAGGGAATCAGGATCGCGGACGACATAGCCGACCTCATCGCGACGCGGCTAACGACGAACATAAGGGCGATAGAAGGTGTTCTGAACCGCCTCTTCGCGACCGCGCTCCATACGAAGACGGCGGTATCGATGTCGCTCGCGCAGGACATATTGGGTGAGCTCGCCCCAGAGGACCGCCGCGCAAGCCTATCGGTCGAACAGCTACAGGAGGCTACCGCCAAGTACTTCAACCTTAGCCGGCGCGACCTGCTGTCGAAGTCCCGCCGCGCCAACGTCGCCCACGCCCGCCAGATAGCCATGTACTTGTGCCGCGAAAACACGCCCAACTCCTTAGCGGACATAGGCCTTGCCTTCGGCAACCGCGACCACACTACGGTCCTCTACTCCATAACTAAAGTCGAGGGCGAGCTAGCGGCCAGCGGAGAAGCGATAACCAAGGCCGTGCGCGACATAGAGAAGAACCTCGAGCGGCTCTTGGTTTAATCGCGAACATCTCACGCCCCGACCGGTGGAAAACTGGAGGCCCAACCCGGGGCCGCGAAGTTACCAACCGATTACCCACCACTTTCTACTGCTTAGCCAACGCCTTTTCCCAGTACAACCAAATACGGGTGATAAAGTTTTTCAACTTAACGGCGCCGCCGTTTCCCGCCACTCCTACGAACGTCTCCAACCAATGCTCCTTATTACTAAGGACGTTATCCCCAAACAACCCACCGGTTCTAATGTTTTTACTTGAAACAAACCTAATATGAAGTTATATAATATATTTATAGGTTATTAATTAATACCATGTAATAAGTAGAAAACGTTGGGGCGTAGGCAAGCGGTAAGCCACGGGTCTTTGGAACCCGCATGCGGTGGTTCGAATCCACCCGCCCCAGATAAATTTCGTGGAGGTTTGCGTATTGTGGACCCTGAGAGGTTGATATTCGCCGGTCCGGGAAATCCCGAGTTCGCCCGGGCGGTCGCGGAGTCGCTCGGCGAGGGTCTGGGCCGGATGTCGTTGGGCCGGTTTCCCGACGGCGAGGTTTCGTTGAAGGTCGAGGTGAACGTGCGCGGCCGGGACTGCTTCGTCATCCAGCCGACTTGTCCTCCGGTGAACGAGAGATTGATGGAGCTTATGATAATAGTGGACGCGCTCAGGCGCGCTTCGGCGTACCGGGTAACGGCGGTGGTTCCTTACTATGGCTACGCGAGGCAGGACCGCAAGGACCAGCCGCGCGTCCCGATAACTGCGAAACTCGTGGCGGACCTCCTGACGCGCGCCGGAGCGGACCGCCTTCTTACGATGGACCTCCACGCGGGCCAGATACAGGGGTTTTTCGATATACCGGTTGATAACCTTGCCGGCGCGCCTATTTTCGCGAAGGCGGTTATGGCTCTGGGTTTTCCGGAGTTGGTTGTCGCTTCCCCCGACGTGGGCGGCGTCAAGGCCGCGCGGGCTTTCGCACGCCGGCTCGAGCGAATGAGGAAGGAGCGCGGGGCGGTCGCCAAGGTGGACTTCGCGATAGTTGACAAGCGCCGTACGAGCGCCGAGGAAGTGGCCGCGGTCAACATTATCGGCGACGTAGAGGGCCGGAGCGTAGCGATAATCGACGACATCGTTTCCACGGGCGGGTCCTTGGTTGAGGCCGCGAGCCTTTTGCTGGCGCGGGGCGCGGTTGAGGTCGTCGCCGCGGTTACTCATCCGATACTGGCGGGGGATGCGGTCGATAAAATAGAGACGAGTTGTTTGAACGCGCTCTTCGTTACGGACACGGTGCCGTTGAAAGAGGGCGTCGGCGGTAAAATAAAAGTGTGTTCCGTCGCGCCGGTCTTCGGCGCGGCAATAGACGCCATCTACCGGAACCGGTCCGTTAGCGGGTTATTCGATGGTGGCTAAGTTAGTTATCCGGGCGGGCAAAGCTCTGGAGTTGCTCACTTGTCTGGCGTGCGCCGCGGCGCCCGCGGTAACCGCGGCGGAGAAGAAGGAGCCGCCGCAAGATATATACTATTTAATCGAGTTACTCGAGAGCCCCGACGTCCAAGAGCGCCGCAGCACCGCGCAGACGCTCGGGGCTATGGGGTTCGACGTCGCGACGCCCGCGTTAATTAAGTCGCTGGACGATAGCGACGCCAAGGTTCAACGTTTGGCCGCGGAGGCCCTCGGCAGGATAGGCGATAAGCGCGCGGTTGAGCCGCTGATAGAGAAGCTACCGTACGCGGAGCCGGGCGTAAGGCGGTTCATTTTGGGCGCGTTGGGTAAAATAGGGGACGAGCGAGCCCTCGCGCCGATGATGGCGGCGCTCGCCGACGAAAGCGAGGGCGACGTGCGGGCAAGCGCCGCGTACGGCTTGGGCGAGCTCGGGAGCGCCGCGGCGACGGACGCGTTGATCGCCGCCCTCGGGGACGAATACAAATGGGTGCGGCACGAGGCTTGCGGCGCCCTCAGAAAACTGAAGGCGCGTAGCGCGCGCCCGGCGTTGAGCCGCGTCGCGGCCTCCGACGAGGACGAGCAAGTCCGCAAAGCGGCCGCCAAGGCTTTGGCCGAGATCGGCGGTTAACGTGGGTGAGTGAAGTTTCCGCGGCCGGCGGCGCCGGCGTAGGTTCTTCCGCCCCGGCGCGGGGCCTCGAGGCAACGTGACCGAAAGCGCATCGGAGACAAGGCGTAAGCGGGATTTTTTAATTCCCGCGAGTTTTTTTTTCTTATCGCTAGCGATACGCGTCCCGTTCGCGGTTTTAATTCCTTATAAAATTAGGGCGGACGCGGTATTCTATTTCGAGACCGCCCGGAACATAGTAACGGGCCACGGTTACGTTTTGCCGGACGGCCGCTTCCTGGGTTCCGTTCCGCCGACCTTCCCGCTTTTCCTGGCCGCCGTTTTCAAAGTATTCGGCGTAGGCCTTGTGCCCGCCCTCGCCGCGCAAGTCGTGGTGGGCGCGGCGACGACGGTTCTCGTGTATTACGTCGCCAACGTTTACTTTGACCGGAAGGTCGCGGTCTTGGCCGCGGCGGCGTTTGCGGTCGACCCCATCTACGTCTGGGCCTCGCGCGTAGTGTTGACGGAGACGTTGACCACCTTCCTGCTGGCCGCGTCTTTGTTGACCTACTATAAAACGTCGCGCGGGTCCGCCGGCTTCGCCGCGGCGACGGGCCTTCTGTTGGCCGCGACGGCCCTCTGCCGCGTTTCATTTTTCGTCGTGGCTTTGGTGCTGATTGGCGGCTTGCCCTTCCTCGGGGCCGCCGGGCGGGGCACGAGGTTGCGGACGGCGGCCGTAACCGCGGCCGCGTTTTTGGCGTTAATAGGTTTGTGGACGTACCGCAACTACCGCGTCTTCGGCGTGCCGGTCCCGTTGACGTTGAACGCGCCGCAGATATTTTACGAGGGTAACGCCGGCTTGGGCGGGGGCGCGAGGCCGGGCTCGGTGGCGCTGAGGAGGTCGCCGGAATTCGCCGAGAAGGTGAAAGTTTACTCGGGGACGCCGCGCGCCGATTTGGAGTACGAGCGGTTCTACCGCGCCAGGGCTTTCGCGTTGCTGAGAGATAACTTCAAGGAGTTTATATTTTCCCTTCCCGGCAAGTTTATCCGGTTCTTCCGGCCGGCGCCGCCTAGCCGGAGAGGGCTGTTCATCCCCTGGGCTTCGGCGGGGGGCCTGTTGCTCTTGGCCTCTCTGGCCGGCGTCGTGTTATTCCGCGGCCCGGCGGCGCGGACTTTCGCGCTCCTGGCGCCCGTGGCGGCGGTCGCCCTCACTCACACCGTTATGAAGCCGCTCCTCCGCTTCCGAATACCGGTCGAATTTATTTTATTAATCTACGCCGCGGCGTTTGCGGCCTTTTGCCTCGAGCGCGTACGCGGCCGCCCTCGCCGCAAGCGCGGCTAATGCACTCGCCCCGGGCCCGGGCGCGACGTGACGTGCTGCTGCTGCGGCGTGTTATTTTACGTGATAGAAAAAGGTTACGAAGAGGAAGCTTATCGCGAGGTTGAGCAATAAGATCGGATATAGAAGGCGCGGGTTTTCTTTCCTCAAATAATAGCCGGCGCCGACTAAGAACCAGGGGACCATAAACAGCCAGACGCGTTCCGTCTCCGCGAGCGTAAGGCCGGTAAGGTTGACGAGGACGAAACTTACGGCGGCCGCGGGCGAGAGGCCGGAGGCTTTGCGCCGCGCCTCTTTTTCTTTCATTTCCCTCCAAAGGTTGCGCAGGAATAATATCGTCGTCGCGGGCCCGAGTAAGAAGAAGAAGGCGACGAAGTTTCCCGGAACCCACATCAGGTAAGAGCGGTGTTTCGTCGCGTACGCCGGCGCGCCGAGAACGTAACGCTTGAATAAATAGATGACGTTGGCCCCCGCGCCGAAGTAAAGCTCCGAGGCGCGTTGTTGGTGCTGGAATTCGGTTATGACGTCGAAGCCCGAGGCGAGGTAAACGGCCACGAAAAAGAGCGCGAAGGCGACCGCGGCCGCGGCCGCCAGCGCCGCCAACCTCGTGCCCGAGAGCCGGGCCGTTTGATTACGCGGCGGCGAGGCCGGCGCGGTTTGCCCGATGTCGGCAACGTCGCCGCGCGCGCGGGCGTTTTTCCGCTTGTAAACGGCGTACGTGATGGACCACGCGAGCAGCAATATCCAGACGAAGCCGAATTGGTAAGCGACGAACGCCCCCGCGGCGAGCGCAAGGGCGGTCAATACGGCATACGTGAAACGCCCCCGGCCGAAGTACCGCGCGAGGAGGTAAACGACCGCCGCGCCGAGGGCACACAGAACGGCGTCGATGGTGGACCCGTATAGGATTAGGCTGGGCGCCGTTACGTATAACGCGGCAACGGCGTCGCCGGCTTCGGCGCCCGCGAGGCGGCGGCCGGCTTTGTAGGCGAAGATGACGCCGGCGCCGGCGAGCAAGGCGTTCAGCAACGCGACGAATATCCATCGTTTGCCGAATAATTTTAACAGGGGGAAAAGATAGACGAATATTCCCGGCGGGTGGACCGTCGTGTGCCAGTGCATGCCTTCGACGTGAAGGTGATAGTCCCGCAGAAAGTTTCCTTGCGCGTAGAGCTTTTGTGCGTCGAAGCAGTATTGCCAGATGGCCCCGGGGAGGATTTTATCGCCGCCGCCCGCCATATTGACCGTCGTCGTGAGGACGAAGAAGGCGAGCGTGAAGTACGCGAGCTTGACGGCGGTGCCGCGTTTGAGGGCCCGCTTGAGGGAGAGGATGAAGGCCGCGAACGCCGCCGGCGGAAGAAGCGTGTAAAGGCTGAGGTGGATTTCAAACAGCGAGGCAAAGGGGCTTATCTGCCACCCGCGCCTGCTCGGCAGCAGCAATAGGCGCAGCGTTACGGCGAGGGCCGTGAGAAAGCACAGCGAACCTACCTGAACCCAAAACGAGGCGAGTATTTTTTTCATCTTTCCCACGGGTTGTTTAGAGCCTCGAGGCCGACGCGCGCGTGACCTTCGCTGGCCTCGCGGGCGCGGCAATACCGAACGGCGCCGTCGCAACAAGGCGGCGGCCCTTACTTTTGTAGCATATCATTCCACCCCGCGCAAATGAAACGTTCGCCTGACGAGCCTTTTTCCTTGATAAAAAAGTTTGCGCCGCGTAGAATGTAGCAGAAAAGAATCCCGCCTGAGCCTGACACAAATGGAGGCGACGTTTTATGCTCCCGCCGTTTAAAAACGAACCGATAGTACTCTTCAAAGAGGCCGAGGAACGGCTCGCGATGGAGGAGGCGATCGCGCGCGTCGAGGCCAAGCTCGGGCGCGAGTACCCCCTCGTTATCGGCGGCGAACGCGTTACTACCGCGGAGAAGTTTAAGTCCATCAACCCGTCCAAGACGGACGAGGTCGTGGGCGTCTTCTCGAAGGCGGACCGGGAGATGGCGCGCAAGGCCGTCGCCGCGGCCGACCGCGCCTTCGAGAAGTGGCGCCGGACGCCGCCCGAGGAGCGCGCGCGCTACCTTCTCAAAGTCGCTGCTATTATGCGGCGCCGCATCTACGAGCTCGCGGCGTGGATGGTTATCGAGGAGGGCAAAAACTGGATCGAGGCCTACGCCGACGTCGCGGAGGCCGTCGACTTCTGCGAGTTCTACGCCCGCGAGATGATGCGCCTCGCCGAGCCGCAGCCGCTGACCCCTCTCGCCGGCGAGGAGAATAACCAATACTATATTCCTCTCGGCCCGGGCGTCGTCATACCGCCGTGGAACTTCCCGTGCGCCATACTCGTCGGCATGACGGCCGCGGCGTTCGTCGCCGGCAATACCGTCGTCCTCAAACCGGCGTCCGCGTCGCCCGCCATCGCGTACAAATTCTTCGAGATCCTGGAGGAGGTCAACCTGCCGCCGGGCGTCGTGAACTTCCTGCCCGGGCCGGGGGGCGCCATCGGCGACTTGTTGGTGAGCCACCCCCGCGTCCGCTTCATCGCCTTCACGGGCTCGATGGAGGTGGGCCTCCGCATCAACCGCCTCGCCGCGCGGCCTAAGCGCAGCCAAGTATGGATAAAGCGGGTCGTAGCCGAGATGGGCGGCAAGGACTTTATCGTCGTCGACGGGACCGCGGACCTCGACGCCGCCGCGTACGGCATCATGACCAGCGCCTACGGCTTCCAGGGCCAGAAGTGCTCCGCCTGCTCCCGCGCCATCGTTACCGACGACGTCTACGAGTCGGTCCTCGAGAAGGTCGTCGCCCTGACGAAGGAGAAGGTGACCGTCGGCGACCCGCGCGACTTCGCCAACTTCATGGGCCCGGTCATCGACGCCGCCGCCGAGACGAAGATATTGGACTACATCGAAATCGGCAAAAAGGAAGGCCGCGTCGTCTTGGGCGGCGACAAGCGCTCCGCTGAGGGCTACTTCATCAACCCGACGATAATCGCGGACGTCGCGCCCAAAGCCCGCGTCGCCCGGGAGGAGATCTTCGGGCCGGTCCTGGCCTTCATCCGCGCCAAGGACTTCAACGACGCGGTGAGGATATCCAACAACACCGTCTACGGCCTAACCGGCGCCGTCTACTCGGGCGACCGCGCGCGCCTCGAGCAGGCGCGCCGCGAGTGCCACGTCGGCAACCTATACTTCAATCGCAAGTGTACAGCGGCTCTCGTAGGCGTCCATCCGTTCGGGGGCTTCAACATGTCCGGGACGGACTCGAAGGCCGGCGGCCGCGACTACCTGCTACTCTTCACGCAGGCCAAGCTCGTGAGCGAGGCGCTGTAGGCTGGGTAATTTACGCAAGAGAAAACCCCCTGGAAGGGGGTTTTTTTATATGAACGGAAATCCGGTTCGACTTTTTTAATGAAAAAAAACCGCTCAATAAAACCTTGACTTTAAAGCCGTTTTATGCTATATAAATCAAGGTAACTATGATCGATGAGGAGGCTGCCGAATGGTTGCAGAAATTCATTGGATTGGCGGAAGGATTAAGGCGGCTCGGGAGAATTGCGGGCTTACTCAACAGGAGTTGGCCGAAAGAATAGGAATTAAATACGGGCAAATTATTTCGACAATCGAAAAGGGCGAGCGGGAAATTAAGGCAAATGAGCTCTACAGAATAGCTCGTGCTTTATTCAAGGACATTTCTTACTTTTTGACGGAGGAAGAGACCGAAAAAGTGTACCGGGTAATTTGGCGTGGGGAGAAGAGTGATAAAGTAAAAGAAAAGGAGGCGTATTTCATAGAAAAATGTGAGCAATATTTCCATTTGGAACAATTAAATAGCGAGACACCGGAAATCGGGTTACCCCAATTCCCCTTTTCGTTTAGAAATAAGACCGAAGGTTTCGAGAAAGCCGAGAGTATTGCGGCTCGGGTTTACCAAGCTTTGAATTTAGGGCCAAGACCTGGAATAATTTTGAGCGATATTTTGGAAAATGCTTATAGGTTGAAGATTTGGTATATTGACTTGGAGGGAGCAGGTTCGGCGGCTTCGGCTATGGGAGATTTCGGACCGGCCATTATGTTGAATCGTAAGGAAGCGCCTTGGCGGAGGAATTTTAGTTTAGCCCATGAGCTTTTCCATTTGGTAACCTGG
>Ga0209636_10006616_pt1 | contig 11846 bp, 10 predicted proteins | sample DeeMarSWOR152_54_FD_187464 | JGI IMG/M metagenome (GOLD analysis project Ga0209636, IMG submission 187464) | Marine sediment microbial communities from White Oak River estuary, North Carolina - WOR-1-52-54 (SPAdes) (version 2) | ecosystem: Environmental > Aquatic > Marine > Intertidal zone >...
GCCGATTTTGCGCATTGGCACTCCTTCATCCCGGAGGATTTTTACCGTAGGCATAATGCCTGAAGGGTACATCAGATACCTGGTGAACTCGTTTTCTTTTCCGCCGATATAAGGAAATTGAGGAATGAAGGATTCATAACTCTTCCTGGCTTGGACAAGCCACCTGTTTACCCTGGACTCATCAAAATGTCTGGTCAAGACCTCCTTTTGAAACTTCGCCCCCTTATCATACTGCTTCATCAGATTACCCTTCATGAGAACATAATAGTCCTGTCCTTCCTGGGTTTGTTTTTGAAGCTTTTCACGCATCCGGTCTGGAATCTGGCCTGAGGCTCGACCGGCGGTGTAAACAGCCAATCCGCTGCCCAATACCAGCGTAGCTTTTCCGGCCGTTACCAAGAATTGCCTTCTCGTAGAAGCGTTTGAGCGACACGCGAAACAATCAACCACGAGCATACCTCCTTTATTAGATTCAATTCTCCTCTACAGCTGAGCATGAGACGGTGCAGCAGGAGTTACCGGCCGGTCAAGGCTCCCTCCAGGGGTTTTTGGATGTCCTTATGTCATATGGGTCTGCGTATGAATTCAAATAAAAGCCCCCTGAATATCCAGGAAACATCCGCAAGACTCGAGCCAATTCTCACTACCTATTCTTCACTCCCCCGCGGGATAGTGTTCAACCGAGCCGAAGTCGTTTTGGCTCTAACGGGGGGACCATACGAAGTCTACAATAGTCCAATAGGGAACTCCCGGCTTTGCCAAGGGACCCTGAAAGGTTTGACCGTGCGAGGCGCCAAAAATAAAACCTCCCCTATAAATCATCAGCATTCAATTATGGGAGGTCTGAAATAGTAAACGCTTATAATATATGTTACGCGAAAATGGATTGCAAGTATGATGTTGTTCCTATAACCGAAAATATGGAAAAAGAAGATATACGGTTCACTCCGATAACATGTTGGGGGCATATTTCGTGAGCTGACCAAACAAAGGGAATCCGAGGGGAGACAACAAGGTTATTTGTAGGTGGATCATGGAGCCCTGGGCATCGGTGTTGCACCGGCGTATGCAGCTTCCAATGTGGGAGGATATTTCAAAGACAACACTGCGATTTCAATTGCAGGGAATGTAATGGGACGGGGAAGGAATTTTCTGCAGACAGAGGGTTGAGCCTCGTTTGTCCAAGGCATCATGTCGGGTTCTTTGAATACTTGGCTCGACGTTTTTCTATCTCTTCTCTGAACTGGGCTGGATCACTAAACACCTCAGCGTCCCAGCCCAGGTGGCGTGCTGCTTCAACGTGACGCACAAGGTCATCAGTGTAAAAGAATGGCAACCTGCCGCTGGAGTAACGGTGAACGAGCGTCTGGTAGATCACGGGATCTGGCTTTGCCACACCCTCTCTGTATGAAATTACCCAACCGTCAAGAAGTTTAAAGATTGGGTAGTTTCTGAACGCATAGGGCCAGTGTACCTCGTCTGTGTTGGTAAGGGCCACGAGGCGGAACTCACTCTTAAGTTCAGCGAGCACTTCCCTCATCCCCGATACCTCACCGTTTAAGATACGGCACCACAGCTTCCGCCATTCCTCAGGCTCAAGGGAGAGATCAAGGGTCCTGTTGAGCTCTTTGAGTACGTCTTTCCATGAGCGGGCACCCACATACAACGGAAAGAAAAGTTTTTCCAGGTCAAGCCGCAGTGCAGGGGTTATTTCCCTGCCATACTTCCTTGAAAGCTCCCTAAGCACTACAGTGGGATCAATATCTACCAGGACCTTTCCCACATCAAGGACAATAACAGGCTTGTTCCGTATTTGTGTTGTCATATGGAGTGATACGAACTGATTGAGACCAAGAGAGATTCCAGTTTACGCGCACTAGCTCACCTGACAGCTCTATTCGTGGAGCACCTGAGCGAAACCATAGTTCTCAGCTGATTCTTTGCCCAAAAAGATACCGAGAATAACAGTGTAACGATATTGTCCAACCGAGTCAATGAACTTGCAGTATCACCCTTCAAACAGGGGTAGCTTCGCAATTTTCAACAGTCGGGGGTTGAGCCCAAGATAATTTCCTGAAGGGCAAAGATCCGTTCCCCAAAGAAATAGCTAACGGAATACTTAAGTCCCTAAACTCTTAGTTTTGATTTGACACGAGATTTGATATAAGCTCAGCACAGAGAATCTCTGATTTGGCTTAATGAGAATGCAATAGTGCTCAGCCTGTGAGGAAGGATGTATTATTTATTCATAGCAACCGGATTAGCAGTATTGATTTCTCTTGGTGCAGACAGCGAGAAAACGCTCAAAGCCTTTAAGATAGCCCTCAAGAGATTTGTGACTATTTTACCCGCCTTTTTCGGTATGCTTATACTGGTCTCAATCGTCCTTTTTCTTATCCCAGACAGGGTCATCTCTCAATATCTTGGAAGTAGCAATATGTTCACTGGAGTTCTGTTTGCCTCTTTTCTTGGCTCCATAACACTGATGCCTGGTTTTATTGCCTTTCCGTTGTGCGGCATTTTGTTGAAAAAAGGGGTGCTATATATGGTGTTATCGGCCTTTACAACAACACTCATGATGGTAGGGGTGCTCACGTATCCAATAGAAAAGGCCTATTTTGGGACAAAGGTAACCATAATGAGGAACATAATGAGTCTGTTTATCGCTCTTATTGTTGCTGTAATGACTGGCATTTTTTTCGGGGAGATCTTCTGATGAGGCGAAATGATGGAATTAAGATAGCCGGCATATCATGTTATACCCTCTTCCTAGTTGTTTCTTTTGTATATGGGTTCAATCCTGGAAAGGAAATTGGCCATAATTTCTTCTCCTTTTCACGAGATATGCTCAAGGTGCTACCCTGTGCTTTTATCCTCATAGGTCTGTTTGAGGTGTGGGTAAAAAGAGAGACCGTTGAAAAACACTTTGGACAGGAGGCTGGAATCAGAGGATACATATGGGCGGTACTCCTTGCTGGGACTACAGTTGGGGGGTTGTATGTAGCGTTTCCGCTTGCTTATTCCCTCCATGGCAAAGGGGCCCGACTGAATGTTATCTTTACCTATATAGGTGCTTCAGCTATCTGCAGAATCCCGATGGCGATATTTGAGGTATCTTTTATGGGGATAAAATTCACAGCGATCAGACTATTGGTATCTTTACCACTAGTGATCATAACTTCGATATTGTTGGGGGATTATCTGGTAAAGAGAAACTATAGAGTTACGGAGGGAAGATAAGTGATGGCCCATTGTCAAACAAAATGTCACCTCTCACTTAAGCTACGCATAGTCAATCATCGTCTTTCTGCATGGGATAGGAGAAATCTGTACGTTCTTGCTGAATGGGTGAGACACGAGATGTAGTGGCTTGAAGGATTGGGCTTTGTCCAGCGTACTGGATATTTCTGGCAGTCAGGAAGAACCCGATGGCAATCAGTGCGTCGAGTATGCCGAGCGGCCAAAACTCATTCGGGGCACAGCCAAGCGGTCTGAGTGAGCTGCCCATGTTCTCGACGGGCACCTGCTGTCGGATTTTTTTTGAGGGCTTTACGTGGCTGGAAAAAAACAGGCGATCCATCTCGGACCAATCGGTTCAGCCGTTGGAGCGGTTACAATCGATCCCTGTCTTTTCAATCCTTCTTTCGGTTAAGAGAAGCTTTCATGACAGCATGTACCAACGTAGCCAGCGGTACGGCGAAAATCAGTCCCCAGAATCCCCACAGCCCTCCAAATATGAGCACTGCTGCGATTATGGCCACAGGGTGCAGATTTACGACTCCGGAAAGCAGCAGGGGGGCCAGCAGATTTCCGTCCAACAACTGTATGATGCTATAGGCGATCAGGGCATAGAGGAATTCAGCCGACAGTCCCCACTGGAAATAGGCTATGAGTGCCACCGGCAGATACATGACGGCAGCACCGATATAGGGGATGAGAACCGAGAGGCCAACAAAGAGGGCGAGCAGCATGGCAAACTGAAGCTTCAGGGCCAGGAAGGTAACGTACGTTGCCACGCAGACAATTATGATCTCCCACATCTTGCCACGTATATAGTTTGCAATCTGTTGGTTCACTTCGTGCCAGACCTCGGTTGCCAATATCCTGTTCTCAGGCAATAAACCTCCCAGCCAATGCAGGATAACCGCCTTGTCCTTTAGGAAAAAGAACACGAGAAAAGGCACGAGAATCAAGTAAGCGATAATGGAAACCACACCGCGCACCGAGGCCAGAGACAGCGACAGCAGGCGCTGCCCCACGTTGGTGAGCTCGGAGCTTAGAAAAATAATGATCTTTCTGATCTGTGTTTCGGAGATGAAATCCGGGTATCGCTCGGGGAGCAGCATCAAGGCCTTCTGCACCCCGGCAATCATCGACGGCAGCTGTTGAAACAGCTGGCCGATTTGATCTGACAGCAGCGGGAGCAGCCCTACCAATGCGATCACCAGACAGACAAAAAATATCACAAAAACCACTACTACAGAAAGCCTACGGGGTATTCGGCAGCGCACGAGTAGAGATACGAGTCCATCAAGCAAAAAGGCGATGACAATCCCGGCGAAAACCGGAACAAGCATTTTGCCAAACAGCAGTATGATGACAAGCCCCAGTATGAGCAGAGTTCCCAGAATGAACACCTGGGGGTCAGAAAAATGTCGATTATACCAGTTTCGAAACAGTTCTTTCATGGCTTTAGGTGAAATTGAACGTCCAGCGACTCGTCCACAGGCCTTGGTGACAATTGATGAACCCTTTCATCATATGGTCCAGAGCCCCGTGCGCAATGTTGGAGATTATGTGCCGCAATTGACAATCTCAGCACAGCAAGGATTACATATGTGTATCAGAACATCAACCGTTTTTTGTTGAATCTATGAAGCAGTGTATCCTGTTGGGGTGCGAACATCACCAGCCGGTGTCAGTGCAATCTTATTTTAGTTTAGACATTGCAATCATAACCACAGGGGGGTTTCAATTCCATGAATTATGGCAGCAACCCTTATCGGTTGAACACCGTGAACATGATCTATGGATAATAGGGCTAAAAAGAGAGGTTGCCTGATTATCCACTCCGAGTCTTTGAGAAATGAAACGCGGGTTTACCCGCCTACGCAGAAAGCCACGGGCTTGCCCGTGGATGAATGCTGGGCAGGGTAATCCGCCATAGTCCTATTGGGACGAAGGCGGATATGCTTCGGCGGGTTTCGCCGAAGAATGTGGAGGTGCCACGCGCTTGCGCGTGGGGCTCCACAAAAAACCCATGTTATGGGCCATCATACATCTGCTATTCTGGCGCAACTGGCTTCTTTATTACACGGGCAATAATACCCCCGCTCAATAGGAGTATCGTCATGATCAGGAATACAACAAGATAGCTGCCAGTTGTATCAAAGATGAATCCAGCTACATAGGGGGCAAAGGCTCCGATGAACATGCCTATGGCCATGGTAATTCCGATGAGTTCCCCTAATGAGCGCATGCCGAAAAACTCACCGAGAATACCGAGATAGGCGGAAACCCTACTCCCGTGACAGATTCCATAGAAAAAAACGAAACCGTACAGCATCCATACTCCTTTTAGAAATAATAGCCATAAAGTGAATAATGCCATTCCAAAAAGTGACAGAGCCAGTATCCTTTGCCATGGTATCCTGTCCGAGAGGTAGCCAGACACAATACGCCCCGGAATTGAGAATCCCCCCAAAAGGCCGAGGGCTGTTGCTGAAGCCGTTGAAGAAATGCCAACATCCGTTGCATAGGGCACGAGGTGGGCACAAATGGTTTGGAAGGCAACAATTACAACACAATGAGAAAAGGTTATCCCGGCAAAGGAAAGAGTAGTCACAACTTCGCGTGTTGCCCATCCTTGGATACCTATACGGTTCAGCCTTGTTTCCGCTCCCTCTGAACCTTTGCCTATCTCCACCGGGCTTGGTTTAACCACACAGGATGATGTGGTAATGATGATAAAGAAAAGGATACCAATAACCAGATAGGCGCCTCTCCAGCCGTAATTGAGGATCAGAAAGTTGATGAGCGGTGCGAAGATGAGGACCCCCATGCCAACTCCGGACACCACTATTCCGAGTGCCAGACCTGCTCTCTGTCTGGCGAAGAACCATCGCTGCACGGTTGAGGTTGGTACTGACCAGGTAGCGCCAACTCCAAGCCCACCAATGAAAAGGGAAATGCGAAGCTGGATTATCGTATGAACCTGGCTGCACAGGAAAAACCCTAGTCCGGCTAATAGCGCGCTTACCAAAAGGATGGGGCGAGGACTATATCTATCGGCAAGCCTACCAGTAGTTATAACTGAAATAACGTAGCCAATCAGGAAGGCAGTGTACCCTGATGAAACCAGAGCCCTGCTCCAACCAAATTCGTTCGCCACAGGCTTTAGGAAAATGCCAAATGTCCACATGGCTGCTCCCGGAATGAGGATCACAGCAAAGCAAGCGGCGACTATAAACCACCCGTAAAACGGTTTTGGGCTCTTCGCTTGTTCAGGCACGATCATCAACCCCAGCACTTCCGCATGAAACTCACGGGAACTCTTCAACTGCTCAATACATCTTATCACATCTTGGAAGAATATTCAGAGGCAATGATCTCCGGTATCTGGAGTTCTTTGCCTAAGATATCACCGATGACTGTATGTGAGCGACGAGAATTCGCGTTTGGGTGGGGGAGGTGTAGGAGAGCGGAGCCTGCATGTGAATGGAAGGGTGTTGGCAGATATGGGCTCCACGAGCATTTCCTGGCGCTCAGCGAGGATGTGACTGTGGTGAGAGGAAAAGATTAGCCCCGAAAAATGCCCAAAGGAAGGATTTAAGGCCCTTGGGTTTTCGCCCTCACAGGATTGCTACAAATAATAATTGAACCCCAAGCTTAGGAAGTCCACGTCCTCTTCAATAATGGTATACTCAAGCTCAAAACTTCCATAGATCCCTATCCTCAAACCACCACCGATTCCCAAGGAAACGCCTGAGTCTGACCCCGTACCAGCAAAACCACCCACAGTACTCGAAACATCTTCGTGCAAGTAACCAATTTTTCCCTTGAAAAAGAGAGTACCTCGAGTACGGAAAACGCCATAGATCGCATACGTCTCTATATCCCATTCGCCGTGAATGCCCCGGAAAGTGGCATCGCCTTCGGAAATAGTGTCGGTATACTCGCCTTCGATAGCAATCGAACCTATGTCTAGATCTAAAAACTCAAGGCCTAATAAGACCGCGGCATTAACTGCATCATCATATCCGCCGGCATCAGGCCTCATGAGACCGCCTTTGATGCCCACATAAAATTGATCAGCTGCCATTAGAGGGGGAGCGGCCAGGAAAAAGATTAAAAGTACTGCGGCCAAACAGATCTGTTTTTTCATAATCGTCTCCTTTTTATGCCTGCCAATAAATGTTTCGCCTAAGCCTTGAGTTCAGGTGCTGTACTTACGCGCTATGCGCCTCAAGCCTTTTTTCGGGTTTAAACACGGAATACGTGTCAGCTTATCCGCAGATTGGGCGCTACTTCCACCCGATTGGCTCGTACCCTTTTTCACGGAGGCATCTTTCAACAAATCGGCGAAATACGGGATCCGGCTCACCTGAACGAATAATTCCCCGGGTAAGGGCTCCTACAGCGCCTCCTGCACCACCTGCCGCTGCACCGCGCCCCACATTGCCGAATACTGCTCCCACAGCAGCGCCGGTTGCTCCGCCAACTGCGGCACCCGCTGCGGTCTTCTTTGCTACCTTTTCGCCGGAGTCTGATTTTGTGCCATATTCAGTGGCAAGACGCATACATTGGTCAATGTCGGCCTGGGCCTTTTCATTTCCCACCTGTTTTAGATAGACGTTAGGATAAAGGACCGGGCGTTTGTGAGCGCAGGCTGAAAGGAATAGAATGCAGATAAAAAGGAGAATCTTCGATGCCTTTGACGGTTTCACCATTATTCTCCCTCCTTAGCAATTCGTATCAGCCCGTAAGTCAGGGTACATTGGCCGCGTTTTTTTCACCTCTTTTTCTTAGGAGCTGCCCTCTGCATTTCCTGGTCGTTGTGGCCCTGTTAAATGATAGTTCGATCCGATAAAACATGTCAAGAAAGATCGACAAGAGACCCTGGCAGTAGGGCGGGTGAAGGTAGGGAGGAATTGTGGGCACAGGGGTCAGGTCCCCGTTTTTGACAAAATGGCAAGAGCTGTGCTGACTTTTTCGTGCAAAACGGACCCGATGCTTTCAGTAGCGTTAGCGCGTCCACCAATTGCAGACCTTATCTCAGCAAAGGAAACTCGGGCGAAAAAATTGTCGGGCTCTGAAGCTTCGGTCGTATTTTTATTCCTTGCCCCCTGTTTTCATTAGGGAACACTGTTTCCTTCAGCAAGCATTTGATTGATGCTCCAGAAGCCTTCGAGCGGAAAAAGGCGATTTTTAATAACTTTCACTCTTGGGCGAGAAAAAATTCACAGGCCGAGTTGATTTCCGCTGCTATGTTGGGAAACCATTCCGAAACGGTTTCAATGGGGCCAGGCAGAGTTCTTTTCGCCACAGGATCGATAAGAGATAGACCTCGGGTAACTGCTGAATCAGGTTTGTATCTGTTCACAATGGCATCTGCCGTATGGAGGATTGCCAATTGGTTAAGATTGGCCACAGGTGTTTTGAGTGCATGGTGATAGGTGATGGAGTCGATTAGACTTGCCGGAAAATGCCATTTCTCCATGAGGTGACCCCCAATTTGCGCATGATTCACCGGCAGTATTTTTTCTTCTGCTTCATGAAAGGATAGGCCGTCTTCCCGAACTAAATTCCATACCCGGCTAAAAAGCTCGGTGAAATAATGTGCGAGGATTACCTTACCGAGGTCATGCAGGAGGCCGGCAACGAAGCAGTCATCCGGAAGGTCAAGCCTGGTTTGTTCAGACAGGTACCTGCACGTCACAGCCACTCCTATGGAATGCTTCCAGAAGTTGGTGATTTCAAATCCTTGCAGGCCCTTTTCCTCTGAAAATGCCTTTATGATCGACACGGAAACCACGGCATTCCTGACGGCATTAAAGCCCAATACGACAATGGCATGGGGAATGTTTCTTATCTCGGACCTGAATCCATAAAAGGTTGCGTTGACCAGCCTGAGAATCTTGGCGACTATGGCCTGGTCTTTTTCTATAAGGCTACTCAGTCTTTTGATGGAGGTGTCGTAATCCTGAAGCATTCTGTTTACTTTAACCACCGTACTCCGGAGGGTGGGAATATCAGGAATACTGTCAAGTGCTTTAAGAAATACTCGTGCATCCACAGAACTAACTTTCCTTACCAGTTGCCTCTTTGGCGGTTTGCTTATTCAGTATTGAATCGGTTAGATAGAGTCGACCTTCTCTATATTCCGCGGTCCCCGAACAGACCGACCTTTCAAAATCGGCACACTCCGTCGCCAGGGTGTAATTGCATGAATCATGCCGAAATACCGAGGAGAGAAAATTACACGCAATTCCATATAGTTAAGCCTCCCCATGCTTCCTATTATAGGTGAAGTTAATCGGGAGCCTGCTCCACAGCGTCACATTATTGACGTTTCATCGTTAATCAGTTTAATCAAGCCGTGAAATGGTACATCTGATTACATTGCTCGAAAGCCACAGATTTGCTCGCCCCTGGGGGCGGCAAAGTGAAGCCCTACTGGGGGAAACCCAATGTACGGAGTCATGGGGGAGCAGTAGGAAAGACAGGATCTCTGAGGGTGTATTCCGCGGACACTTGATCGATATTGCGGGTGGCTGGTTATGGTCACGAATGGCGTTACAGGTTGGTGTGCGCCAATTCGTTAGAGGACCGGATTTCAGTTTTGTAGAATAGGAGATTTGGGATATGCGATACGTGAGATGAGATGTGGGCTAAAAAAGGGGCTAAGGACCAAAGGAGATATGCAATGCGGCATGCAAATCCTTCCCATAGCACATAGGTCATAGCCCATAGCGGCTATGGTAAGCGGCACAGGCGCCAGAATCAAAACAGTGATTTGTACCTAGTAAAGTACCCTACATATAATAAAGGCAGCAACGATCAGTCTCTACTTGTCGTTGGTTACGATATCCCTGGCTTTTGGCACAGGGAATAATTGGTTTAGCATAGAATTAGTAATAGCTCTTTAGCTTCTCTTCCCAAAATTCTTTCTGCTGCTCTCTCCAATTTGGTCCGCTAAACTTTTTGTCAAAGAAATTACCGAGCCTCTCAAACCACCTGACCCATGGATTCTTTTTCTTTTCAATGGCCTCAATAACGTCTGCAACATAGACGTCGATCTTGCCTATCTCATCCTTTGGAACGAAGTACGAAGCGCCTTCCTCAGCGGATTTCTTAAGGCTCTCTTCGGTCAAGGCATGGGCGGTGAGCATGAGAGCAGGTATATTCCGTCCCTTGGCAATTTCGAGGAGGTCGAATCCCTTTACTCCCATAATGTCAAGGACGACAATGTCGTAAAACTCGGTTTCAAGTAACTCCTTGGCCTCCTCAAAGGAAGAGGCACGGTCAATCATGCAGGTGCTCAGAAGCTCGGTCAAAAGATCAAGGATGTCCGGTTCGTCGTCAACAATCAGCACCCTTTTTCCCCGAAGCGCTTTGTCTGTATCCATTTTCAAATCTCCTCTTAAGAACCAAGAACTTTTTCTGCGGCCCATGATGGACCATACATCGCCTAAAAGCCTACAATGCTCTTTTTTACCTATAAGATATACTGCATTGCGTATTTGTCAAGGTAATATTACCGTGAATCTATAATACGTCGCGTCTGGCCCGGTCCTGCGTTGAGCATTTCACCTTGAGAAGGGGAAAGAGGCAGCGAGCGTAGGATCTCATCCTAACATGGCATAACTTGACGGGCGCCCGTCAGCGCGCCTTATAGCTGATAGCTCTCAGTTCACAGGAAGAAGTGCAAGGCATGATGGGAACAAGAAAAAAGGATACGGATTTGGGACGTGCGATTTGAGGCAGCTCAGTGCTGACAGGGCAAAGCGGATTTTCACACTAAAGCAGGATCTGGTTTTCCAAAGAGCGAGACTCGCCTGCGGAGATAACCCGGATGGCAGGTCGTCCTTTGACCGGGCATTTGTACTCACAGATGCCGCAGCCGACACACTTTTCGAGATCCACGTAAGGCAGTTGAACCAGTTGCTCTTTTTTATCAGGCCCAATCACCATCTCTTTGTGAAAGTATATGGCCTTCGGCGAGGTGGGACAGTGCTCCTCGCACACAATACAGGGGCCGTTTCCTGACCAGGGAAGGCACCTCCCCCGGTCTATATAGACGGAGCCTATTTTTATGGGGCCTTCGATCTTATCTGTGACTGAGAATTCCCGAATGGCACCGGTCGGGCAAACATCTCCGCACAGGGTGCACGTGTACTCACAGTAACCCTGGGTCATGATGAGATGGGGTGTCCAAAACCCCGCCATGCCCGCCTCAGTAAGGGTCGGGTTGATCACGTTAGTAGGGCAGGCCTTCATGCACAGGCCGCACCGCTGACAGAGCTTCAGGAAATCCTTTTCCGGTAAAGCCCCTGGGGGTCTGATCAGGCGGGGATCTGCCACCGTGTGTACCCGGCCATCGAGCCTTCCAAGAAGGGGCAGGGAAATACCACCGAGCAAACCGACCAGCACTGCGCGCCTGCCCATATCCGGGCCCCTGTTTAAACGAGGCGACGACCACCTGAAGCGAAAGGAGAGGGCGCCTGTGGGGCAGGAGTCAAAGCAGTTAAAGCAGATAAGGCATTCTGCGCTTTCCCAATCCTGGCCGGGCCTCGGTGAGGCGGCGCCCTGGCAGGTCTTGGTGCACAGCTTACAGTCTGTGCACT
>Ga0209636_10006617_pt1 | contig 11845 bp, 8 predicted proteins | sample DeeMarSWOR152_54_FD_187464 | JGI IMG/M metagenome (GOLD analysis project Ga0209636, IMG submission 187464) | Marine sediment microbial communities from White Oak River estuary, North Carolina - WOR-1-52-54 (SPAdes) (version 2) | ecosystem: Environmental > Aquatic > Marine > Intertidal zone >...
AATGAAAAAGCGCGTGAGATCATCAATCTCGTATACGAGCAATTCGACTTTCGACCCCTCCGAGCGGAGGAATGACCCGGTGCCGCTCTAGGTGCCCTATAAAGTATGAAAAGGGATATCGTACTCTTCACCGGGGTCCAGCGGTTCTGTAGGAACCTCAAGGAGCGGGGATACGGCATCGCGGTACTCCGGGAACAGGGGGAGGCGGTAATCGACAGGGCGGAGGTCGATTACCTCATCGATTACGATCCCCGGGGCCTCCATGCACTGATGGAGGTGGTGAAGCAACTGCCGTACAGGGAGAGCATACTGACCGTCATAAACCGCAGGGAGAGGCGGGTTAAGGAGTTCGCGGCGTTGAATGCGGCCTTGGGCAGGACGGGAATCGGATTGGAGCAGGCTGAGTGGTTAACCGACAAATACCTCATGAGGAAGCGCATCGCTCAGCATGACCCATCTCTGGTGCCGCCATTTCAGCTCATCGAGGATCCAGGCATGCCCCCCAGCCAGCTTAGGATCGGATTTCCCCTTATGATCAAGCCCAGAAACCTCTTCAAGAGCATCCTGGTTACCCGGTGTGACGGGCCGGCTGAGTTGGGACCGGCACTTCGAAGCGTTGCTGGCCGTTTGGCCGAGGCGGCAAGCCGTCATGGGGTCGAGCCGGAGAGAGGGGTGTTGGCGGAGGAATTTCTCCGGGGAAGGGAGTTTTCCATCGACTCCTTCGTTTCCCCTGAAGGGCACATCTATCACTCTCCCGTTGTGGACCTGGTGGTGGCCGAGGATATTGGGGTCCACGATTTCCACGTATTCGCCCGAAAAGTACCCTCCCAGTTCGCTTCATCCCAGGTGGCGGCCATCGAGGAGGTTGCCGAACGGGGGCTTCGGGCTTTAGGGGTGGCTAACTCCCCAGCCCACATCGATATGATCTATACTCCCACGGGGCCGAAGGTCCTAGAGGTGGGAGCGCGCGTCGGGGGCTACCGATCTGAGATGATGATGCTATCCTTTGGCGTTGACCTGGACGAAGTGGCCTTTTCCACGTCCCTGGGGAAGGGAGGGGATTTCGTTCCTCGATTCGAGAAGGGAACCGCCGTCTTGGAATTCTTCCCCCTGCGAGAGGGAATACTGAAAGGTATCGAGGGATTGAAAGAGGTGAGAAGGCTCGACTCCTTCCACCGGCTGCGGCAGAGGACGAGGGCCGGAGAGATGGTTGGTCTGGCTCGCCAGGGATACCGATGTCCCCTCTTTGTCATTTTGAACCACAATGATCAAAGGGCGGTCAATCGAGATGTGGAGGAGGCGAGAAGGACCATAACCATTGAAGTGGAATGAAACCATTGGTAGGCACGGAGAGGATTCCGCAAGATCCGTTCAAGATGCAAGAAGAACGCCGATCAATGAACTGGCAGCACCTCCATGAGAGGCGTTGATAGGGGTGTTGCGATCTCCAGGGGAGACCCGGAGGAAGAAGGATTCCCCGAAGGAGTTGATGTTGAAGTAGTATGTGCCCATTTCGTACCGGGCGTTATGGACATAGAGGAAGAACCCTTTGGGCAATTCGATCCTCCGCTGGGCGATCCATCGGTTCGCCTCCTTGTCCAGGAGGCCGTCGAAATCTCTCCGAATATCCGATGGGGCGAGTCGAACCCACTTCCCTCCGTAGGAAACCCGTCGTTTCAGGATAAATTCCTTCCCCGCGCGTATCCGGTCGGCCACCATGCTGTGTCGATCGAGGAGATCCGGGGAGAGAATGTATGCCTCGGGAAGGAGATCCCGTAGTTGGGGATATTCTTCCCTCACGGAGGCCAGGAGTCCCTTGTCCTGCATGACCGTGGAAGAGAGCGGGTTAACCATGCAAACCTCCCTATTGCTAAGGGCTTTGTGGAGATCCTGGACCCTCTCCCGCTGGTGGTGGGGAAGGATGCCCTTTTCCGGGTCCATCCTCCTGAAAAAGCTGTCGGTGGAGAATTTCCGGAAAATGAGATGAACCGGCTTTCCCTGAAGGGTTACTTCGCCCTTACGGCTTCTTATATCGAGGAGATCTCCCACGAGCCCACTGTACCCTCGTTCCCGATAGTACTGGGCGATACCCCGACATTCCGGCATGAGATAGTAAGCCTGTGGCGTACTGGTGATGAGGCCGATGGTGGGCATCTCGGGAAGGTTTACTCCCGAATTCGCCCTGAACTCCGCGTAGCACTCTAGGAGGCGCAGGAGGGAATCCTCCCGTGGATCGAAGAAGGAGAACTCATATTTGCCCTTCAGGTAAGCCCTGAAGGGCAAAAGCATTTTACCTTCCAGGAAATACCGCCCGATGAGACCGCCATCTAACTCCCCTCCCGGGCAGCCCGTATTGATCTCCATCATCTGGATTCCCCGGTCCGTCATCGTCAAATCCAGGCGATAGATGGGCATGCATCTTCGGTACCCGTGGTCAAGAAGAAACCCTCTTCTCGTCGTTTCATCCAGGCCCGGGAGGAGGTTCTCCATGAGCGCTGGATCGGCCTTCATCCTTTGGGCTAAATCCTCGTAGCAATCGACGATGCGTTTTGTCGCCTCCTTGAGGTCCGCAAGACCTCCATCGGTGACAAAGGCGGGCGAAGCGTAGGGGTAGATGGACCCCTTGGACATGTGGAGGTACCTGAAATGATTGGAACGATTTAATTTATTGGATACCGTGGCAAAGGAGTGCTTTACCAACTGTGAGTTTTCCTCGGCGAAGGCCCTGAAGGCCTCCGTGAAATGAAAGGGCGGCGGCGACGTACTGCAGGTCATGGTCGGGCACCCTCCAGCATCGACGGGATCATCCCTTCACCTCGGATATCTGAAGGGGAGCCTCGTTGGGTTCCATTCCTTTAAAGTATTACGATCTCGGAACATATTGCAATACGTTCAAGGGGCTTTGGGGGTTTCCTCCTGTACCACGGGCCGTTCTTCCGGACGGGAAGTCTTTCATGAAACGCATTGACAAGGGGAAATCCGACATTTTACACTAGTTTTATGAATGTAGTGCTTCTCTATCCCCCTATCAGTAATCTGCGGTATCCCTACCTGAGCCTTCCCTCCCTTTCCGCCTTCCTGAAGAGGGAGGGCCATCGGGTCATCTGCAGAGACGTCAACCTGGAGGTTTTCTATGAGCTCGTGCCCCCATTGGAGGGTGTGGTTGAAAGGGACGAGATGGAGACGAGCGCCCTCCGCGAGGCGAAGGATACCTTGATGGACCCCGGGGTTGAGGGCAAGAGGAGGGAGTGGGCGAGAAGTCTTTTGATGAAAACCTACCTGACCTACTACAAGGGTTTCGAGGCTGAAATATCCCGGGCTTCCCTGGGAGAAACCCTTTGGACCGCGAGGAAGGGAGGCAATGACCGTTTCGAGCCCTACTACGGGGAATGTCTCATCCCCTGGATAGTGAGGGAAAACCCACGGTTGGTAGGAATCTCCATTGCCTATCCCAACCAGATGATCCACACCTTCAGGATCGCTTCCCTCATCAAGAGGGTTAACCCCGCAATTCACATCTGCATGGGAGGCCCAACGATTACCAAGATGATCGGGCATCTCATGGGACATGAGGATTTGTTGGATGTCGTGGATAGCTTCGTCCTCCATCACGGAGAAGTCCCCCTGTCACGATTGATCGGGGCCCTCGAAAGGAGTGAGTCCCTGGAATCCCTTCCCAACCTGGTTTTCAAGAGGGAAGGGCAGTGGCAGAGAAACGTAATTCCGTGTTCTCCCGTCGATATGAATTCCATACCCACCCCTGATTTCGGTGGGTTTGAGGTGGGGTTATACCTCGCGAAGGAGTTTACCCTTCCCCTCATTACCTCGAGAGGGTGTTACTGGAATCGGTGCTCCTTCTGTACCTATCGAGAGTTCTACAAGGGTGGCTTTGACCAGAGGAAGGCTTTCCTCGTGGTGGAGGATATGGCAAAGCTGCGCGATGAATATGGATGCAACCATTTTCGTCTCATGGACGATGCCTGTTCACCGGCCTTTCTCCGATCCCTGGCACGTCAGATTATCCGGTCCGGGATCAAGGTGAGGTGGAGCGGCTTTGCCCGTTTCGAACGCGCCTTCACGAAGGATTTGTTGCGACTTCTGGCCGAAGGGGGATGTAAACGATTGATGTTCGGTCTGGAATCCTACAACCAGAGGATACTCGATCTCATGGGAAAAGGAGTCAGGGTTGAGGAGATCGGGAGGATCGTAGAGGGGTGCCACGAGGTCGGCATAGAAACGCGGCTCATGTGCATGGTTGGTTTTCCCACCGAGACCCGCGAAGAGGCCCTGGAGACGATGAATTTTTTGGTCGACTACCGGGACAAATATACCAGTTTCGTCGTTCAACCCTTCAACCTTGAGGGGGGAACGGAGATCGACTGCCACCCCAAACGGTTCGGAATCACCAAAATCCACCGGGAGGACCGGGTCAGCCACGGCCTCCGATACGGGTATCGGTTCGAGACCCAATCGGGCATGAGCATGGAGGAAGCCGCTCGGATGGGTGAGGATATCACGAGGAAGGTTCGAGAGGCTCATCTCCGAAACCTACCCTAGTGAGCGAGAACCATGGAGCCCGGGGAAAGTTCTTTTCTTGAGTTTCCTGGATTTTGGGGAACGCTCTTGTCCACGGGTGAAATACTCATTCACGCACCTGGGAAAGTCGGGGAAGGAGTTCCCGGGATGATACGAGGTGTTCGATGGACATAGGCATCCTGACGACGCGAAATCAACACTATCATCCCAACAGAAGGTTCATCGAGGCTGGGCTCAAGATGGGGCATCGTCCGCTCCTCATCGATCCGTGGAAATGTCTTATGAGCGTGGGGCCTAATGGGGAGGGGATGACTTACCGGGGAAGGGAGTTCCCCCATGTGGATGTGGTCCTGCCACGGATCGGAGCCACCATCGAGGACTACGAAATGACGGTGGTAAAGCATCTGGAGTTGATGGACGTTCCCCTGGTTAACGGGTTCGATTCCATAGCCAAATCCCGGGACAAGTTCGCGAGCCTGCAGATTCTCGCTGCTCATGGGATTGCGGTTCCCAGGTCGATCGTCGTTACCGATGGCCGGAAGCTGGCACGAGTGATACGGGACTTGAATGGCCCTCCCGTGGTCGTCAAGCTCCTCAGGGGGAGGCAGGGCACCGGGGTAACCCTGGCGGAATCGTATCAAGCGGTGGAATTCGTCATCAACAACCTATCAGGATTCGGTGATGCGGCACTTCTCCAGGAATTCGTCGAGGAATCAAGGGGGAGGGATATCAGGGTTCTGGTGGTCGGAACGGAGGCTAAGGCCTCCATGTTGCGACAATCCCTTGGGAGCGACTTCAGGTCGAATATCCATCTCAAGGGTGTGGGACGCCGAATCGAGCTGTCGGACGAACACAAGGAGATAGCCGTTCGGGCAACCCGGGCACTGGGGTTAGATGTTGCCGGGGTGGATATGTTAGAGTCAAGGGCTGGGCCCGTAGTCCTGGAGGTCAACTATTCACCGGGTTTTCGGGAGCTGGAGAAGGTGGCCAGGATGGATATCGCGCGATCCATCCTCACCTATGCCATAAATCTGGTTAGGAGGAAAAGGTCATGAGTATTGCCCTTTGTCCACCGTTTTTTGGGATGAAGGGAATCTTCTTGAAATGCGAAATACAACTTGTGCAGACTCGAGAAAAAATTCGGCCTACCATTGTTCACGATGACTCTCAGATGATCTAGCGAGAATCAGGAGCATTCTCTTCAACGGCAACATCTGCAAAAAATCCCTTCGCAAGCAAATGCCTCACAATGTGGTATGTATCGGGTAAATGGACCACCGATTCCATGGATGAAGTACCTCTGTTTTGATGAGCGATGTCTTCAACCGTATACCACGTATCTGGCCTCAGTTTCGAGAATAATTCATGGTGCTCAAGGGAAAGGGGATCGGGAACGAACCCTTTCGGGAATGAAAAAGATCGCGAACAATGATCGCCTTTTCCATTAAACCGGAGCAAGAGATCATATTCTTCGGTTTTTTTTGTAATAGAAAGACGAATGTTACCCGAATAATCTCTATGACTGAGAAGAACCCGCTTATCTATATACGGGTAGTTCTTATGGATGAGCAGCGTGTTCTTTATGAATCGAAGGGATGATAGGTAGGCTCTTCTCTGTTCAGCTGTCAGGGTATTCTCACCTTCAAAGAAAACATCATTATAGGTTGTTGAGGTTGTTTTTTCTAACTCTGTTCTCAACCCAAACCTTCTTGGATACAATCCCATCTCCGAGGTTGGAGTTAACTTGAATTTGAAGATCGCCAAGGATCGATACTGATTGATGAACCTTTCGAGGAATGCCACCGTGTCGAGGGCATCTCTATAGTCCGTTCCGGGAAGGTCGTAAATAAGATTCAGCTTTCCAAAAATGACGTTCGCACCTTCTGCTGCCTCAAAAAATCTTATGATCACTTTCCTATCATAACCCTTCCGCACGAGATTAAGTGCCGAATCGGAAAAGGAATCCATTCCGAGGCTTCCGAGGCCGAAATCAACCCCGCTCTTTTTAAGAAGCAAGAAGAGATCCCTATCGTAATGGGTATCAACGCGCAGGAAACGCGATCCCCACATAATCTTCAAATCGCGTTGTATCAGTTCCTGAGCCAACCGTTTTGCATACATCGGCGGTATGGCATCAGTCATCAAAAGGAAACGTGTAGATCCTTTCTGGTAATACGAAGCAATCTCATCCGCGAGAACAGTAACACGTTTTATCGAGAAATGATTAGACAGATTACGATAATCACAATATGCACATTTTCCCCAATAGCAGCCCTTACTCAGGATAAGTTTTACGGGTTGACCCTCGGGTTGGGGTGATGTTAGGGAAAGTTCGTTCACCCTAGGATGTGCTCCTTTTTTATACTCGCCCTTCACCGAAGCGGGAGCAGGTGAAATGAGGTCTCTTAGCAGGCGAAGAAATCTATTCTCCCCGTCCCGTGTTATATAGGTATCGATAGTGCCTGCTTCAATGAGGTTAGCAAGTCGGCTCTTGTCAACGAGGGAAACATATGGTCCACCGAGACAAATATGGCAATCAGAGTCTTTTTGCTTAAGGAGATGAGAGAGTATGATGGCCGAGTTGAAGTGAAGTTTGCTCGGGACCGTTATTCCGTACACGGCGGAAGATGGAATGCGGAGCATCACTTCTTTCAGAATATGTTCGAAGGTGAGTATTTCGCTGTGCAATCGAAAATGCTCCGGAAGAATATCTTGAATACGAGAAACATCGAGTGGCCGGACAAATGCCTGATACAGAGGCGGTTCCTCACGGAAGAAACTACGTACTGTACCGATATGTATTTTCTTTTCAGAAAATTCCAAGAGCAAATGTACCAAGAATGAAAGATCAAGATAATACGTCAGATCACGAATATTGTTACCCCCCTCGAGCGACCCTATCTCCTGAGAAAGCTCTTGCTGTCGTTTTTGAAGATACATGGAGCCCAACATATAATCGGAAAGAAGCCCTGACAGATCAAAAACCTGTACCCCAATACCATGTTTTGCCAAGTAATCCTTGAGAACAAGCACCGAGATATAGCCATTCCACTGATTAAAGAATTTAAAGTTAGCGAATGGGTGAAGAAGTGCTATTGAAGATTTACTCATGAGGTGTATCTCTCTGTATGAACCAACCAGGGGTTGCATCGAAAAGCTGTGGCTAACCTGATTCTGTAGTGCGCCTTCGAAATGGCGATACCTCAAGCATCTTCCAGATCAGAAGGAGATTTCTCGATGTTTTCCTTGGGTGCCATGAGTCATCACCTGCTCTTTCCAATCCTTTTCCTGTTTCCTAATCTTAGCGTCTTTTTGTTGCGAAGTACAACCAGGTACAGTATGTATTATCCCATCAGGATGGCTTGGCAGTTCCCTTGAGAGGGCTTCAGCCCGAACATCCACCTCAAAATGGTAGGAGATAGCATTGAGCTCTCCGATGAACATACGGATTGTGCTGCCCAATCTGCCGAGGTATTGGGGCTAGATGTTTCCTGGGTTGATATGTTAAAATCAAACGCTGGACCATGGGTCCAGCGGGGGCAACTATTCACCGGGTTTTCGGTAGTTGGAGAAGGTGGTCGGGATGGATATCGCACAATCCATCCTCATCTATGCCGTTAACCCGATCAGGGGGGAAAGGGTATGAAGATCGCCTTTCTCATGGATCCTCTGGAATCCATCGACCCGACGGACGAGACGACCAGCTACCTGATGTATGAGTGTAACCAACGGGGCCATGATCTCTACTTCCTTGAGCCCCACGACCTCTACATCAGGAGCAACACGATCATGGCCAGAATGAAGCATATCAGCGTGGCAAGGGACCAACCGTTATCCCAATACTGGGATGCCATCATACGATGCATGGAAACGGAGGAGCGGTTCTTCGAGGACGTAACTGAACTGGACGTACTGTTTCTGAGAAAGGATCCGCCGATCAATTTCAAGACCATCGACTTCCTTCAACTCGCCAAGGATAACGTATTCATCATCAACGACATCCAGGGCCAGGTGAATGCCAGCAGCAAGCTCTATACCCTCAACTTCCCGGAGATCATCCCCGAAACCCACATCACCAGGGATCCGCAGCGCATCCGGAGGATCATCGATGAATTCGGCGGCGACATGGTAATGAAGCCCACAGCGGGCTATAAGGGGGAGGGTGTTATCAAGGTGAGCACGAGGGATCCCGAGAACTTGAACTCCCTCATCAACTACTACGTAAACCTCTCAAGGCCTTACCAGGAACGAAACCCCGTGATCATCCAGGAATACCTGCATGAGGAGGGAGGGGGAGACGTCAGGATACTCCTGCTCAACGGGGAGATCCTGGGGGCGATGCGAAGAGTTCCCCGCGACGGGGAGTTCCGGGCCAATATCCATGCCGGGGGAAGGGCGGAGAAACACGATGTGACCGAGGGGGAGCGGAAGATCTGCGAGGGGATTAAGGAGAAATTGATTGCCGATGGGCTCTTCTTCGTGGGGATCGACCTCATCGCGGGGAAACTGGTGGAGATCAACTGTATCAGCCCCGGAGGTATTCCGAGAATTAACCGCCTCAACGGTGATAAACTGGAGGCCAAGGTCATCGACTTCATCGAGGCCAAGGTGGATGCAAGGAGGAACACATGATGGGGCTATCCGGAGATGTGCCGAAATGGTACCGGTTCTGTCTCGGACTTATCCTGGCCACGCTTATCCTGGGTGTTACCATTGCTCGTGCCGGCGAGGCGATCATCAAGATCGGGATGAAGGATGAGCCCAAAACCCTCAACCCCTTCAGGGCGAGCGACACGTGGTCCAGGATAGTAGTTTCTCGATTCTCGGAGCCCCTGTACACCCGGGAACCCAAGACCCACAGGATCATTCCCTGGTTGGCGGAGGGGTATCCGGAGTACGATGAGGCGACCAACACGGCCATCGTTCGCCTCAAGAAGGCTAAGTGGGAGGACGGCTCCCCCCTTACCGCCCACGATGTGGTATTTACGGGGAACGTCATCCGGGAATTTAAGGTTCCTCGCTATCACTACGCGTGGCGCTTCATCAAGGAAATTGAGGCCCTCGACGATTACCGTATCAGGTTCGTGCTGGAGAAGCCGATGGCCATATTTCTCCCCAGGACCTTGATGACCTTCATCGTGCAGAAGAAGGAGTGGGATCCCGTAGTGGCCGAGGCACGGAAGGCGGAAAACCCCCTGAAGCACCTGCTGGCTCATGAGGTCACCAAGCCCGTAAGTTGTGGCGCCTTCACGTTCGTCAAGTGGGCCAGGGGAGCCTACGTTCGCATTGGGCGAAACGAGCACTTCTTCGCCAGGGGAATGGAGGTCGCCGGGAGGAAGGTGGGCCCAGACGTCGACGGAATCCTCTTCAAGTTCTATGGTTCCATGGATTCGGCCATCCTGGCCCTGAAGAAGGGGGACATCGATTACTACTGGGCGAGCATCCAGGCCGGGTACCTGAAGGACCTGGAGGGTGATAAGCGGGTTAAGGTGTTCAAGAGCGACAAGAGCGGAGTCTACTACATTGCCTTCAACGTCCGGAAACCTCCCTTCAGCGACAAGGCCTTTCGGCAAGCAGTGGCCTACCTCATCGATAAGGATTTCATCGTAGCACGGGTTTTACAGAATGAAGGCCAGCGGATGGATAACATCGTCCCGCCGGGAAATACGTTCTGGTACAACCCGGATACCCCGATATTCGGCAAGGGGATGAAGCGGGAAGCGCGGATCAAGAAGGCCCATGAGATTCTGACTGCGGCGGGTTACACGTGGGAAAAACCGCCGGTTGATCCCAAGGGTAAGGTGTGCAGGGGAGAGGGTCTGAAGATGCCCGACGGTCAGAAGGTCCCTTCGTTCGATATCCTCACGCCGCCGGCGGATTACGACCCGCACAGGGCGATGGCTGGGATGTTGATTCAACAGTGGTTGCGGCAGGTGGGGATGCCCGCCAACTCCAAGCCCTCCTCCTTCGGAAGCATTACTCAGCAGGTAAAGGTGAAGCGGGACTTCGATGCCTTCATCCTGGGGTGGGGAAGTTTGGCTATCGATCCCGATTACCTGCGGACGTTTTTCCACTCCAAGGAGGACCGCCCCAATGGGAGAAATCCCATGGGGTACCATAGCAATTGGTACGATAAAATCGCGGACAAATCCGCCGCCACCATGGATGAATCTAAACGGAGGGATCTCATCTTTCAGATGCAGAAGTTCATCATCGAGGAAGCCCCGTACATTCCCCTCTACGTACCCTATGAAATAGAGGCCGTTCGTATCGATCGGTTTGTGGACTGGAACGAGGATTTGGACGGTGTTGGGAACCACTGGTCCCTCATCCTTGTAAAGCCAGCACAATAAGGGGAGAACGGCAGAGGGGTATCCATGCACCTGGGGAAGTTCATCCTCATCAGGACCAGCCAGATCGTTATCACCTTTTTCATCATCCTGAGCTTGCTCTTCGTCCTCTTCAGGGTGGCGCCGGGGGATCCAGCAGCGATGCTTATCGATCCCCAGATGACCCCCGAGGATGTGGAACAGACGAGGGCAGTGTTCGGCCTGGATAAACCCCTGTACCAACAGTACCTTATCTACCTGAAGAATTTCGTGAAGGGGGAATTCGGGAGTTCCTTCTACTACGGAAAGCCGGCAATCGAGATCATCGGAGAGAAGCTGCCCAATACCATCCTCCTCTTCACCACCTCCATCATTCTCTCGGCCCTCGCCGGGATCTCATGGGGAAAGGTTATCGCCTGGAAGCGCGGGTCTTTGCTGGATTCCTCCGTTACGCTCGTGGGACTGGTTTCTCATACCCTCTTCCTCCCCTGGATCGCCCTCCTCATGGTCTGGGTGTTTGCCTATTGGATGAACCTATTCCCCCTGACCGGGATGATAACGCCGGAGATCTGGCTCGACCCGGAGACGGGTGTGGTTCGGAAGGTGGTGGACGTTATCCACCACATGGTCCTCCCCCTCTCGGTTCTCTTCACCATCCACTTCGGGGGATTCATGCTCATCATGAGAAGCAGCATGCTGGAGACCCTCAAGGAGGATTACATCGTTACGGCCCGTGCCAAGGGACTGACGGAAAGGCAGATCAGGGAGCGACACGCCGCCAAGAACGCAGCCCTTCCGGTCGTGACCAGCTTGGGCTTAAGCCTGGCCTTTTCCATCAACGGTGGCGCCATCACGGAGACCATTTTTTCCTGGCCGGGAATAGGGCGGGAGCTTGTGTTTTCGGTGAGCAATAACGATTACCCCCTGGCCCAGATCGCCTTTCTGCTAATAGCCGGACTTGTCCTGGTGGCGAATTTGGT
>Ga0209636_10006618_pt1 | contig 11845 bp, 10 predicted proteins | sample DeeMarSWOR152_54_FD_187464 | JGI IMG/M metagenome (GOLD analysis project Ga0209636, IMG submission 187464) | Marine sediment microbial communities from White Oak River estuary, North Carolina - WOR-1-52-54 (SPAdes) (version 2) | ecosystem: Environmental > Aquatic > Marine > Intertidal zone >...
CGAAACGCTCGCTGTTCCTTTCCACCTACATTTTCGAGACTAATAACACAGGGCAACGATTCATCGATGCACTGGCTCATGCCGCCTCGCGCGGCGTGGATGTCAGGGTGAGTATCGACGGGATAGGTGAACTGTACTCCATGCCCCGGGCCGGAACTCTACTTGAAAGACGGGGTGTGCGAGTTGCCCGCTTCCTGCCGCTAAGCCTGATACCTCCCGAGCTGCATATAAACCTGCGTAACCATCGCAAGATCCTGGTCGCAGATGGAACTATCGGTTTTGTCGGCGGGATGAATATCGGCGACCGACACTTGGCCGAGAGGGTTGAGAATCCCTCCAGGGTAGTGGACGCCCACTTTCGTCTCGCCGGGCCGGTTGTCACCCAGATAGAGCATGTGTTTCTCGAGGACTGGGGATTTAGTACCGGGGAACATACTGTCCCACATGCCTCGGCAATTGGAACTGGCAGTATGATCTGCCGGGCCAGCGTAGACGGGCCTAACGAAGATCTGGATAAGCTCTCCACGATTCTGGTGGGTGCTGTCTCTGCCGCCCGCCAACGGATCTCTATCATGACCCCTTACTTTCTTCCCCCACGGGAGTTGATTGCCGCTCTTCAGTCAGCTGCCCTGCGTGGTGTAGAGGTAACAATTCTTTTACCGGCAAAGAACAACTTGCCCTTTGTCCATTGGGCCACGCGCAACATGCTCTGGGAGCTGCTAGAGCGGGGTATCCGGGTCTTTTATCAGCCGCCGCCATTTGTGCACACCAAGCTGTTCGTCGTGGACGACCAATACGTCCTGATCGGCTCGGCCAATATCGATCCCAGAAGCCTGCGCCTGAACTTTGAGCTGGCGGTTGAGGTTTTTAATACGGAGTTTGCGAAGATCCTTATAGAGCATATCCAAAGGAGCATAGAACGGTCCCTGGAGGTCTCGCTCAAGTATCTGGACAGCCGCCAGTTGCCGCTGAGGGTCCGCGATGCGCTGGCCTGGCTCTTTTCGCCATACCTCTGAATCCGTGAAATATTATTGGAGCACAGTTCCTCGCCAAATCCCTGGAGAACGAGCATTCTGTAGTCCGGATCAAAATGAAATATCTCTCCTCTTCCGATTGTTCTCGATTCTTCCATTAATGCTGCGCTTAATATTATCTCTGAGTTTCTTTGATTTTGAGTTAATAACCGTGTAACTATACCTAAAATTCTTTTCAACAATATCTGGATAATTCTTGAGATTGGCTTTGAGCTTGAAGCTGCTTGAGGTAACCTTTCTCAGTATATTGATTTCTTTCCCGATTACCTTATTTTGCTTATTCTTTACGGCATCAAGGAATGCTTCACGATTATTCTCGCAGAACGCGTAACTCACCACTTTCCCTATATGGCGAAGCCTATGGCCATCGCTTCCCCCGGTAATGGATTTATCAAGATTAAAGCCTAACACAGCACATCGCAGGTTCCATTTGTTAAGGTTCTGTGAATTGATGACCTCAACACCATCAACCATATCAAATAATTGCCTTAACCGCTCTTTCGAGAAAAGAGTGTTACAGATGCCTGTATATGCCGCGCAGTAAGGGTGAGGGAAGATAATGATCGCCTTAAATGCTCGGGCTCGTTCGATAACCTCCTCCATCTTCAGGGATATTGAGCTCATGACACTGTTTCCCATATATGGTCCTACCTCATTTTCATAGAATCGCTCTAGGCTTTCAATATCATAGAAGTAGATAAGGAGATGGGCTCCTTCTTTTGACGTTATTTCAATACCTGGAATGCTAAGAATACCCGTATCTTTGTGAATCTCAACAGCCCCTCTGATCTCATTATGATCTGTAATGGCAATGCCGATGCCTAGCTCGCGAACCCAATTAGCAATCTCTTCCACTGCACTGAACCCATCGGAATAATGTGTGTGGAAATGCATATCAACAACAGTATAGTGGTTTGTCAACTCCGGAAGATTCGGTTTCTCAAATCCAATTCTATTTGTGTTATTCATATCCTTTCACTTTTTATCTTTTGTTCAAGGCTATTACCATTATTTTGGTAAAAAAAATAGGCCTTACGCCCCTTTGAAGCCTATTTGCTTTCTTCCCGGGCATTTTGTAGGACATAATATAGAACGCATCCATAATTGACCAATTTGAGGAACAACAGAAATACGATGTAATGGCAACCGATAGGATAGTAATGCTCCAGTTTAATAAGTCAAGTTCAGATTTGGTTCAATTGATCTCAATTGCAGTTCAGGGCAATGATACAGAGGCAATAGAGACCGGGATCTTATGGGAGAGGGATTGAAAGATGGCGTCATTGAAAAATGGGGTCTGAAAAATGGGTGACCCCTCTTTATTCCCCCTGAACAGGACTGAAGAGAGGCATAGTCTGCGCCGTTGAGAATGAGATCCTGGCAAGAGATCACAAGGTTTCAATTAATCTATTATTTGTGACTCAAGATGCGAAACACCACGCAAAACTGAAACTTGGTCAGTGTTGCAATACTTAATTACTTGTGCCTGACCTAGTTCACACGATGGATGTGCTTTCTTTGTTATCAAGTTTGATTAGAAGCGCTTGGCTACGTGATTACTCTTATTGAGAAAAAGAAGCAATATTGTACCGAGCGGCCCGACTTTTAACCAGGCTTAGCTTTCGTTGTAAACGTCGGTAAGCGCCAGCGTCTTTTTCTTCGTCCAGATTCTCCAATCTCTTAGTGTACAGCTCGGCTAGCCGTCGGGCCACGGGCGAATCAAAGGGAATGTGGTGAATCCATTTAGCCCAGCTTTCCGCCAAATCCTCCCCGCTTTCGCCATATCGGTCTTTGTTGAGCAGTATACGGTTGGCTACTGCCATAGCAGGATTACCGAATTTATCTAAAGCCAGTGCGCCCTTGGAATCGTAAAAGAAACTTCTTTCATCAGAACTTCTTTTCTTCTGATCCCAGGCTTTAGGACCAACTGGTCCCTTGGTATACTGTCAGATACACCGTGAAACAGTTTTGACGAGTTCTCTGCTAGCTGCATGCTCATTCCCCATTTTTAGGTGTGTCAGACCAAGATACAACGAATTTTCCTTACCTTTATGCGCCATCAGCTGATCCATGCCCTGATCGAATTCTTCTCTCACCAGGTGGATCATGCCCATAGTGGATCGCACCTCATCGCTGATCTGGCCTTCTTCGTCGATTCGTGTGATCAGATCTTCAACAACATCAAAGCGTTCATGTCCAATCAAATAATCTATGCTAAACTTGAGCCTCCAGTCCGGATCAGCCCACTTCTCCTCATGATACTGTCCTCGGCCATGGGTGCCTTCATCAAAATTGTCCATAAAATAGGTATTCATAGAGTCGATAATCGTTTCGGTATCGTATTTTTTTGCTATCGCTTTTCGTAGCCCCGGAAAGTCATTGTAAAGAATGGTCAACGGAAAGAAAAATTCACCGGTTTCTCCAGCAGCCTTTAATAAATGCGATATCGAAATTGAACCAGCAGGCGCCTCCAAATAATGGAGATGATAATGCAAGTAGTTATCGCTCAGCTCATTCAAACGGGCTCGAATAGCCGCTGGTATGGATGATTCCCTCTGTGCAGGATAGCCTAGAACAAGCGTTGTGGCCTGCTTTTTCCAGGCTTTGATGAAATCCTTCTGAAGATACTCTACCCATATATCGTTTGTGGCAACATCATAAGTAACGAAAGTTTCCAAGTCTTCATCGTATCCGACAATGGCAAACACATGGGCCGGGACATAAACGAGCACCGGAAAGCCCGCATCAATACATTGCTTAATATCATCCAGACTCGCCATGGGCAGAAAATCATGACGGAAACCCGCTTGTTCCGCATACCAGCTCTGGTTCACAATAATTGTACCACTTCCAAGTCCGGTAATTCGACTACCGATTGTTCTGGCAGTAACATTTGAACCCCAGTAGCGCATCGCCAACGCGAGCGAATTCGGTACGCAATATCCTCCTTTATATTCGGTGCGTGTCTCGACCCCGGGCAATACCACCCGTTTCTTTTTCCTCGATCGATCCAGATTATCCAAGAACCGATTGGCTTTTTTCACTAATTCCGGATTTCCAGTGTATTTTGCAACGACCCTTTTAAAACCTTGTTTTGCTTTTTCGCCATTTCCTAAGCGATGATTAAGGAGCGCCACCCGATATTGCAGATACGAAGCAATCCGTGCTTCGGGTTCTTTTTTCAGTCCCAGCTCATAAAATCGCAGCGCGGTTGGCACGCATGCCTCTCGTTCAAAATGCCGTCCTAACGCCAAGAAGGCATCGGCGCTATATCCGAAGCTTATTGACAGGGTTAGGCCAACCGCAAGATTAATACCCAAGACTTGAACCGCTCGACTGAGTCTAGCCAGTCTGCCTGCCGGAGACATCATATAAAATAGCAAGAAAACCACCCACCAGAATCCGATCAAAAAATTGATTAGCGTGTTGGGAGCCATCATGGCGCCCAACCCGCGGCCTGTGGCAGCGTCAGCCTGGAATCCCGGGATCGCAATTAGAATTTCCAGCGAAAACAGCCACGTCAAGTATGTCCAAAGCAGGGCGAAACCGTAAGTGATCATTTGCCCAGGATTGATTCGTGGATGGTTGCGACCGATCATTCCTCCGACGATCAATCCTGACAGGACCAAATACAACATACTAATAAGAAGCTTAAAGCTGGCGAATTCATCTTGGAAAGTTATCGGCACCAGAGTGGAGAGCAGTCGATCGAGCAGGAGCAAATATAACACTATGCAGACGGTTCCTAACAGTGCAGTGATCAGAGCCCCGCCCGCCATTCCTGCAATAATCTCACGGTAAGATCCGCGCTTCTTGGACGGGGAGGGATGGTTTGCTTTATAATTGCGGTAGGGTTTTCTTAAGAACAAAAATAGCCCGGTTCCAAACAGAAGATGAAGGGTAGTTAACGATAGGGTTGTCCAGTACCATTCCACACCCCAGAAAATGGCGAAAAGGAAAAAAACAATTCCCATAAAACTGAGTAAACTTCCCACGATCCAGCCTAGCCTGCGATAACCGCAACGATAAAGGATTGCACCAGCTATGGGGGCCGACGCCGTCAAGCCGGCAACCGGGCTTATCAGTAACAGCCAAGTTGGATTCATGGGTTGATCTTTTGACATATTTGGGGCCGGATTTGTGCCTTGGACAAATTCACTTTTTGGCAAAGGAGCGTTATGGTCTATATGGGTGTCTTCCATCAAAGTTCGATCGGCCTCTTATGATTTTCAGTTGGCTCTTAGGACCCCAGGTTCGATAAGAGGCGTGCAGCCTCTTCTTTAATGGCTTCAGTTGCATCGATTTTCATGGTCCACTCTAGGCATTTTCGAGCTTCAGCGGTTTTACTTTCTTTTAGGAGTAATCTACCGTATCTCAAATGATATAGAGGTTTATATCGGCGCATCCGAATGGCTTCTTCGTATTTTTTCAGCGCTGTATTGACATCCCTTTTCCATTCTGCCACGGCGCCGATGCAAAATGGGTAATCCGCGTCGTATTTCACAGTTTTCGGATCAATTTGCTCTAAAATTACTTCTGCTTTCGCAAACTGTTCCAATGAGACGTATGCAAATGCCAAGCGAAGTTTTGTGCTGGAATCTATTGGATTAGAAGAGATTGCGCCAGCCAGAGCCCTTACCACACCATCCATGTCATCAGCCCATTCATATGCGTCGGCTAGAAAACGCCAATCCTGGTAACTGGAGGGGTTAAGCGAGACGCGCTTTTCCATTACTTCTAGAATCTTTTCTAATTCGGCTTTGTTACTTCGATCTAGCATCTGAAGGTACTTCTGGCTAATCATCCATGGAAGCCCCTTGTTATTCAGATCTTCGTTGAAGCGAATTTGCGCAGATCTCAAAAACTCCTGCGTTTCGGGACGATTGAAATACTCGAAGATCTGTGCCAATTCGGGAAATTGGTCTTGCAAACGTAGAGTACTTTTGACGATTTTAGAACGCGACGTCCACCACGTTTCCGCCAAATGGGCCACATACAGGGGCAAGGGATCTGCGATTTTCTGTGCTGCGATTCTTGACCATTCAACAGCGTAAACCGGGTCCGCATGATTCAGGTAGGCAAGGCCTATCAGCGATGCCAGATAACCATTGCTTTCTTTTTTGAGCGTCTCATAGTGGGTGTCTAGAGCGTTTTCAATGACTTCAGTCTTTCGTGATGGGAAAACGATCGCCATAAGGGGACCCGTAAAGCGCACCGCGGGCCTCTTCCAATAATCTACCGGATATTCGACATAAGCTTCATTGGCAATACGCGTTAATCTTTTTCTACTTTCTCCGAGCCCTTCTGCTTCAATCGATAAAATCTCCTTGGCCTCATCACGCTTTTCTTCTCTCAATCTGGCAGAAAGCTTTTTGAAAGAACGGCCATACACGACTGAGCGGCTTTCATCAAAACCCTGAATGACATGAAATGCGTTGTAGAATTCATGAACAACTGGAAATCCTGCCGCGATCAAAGACTTAGCCTTCATTAGGTTTGCCGGCATGATCAACACCTCATATCCCAGGTTTCGAGCGGCATCGTCCAGATCAGCAAGGCTGGTTAATGGGCTGAGTTCTATTTTTTCGTCGCTTTTAGAAAGTTCCTTCAACTCAATAAGCACGTCGGATTCAGAAACTTTAGGACCTTTCCAAAACCGAATCACAGATAGAAGTGCTATCCAGTTATGCGTAAGGTACTCTTCATAATCCACCGTCGGGATGTCAATATATGGTCCGGAAGGAGAATTTCCAAAATCGGGATTGTCAAGGGCGCCGCGAGCCCTTTTGACGCTCCAGTACCACTGGTTTGAATGGTTGTAACGAGCATGGATTACTTTATACAGGGATCTTGCCTTTTCAAATTCGCCTTTCTGATAATAGTAACGGGCCAGATCTTCGCCAATTCGTGGCCATTGCAGGTGATTGGGATAACGGACTAGCAAAATATCTGCCCACCGATGAGCAGATGCTCTCGTTGTCGCATCGGCAGCGTCCATCTCGTAAATGATTTGGTTCTGTCTGTGCTCCCACCACTCGACTGTTGAGAAACCCAAAGGTAAAGCAATGATAAATGTGAGCGGAATCAATAGGGCTCGCTTGGCGAAATCACGAATGCGGGATACGGCCCCCAAAAGCAGAGGCACAACAATCAAAGACGAAATGTCGTAGGTGTTAAGTTGAAGAAGAAACTTATGAAATCCCCCAACCCATGGAGGAATCATGGCCCATTTGGCAGAGCTAAAGGCTTGGCTTTCATTCCCGACCCCTTTGTGAACCACAAACAGGAGCAGAGACGAAAGCAACCCCCAAGTCACCAGCATAAGGAAAAAAGCAGAAAGGAAAGTAATCAAATGACTTGAATAGAAGCGTCTTTTTTCCCCTGCCCACCACAAGCCTAAAAAGAGCCCGCCCAGGACCCCTATAGGGGAATACCTGAGAAAATCCCAGAGAACCGTTTGGCGATCCAAACAGTCCAATGTTTGACGCATTTCGACCCGATTTTGAAATGCCGGTACAACCGAAAAAATGGTGGCCAAGCAGCCTCCTATTAACGCGCCGATCAATATGGGTTTCAACCAAGACTTCCATTCATTCAGTCGATATCGCTCCTCTATGTAGCTGAATGCGTTTTTCTGGAAAATTACAGCACTAAAAGACCACATCAAGTTGAAAAGATAGACTAAGACCGTTAGCCGCCACCAGCTCATCTTTAGGCTCAACAACAGCCACCCCGAAACACCAAAAATCATCAGGTTTAAAGCGAAGATTATTAGGGCGGTATGTTTTTTATCTCGTTGGTAAAGTGCCCAGGCAAGCATTAACCAAGAAAAGAAGCCACTTACTGCATGCCCGACTAAAAGAAGCACATACCACGGCCAAGGACCAGGAAGGTTTTCGGGAGTTGAATCATTATCCATGCTAACGCGTTCCGTACGTTATTTGCTGATTAGAGTATCTTGTTAAGCAAAAAGCATACCGAGATTACTTTGCCGGTTTTATATTAAAAATCAGCTGCTTAGAAGATACAAAGATTCGTGACGGAAAAATCGTGACAAAATGCGGCACACGACAAGACAATATTTGACTTACTCAGTGAAGCAGGCGTGAAAACGGACATGTCCATTAAATAATAAGTTTCCATCCTCATTAAAGAGGATAAAGGCGGTTCAAGAATTTCTCTTTAACCGCTTTTTTCATTTTCTGGAAGAGGCGAGAGGGAACCGCCCTGTGTTGGCATTTGTGCTATGGCGCTTTGCTCTTGGGAGACGTCAAAATCTGAGCTAGTAAAATCATATCTGAGGAGGGGCCACCATCACCTTAGGATTTACTCCTGGTAAGGTATCTGAAATTTCCAGCCGGTAAATTAGAATGTACTGAAGGAAACAATTGGGCGAAGAATGAAGAACATGGCGTGGCACCGATGATTTTCTGAGGTCCTATGCAAAGGACCAGGGGCTGTGCGTAGATTACCTTACTTTCATGTACGCACAATACGTCTTGATCCCGATGGGTGACTGGTGCGGGTCAGTGTATGACCACAACCAACAAGACAGAAGTAACGGGTGCGAAAAGGAGGCTAAAACAAGGCCGTGCTTATGTGGATGCCTAAGCCAAGCAGAAAATGGTCACTTTTTTGCCAGGAGAGGTGGTTCTTCCCTTGACCCGCCCTTTAATGGGTGACCCCTTTTTATATACTGAATCATGCGGTCCATCTGGCCCAGCTCCAACAATCCCGAGCTTGAGAGGGACGAATGAAGCGATACCGTAATGAGCATCCTGCTCAAAGCTGTTGTTCGGCATTTCTTGTTTTCCTAAGCAATAAGGCAGCTGTGAAAAGAAGAACAATGGAGTGAACCCCATTGACTGCACAAAATATGTTAGAGTATTTAGACAGGATCATCACCCTGGAAAGGGAGAAAGGATCATGTCATGAAATACCGAAGGTTCACCCAAGATTTCAAAAGATCACTCATTGAACAGCTGCTCAGTGAAACAGCTATCCCCACAGAACTCTGCAGGCGCTACAACATCTCCTCAGGTCAGCTCTACACCTGGAAAAGGCAGTATGCTGCGGGAAAGCTAGACCCTGAACCATCCAAAGAGGCTGAACTGGCCGCCAGGGTTCGGGAACTGGAGCGTCTACTCGGCAAAGTTACCCTTGAAAACGAGTTTCTAAAAAAAGCCCTACGAAACAGCCTCAAACAAGCCGAGAAAAGAGACTCTTCATTGCCGAAAATCGCTCCCTTATCCAAGGCGTTCAAAGGGGGTGTGAGCTGATGAATCTACCACGGAGAAGCTACTATTACCACTCAAAGCATAAACCCTCTGATGAACTCCTCATAGATCGAATTGCCGATCTATGCCTTGAGTTCCCGAGGTATGGGTACCGAAGGGTAACCAAACAGCTCCACCGTGAGGGGTGGATGGTCAACCACAAAAGGGTAGCCCGCATCATGCGTGAGAATGGATGGTCGTGTCGGCCGAGAAGCAGGAAATGGGTGAGGACAACCCACAGCAACCATGGCCTCCCGATCTATCCCAACCTCATTAAGGACCTGACCACAAGCGCTCTCAACCAACTCTGGGTGGCCGATATCACCTACATACGGATTCTCACCTGCTTCGTCTATCTGGCCGTGATCCTGGATGCCTTCTCGAGAAAGGCCATAGGCTATGCCTTATCACAAAGGCTAGACACGGGGCTCACCCTTGGTGCATTAAAGATGGCCCTCTGCGACAGACACCCACCTCCAGGCTGCATCCACCACTCAGACCGTGGTGTCCAGTACGCCTCTGGTGAGTATGTGAAAGAACTCAAATTGTATGGATTTCAGATCAGCATGAGCAGAAGGGGTAATCCCTATGAGAATGCCCATGCCGAGAGCTTTATTAAAACCCTCAAGGCCGAGGAGGTCTACCTGTGGGAGTACCGTACCATGGAAGACGTCCTGGAGAGGATTCCCTATTTTATCGAAGATGTGTATAACCGAAAACGGCTCCACTCCTCACTTGGCTATCGACCTCCTTGTGAGTTTGAGACTATGGTAATGGTAACCCAAAAGCCCTGTCAAAGTACTCTAATTGCACCACTCTGATGTGTGCAGCTCAAGGGGGTCATTCCACAATGACACAAAATGTTCCAGTAACATAATCATTGAAGAAATCTAACTTATCCTCTGGAAATAGCTCCTTAAATTCTGATGACAGGAGCAGGCAAAGAAATGTAAATACCACAAGCACAGTAAATCCAGCACCTGACAATAAGACTATTCCAGTATTACTCTTCCAGTTTTGAAATCGACTGATTGCCAAACCGATTAGCAGGCTTATCAAACCTGGGATGCAAAACACCCCCATAATGGCGAGTTTTGTGGCCACAGGTGGCTCATTTATGAAAGAAAGGAGGCTTACCATATATACAAAAAACCCTGCCGCCACATAACAGATAATGCTAATCACTTTCCGTGCCACTTTGAACCTCTATACCAGCAAAGTAAACATTGCCCTTTGGGCGGAACAGAAAGAATACCGCAATTAGAAAGATTACGATTCCAGGGATCATTGCAGCTTTCATCGGCGATGTTGCGATGCCAATAACGAACCCAATGATACTCCAGATTACATAGAGAAGTCTTGCCCAATTCTGCCCTTTGAGCATTGCAATGCCACACACTATCATAATGAGTAATCCCACATAAATCATTAGATACTGAATACTAATAGGCATAATGCTCCGACTCATGAGTTCTTTGGCCATTGGATTATTGAGGCTGATTGTGCTTGTTATCAATGAGATTCCTCCCATGATAATTAGAATCCAGGAAATCACCGTGATTGAGGTTGGTCGATTCTTCATGGTTTCTGTCTCCTTTCGGCCGAACGCCCGAGCTCAGCGGTGCGGGTTACCGTATCCGCTGCAGTGAGTTGTTAGCCATCCGGTTTAGAGTGTTTCTTCCTGAATAACAAAGAAGCAAGCCTCATCAAAGGCTGAAAGATACCCAAAGATGGGTAAACATATTTTAACGCAGTAGTCTGTGCGGATTTTTCTTTTTCACCAGAGGGATTTTGCCTGTTGAGGTGGTGGGCTATTTCATGTCCTAGAGCTTCTTTGATAAAGCTATAAGGAATTAAGGTATGTTTTCTTAAGGATCCATGGCAACCAACCAATACTGTCGCCTGCGTACAATTCACTCCGCCGAGCTTTTCTGTCATACGCACCGAAACAGTCTTCCTCCTCATTTACATCCAGTATCACAATTTCGTTACGACCATTTCATGTCGATTCTGGGATATATTTGCTGATTCGCTTTACAATCCCTGCAAGATTGAGACCAGTTTCAGAGTGATTTTCGATTTTCCGTGGATTCATTAATCAGTATTATAGGTGATGGCTAACATTATATATTAGGCAGATTCTGCCTTTTCTCATAAACACCTGGAATTACTAAGGGCTATAGAAAAATTTGGTAAATAACTCAATGAGATTAAATCTCATGAACTATGAAACAGATACGGTCGGTAGCATTAGAAATGGGGTGCGCCTCTTGAACGCCGTATTTTTCGAAAACGAGTATAAGGAGTCTTTTTCTCGGGCATTATACGGGTATTATATAGAGTCTATATAATTATCAAAATTTATTATTTGGGATTGGGATGGAACATTATAGGTCTTATCTATTGTGCAAACGAATCGTTGTTGAGAAAAGGCTGGTCCATTTGCTTAGTAGTAACTGAAACATGGGAACTCACCCCTAAGCAAGAATTGAAGAATTGCGGAAGAATTAATCATCTACTTCCCTGTTTGTGTCC
>Ga0209636_10006619_pt1 | contig 11844 bp, 16 predicted proteins | sample DeeMarSWOR152_54_FD_187464 | JGI IMG/M metagenome (GOLD analysis project Ga0209636, IMG submission 187464) | Marine sediment microbial communities from White Oak River estuary, North Carolina - WOR-1-52-54 (SPAdes) (version 2) | ecosystem: Environmental > Aquatic > Marine > Intertidal zone >...
TTTCCAAGCAACTTCTCCTGATAATCTCTCCATTGAGTCTTAACATAAGGCTCTTCTTAAAATTCAATCTCGATCTTTCAATCATTCAATCTTTTTTCTGGATTGAATTTGTAGAAAGCCTATATGTTCTATATGTTCTATAAGGTTTATTCTAAAACTATATGTTCTATATGATTAGAGTGAGATAAAAAACGCTGTTAGAATCCTATATGTTCTATATGATCTAAAAAAAATCCACAAAATTTTGTTTCCACCATTAACTCACACCAAGTTTTCTTCTTCTATCTCACCCTCTCCATATAGAACATCTAGATCATATATGTAGAACTTCTTCGCTAACCGTTCTAACTTCCACTTCTTGAACTTCCAAGTTCTACCTTGTTTATGTCGGAAGAAAGCTTCACCACCAAAAACTGACCCTAGTCTATGTCCAACAGCTTTCTTACTAACTTTGTAGCCTAAAGCAGGGCACTCAACCACGTCTTTATCATGTTCTTCAAGTGGTATTCCAAGTTCGTCAAGTAAAGTAACCCATATTGCTGTAAATTCTAACTCCACTTCCGTTTGTGCACTAATCTTAAACAATGCTCTGGTTATGTAACCTTCTAATGACTCTGCTCTCTCCTTAACTTTCTCTCTAACATTCCTTAACGCTAAAGCTTTAAGATACTTCTCATGTTCAAGTCCATGAGTAACCTGAATCTTACTTTCCCATAGTTCTCTTGTTCTACCACTTAGTTGAATGTTGATCTCTGGTAGTGAATCAAAATAGTGTCTCATTCTCCAAACCAAAAGTCCCATTTTAATTATGTCCATGCGTTTCCTATCTTCCTTTGTTATTTTGTCCTTTTCTGGAATCCCCCACACCATAGGTATTGGAATGCCTCTGTCTGTAAGACCTCTATCTGGTGGAGGATAATAACCAGCAAACATTTTGCAGCAGAAAGTTTTGTAAAATCTTTGTGTTCGTTCTTTACTCGAAGGATCAACGATTCGTGGGCAAACAGCTCCCTTCCTATAACCTGAACGATAAATTTTCAGTTTTTCACGGTCGTCCTTCCTGTTTAATTCGTGTGCTTCGTCCTCAAGTATTGTCCCGGTTCCTTCTGTGTGGTATCCAATATAGTTAAACACGTCTGCTGATGGTAGAGCTGGACTAAACAACGGACGATAATCGAGTAGGTTATGTATTTCCAAACATCTAGTTTTTCCTGAATCTTTATCACCGTAAGGGATAAGGTAACCAGTTGACTCAACTTTGTGTTGTTCATATGTTTCCAGTGTGAAAGCTGTGTTTAACGATTTGAACTCCTTTTCCAAGTCGAGAAAAGTGTCAAACTCTTTGTAAACTTTGTCATAAATTTGCTGACATGTTGGATTCCAAGTTTTGATTGTTTCAAAGTTTTCCATTGTTAGTATGTAAGGACGATATGGACACATTTCTACCTTCAAAGGCATTAACTCTTCGTCACCAAAAGGTATAGACTGATACCTAAAGAACTCTTTACCGTCCCATGAAAGGAATACTGACCTTAATTGGAAAATCACTGACTCGTAAACTGTTCCACCTATAACTACACAAGGAACATACCGTTTTGGAAGTTTCTTCTCCTTCTCTTTCTTTTCGGAACTTTGTTCTTCTGTCATAAGACTTGTCTAAGTCTCCTTCCCCCGTTGTTTTCGTTTACCGTGCTCTCCTCTCTTTACGTTAGGTTCAACACCTAACCTTTCCCTAGCTTCTGCCACTGGAATCGCTAAACGTTGAGCTAAATTGAGAACTTCACGATTCCTCTTCCTATAGTCTTGTTCCAGTTCACGTGCTCTTTTGTGGTACTCGTCGCGGAACTCGATTTTTCGTCCACCCATGTCAAACCTATCCATAACTATAATTATCTGTTTGAATACTTAGTACTTTAGTTGTGTGAAAGTATAAAATCCACAGGTGGTATCGTGAATATGGCAAAAATGAAACTAGTAGTTCGTAGTCACAAACTCTTTTCTCTAAGTTCTCTGAGGATTTCTTGACGATCTTGATGACGTTCTAGTTCTTCTAATTTCTGTTCTAGTTCAGTTATTCTCTTCAATCTCTGAGTATCTACGATTCTCCAAAAATCTTTTTCGAACTCTATTCGTCTTTTCAGATAATTAATGTTCCTCTCAAGGTATTCTGGTAACCAGTATTGACCACGACCAGACTTGACTATCTTCTCATCATTAACTAATTTCGAAAAAGCTCTTCTCACATGCCTAGCAGACAGCAATGATTTGCAATGTACTCGTCTTCGAAGTTTGTCGTATACTTGTTTCTGCATTACAGGCTTCCACGGAGATTCCTTCTGCAAGGCTTCAATTATCTGGAGGATCTCTGTATACACCTTTTCGCTGACTGAGATTTTCATTGTCCTCAACTCATTTTACTTAGGACAAGGCACCTATATAAATGACAGGTGGAAATTGAGATGGCTAAGACCAAAAACAAAGTAATCGACATGACTCTGATCAACGTAAATCCAGAAATCTACCCCAGAGCAAGAGTTGATGAAGACCTAGTTGAGACCTACCGTCAAAATATAGAAGCTGGGATAGAGTTTCCACCTCTAGTTGTGCAGAAAGCCACTTACACACTCATTGACGGACGCCACCGACTAGAGGCACTTAGAAATCTTGAAGAAAAGATAGATAAGGTTAAAGTAGAGATTCGGGATCTCCCTGACAACGAGCTGAGGGCTGAAGCTATTCGACTAAACACCAAGCACGGAAAACGACTGACCAAGAAAGAACTGCGAAGAAATATCATTGACCTGCGATTTCAAGATCAGAAGAGTCTAAAAGAAATCGCAAAGATTGTGGGTAAGACTGAAGCACGGGTCTCTCAGGTTTGTCAGGAGTATGAATTTGCCTCAAGGTATTTTGACGATTTTAATAATTTAAATCCTAAAGTTCCTAAAATCGACCTGAGGGTTAAAGTAGGTGCTGACAAGAAGGAAGAGATCATTAAAGACATTGACGCTAATTTGTCAGGGAAGGAAATAGCCGAGAAGTATAATGTATCACAATCTCTGGTCTCTCAAATAAAGAAGGAACGTGAAGAATGGGCATCAAGTCCAGTTTACATTAAGATGGACATTACCAGTGCATACAACATGTTTGTGATTGCCTTTATGAATAGGGTTCTGAAGAAGGTAAGACTTGAGTTTAAGGACAAGGGAGTTGTAATTAGAAACGCCAAAGGTAGGAATCCTCCATATGTCGTTGCTCTGTTCAAAAACGAGTTTTTCTGGGAATACAAAGTAAAAAAGCCCATTGAAGGCTATGTACGTGCAGACTTTTTGACACAACTCAAAAACATTGATGTGGATCTTGATCCTACCATCGAGTTAGCTATGGTAGACCCAAAGACATGGAAAATCCGATATGAGAAAGGCGTAAAGAAACATGAGTATACCGATCTTGACTGGAGGAAGTTTCCAATCGGATATCCCGAACTCGATACAGATGGAATACCCACAACATGCACAGTTAAAGCGGAAATAAGTCCTCTTGCACTCCCTAGAAACCAGAAAGGTGAGCTGACTCTTGTTATGCAAGATAAAGAGTTGTCTTGCTCGTTTAAATGTAACTATGATTGGGACTGTAACCAAAAGGTAAAACTCATCTCCTTAGTGAAGACAAGCAACGCGACAGCTGTTGTAGATCTCGAAACACTAGATCAAGTTCTCAAAGGGTTCAGGCTTGCTTTCTGGATCGGTATGTGGAGTGATCGTACCAACTTGGCAATGGGAAGAAGCTGGAGCACGAGTAAATTTTGTTTCATTATCTAAAATCGACAAACATAACCTTACATAAGAATGAATAGGTTTTTCTTACCACTTAATCCCCTATTAACCACTGTAATTTACGAGTTTCCTAATGATGTCGATCTTTATCAAAAATCAAGTTAAAAATCCAAAGGGAGTGGAAACAAAGTATCGTAAGTCATAAGATTTAATTGAAACTGCTTGCATTAGTTAGTGATAGGAATAGATTTTGCCACTAAGAAAAATCTTAAGGCAAATCAAGCGAAATATGGGTACGGCGAAACATAGTAGGCATTGTAAATATTGGGCTGGTTGTGATCCTATTAGTGCTGAAGAAGGTAATTGTGACTGTGGTTTGAGGGAAACCAAGAAAAAACCAGAAGTCTATGTTGACTACGATGAAGAGTTTATGGTCTTCGCGCTTGAGGATGTTCTTTAGTTCGTGCTATTCTCATTCCACACTTTTCACATTTTATAGGGTCAAGAACTCTGAAGGTTTTGAATACTGGAACTAAGTTAGTATGTCCGCATTGACATCTGATTTTAACAAACTTCCTTGTCTTAGTCATCTTGTCTATCGCTACAGTCTATATTCTTGAGAGTGACTCAGCGCGTGCTATTCACCCACCACGACCAATTCGGCTTCTTCAATTTCATAAAGTTCTAATTGTGGTCTTTCGCTTGCAGGATGCAGATCATGGTATATGTCAACAACAATGAGGAAGATTGTTTTATTGTTCAAGTGAACTCGAGGAGGCTTACCAGGGTTAGCTAATTTGAATTGCAGGTCCTTATCGCATACGTTAAAAATTACCAAATATCCAACATTTTTATTATAGTCACTAATGTAATCATGAACTTGACGAAAACCTTGACGTATATAACTTCTCCCACGACTCGCACTATCAAAAACCTTGACTTCAACTATTACTGGGTCTGGGGTATGTAAACTTGCAACTATATCCGCCCGCCCAGAGGACGATGCTGGGGTTGAGAAAGGATATTCTATGCCATTATCGAAAAGAAATTGGCGTAGGGTTGCGTCAAGATTAGCTTCGCCCTTTGAAGTATCTTTTTCATACAAGTCATAGAGACGTTTCCGTTCAAACCATTGTACTCGCAATTTGAATTTTTCGATGATGTAAAGAGTCGAACTGAATTCTTCAATGTGGAGATCTAAATATTCATAGAACGGCATAAAAAAATGTTCAAGAAAAAAGTGAGCCGCCCCTTGAAACGATTGCCCATAGTATCCGGTATCAAATGCAATTTGACTCGGTTCTTCAGCTTTGCCCGAGTTAATACAATGTTCAAGGAAGGCTAAGCATACATGCACTCTTTTCTCTTCGGTGGTGGGCCATGAAATTCTTCTTTGTTTACTCATTTTCTTGAACCATGCGTCATAATTTGGCATGTTAGTTAGCATTTCTTCAAGGAGACCGTGAAGTATAGGATGCTTTTTCAAGAAATCGAAAAAGAGTTTCAGTTCATCCACAAGTGCTCCAGCATCTGCTTTAAAAATCCTGTCTTTCTTAACCTGCAATTCATACCTAAGTTGCCTGTAGATTGGCATAACTATCCTCTATTTATTCTGTCTATGGTTCTTTCTAAATCCTCAAATGACTTTTCGATTTCTTCTATTGCTCTTTGTGTGCTGGCATCTTTGTCAACGAGTTTAATGTTTTCATGGCATCCTGAACATATTACTACTTGACCAAGACGAACTTGTTTCAGCCGTACTTTGTTGGAGAACCCACATATTGGACACTTGAACTCTATTTCGACATTATCTAAATCAAGCGGCATGCAAAAACCTCTCACTTGCGCACATACATATATCTCTTATTGGAATACCTTTTAACTTTACTATTTCTTGGCATCAACCGTCGCGCCACATTTCTCGCAAATCAGTTGGGAAGCTATCAGATTTCCTCCACAAATGGAGCATTTCGGATTTAGTATGCGTGGAGTAATAAACCTCTGTTTAGCTTGCGCGCGCGCAGCTGTCATCGACAGCTTAATGTTGTGTTGTGCTGAGCCTGTTCTAATCGAAACAAGTGTTCCCCATGTCTCTGATATGGCGAAGTAAAGATCAAACTGCTCGCCCTTGTTAAACTAGGTTGATTAGGTCATTTTTGCATCATTACTTAGAAGAATGGTGAAGGTGATCTAAAAGCTGTAGGAAAACTCTGCTTTTTAGGTTCTCGGAATAAATGTGGCGTCAGTTGAGAGTGATTCCAATCTCCTCTGCTCTAGTAACAAGTTCGGTACAATCAATAAGTAGAGAATCCCAAACTGTCTCAGGTATGTAAACAGTTCCGTTTCCTGTTCTGTAATTTTCCATCCATTCGGGATCTTCACCAAACAAATGGTCAAAGGCAGGATCTAACACAAACCAGTTAGTTCCATATTCTTTGTATCGGTGAAGTTGAATCAAGGTGCTGTTGCATTCGAAATTGTATTGTTTTACGACACAGAAAACATGATATAGCCCCTCAGAGCCGTAGTTTGTCAAGTTTTCATCATGTATTAAGCATAGAGCAGTTTCATGTCCACATGTTTCCAAAAGAAAGGCAAGAGCAATCGCCTGATCCTCGCAATCACCACATCGGTATGTTAGAGTTTCAACTGGAAAGCGCCCAAATCCATTTGTATCATTCCTATAAGAAACGAAATAGTTGATCCAGTTGTATATCTGTTCGATTCTACTGAAATTTGGATAGTATCTATTTATGTATACTAAGAAGTCAACCGCGAAGTTCATGGTTAGGTTTTTACATTCTATTCCAATATTTCTCTTGAAATCCTCGCAATGATGTCCATATGTATGGTTTCCCAGATCATGGATTACTTGAGTAGCGTAAAATAAAAGCCATCCCGAATCCCCCTTCTCCGTGAAACTTCTGCTTTCATATGTCCTTATCCTTTCATAATGTTGATCTAATCCCTTAGGCATCAACAAAGTGAGATCATAGATTGTTTCTTCATATGTGCTCTGGTATGCTTTGCGCAGTTCCTCGCTATAGTTGCGTAAAGTATTGTTTTCCCAAATTAAGTACAATGAAAGAGCTAATATAACAATCAAGCTCGTAACTAAAAATTTATTCGCCATAATATTTCACTCTCCTACCTGTGTGAACCTCCGTGTTCTGTATAGTTTCACTGTATCCTTGCTTTTGCAATTAATCCCGCACGAATCGAGTTTGTCAGTTCTAGTAATTTTTCTGTGCATCTTTCGCGCGTCTAGTCCGTTGAAAACCACCATATTGTTAAGCTTATACCTTCCTAGGGAAGCTACTTTTTCTTTCAATATCTCAGCAGCAAGCAAAATACCTGTCATCATTGAGATGAATGAGATTGTAGCATATGGAACTCCTGCCACGGCTTGAGAACTGCTTCGAGGATATATGCATCCTAGACAACTTTTGTTGAGAAAGTCATCTATGCGAACAAGGTTGACATCTTCGACAATTGTTCCTCCATTCAGTAGTACTCTTGGAAAAATTCTCTGGACGAACCAATGCGTTTCTACATCATCAACTGTATCTACTATAAGGTCTACAATTGGTGAACCTACCTCTTGAAAGTATTCTTGGAAGGTATTTGGTTGTATACTTACCTCTAAGTTCGGCGTGGCAATTTTACGGATGACTTCAACCTTCTTGTCCCCAACATCAGAGTTCAGAGCCAAAGGGAGACGGTTCAGATTGCTTGTCTCTATACTCTGAGGGTCTGTCACGATGATTCTACCGCTTAAACCAGGGATACTAGCTAACACATATGCAACTGGACAACCTACGGCCCCCGCTCCAATTAAGTGAATAGTACCAAGATCCAATTTTGAAGGCAGTCTAGGGTTCTCATCGGGCTCTTCGTTGGGAATGTTATTCAGTGGTGAGTAGGACAGTGAATTCAATGGTTTGGTGTATTTCTCTTTGATCCCCTCAACTCCACGAAATATTCCCTTGAAAACTTCTGCTGCACCAAAGCATGCAGCTAGATGAGCGCCGATCGCATTCTCATTATGCATCGCTGATATAATTTCGCCATCTGTACTTACACATGCAATCCAGCCGTCTGAGTTGATGAAGATTGTATTTCTTCTTAATACCATGCCTTTCCCAATCACAAGAGAGGCATCGTACAAATGATCTTGTGGAGGGTTTCCTCTGAAAATCCCATGCGGATTGATCTGACGGCAGAGGTCTTCAAGGGAGGTTATCAGATTGCCATGGCTTAATATGGGAAGTCGTAGTTGGGTCTCGATACTATGTGGAACAAACAAATCTATGTGTCGGCAAAACCGGGAAAGAAGATTTGCTGCGAGTACGGTCATGTGTTGACCATTGGTTGCCTTTAGAGTTTCTTCGTCAGCAACTATAGCTACCTTAGCAGTCTCAAGCCTACTTAATGCGAGACGAACATCTGAAGGACAAAGAGATTGCTCCACAAACCTGAAGGTTCGGTCAAAAAACTCTCGCTCATAGTTTTGAGCCTTCATAGTCATCTTCAATGACAAACCTCTGCCTTACTTCATCCGAGGTGAGCTCTTTCCATATTCCGAATCCATCATACTCGTTTATACACCAGCTAAAGAGATCATAAGGCTCAACCTTCCCATAATTAGGCACAACGATCGAAAAGAATCCTGGTTTATCAGTTATTGGATTGTAGTTGTCTATAGTTGAATGAAAAGATCTGCTCGGGTGAGAATGAACTTGGACAAAAAGAAATTCTTTCTTCTCACTCAGTTCTACACTGATTTTGAAAGCAGAATCTAAAGGCACTCTGACTCCAGCGAGAGTAGTAATCTGCTCGGGAATGATACATCTTGTTATCCTTGCCTCATCCTTACCAATGAGCCCTCCAGACCAGAATACCATGCCTTCTTTAAGGTTATAACCTTGAACTCTTAAGAACGCGAGAGTCTCTTGTAAGATAGCGAGAGGGACATGTATCAGAGAGACATAGTTCGGCTTTTTGCTAGATTGGCTAAGATCCACCGGCCCTTGCTTCCCTGATTAGATCTAGCACCGAACCATCTTGGATTGGGTAGTCAAGCACTTTCTTTGTCTCTTCCAAGCGCATTGTAGGTTCCCTCAATTGCAGGTAGTAGATAGTATTAGGAGCTGGTTGGGTACCGAAGGCCTTGATCGTATCGTCCAACACTTTTCTTATCTGCCAATGTATTTGCCATCGCATGTCTCTACTTTCTCCACCGTGGTAGACTTTGACATCTACCCAATTCTTCTTCTCGTCCGAAGCTATACCCGATTTTTCACTCATTTTAATCCTCCTAAATTGTTAAGGAAACTTAACTTTCAACCCTAGAGCCGCCAGAAGAACAACTGTCAGTATCAGAACCACAGCCAATCCAAAGAACTTGTCACCAATACCTTCCAAAGATGGGTTCGCGGCACTGGCAATGAACAACAACACTGATAACGCCAAGCATAAAGCAACTATTCCAGTTGCACCGACTTTCACGTCAATACCCATAGAGTTCCCGAACCCCAAGGTATAAGGCGTTCAGAATTTAAACTTTGCGGTTGCAAGTACATTCAAAAAGCAAGTAAATCGGTCCTGCTAGCACTAACATCCAAAAAGCATTTTAGGATGTACCAATAATTGCCTTATATCGAGAAAGGTTGGAGAAGGTGAAGTCGCGAGTAGGTTGTTATGTCTGAACAAATAATAGGAAAAAAGCTTAGCGACTTTCTGAAATCGAATGACGCTGGAATCCTCAAGGTGCCTCAAAAGATTTTCAACCCATACAGAATACTGATACTAAAGATACTTTATCTGCACGGCTACGCAGACTTTCGTGAATTGAAACATGATCTTCAGATAAGTGATGGAAACTTAGCGAGCCACCTTAGAACCCTAGAGAATGAGGGATACATAAATGTCTTTAAGCAGATCGTAGATAGGAAGCCAAGAACTGCATATGAGTTGACGAGAGACGGAATGAAGGCATTCGAACAGTTTAGAATTCATGTTGAAAGAGTGATAAAGAATGACATCCAAAAATAAGCTAGTAGCATGCTTCAAGGCGCTGGGGATTGATCCCCATATGGAAACTTTCTCAGATCGAAAGATCATGCAGAAATTAGTCTACCTTCTACAAAGATTTGGCGTTAATTTGAAATTCGGTTACAGCTGGTATCTCCATGGACCATATTCACCTGATTTGACAAGACTATTATTTGAAATAGTAGCAAAAACAGCTCTTCCAGAGAACCTTGATCATACAGAACTAGCCAAAATCCAGAAGCTCAAGTCTTTCCTTGGTGATGAACTGAGATCGTCGGATAAGCTAGAGTTGATTGTTTCAATTGATTACCTGAAAAGATATGCACGTAAAATCGGCGCTTCTGAACGACAAATATTGGATGTACTGAAACAGCAAAAACCCTACTTTACTGGTCAAGATATTGGTGAAAGTTGGAGAAAGGCAGAAGAACTGGACGAAATTGCAAGATGAGGTGTGACTGCCTATCACCTAGAACTAAACGATTCGTTTCCCTATTTCCTTCATTTTTTTCCGTTCACGAAATCTCTGCTCATCCCCTTTCTGCTTCCTTAATCTGCTCACGTAACTTCAGGACAACAGAAATCGAGTGGACATTTCTCGCATGAAGTTTTTCTCTCTCCACAAATGGTTTCGTCACCGACTGTCCAAAGAACACAATCAAGATCAAGCGGAGTAATCCCTGCTTTTTCCGCCAATTCCTTAGCTACACACTCAATCTCTTTAAGGTCGTTCCTATCCTTTACGAGTCCAAGCCTAAACAGAACACGTCTAACTCTTGAATCTGGAGGAATAGGAATTTCTTCTACTGTTAAAGGCCATAATCCAAGATTAACCAACTCTCGGATGAAAACACCCGACTTTTTCGTTCCAAACCAGTAGAATTTGTTCACGCGTTCCCAAACTTCTGCTGTGTCTTTTGAAAAGTGGAGGATGTTATGTAAGTTTCCTTTGTAGTCTCTGCTTATCTTCCCCAGATTAACGAGGATAGCTTTTGTTCCTCTGTTATGGTAACGATAGTGTTTTAGTGCCTCTTCCAGGTCAGTCTTCAATTTCTCATTTTTTATATAAAAAATGAGTTTCTCGTAGTCTAACAAACCGTTTCTCCTCAAACTATCAACGGTTTGAGTAAGGATTGTGGTGTTAACGCTTTGGTCAAGTAAGCAAGTGATAAACCACTCGAAGATACCTTGCGATGTTCGTAGTTTCGCAGTTTTCGGGTAGTCAGAATAACTGATGTGCCGAACTATGCGTGATAAAGAGCGGAGACAAACAAGGAACTCTTGTTTAACTCTCAACTTTTACCTATTATAACCTAATAGGAACTAATATATGAACTTATAGTCATAATAGGTCAGCTTATTTTTCTTATAGAACACTTTTCCAAAAATGTTTTTAAGGACAAGTGAAGTATCTTTGGTCGCTAGTGGAAGGTAGGTGTTTTGTGAGAGTGAAAAACTGCTCTAGCGGAGCACCTATCCAATGCTAGTATAGTCCGAAAAGAGGTGATAGAATGGAGTATTGGATTAAAAAAGTTGCCCCACGAAAATACGAACTCGCTATGAGAACTGATGGATTTGAGGAAGTCACTGACACTGACCGTCAGATCACAGCTTTCTTTCTTTATCTACAGCTCACGGGACAAGTGATCATTAACAATGAAATAGTGAAAAAACCGTTTCCTGTTGATGAAGAAATTCAAAAAGCTTTGGGGATTCTTGCTAGAAAATTATGACAACGCCTCTTTGTAACGTTTATTGAAGTCTTCCCTTTCCTTCTTTAATTTCTTCCCTGCTTCACGGTCTGCTTCTTCCTGCTCACGCAACCATTTCTCCCAGAGTTTACGAGTGATCTCCTCAACCTTACTTTCCATGAATCTGCTCAAACCGTTAACAGTTTTGCTCAAGTCCTCAACTTTGCTCCTTAACTCATCACGCTGGATCAGTAATTTTTGATTCTGGTAAAGTAGGTCACTCACCTGTTCTTTCAGCTTCTCAAGTTCTGCATTAAAGTGAG
>Ga0209636_10006621_pt1 | contig 11843 bp, 3 predicted proteins | sample DeeMarSWOR152_54_FD_187464 | JGI IMG/M metagenome (GOLD analysis project Ga0209636, IMG submission 187464) | Marine sediment microbial communities from White Oak River estuary, North Carolina - WOR-1-52-54 (SPAdes) (version 2) | ecosystem: Environmental > Aquatic > Marine > Intertidal zone >...
CGTCCTGTTCTACTCATCCGGTTATTCCCATCTGAAGGTGAATATAAACGATAATAACTCTGTAGACATAACAACCCTTGGCAACTGGACAGGAATCGAAATAGTAACGTTCAGGGCAAAAGATCCAATTGGAGCTATTTCTGAGGACACGATAACGGTCACGGTGGTTCCTGTAAATGATCCTCCCGAGATATCTAATGTACCTGACCTTGTTGTCCATTTCGATTATTCATATGCGTTTGATCTTTCTCCCTACATATTGGATGTTGACAATTATACATCAGAACTTGTAGTCTGGACGTCGGAATCTACAGATTATATTAGCACTCAACAGAATAACAATTTGGGCATTGTGGTAAATTATCCAGAATCTTTCAATGGGATGACAATTCCCACAACGATATACGTATCTGACGGAATTGATATTGCATCCCAGGTTATTCAAATAAGAGTTACAAGCAATTTTCCACCTGAGTTGGTTTATAAACTACCCGATATTTTCTTTGATGAGGATTCCGTTTTAGAAAATGCATTCAAATTGAACGATTTCTTCCTGGATATCGATGGCGATACTCTATTTTTTACCAACTTTGCAAAATTCATCAATGTAACTATCAGAGAAAACTTATCTGTTGATTTCTCAGCTCCAGAGAACTGGTTCGGTTCAGAGATGGTTACATTCAGAGCCATAGATCCAACAGGTGCGATAATAGAAGATATAGTTCTTGTGGTTGTCGTGCCAGTAAATGATGCGCCACAAATACTTAGTATACCAAAGCAGGAGAAGAATAATAGAGAGCAATGGGTGTTGGATCTAACTCAGTACATTTACGATGTAGATAACGAAGCCTCTGGATTGATTATTACCGCCAAGAACCAAGTTAACCAAAACTACATAAAACTTGTTGGGAATATCCTAGTCTTCCAATACCCCGAAAATATAGAAGAAGATATCGTAACCATAACTGTCTCAGATGGTGAACTTGAGACAAGCAGAAGTTTTATTGTGAGTATTTCAAGATCCGAATCTTTGGCACCATCTATTTGGGATTTAATCCCGTGGAACTGGGTATTTTTCATAACCTTTATAGGATTAGTTTGTACTTTCGCATTTTACAAAAAGAAGAGCAGTTATCGTGTCTATGAAGCATTTTTAATACACGAGAAGGGTCTTCCAATTGCCCATATATCCCGAGGGGAAAGTTCAGAATTGGAAGATGTGATAGTAAGTGGTATGTTCACAGCTGTTCAGGACTTCATTTACGATACGTTTTCTGGGAAAACTTCTGCTGATGAATGGGAACTGGATGAAATGAAGTTCGGGGAAAATAAAATCTTAATCGAGAGATCAAGAGATCTTTATCTTGCTGTGATATTCAAAGGCAATGGTAACACACTCCGTAACCGAGTAAAAAAGCTTCTCTTTGATATCGATATAAGATACGGCAAGGTTCTTATGGACTGGAGCGGTGACATGACTGAACTAAAAGGCATCAGGATAATGGCCATGGATTTGATATCAAAAAAGGTAGGTAAGGAAATGAAGTCAGAGCCTATGTCTGCAAAACCCCATCTGGAATCGATAAAAGATGAATTTGAAGATGTAAAAATGAGTTTAGAGGAGGGTGAAGAGGTTATTAAAAAAGAACTTGACGAGTTATTGGAGGATTTCAAAGGCATTCAGATCAAGGAATTTGAAACCCAAGAAACAGAGGAATACCAATGTCCAGTTTGTGGTAAAGAGCTAGACTCAAAAGCTATCAAATGTTCAAGATGTGGTGTAGAATTTGCAGATATGAATGTTCTTCTTCTTCCTCAATTGCAGAATACCAAAGAAAAATGAAAAAATAAATCTCAACTTCAATGATTAATAATTATACAGTAAATTATAAAAGTAAGTTATGAAGATACAACTTCGTTATGAATTTGTGGGTAACAATTATCCCATAACCATGAAATTGTATTGTTCGCGGCGGTTTTATCATGCGAAATTTAAAAGAAATCCAGAAAAAAGTTATTTTAATCGGCGATGGTGCGGTTGGTAAAACCAGCCTTATAAGAAGATTCGTAGTGGATAAGTTCGATGATAAATATTTGCTTACCATTGGCTCGAAAATCACAGCGAAAGCCCTGGAAATCAATAATAATGGAAACACGGTTTACCTTAAACTTCAAATCTGGGATATATTGGGACAGAAAGGCTATACAAAACTACATCATTCTACCTTTAAAGGGACGGATGGCGTCTTTTTAGTGGCAGACATAACAAGAAGGTCTACACTTGAGAGTCTGGAAAGATACTGGATCCCAGAGGTTCAAAATATAGTCAATAATGTTCCTTTTCTAATATTGGCCAACAAATCTGACCTGATTGAAAAAGCAGAATTTGACGAAGAAGAGCTGAGAAACTTTTCATCCAAATATAGGGTACCGTTCTATTTAACAAGTGCAAAAAGCGGTGATAATGTGAACAGGGCATTTGAAGTCCTGGGTTCAAGGATGATCAGACATAAAGTCCATGAATCTACAAGATCATCCAGACCTCAGATAATGGCAGGGGAGAAGAGAGAAATAGACTCTGTAATTGACAGGATAATAGACGATTTTTGCAAGGAGTACGGCGAGCTTGAGGATGCAATGCCTATCCTAAGAAAGCAATTCGAACTTGCAGATTTGGATCTAAACAGCCCCAAAAAGGATGCCTTGACACTGGCTATCGAAAACCTGGCAAACATTGAAAAAGGCTTTAAAAATGAGAAGGTGGCAGAGAAAAACAAGCAAAGACGGCTTCGTTGGGTAAATGAAATAAGGCGAATATAATAAAAACACCTTTTATTTTGTTATCAAACATGATTTTGTAGACAAAAGTATTTAATCGAAATTGGACTTTTTAATGTATTGTTGTCAATATCTATGTTATTAGATACTCAAAATAAGAGAAAAAAAGATGATAGTTGTACCTGGCAATTATTAAACTGAGGTAACCAGCAATTCTAAAAAAGGTAATCAAAATGACCAAGCCCAAAGATATCATGAAAAAAATGTGTGTCATGGGGGAAGCTTCAGTTGGAAAAACCAGCCTCATCAGAAGATTCGTTTACGATAAATTCGACGATAGATACATCTCCACTTTGGGTACAAAAACCACAGCAAAAGAAATGCAAATAACTATCGGTGAGGAGGAATACAATCTTAAATTTCAAATCTGGGATATTCTGGGCTCAAGAAGCTTTTCTAATATCCAAAAGACAACTTACAATGGCTCTCAGGGTGCATTCATAGTTCTGGATCTAACTCGCAAAGAAACGATGTATTCATTTGGTAATTGGCTCTTATCTTTATATAAGATAACAGGACAAATTCCAGTGGTTGTTTTGGCCAATAAAAATGATTTAAAGGTTGAATTCGACAGAGAGGAAATTGAAGCTCTTTTGAGAGTTTATGGTTTTCCCTATTTTCTAACAAGTGCTAAGACAGGTGAAAATGTAAATCTGGCCTTTGAAACCCTTGGAAAGATAATGATCAAACCATTCCCTGGGTTAACTGTGGGTTCCTGGCTCGGAGCTCCAGAAACATTGGATGGACTAGATGTTGAGATGGAACCCGGCAGAAAGTTCACAGCAATAGAAGTGGAAGACATTATCATGGCTAGATTTTGTAATCTTCTTGAGGATACAGATATCGCTATGGCCATTTTAAGGGAACAATTTAAAAGAGCGAATGTGAACTTCATGAATCCATCTGTCGAGGACCTTGAAAAGGTAATAGATTTTCTGATGGATGCCGCCTCTCCTCTCGTTGAACCTCACCGGTTAAAGAAAGAAGAAAAAACCTATTCAAATTTACTTAAAAGGATAGCTTAACTTGGAGAGAAAAAGTTATGTCTAGTATAGGAGAAATCAAGAAAAAAATTATAATCCTTGGAGATGGAGCAGTCGGGAAAACCAGCCTTATTAGGAGATTCGTTGTGGATAAATTCGACGACAATTACCTTCTGACTGTTGGTTTTAAAATCACCGCAAAAAATCTGCAGATTACTTTGGATAGAAAACACCATTACATAAAACTCCAGATATGGGACATACTAGGGCAAAAGGGGTATGTCGAGATGCATAAATCTAGTTTTCCAGGTACGGCAGGAGTTATGTTTGTGGCTGATATCACGAGAAAGGATACAATAGAAAGCTTGGATAATTATTGGATTCCAAATGTCGAAAATTTGATAGGTGAGGTACCTTATATAATATTAGCAAATAAATCGGACCTAATGGCAGATGCAGAGTTCACGGAAGAGGATCTGAAAAAATTTGCTTATAAATATGGGGTCCCATATTATTTTACAAGTGCCAAAAGCGGAGAGAATGTCGAAATAGCCTTCAACACGATTGGAAAGCAAATTCTCAAATCAGATGAAACAAGAATTCCAAAATCTTTGGAGCCTGTTACATTAACTTATGAAAAAAACCCAATGATTGAAATCCTTGACAAGATCATTGACGATTTCTGTAAAGAATTTGGGAGATATGATGATGCAATGCCAGTTATAAGAAGACAATTTGAGCTTGCAAATTTTGATTTCAACAACCCAACATTAGAAGATTTAAAAAATGCAATCGATAGATTGGCAAAGGTTGAGATCGGTTTCAAGGATACCGCTGACGTTGAGGCAAACCGCAATAAAAGGCTAAAATGGCTCAAGGAAATCGAACTTTAACAGAAATGATTTTGCTTCATCTAAACCGTTAAAAAGAGGAAATCGTATAAATCCATTTAAAGGTAATATTAATGGTAAAAATAAAGGAAATGATGAAAAAGATGCTTGTTTTGGGAGACGGTGCAGTGGGAAAAACTAGTCTTATCAGAAGATAAGTCTATGACAGGTTCGAAGATAATTATATCGCTACAATAGGCACGAAAACCTCGGCAAAGACGCTAAAAATACCAACAGGTCAAGATCCTATCACTTTGAAACTTCAGATTTGGGACATACTCGGCCAAAAAGGCTATAAAAAACTTCATAATTCCAGTTTTCAGGGCACACATTGAGTCTTCATGGTTGCGGATATAACCATAAAATAAAATTAATCTAAGAAAGGCAATAAATTCTCTTGGATCCTTCTCAGACATGATTGATCAATAATACCATTTAAATAGATAATATTCACCAGGCTATTTCTCTCAAGTTTAATACTCAAAAATGGTAATCAAACATGATTTTCCAGTCAAAAATATTTAATTAACAATTGTACAAATTATTATAATATTATTAATAAAAAAAAGGTTAAAACAGGAGACAAATCGAATCAAATAGCTCACGAACTCAAGAAAATAGTGTGAGTTAATCTAAAACATATTCAAATCTGGAGAGCAAATCGAGGCAGTCAGATGCATTCGAGACATGTTAGAAGGGTATATACTATTGTCATGGCAATGATGATCATTTTATCCCCTCTAACATCTTTATTTCCATGGAAAGGAATGGAAACTGTGATAGGTGAAAATGGTGAAAACTCTTTAACTCCTGTAACTACGATAACGGGCCCAGAGGAGGGGAATAATTTTGGCTGGAATGTATCCTGGGTGGGGGATGTGAATGGCGATGGTTTTGACGATATAATCGCAGGTGCACCTTATACAGATAGATATATAGGAGGTGATTGGTGGAACACTGGTTGGTCATACCGTAAAAAATTAGCTTTCGACAATAGTGGTCAAACTGAAGATTTGGTGAATTTCCCGGTTTTAGTTAATCTGAGTTCATCGAATTTTGATTATTCAAAGGCAAAATCAGATGGTACCGATCTAAGGTTCATTGATGAGGATGGTGTTACCGAGTTAAAATATCATATCGAAGATTGGAACTTCTCAGGGTCCAGCTATGTTTGGGTAAACTTTACGAATATCGCTGGTGGTTCGTCTAGTGATCATATCTGGATGTATTATGGGAACTCAGGTGCACTTGATGTTCAAGATGAAGAGGGAACTTATGATAGGAATTTTATAATGGTTCAACATTTACACGAAACTTCAAAAACATCAGGAACATACAATGACCATCATGATTCTACATCAAATGATAATGATGGTGAGGCAGAAATGGAAGAAGCTAACATGGATAATACAGGAAGGATAGATGGAGCTGATGAGTTTGATGGGAGTAATGATTACGTTGATTGTGGAAATGATGATAGCTTGAATATTGGTAATACTGTGGGTTTTTCAATAACAGCGTGGATCTATCCAAAGGAATTAGATGATAGCCAATTTTGGGATAATGTCCTATTTTCAAAATTTCAAGATGATAATAATCGCTTTTACTTTAGATTAAGAGACGAAGATCAAATGCAATTTTACTCTGTAGTTGGGGGAAGTGCATATACGGCATGGGGAATTCTTGATACTGGTTATGATTTCACAAAAGACAGCTGGTATATGATTAGCTGGATTATAGATAGAACTGAAGGTGCGAATGGAGCATTAAAGGTTTATCATAATGAAAATTTGGCAGGTACCTTTTCTTTTGATCAAGATATATCTGGAGTAGATTTCTCAAATACGGGAGACGGATGGATTGGGGCTCATGATGATTTTGGAACAACTAAGTGGCTTTTTAATGGCACAATCGACGAAGTCCGGATCTCAAATACTGCAAGAAGCTCAGACTGGATTAAAGCCCAATACCTTTCCATGAACAACAATTTTATAACATACGGTAATGAGGAAACAAAAGATTGGTGGGATACAGGCTGGTCATTCCGTAAAAAATTGCTCTTCGACAATAGCGGACAATCCGAAGATTTGGAAAATTTCCCGATCATGGTTAATCTTAGCTCATCGAATTTTGATTATTCGAAGGTAAAATTAGATGGTACCGATTTGCGGTTTATAGATGATGATGGTATTACTCAGTTAAACTATGAGGTTGAATCTTGGGATTCCTCAGATAACAGCTATGTTTGGGTGAATGTGACCAATATTGCAGCAGGTTCATCCACAGATTTTGTCTGGATGTATTACGGCAACACGAATGCTAATGACGGGTCAAATCCAGAAGATGTATGGGATTCTAATTATGTAGGTGTTTGGCACCTTGCTGAGTTAAGCGGTAACGCCTTGGACTCTACATCTTATGGAACAGTTGGGATCCCCTCAGGGGGAGTAACCCAAGGGACTACAGGTAAAATAGATGGTTCTTATGATTTTAACGGAATAAATGGTAACGTAAATATGGGAGACCCTGTAGATGGTCATCTTGATTTTGGTACTCAGAGTTTCACAATTAGCTGTTGGGCAAACATAGACCAAAATACTGGGACTTGGCAATCGCTTTTATATAAAGGAGGTGGATCCGTTTCGACAAAAGGTTATTTATTTGAAACTGTAGAGGATGGATCAAGAGTTTATGTTAGTCTCTCGGACGGAAGTTCCACAGAGATATCTGAAACGGTTAACATTGCATTTGATACTTGGTTTTATCTTACGGGGGTAATTAATAGAACCGGAAATTTACTCCATGTTTACAAAGATGGCTCAGAAGTAGGATTTCCTGTGGTCATCAGCGCTATTGGTAACCTGGATACCACTGCAGCTCTACAATTATCTTTTACAAATTATCCTGGTAACGTCATTATTGATGAAGTCCGCATCTCAAATATCGCCCGCTCAGCAGACTGGATCAAAGCCCAATACCTATCGATGAACAACAGTTTTATAATATACGGAGGTGAGGAATCATTGAGTGAGGATTGCGGTGCAGCTTACATATTCTTCGGTTATCCAGGTATAACATCGAACAATATCAATGCTGCGAATGCTAACGTTACGATTTACGGTTCCTACGCAAACGATCTTTTCGGATGGTCTGTAAGTGATGCAGGAGATGTAAATGGTGATTCAAAGGACGATATAATCATAGGTGCACCGCACTATGAAGATAACAAAATTTCCATTATCTGGGGCTCTTCAGATAAACAAATAAATCAGAACTCAGACAACGCTAATCAAAGATATCCTGATGTGGCTATCAACTTATCTGGGGATATTATCGTGGTCTGGCAGGATGAACGAAACGGTGGAGCCGATGATGATATATATGCACAGAGGTTCGACTCCAATGGAAATCCATTATGGGGCTCTTCTGATAAAAAAGTCAACCAATATTCTGGATCGAGCCTTCAATATAACCCTTCAGTTGGGCTTGATTCGGAGGGTAACGCAATTATCGTATGGTACGAAAATCGAAATACCAATTGGGATATTTACGCGCAAAAACTTGACGTAGATGGAAATCCATTATGGGGTTCATCAGATGTGAAAGTCAACCAGAACTCCGATAGCGTTAACCAACAATATTCTGATGTTACCGTCGATTCTAATGGAAATGCGATTGTCGTATGGCGGGATTATAGAAATGGCAACTCTGACCTCTATGCGCAAAACCTTAATCCCAATGGCGTGGCACAGTGGGGTTCTTCAGATGTGAAAGTCAATCAGAATGCAGATAGTGCAGAACAACAAACAGCTGCTATAGCAGTTGATTCAGCGGGAAATGCCTATGTTGTTTGGTATGATAATCGAAATGGCAACTCAGATATTATTGCGCAGAAAATAGATATCACAGGAACTGTGGAATGGGGTTCAACTGATCTAAAGGTAAATCAAAATTCGGACAGTTCTAGTCAAAACTTTCCTGAGGTTTCAGTCGATCCGGATGGAAATGTGATCGTCGTATGGAGGGATTATAGAAATGGCAACAATGACATCTATGCCCAGAAATTAGATTCAAGTGGAGTTGCACTATGGGATTCTTCAGATAAGAAAGTCAATCAGAACGCGGATAGCGCCGGTCAATCTGAACCTGCTGTAGCAATTGATTCCGATGGGAATGCTATCGTGGTTTGGCTGGATGGACGAAACGGCAATGATGACATCTACACCCAAAAACTTGATCTAAATGGAGATGCGAAATTGGGCTCTACAGACATGAAAGTCAATCAATGTCCTAGTACTGATAATCAGTATGAACCAGTTGTGGTCGTGGATTCTAGCGGAAATGCAATAGTTGTGTGGTATGAATGGCGCGCCGTTATGGCGGATATCTTTGCACAAAAACTCGATTTTACCGGCACAAAGGGACAAGCATATGTATTCTATGGTAGAGCCACTGAATCGTGGAGTGGTATTGATGATGCCGAGACTGACGCTGATGTGAAACTTATCGGAGAAAATTACGGTGATAAGTTCGGTTGCTCTGTCTCGGGCGCAGGGAATGTGAACAATGATGATTATGATGATGTTATTGTTGGTGCATATGGTTATGATAATAATCGAGGTAGGGCCTACATCTTATACGGGCCTGATTTCGAAATGAGAGGTATTCCTTATTCATATGCAGAAAATATAGGTATGGTTGAGCTTGTCGATACAGCCTCCTATTTAGATTATCTTACTTTAACTGTTACTCCAACCCTAACTACAAATTATCTGATTATTGCCACTTCTGATATGGGTCCAGATGGAACCTCTCCTGCTGCTGGTGACATGACTTCATTACGTTTGAGAATAGGTGACGATGACTCAAAAATATATCATGAAGTTATCAGACAATTTGAGGATCCAACAGACTGGTATCATTTCTCGGCTGTGAAATACCTCACTCTTTCTGCTGGTTCACATGACATAGAGCTTGAATATATGACTCAGGGGGATACTGGTACATTTCGTAATACTCGAATAATTGCGATAGAAATGACAATACCTTCAAACCAGTACACTGAGAATGATAATACAGTAACATCCTCAGGTAATCCGGCCCCAGAGATAACTGCTGCGACGATGACCTTCACACCATCCTCCGCGGGAGAATACCTGATAATTGCAACAGCTAATGTATTTCATGATGATGTGAAAGACAGTGCATGGGGGCGTTTATATATTGATTCGACAGTATATGGAGAAATGCTAATACAGCCTGACGATACCCTTGAAAGCATTAATTTTGGTGTTATGAAGAATATAACTTTGGCTGCAAGTTCACATACTATCAATCTGACAGTTCAAAACGATGATGCTGACTTTACAACCGCTAGTATGAAAAACGCACGCCTAGTGGCAATACGATTGGACACATTTTCAGAGTATCATTACAATGAGGCCGATTCACAAAATAATGGTGCTGGAACATGGGAAACACTGGTAACAAATACTTATACCCCTATAAATGGCGGGGATTTCATAATCTTAGGAACTGCTGAGTGGCATACCAGTGATAACACCGCTGTATGTGGGATCAGAATGAGAACTGAGGGTATAACAAGACAGGAATCAAGAGTGGAAAATGAGGACCCAGCAGACATACATATAACATTTGGAATGGACAAACGTAGGTTGTCTGGATCTCAGAGTGATAAAATGGATCATAATGTTCTTGCGAGCGGATGGTCGAAATTTGCTAGGCTTATTGCATTACCTGTTGGGATGAGTTACGTAACTCTTACTGGCGAGAAAAGCAATGATAAATTCGGCTTTTCTGTTTCAAATGCTGATAGGGTTAACAATGATAATTACTATGATGTGATTGTTGGTGCACCAGGAGGAGATAGAGCTTATATATTTACTGGTGCTAATAGAATGAATGATTTTATTGGTGCTACTGCTGCCGATGTGACACTTGATGGTGAACCCAATACAGACTTTGGATACAGTGTTGCAGGTTGTGGTAACATTAACAACTTACATAATGATGATGTGATTGTTGGTGCACCAGGCTACAACGCTGATCGAGGCCGAGCATACATATTCTACGGTATGGGTTACAATGATATTATCACCGCAAACGATAATGAGGATACAGTTACAATCATTAATGGTTCTATTGATGTCAATTGGGAACCAAAAAGTACGAAAAATGTAGGAGATATACCGTATTCTGTTTATGTAGGTGATGCAAATAATGATGGCTACAACGATATACTCTCAGCAGATTGGGGTGGTGGCACAGTTACGATCTATAACGGAACGAGTAACGGAGGTTGGGAATCGAAGTTCAATCTAAGTGTAGAAGGTAGTCCCGTATCTGTTTTTGTAGGCGATGCAAATAACGACGGTATCAATGACATAATCACTGCTGACGATAACACCGTTACTATTTTTAACGGTACGAGCAACGGTAGCTGGGAGCCGAAGTTCAAACTGAGTGTAGGAAATGCTCCGTTATCTGTTTTTGTAGGTGATGCTAACAATGATGGAATCAACGATATTCTTACAGCGGATTCCAATGATAACACAGTTACCATCTATAATGGAACGAGTAGCGGTGGTTGGGAGCCGAAGTTTAACCTAGGTGTAGGGGGTGGACCAAACATTGTTTTTGTAGGCGATGCAAATAACGATGGTTTAAACGATATAGTTGTATCAAATTGGAATGATAACACAGTTAGTATTTACAATGGAACTAGCAATGGTGAATGGGAACCGGAAGGAACGCTCAGTGTAGGAAATTCTCCTCGATGTGTATTCGTTGGTGATGCAAATAACGATGGCTATAACGATGTACTGACAGTAGATTTTAGTGATGATACAATTACAATCTATAATGGAACCGGAAGCGGTGGTTGGGAAGCGAAAGGTACCCTAAGTGCAGGAGATGGTCCTCGGTATTTATTCGTAGGTGATGCAAATAACGATGGATATAACGATATAGTTACAGCAGATAATAGTGATGATACAATTACAATTTATAATGGAACGATTACGAATGATTGGGGATCAAAAGGCACACTAAGTGCAGGGGACAGCCCGATTTCTATTTTTGTGGGTGATGCGAATAATGACGGCTATAACGA
>Ga0209636_10006622_pt1 | contig 11843 bp, 10 predicted proteins | sample DeeMarSWOR152_54_FD_187464 | JGI IMG/M metagenome (GOLD analysis project Ga0209636, IMG submission 187464) | Marine sediment microbial communities from White Oak River estuary, North Carolina - WOR-1-52-54 (SPAdes) (version 2) | ecosystem: Environmental > Aquatic > Marine > Intertidal zone >...
CTCTCCCTTGTGAACAAGATGCCACAAAGCGGTTTTCAAGCCACTGAAGCTGAAATCATGGCTTTCCTTGAGCCAGGCTCGGGGGAGGGCCAAGCAAGGGATTCCAGAGCGGCTTGCCTGTTCAATAGCGGGACCCCCGGGGTAGCCCAAGCCCAAGATTCTAGCTGCTTTGTCAAAGGCTTCGCCAGCAGCGTCATCACGAGTCCGCCCTAACTTCTCAAATTGCCCATGTCCTTCCATCAATACTAAATCGCTATGTCCACCGGAGACAACGAGGCAAAGGCAGGGGAATTTCACTCTACCCTTGCCGCCAGCTGGGCAGGAATCCAGCCAATTAGCATAGATATGTGCCTCAAGATGGTTAACCCCGGTAAGAGGTAAATTTTTGGCTAAGGCAATTGCCTTAGCTACGTTAACGCCTATTAACAGCGACCCGGCCAACCCCGGACCAAAGGTCACGGCAATGCCGTTGATATCCTGCCAAGAGACTTCGGTCATTGCCTGGCTGACAACCGGGATAATAGTGAGGAGATGCTGCCTGGAGGCAACTTCGGGGACTACGCCGCCATAGCGAGCATGAATATCTATCTGTGAAGCGACAACATTGGAGACAATTCTGCTGCCGTCTTCCACTATGGCAGCAGCAGTTTCATCACAAGATGTTTCAATACCCAAGATTTTCATGGACTACTATATGCTTGCCTCTCCCGCCTTCCTAACAGCATATTGTACTAGAGGCGGTGAAAGGAGTCCAAAGACAATTGTTGTGGTTGTCGCAAGTGTGATTATTGTGCCTCCCAGTTCGTAGCCCGATAACGCTTGAGCTGCTAAGAAGGCAAGCCCCATAGCAACACCCGCTTGGGGCAACATGGCAAAGCCAATATACTTCTTGATTTTGGGCTCAGATTTGGCTAAGACACCTCCCAAACTGCAACCTGTTATCTTGCCAATACTCCTGCCAACGCAGTACACAATTATGAGCGGCCACATGAGATGAAAAAGCGAGAAGTCCATCTCCATGCCAATGGCGGCGAAAAACAGCACAAAGACCGGCGTCATGATGTTATCCACTAATTCGTTTGAGCGGTTACCGACCTGGACGTTGAGGTTAATCACTGCGGTTCCCAAAGCCATACATGTGAGCATCGCGGAGACTCCGATCATTTCCGCTAGACCCCAACACAGAATGGCAGCCGCCAGAGAAATAACGAAGATATGGTCAGAAGCCAGATGCATCTTCTTCGTAACGTAAGAAAGCACAGCTCCAATTGCCCCGCCAAGTCCCAGGCCACCAAAAATCTCCCATAGCGGATGACTAAAGGCAAATGAAACGCTTGTTTCTGCCCCTAACAGCATCTTGGTAAGCGCAATCCCTACCGCATAAACAACTATGACAACTGCATCATCCAGCCCGACAAGAGCAATAGTCATGTCGGTAAGACTTCCTTTGGCCCTTAAGTCCCTTATAACTGCTATTGTTCCTGCGGGATCGGTTGCACCGGCGAGCGAACCCAAGATTATGGAAAGCGGCAGGTCTTTCGTCAATAAATATACGAAACCCCATGTAGCAGCAACGGTGATGCCGACCTGCACAACCAATATGATGACCATCTGCTTACCCATCCTTTTCAGGAAAGCGAAGGAAAAGCTCAATCCGACCATATAGGCAATAAGGGCAAGCGATGTCCCAGTGATGATGACATTGAATTGTTCAGGTGGGCTGAAATTCAGAGCCCGTCCTATAATAATACCGGCCAGGATATATGCCAGAATTTCCGTTAAGCGCAGCCTGCGTAGTATCCTGCCGAGTATAAATCCGAGAATGAGAATTAGAGCAACAAGGATATAGATATTCATTCAGTACTTGTGAACTTATATCTGAGATTTCTTACCAAGAGCTGGATTGTTACTTCTCCCAGGAGTCTCCTCTTCTCGTCAACAACTGCCAACCTACGGATATTGAAGGAAGAGAACTTCTTCAACACATCTGTAACAGTCTCTTCCGGCGAGCACACCACAGGATTATGTGTCATGACATCCTGGACGACAGTCTCTTTGTGCAGCATGTCAGACCTGTGAACTCCAAACACCTTTATCTTTCTATGTCCGGGAGGAACAATGCAGCGCATCATGTCATGTTCAGTTACTATTCCCACCACCTTCATCTCCTCCGTATTGTTAACCACCCATGCGTGTGCCCTGACGGAAAGCTTGGCAAGAAACTCCTCCCACCCAGCGTTCTCTTCCATAAATGGGATATCACGCTCAGGTATCATTATTTCTTTTACTTTTATGTTGTAAAGTTCTTCCATCATGGTCTGCTAATGTAAACAGATTATTTGAACTAAGCTAGTGTTTCAATTTAGCTACCTAAGTCAAGGATAACTTCCATGACGAATACGCAAGCACACAAATATCTCGTTAGTCATGTGCATATACCAATATTCTAATACAAGAGGAGAGCTTCGGCAACCAACGATGGGTTGCCTGGCTTTGTTCAGTATGCTAACGTAGCTTTGTATTTCAGGCATTTTGAGCATGACCTCTATTATTCTCGCCGGTGGCAAAAGTTCAAGGCTTGGTCGGGACAAGGCTCTTCAGGTTATCTGTGGTAAGAGTCTCATCCAGTGGGTGGTTGACCGCGTTGCCATCCTCAGCACAGAAATCGTCATAGCGACTGCTCATGGCGAAGTAATTCCCTGCTCCTCAGCGGTAAGGATAAAAACGGTGGCTGATATTTATCCGGGAAAGGGTCCACTTATGGGCATTTACTCAGGTTTAATAGCTGCATCTAGTTCGCGGGCTATCGTCGTTGGCTGTGATACACCGTTTCTGAACGTTAGCTTGCTTGAATATATGACTCAGATCTGCTCCACATTTGATGTTATTGTTCCTTGGACAAAAAATAAAGTAGAGCCCCTTTGCGCAGTTTATTCCAAGAATTGCTTAGCCCCTATCCAAGAATCACTGGAGCAAAATGAACTGGGGATTAGCAGGCTTTTTGGTATGGTCAAGGTGAAGTACGTTGAAGAGGATGAGATAAACAGCTTTGACCCAGAGCACTTAAGCTTTTTCAACATAAATAGCCAGGATGATCTGGAGAGAGCAAGAAAGCTGGCAGCTGAGAAGGGATGGGGAGGAGAAGAGAAGTGGTAGTAGTAGCTACTTTTTTTCTTGGGATAATCGTAATGTAAGCTGGGTCTTAAGACGCTCATCCAGCTCGCCTAGCCATGATCCTACCTTGCGCATATCTCCGCTCATCAACGCGGCTTTTTCCTTCGCCGCACGGCGTTTACGGCAGAGACCTTATACTCAGGAATCTTGGCTAACGGATCAAGAGCATCATTGGTGAGGATATTCGCTGGTGCCTCACGCCAATGGAAGGACATAAAGACAACTCCAGGAGGCGACTTCTCCGTAATATGAACTGGCACCTCTACCCGCCCCCTTTTTGAGGCAACTACCACTACATCGCCCTCAACAAACTTGAGCTTAGCAGCATCACTAGGATGTATTTCTACCACACCGCTGGGACGAAGCTCACTGAGCACGTTAGCACGGCGACTCATTGTGCCAGTGTGCCAGTGTTCTAGTATCCGCCCTGTAGTGAGAACCAGTGGGTAGCCTTTGGATATTGATTCCGCCGGTGCAATGTAATCTACAGCATGGAACTTACCTCGCCCACGAGCAAAGCCGTCCTGGTAAAGAAAGCGGGTTCCTGGATGTGAGCTATCTGGGCAGGGCCATTGTAGACCACCGCGGTCAAGGCGGTCAAAGTGGATACCACCATAAATAGGAGTTAAGGAGGCAATTTCATCCATAATCTGGCTAGCGGTCTGGTAGCCAAACGGTTTTACCATCTTTCCCGCCAAAACAGATATGATCTCCCAGTCGGGCTTCGCCTCCCCGGGTGGCAGGACTGCTTGCCTTACTCTTTGAACTCGCCTCTCAGTGTTGGTAAAAGTACCATCCTTCTCGGCAAAGGCAGCGCCAGGCAAAACAATATCAGCCATCCAAGCCGTCTCAGAAACAAAGATGTCTTGGACTATAAGGAGTTCAACCTTCTCCAGTGCTTGCTTGAAATGCTCTAAATTAGGCTCGCTTAATACAGGGTTCTCGCCCATAACATACAGGCCTTTAATGTCTCCTTTAAGTATAGCATCGGCTATCTCAGTAACCGTCAGCCCCGGATGGTCGCTCAATTTGCATCCCCAAGCAGTTTCGAATTTCATTCTCACGGTGGGGTCATCCACCCTTTGATAGCCGGGATAGACATTGGGGAGCGCTCCCATATCACAGGCGCCCTGAACATTGTTTTGACCCCGAAGGGGACTGAATCCTGTGCCCTCTCTGCCCATATTGCCAGTCAGCAGTAGCAGGTTCGCTACGCTTTTTACATTGTCTGTGCCCGTGGTATGCTGGGTTATTCCCATGCTGTAGAGGATACAGGCACTTTTCGTCTCTCCGAAGAGACGGGCGGCTGCCCTTATATCAGCCCGGGGCACGCCGGTTACGGCCTCCACTGCCTCAGGAGTATACTTCTCCACAAGTTGGCGTAGTTCTTCAAAACCTTCAGTACGCTCCCGGATAAACTCTTTGTTCTCAAGGCCTTCTCTGATAATCACGTGCATCAGCCCATTGATAAGGGCAACATCTGTTCCTGGATTGTGAGGGAGCCTGACAGCAGCATATTCGCTAAGTTCAATTGAGCGAGGGTCAGCCACGATAAGTTTGGCACCACCAAACCTGACCCTTCTCTTGATTATTGAGCCAATAACGGGATGACATTCCGTAGTGTTAGAGCCGATGATGAAGAAAAGCTCCGTTTTCTCAAAGTCGGAATAGGAATTGCTCATTGCCCCTCGACCGAAAGCAGCGATACCCCCGACTACAGTCGAGGCATGGCATAATCGGGCACAATGGTCAATGTTGTTGGTGCCTAGCACGGCTCGGACGAATTTCTGCATCACGTAGTTATCTTCGTTGGTGCACTTAGCTGAGCTCAGGGCGGCGATATTATCTGGTCCATAATTTTGCTTAAGCTCAAGAAGCTTTTTGGCTGCCAGTTCCAGCGCTTCATCCCAAGTAGCCTCCCGGAAAATTTCATGCACTTTCCCATCCTGCCCCGCTCCACGCGGAACGCCAGGTATTCGAATAAGAGGCATGGTTAGTCTCTCAGGATGGTTAATGAAACCATATCCCCAGCGCCCTTTAACGCATAAGCTTCCCTTGTTAGCCGGACCCTCGGGGTCACCGCGCACAGAAACAACCTCGTTGTCGCGAACACCCAGATATAGAGAGCAGCCAACTCCACAATAGGGACAAATGGTTTTGACCTCTGTGGCGGGCAGCTTTTCCCATTTGGGCACCAGTGCTCCAGTAGGACATCGTGCTACACACTCTCCACAAGATTTGCAGACGGACTCGGCAATTGGTTTATCACCAAATGTAGCTATCCTTGCCGAATTGCCCCGAAAAGCTATGTCAATAGCATCATGGCAAACTACCTCGTGACAGGCTCGCACGCATTTGGCACAGAGGATACACTTATTCAAGTCACGAACAAACGCTGGATGGCTATCATCCACAGGAAGCTCTTGAGTGCTTTTCCGCAGTCGGTCAACGCGGTCTTGCTCTATGCCCAGATACCGAGCAATTTTAAGTAGTTCACAGTCCTGGTTTTTAGCACAGGCAAGACAATCACCGTGATGATTAGCGATGATAAGTTCCATGGTAATACGGCGCGATTGATTTACCTTTGGCGTTTCAGTCCGAACTACCATGCCATCAGTTGCCGGCGTAGTGCAGGCGCTGACCAAGCCACGCATTCTTTCTATCTCAACCACACAGAGGCGACAACCACCATAAGGCTTGAGGTCAGAGTCATAACATAGCGTGGGAATATAGACGCCAGCTTCCAGTACTGCTTCAAGCACAGTGGCGCCCTTTTTTACTATGGTCTCACGACCATTAATGGTCAACTTGATGGTATCCATTTTCGTTTCCTTCATTTTGTTTGGAGCGTCTGTACTCATTGTTGATCACTAGGAGTCTTACTTGCAGAGCCTATTGGCACAGGTTCTTCTGGAATCGCAGGCCTTTCCCCAGAAGTCTTTACTACCGCACCAAAGCGGGGTGGGCAGAGACTCAAACAGGTGCCACATTTGGTGCACTTATCTTGATCAATGACATGTACAACTCTCTTACCACCTTTAATAGCTCCGGCAGGACAAGAGCGGAGGCAAATCATACAACCTTGGCATTTTTCAGGATCAATGTAGTATGATATAAGAGCACTACAAACTAATGCCGGACATCGCTTTTCTTCTATATGTGCCTTATACTCATCCCGGAAGTAGCGGATACTGGTAAGCACTGGATTGGGAGCAGTTTGCCCCAAACCGCACAAAGAGCCATCTTTAACTGATTCAGCTAATTCCTGAAGCAATTCAATATCCCCAGGTCTACCTCTTCCATTGGCTATATCCTCAAGTATATCTAGCATTTGTTTTGTGCCCCAACGACACGGTATGCATTTACCGCAAGATTCAAGTTGTACAAAAGATAGGAAGAATCGTGCTATGTCAACCATGCAAGTTTCTTCATCCATTACTATCATGCCGCCAGAACCCATAATAGAGCCAGCTGAAGTCAGAGAATCATAGTCTACAGGAGTATCAAGAAAATCTGACGGCAAACAACCTCCCGAAGGGCCACCGGTCTGCACCCCCTTGAAGCTTTTCTCCTTTAAGATGCCGCCACCGATTTCATAAATAATTTGGCGCATAGTGATGCCGAAGGGGACTTCGATGAGCCCAGTGCGCTCTACCTTGCCTACTAACGAAAAGGTTTTTGTCCCTTTGCTGCCCTCTGTACCATAGCCAGCATACCAATTAGCTCCTTCTTGCATTATGGCGGCTACACTTGCCCAGGTCTCCACATTATTGATGTTAGTAGGCTTGCCCCATAATCCGGAGACAGCCGGGAAGGGAGGGCGGGAACGCGGCATCCCCCTCTTACCCTCGATAGAAGCCATCAGCGCTGTCTCCTCCCCACAGACAAATGCTCCTGCTCCCTCCTTTATTTTTAGGTGGAAACTGAAATGAGAATCTAGTATGTTATTTCCAATGAGTTTGTATTGCTCCATCTGTCTCAAAGCAAGCCTGAGACGTTCCAGAGCGAGGGGATACTCTGCCCGGCAATAGATATAACCTTCCTTGGCTCCGATGGTATAAGCACCGACGAGCATCCCTTCTAACACCGAATGGGGGTCACCTTCAAGAAGAGAGCGGTTCATAAAAGCTCCAGGGTCACCTTCATCAGCGTTACAAATAATATATTTTTCCTCGCCAGGTGATTTACGACAAAAGTCCCATTTCTGTCCGGTGGGGAAGCCAGCCCCTCCTCTGCCACGCAGGCCAGACCTCTTAATCTCCTCAATAATCTCCTCAGGCTTCACACCTAGTGCTTTAAGCAAGCCACCGTAGCCACCACAAGCAATATAATGGTTGATATTTGTTGGGTCAATAAAGCCACAGTGACGGAGAATTATGCGTACCTGCGACTTAAGCACCGGTAGCTGAAAGAGATTGGGGATGCCATCTACGACGCCGTCCCCGATAGTGCCCAGAGCCAGATCAGGACGGGGATTATCTTTGACCAAGTAGTCTTCAATCAGCTGCGCAATAATTTCAGGGGTAACATTTCCATAGCAAATACGAGGACGCCCTGGCTTAATTATATCCACTAAGGGCTCGGCATAGCACAGCCCAATACAACCTACCTGGATAACAATGGCATCAATATTTCGCCGCCTCAGCTCCTTATCAACCGCAGCAAGCACTGCCTCGGCACCAGCAGCTCTGCCACAAGTAGCAGCGCCCACCAAGATACGAGGAGTCTCGCTGTTTTGCAGCGTTTCCCATTCAGTTATTGCCCGTTTCTGGATGTCAGTAAAGCTCATCTCTCACCCCCAACGTTAGCCAAAACCTCCTTTACCTTCGTTGGGGTCATCCTACCATAAACGTTATTGCCAATAACTATCACCGGGGCGAGAGCACACGAGCCAAAACAGGCTATCGCCTCCAGTGAATATTCGAGATCTGGGGTGCTCTCCCCGGACTTAATGCCCAGTTGTTTCTCCACCTCGCCAAGAATGGACGCTGCGCCACGCACATGACAGGCGGTTCCACGACAGACTTTAACGATATTCCGACCTGAAGGGACAAGCTTGAATTGGGCATAGAATGTGCCCACCCCAAAGACAGTGCTTTCCGGCAGCTTGAGGAATCTGGCTATTCTTTTCATCGCTGGCTCTGGCAGGTAGCCAAAAATCTGCTGCACTTGCTGCAAGATGGGGATAAGCTCCTCCTCCTTGCCCTGATAGGAGGACAGAATTTCATTCAGGCGTTCCTCAACAGGTGCCTCCCGCTCTGCTAAAAGCACCTGAGTATCCTGCGCTACTGAAGGATTCGCCATTTCGCACCTCACCATTTGCCATTTTTCTTGAGACAACCTTGAGATAGGCGTCTTCGAAATATTCGACTAACTAATTTCCCGAAAATAGCTTAAAGGTTGGACTATATCATGAATAGAGACGTTAACGCAAATAGAGACATCAGGATTATTCAACAACTCCTCCTGTTATCTCTGAACAATATTGAAGGGTCTATTATGTTAAGTAGAAGGACCACCCTTGACCAGCTTCCAGATGATAGTCTCACAAAGCACAGTTACATCCTCAGTGGAAAGATAATCAGAAATATTCGCATCGAACAATATATTACCATTGGGAGCAAGCTCCTCATCTCCTCTCCACAACACTAAGGTTATGGGCACATGGTCGAAAGCATTGACGGCCACCGATACATCTCCGTAGTCTACCTCACGACCTCCTAACTTTGCTGCTGCCTTTTTTAGCAGCTCGGGACTTTTGCCAAAGTGGTTTACAAAAGGAGCTATCGCTCTTTGGGAAAACGCCGAGAAATAGCTAACGCCTCCCGGTAGCTGTTTATAGGTGACCAATATATCGGTAGCCGGGGTGCCCTGTGCTAAAGTGAAATAGTGAAGTATCAGGATTTTATCCTTCAACGGAACTTCAATTTTCCTATCCTCTAACGAAATTTCGATATCGGGAAGGCTAATGTGGTATGGCTGATTCAGATAGTCAATGACTAGCTTATTAGGCTCTATGTACTGCGCACCGCTTTTACGGCATTGCTCTTGTATATCACTGATTTTGGACAACTGCTCACGAGCGAGCTTATAGGAAAGTTCATAACCCTGCTCCCGCGAAGCACGTAATGAAGAATGGCGATCTTCCATTCTAACGGCCTAAATACCCGATGTGCATTCAGGCGCCCTGACCATTAATACGGGAACACCACTGGCTCTGAAGACTTTGTCAGCAACACTGCCGTAAGCCCATCTACTGGGGCCAGAGCGACCGTGGCTGGACATGACAATAATGTCGCACCCTGGGTGTTTTGCGTAACTAATAATCTCCTTGGCAGGGTCACCAAGAAGCACTTCTGTATCTACATTAATCCCTTTAGCTTTCATTGCTTTAGCTATTCTGTCAAGATACCTCTGTGCCTGCTTCTCTTTCTTGCCAACTGCTTCAAGTATAAGTCGCTGACCCCGGAGCTGGCTGGAGTCATCAAAGACTCTATAGCCTTGAACACGCTCCGTAACGCTGACCAAGATGACCCCTTCTGTGCTACAGCCTTTAGCCAAATCTTCTGCATGAGGAAGTGCGCACTCGGCTAACTTAGAGCCGTCCAATGGAACTAGAATTTTTTTGTACATTTCTGACCTCCCTTTTGATATCCTCTCATAGCTAGTCGAATAAGACTCATATTTTCAGTTGACGCTCGCATGACTGACCTCCTTTGTCAGCTAGCAACCACATCTTCGACAGTCTCAATCGTTTAGGTTTCTAATATTATGTACCCCGCAGTAGCGAGCATGGGCAAAAGGCATGTCGACACTTATATTATAACATAGATGATAACACCTCTAATTATGGCAGGCTCTGCTATGAATCCTTCTACTTGCAGGTCACACACTTGAATATCCAGAGACAATACTACGCTTAACAAGCAAATCTTCCCCTTGCTATGCGAAGGCTGTGTTTTGAAAAGCGTGTTGTTGACAACTTGAAATCAGGCGCTTTTTGCCTTGCTCTGATTTCACACCATAGCAATGCCAGTGTATTTTGGCTCTAAGAGTCACGATACTCTCTGTTCCTCGCATATCATCTCTTCTTTCTGATATATCTTGATTCATTACTGGGCAAATCTGGGGCGGGGCAAAAGACCAGCTGCCTCTACTATCTCAGGCACAGATTCTTCCCACTCGATAGCCATGAGATGAATACCCGCCACACCCTCAATTTCACGCACCTGATTGATAATGTCAACGCAGAGTTTGATGCCTTCCTTAGATACTTGTTCCTTAGACACTTCTTGAAGCCGAGCAACAATGCTGTCAGGCACATCCATTCCGGGAACTCTGGTCTTCATATATTTTGCGGCACCCACTGACTTTATGGGAGCAACACCAGCAAGTATCTTCACTTGCTCGTGCAATCCCCTATCGCGTACCCCTTTCATCCATTCAGCGAACTTGTCCACATTGTAGACAATCTGAGTTTGAATAAAATCTGCCCCTGCTGCTGCTTTCTTGGCAAGACGTGCCACCCTGAACTCAAAAGGGTCAGCAAAAGGATTGGCAGCAGCTCCGATGAAGAGCTGAGGCTCAACTGCCATTTCCTCGCCACACTGGAACTTTCTCTCATCCCGCATATCTTTCACCATCTTAACCAGTTGAATAGAATCAAGGTCGTAAACGCCTTTAGCAGTAGGATGATTACCAAATTTCTGGTGGTCGCCCGTGAGACACAACATATTATTCATGCCCAGTGCTGCTATACCCAAAACATCCATCTGAAGGGCAATGCGATTGCGGTCGCGGCAGGTCATCTGCACAATAGGATCTAACCCTTCCTCCTTACCTATAAGGCAAGCTGCCCAGGATGCCATGCGCACTACCGCAGTTTGACCATCGGTGACATTAAAAGCGTCGACATGACCTTTGAGTATCTTTGCTTTTCTTCTAATTACCTCAGGGTCAGCGCTTTGTGGTGGTCCCAGTTCGCCTGTGACAGCAAACTGTCCAGCCTCTAGCACCCGTTCCAAATTACTTTTCGTTTTCATAAATCCCTCCTAATTTTGCTCTTTATCATACTCCTAATGTCTCTATTACCTTCTTCGTCCCCTTCAATTCCTCCAGTAGGTTGATGGGTTCAACCTCCAAGCTGCGTGGTCTTATTGCTTTACTCCAATCATGCGGCTCTTGTATTTCCGATAGTTCATCAAGTTCACCAAGTTTCCCTAACCTCTTATAGATCATGACCCAAGCACAGTCACGTGTAGGGTCTACTTCGCACTTGCCATCCGTAGCTGTTCCGCCACACGGGCCATTTAACAATCCCTTGGGACATTGGACCAGTGGGCAAATGCCAGCAGCCCTCCCAAGTTCGCATTCTCCGCAGGCTTGGCATTCCTCTTTGAACTTACTAGGTCCTCCACTGGAAAACCCAAGGGCGTTGTTTGATGGATACATAGGCTTTACAATACCCATTTCCTCTTCCAAATATCCTCGCACTGCTTGCGCACCATCACCACAACTCTGCATTAATATGGCATCGCATTTCTCTATCTCCCCCCTATGCTCCTTCAAAAACATGGAGGACATAGGAACGTAGCAGGCAAATACGGCGAAAGGTAATCCAATTTTACCTACGATCTCCTTCCCCTCCCTCATCAGTTTCTCTGCCATCT
>Ga0209636_10006623_pt1 | contig 11839 bp, 16 predicted proteins | sample DeeMarSWOR152_54_FD_187464 | JGI IMG/M metagenome (GOLD analysis project Ga0209636, IMG submission 187464) | Marine sediment microbial communities from White Oak River estuary, North Carolina - WOR-1-52-54 (SPAdes) (version 2) | ecosystem: Environmental > Aquatic > Marine > Intertidal zone >...
GGAAGAGTCCAAGGCCATTAACAACATAAAGGGAAGCAGCATCATCATAGCTGGTAGCGGTATGGTAACCGGTGGCCGCGTAAAGCACCATATTGTCAATAACATCAGAAGGGCAGAAAGCACAATATTATTTGTCGGCTATCAAGCGAAGGGAACGCCGGGCAGAATATTGCTGGATGGTGCCAAGAAAGTCCGTCTCTTGGGGCAAATACATCCGGTGAAGGCATATATTGAACAAATCGATGGTTTTTCGGCCCACGCCGACCGTGATGGATTACTGGATTGGTTAGCCGACATTCGTGTCCCGCCGCGCTGTGTATTTGTCACTCACGGGGAAGAAAAAGCAGCCGATAGCTTTGCGAAAGTCCTGCACGAGAGGACCGGCTGGACCACAAAAGTACCCCGATACAAAGAATTTGTGAAGCTCGTTTAAATCGATAAAGAGGATTCAATTAACTGTAAATACCACCACCAGCAACGTGTCCCTGGGCGTTCCTGCCCAGGGGTATATTTTTATTTCACATGCAGGTATAATGCGCGAGTTTTAAGAGAATGTGCCTGGAGCACCGAACCCTATATGGGTTTCTGAGTGAAGACAGAATTGCCAGCGCTATCGTATATAGGAGAGTAGGATAATCACGAAGGGTGCATGGTACGATGAACTGGATAAGAACCAGTTTAAAGCGTAGGAAGTGTCCATGATAGATTCCCCAGTCAGCTTTTTCGTCTCTTTCTTTCAAAACCCCAGCGCCCTGGGGATTGGTCTGGCTATAGCCTTCGGTGCGGTCTGGCTGGCCGGTTACCGGCCGCCGCTCTTTAGGAAACCCTGGCTCTGGGCAGACCTCGCAGCTAGTGCCATTCTAACCCTGTCCGCTGTTAGCTTTATTCAAATCCCCCTCCAGAACTGGACTGAACAAGCGCTGAGCCATGTCGGGATTCTTGTGGCTGGGATACCACTAGTACTCCTCGCCGGACTGGTGCAGGAAGGGTCAAAGCTGGTGCCGGCGGTCGTCTACTGGTGGCGTAGCGGCAAGAATATTGCCCCCAAGGCGGGACTCAACATCGGCGCTGTGGCCGGAGCTGGATTTGGCATCTTCGAAGCGCAGTGGGCGCACAATGCCATCTTCGCCTCAGAGTGGACCTGGGCAGCAGTGCAAACCTACGGCTTCATGACGCTGGCTGGATTTTGGGAGAGGTTCTTTGCCTTTACCGTAGCCACTCATATCGCTTTTTCCGCCCTGGCCGGGTATGGTCTGGCCAGGGGCTGGGGATGGCAGTTCTTCCTCATAGCCTCTGTCCTGCACGGCTTAATGAACTATAGCGCAGTTTTGGTTCAGGCAGGGCTCTTTACCGTCGTTCATTTGGAAATCTATGTTGCCCTGCTGGCCGTGCTGGTAACGGCCTGGGCTCTGTGGCTCCGCTGGAGAAAAAAGGCAGCTACGGCTGAGCCTACAATATCGTCTCCGTAAAGTTATGGTCATGAAAAAAAGCATTTTGCGCTGGGAGTTAGGGGGCATCGTCTTCATAGTTGTTTTGGGGTCGTTGCTGCACTTTGCCTTCGAGTGGTCCGGTCGCGCGATTCCTATCGCCCCGATTGCCGCCGTGAATGAGAGCGTGTGGGAACATCTGAAGCTGGGTTTTTGGCCAGCGTTGGTATATGCGGCTTTGGAATATAGCCGCTTCGGGAAGTCGGCGAACAATTTTTCCTTTGCCAAGACTCTAGGAATTTATCTAATACCAATCACTATTGTGGTCCTTTTCTATTCGTACACAGCTATCCTGGGGCACGACCTCTTAGAAGCTGACATTGCGATTTTCGTTATAGCGGTCATAGTCGGGCAGTTGGTGAGCTATAAATTGCTAATTGCCTCTCCCTTACCGGAAAGGCTTAACCGTTTCGCCCCGATTGCTTTAGTGATCCTGGGCATTCTCTTCGTGCTATTCACTTTCTATCCACCGCAATTGCCGCTCTTCAGAGACTCCGCCACCGGTGCCTATGGCATTGCCGGATAGTACTGAGAAAAATAAAAGTGGCGCTCGATGAATTGTAGCCAAAGTTTCTTCGGTTCTATTTTAGGTCTTGCTATCCAGTGGACTTATCATTAAGATATTGCAGGGAAAGTTATCAAATCAAGAGTAGATTATCTTGTAAAAGGAGAAAAACATGGCAGAGGAAGAAAAGCGTTGGTACCGCCGCCGCTCCGTGACTTTGGTAGGCCCTATTTGGTTCATCGGCTGGCTATTTACAATCGGCTATGCCGGTCTGGTTTGGTGGCAGATTTTGCTTGCCCTAATAATCTGGCCGTTCTTTCTAGGCCGGGCACTGGGCTGACCAGTCAAGAGAGCATATTCTAATAACCCGAAGGGCAGAGTGCCATGGGCTCTGCCCGTGGGTATCTACGGCAGCCAAGAAAATCTCTGGGTGGTGATTTCTGAAATATTCGACATTCCAAAATTGAATTCAAGGAGTAAGAAACATGATTACAAACTCCCTAGAAAAACTTGGGCAAATTGAACTAGCTCATTACGCCATTGATGTATTAAGACGGATAATATTGCACTACGGCATATGGTTCAACGAGGTCGTCCATCAGTTGGGTCTGGAAGAAGCTATTCGGCTTGAGGAAGAGGCTTCCGCCTCGTTTTTCCCCCTAGCTATAAACCGCCTATCCAAGACTCTGGGCTTTCAAACTGAAAACGGCCTGCCACTCTGGCTGGTTAATATGGAAAAGGAAAGGTTAATTAGCCTGATAAAAGCTATGTCCTTTAATTGGCTGGCAAGTGATGGGGTATGGTTCCGAGCTGTTGAGGATAACCATGATATGTATACCAGCAAGAGGTGTAACGATACCTGCTGGACCAGGTATTCGCCTTTGGAAGCAGCCATGATAAAATCGTTTTTGCAGCTTCCCCAGCAAAGCGGGCTGGACGGTTTAGAACAAGCTTTAAGCTTTCGACTTTACGCACACATCAATGAGCAGGCCATCGAAAGGTCGGGCGATGAACTCATTCTTCGTATGGTGAAATGCCTGGTCCAGGCAACAAGAAGGCGCAAAGGGCTGCCCGATTATCCCTGCAAGTCGGCCGGAGTGGCAGAATTTCCGGCATTTGCCAAGATGATAGATTCCAGAATCAGGACAGAATGCATCAGCTGCCCTCCCGACGAGCACCCGAAGGCATGGGTTTGTGCCTGGCGGTTTTACATCCCTAAGTAAGCACAGGGCAACTGGATTCGAACCAAATAAAAGGAGGACTTGAAATATGACAAGGAATGATAGTGACGCGCAATGCTGTCCTAAGTTCGATCCCGAACCGTGGCATGATAAAGAAATAACGTGGGAAGACAAGCTCTTCGTCAAAGACACTATGATGCAATTCATGCATATGCCGTTACCCGGAGCATTCGGTAAAAAAGTCGGAAGGATGTGGAAGAAAATTGAAGACGCAGGAGCAAATCCAGATACCAAGGACTTTATCATGCTTTCTACCGAATCATCACCTTGGAAAGGTGAAGTATATATCAATGTGACAAAAGAAATCCCGAACGCTGAAAACGTCAAACTATCAGGAACATATATCACCAAAGTTTTCGATGGTCCGTATAACGCCGTACCAAAATGGTTTAAAGAAATAACTCAATATGTAAACCAAAAGGGCAAGACAGTTAAAAAGTGTTATTTCTACTACACGACCTGCCCCAAGTGTGCCAAGATTTACGGCCATAACTATGTGGTAGCATTTGCAGAGGTGTAAGATACCGCCTTCTTAATATGGGAACGGTCGGATTAAACAGTGGTATTGACAACAAAAGCATGGACGGCTATTCTAAACCTGCGACGCCAATACTAAGGGGGTTGGTATGAAATTATCACCAGAAGAGAAGAAGAGAATCTACGAGGAAGAGAAGGCGCGGATTGAGGCACGGGAAAAGATAGAGCGAGAGAAACGAACAGCGCCAGCAGATACAAGTACAGGGCTATCGCCAAATATTGCCGGATTATTGTGCTATGTTGCCGGATGGATAAGCGGCATCATCTTTCTCGTTTTAGAGCAGAGAAACAAATTTGTTCGCTTCCACGCTGCGCAGTCAATTGTTGCGTTTGGCACCATCACAGTTGCCGGGATTGTACTTGGTCTGATACCGGTGGTCGGTGTTGCTTTCTCTTCAATTATAGGAATTATAGGGTTCATTGTTTGGATAATAATGATAGTCAAGGCTTCCAGTGGTGAGTGGTATAAACTACCATGGGCCGGCGATGTTGCTGAGAAGATAGTCGCTTCATCAAGGGTAACAGATGAATACGCTGAACCTCCACCCTCAGAACCAACAGCAGAATCAGAGGCAGAGGCGGCAGCACCTCCACCCCCCACTGCAGATTTAGGTAAAGGAATCGGAGATAAAATAGACGCTCATTTTAAAAGTAGAAGTGGGAGAATAACAGCTTCCGCTTTTGCCATCGCCTGGAGTATTGCTTTATTAATATTCTTCAACTTTTTTAATCAATACGTAGCCTATTATCAGTCGGAAACAGTAGGCGGCATTACTACATGGACAAGATATCCGTTCTTTACAGAAGACATCAATCTATGGCTACCGATTCTTACAGCAACTCTAATTATAACTATTATCGGTCACATTATTTTGATTATCCTTGATAGATATATACTACGTGAAATGATTCATATCGTCATAAATGCATTTGCGCTTTGGACGGTTTTAACCCTTCTAACTGTCTTTCCTTTCGACTTCAGTGTAATACCCAGCACTACGGCGGCTGAGGCCACATATTTAGGCGTCAAGATATTCTTGATTTTTATTTCAGTTGGGGTAGGAATCGCAATACTGGTTAGGGTGATAAAGTTAATTGTTGATGTAGTCAGGGGAACTGCCAGTTACGAGGAGAGTATTTAACTAATCAGTTTTGTCAAACTGACCGCCTATCAGAAGGCATTTATTCAGAGGAAAGGTGTGGATTAAATCGATCTCCACACCGGCCTATGGTTAGAGAGCCTATTCTTGCATTCTACGACTTCTTACGGGTGGTATAATTAAGTGGAGGCAGGTCAAAGATAAGGAGGTGTGCTATGAAGAAAGCAATAATAATAATTGCAATAGTGGCAGCGGTAGCGGTAACCTGTACCGTGTTAATTTTAAGGGGTTGGCCGGGAGGTCTGATTGGGTCTGGAAATCTCGAGACTGAAGAGTATGCTTTTACTAATTTCACTGAAGTTGAGATCAGCACCGCTTTTGAATTTGAAATTAAACAATCTAGCTCGTACAGTATAAATATTACCGCGGACGATAATGTAATAGACTATGTCCAGGTTTCTCAAGTCGGTCAGACTTTGACGATAAGGCTTAGGAGATTCGCATTCCTTGGGCCCGTAACTTTGAGAGCTTCGGTGACTATGCCTCAGCTTCACGGCCTGACTGTCTCTGGAGCATCGCGCGGTACTGTTTCCGACTTCAGTTCCACTGAGGATTTGGATATCACGGTATCTGGAGCCAGCAGGGTTACCGGTGACATCACAGCAGGTAATGTCGAGTTTGACATAAGCGGAGCAAGCACTATTCAGTTGGAAGGATCTGCTAACGACATGGTCGCTAGTGTAAGTGGCGCTAGCCGTTTCAATCTTGACGATTTCACAGTTAATAATGCCGACGTCGATTTTAGTGGTGCCAGCTCGGGCACTGTAAACCTGAATGGTAGACTGGATGCTGACCTTAGCGGTGCATCAAAACTATGGTACATTGGCGAGCCTACAATGGGCAATATCAATACATCCGGTGCGTCTACACTTAGTAAGAAATAAAAACTTCACTGGTGTGACCGAGTGCCAATCACACCCCTAGAGGCGTAGCAGCTAATAAGCAACGGTCTATTAAATAGTTGTTTAGACGCTGTTCTGTGAGGCGATTCTTGTTTGGTGCGCTAACCTGCTTTATTTACGCTTGAGAGATAGCAGGTGGACATTGGAAGTTCCTATCAGGCAAATTCCAATAATCCCTAGGACTGTGGAAATATCTGTGGTATTTTCTCCCAGGATATCGCCATCAAACATAAAAATAGCAGCTACTAATGCCAAAACAATCCCTATTATCCATTGTGCGAAGAATGCTTTCTTCTGTTCCTTGCTTATTCCTTCTAGCTTCTCCTCTTTTCGCCTCCTCCAAACTAATAATGCTACGACTACCAATATAACACCAATAACAATAAGCACAATCGGTATGCTATTGACCATCTTCAACACCTCCAATTATTGTTTTTCCAACATACTACGTTTCATCTCCCAAGGTTGTCAAGTGGACTGACTTTCTGGCAGCGGCTGGATTTGAACCACAGCGGATAGAGGGTCGGTCTCGAAAAGGGGTCATTTACTTGAGAAAATAGCTGCAATGCCAACAATTGCTAGTACTATCCCGATTCCCATTAGCAGTATTGGGAAGTAGCCACTGCCAGGGTCTATGCTGGACAGATATGCCAGGATAAAAAGCACTGCGCTGAGACTAAATGGTGCAACTATTCTAGCTACCTTCATTTGCCCTCCTGATCAATGCTATTCTGAATAATAACATGATTAATTGAATACTCACAATCTGTTGAGGGGAACTCACTAAAGAAAAAATAAGTGGCAGCGGCTGGATTTGAACCAGCGACCAAAGGCTTTGCTAGTCCCCTCGGAAGAACGTCAATCAGGAGTACTGGAGGAGCGAGGGATTTCCCCCTTTTTTGCGACTATTACTATGAGAAAGGTGATAGTACTTTCGTACTATGAACAATACAGATGATTCTGCCAGCGACAAAGAACAATTAGCGACCGTGCCGATGGATTACAGCGCTTTGCTGGCAATGACACGCCCACTGGTCATTACGGAAGATGCCCTCCGGTCATTGCGAGGAGAGGGGGTTTTTCGCTTAGGCATCGGAATCTCGCCTGAACCAGCCGATCGTCGCGCGGAGCTTGCTCAGAGGAGAGGCGAAATCCTTTGCCCTGAAGGTGAATGTGATGTAGCTCGGGAGTCTATCTCTGCCTTGGGCGAAACAGGTTCGAATTTGAAACTCAGAATTTATCTTGGTACGTCCTGAGCTAGTCCATTATGGAGGTATGGAGCTTAAGGCTATCCTCAACCTCCACTGACCCAAAGAGCATCGGTTTCTTAGTCCCTTGGTTCATCTAACTGTATCTTCACCCTACCAAAGAAGTATGCTAAGGGGATTTTGCTATTCTACGGAAGTTGTTTGAGTTGCTTAACTGTTGCTATTGCTGTACCCAGATAATCGCCTTAGATGTAAAATGCGGCATGTTCAGTAATAAAGGTGACCGATTCACAATTCCACTTCCTTACCCCATACCTTTTTGGAGATCATCAGAATTATCGCCTTAGCGACTTCAAGAGCATCCCCTGCATCACCTAAAGTTAATGTAACTTCTTCTGATTTTCGGGGATGAGTCAATTGGTCACGCTTCTGTTTTATAATTTGAAACTTTTGCCAAAGCCCTTGTCCTCTATTAAGCTTAATTCCCTTGCTGAATTTAGCCACCAAAAAGAGCATCTTATGATCAAGCGGCCTGTACCTTCTCCTAGTAGAAATGGTAAATTCACCAGCTTGTGTTCCAGAGTCTACAAACTCTAACTCGTGCTCAGCTAGAAACGCTTGCTCAGGAAGGGTAAATAAATCTTGAGGAATTGCCCTAAAATCGGCCATCATATTATTGACGAATGACTCCATGGCAATCCAAGAGAGAAGCACGCTTGCGATGAGAGATCTCTCTGTTATTCCACTACTTCCAGTGCTGCTAGCCTCTTTCGCCTGGAGATAGAAGCCTTCCGCATAATTCAAATAATCCCGATAGTTTGCCATTCTGGTTCATCTAAAACTGGGAATAACCTTGCTTAAATACTTTTATCGCGATAACTTGACTTACAGCTTTGTTTAGCAAATCCTTGTTAAGGCTAATCTCCGGAGCGGTACTTTTCGCTAGAAAAACTTGGGCCATTCTCTGACGATCCTTAGCGCTTGATCGTGTTCCAAGTCCACGATATGTAGGCTCATCTTTGTCATGATGGAAAGTTGACATCCCCTTAGCATTTAAGGGATCCGGACATTCCTTCGTAATTTTGGAAATAAGAAAAAGGTTTCCAAGCCTATTAGGATAGGATTGGAGTAAACCAGCTACAAAACTCCATCCCGCGAGTACTGATGCAGTTAAAGCTTTGTTCCGGAAGCCTTTCCTATTCTCAATTCTTTTGTTGTTTGCGACATTGTCTCGTTGTTCTTTATGCAATTTCGCAAAAGCAAATCCGGCTTCCTGTAATTGCTTGTTGCTCCAGAGGTCCTTCTTATATTTTTGAGTTATACCACTATATTCAGGATCGAGATCTGCACCAGATTCACATAGATAAGGCTCATAAACCTGTTTGTCAATATCCTCACCTTTCTCTTTCAATGCTTCACCTTCCTTCTTACCATTGAAAAAATTGACTATAAATGTCCTGGCAAGTTTCACCGAGATTTTTTCGGATCTGGCTGATTGGTCGGGAAAATCCTCCCCCTCTGTTAGAAGACCAACTCCTATGCACCATTCACGCAGTTGCGTTCCAACTAATGTTTCCTCTATTTGGCGGTCAAACAAATCATTTGACACCGATATGTTAGTGTTGGAGACCAAAGCCAGGTCAGCCCTTTGCTCTTTACTTAAGCAGAAATAAACTCGAAAACCGTGATGTCGAGATATACCTATTGAATGAAATGCTTCCTGTATTGCTTTTGATCTGTGCTGTCCACCCCAAACCTTTAATGGTGTATTTGGATTGTAATCCTTTGTATATTCGACTATTATGTCGTGAAATTCTCTACCTCCTTCCGCATCAGATTTCATTTTCTGATATGTATGATGTTTTAACAGTAGCTCTCTATTAGCCCTATAGCTAGTACTATTGGAAGGATCCAGACGTGCATTCAGATCTAAAAGGTTGCAGACAGTTTTAGCCGGAATAGTACACTTGATAAAATAACTTCCTTTTCGACCATCTTGAAATATTGTGATTGGCGAGTCAATTTGTCGCTCATAGGTCCTAATTGTCTCCAAGAATTCTTTGACAGCATTATCAACAGTAGCGTCGTATTTCGTAACGCTATCAAACTGTATTTTCATTTTTGGTTCTCCTTATATATTCTCATTATATCTGATGCCTTCTGTCCTTTTCACGATATTAAATCCTGCTATCCCTTCGACTTGTGGAGTGACAGCCAAATCAAACCTGCACCAAGTGCACTCATAATAATTCGTCCGAAAACTGATTCTGGCCAAGAAATTGCCCAAGGAACAATAATTAAAGCTACGCCTAATAGAACTCCCATGGCTGTTCCTGATATTAACGGGTTCGAATTACCCATAATAAACTTGCCTCGGATGTTAATAAAAACGAACGATACGTCGCCTAGTATACTTTTTGCCAGTTGCTGGATCTCTAAATTGTAGTCGATACTTCATACCCGAATTCACTGCGCAAAACTGCCTGGATTGACTGGTATTTGGTTCTAGATGCTCTATAAACCACTCATCGGACGATAGTCTTATCCTGACCTCTGTCACAGGATAACGCATAGCATATGCCCTGCAATCAGTATTTCCTTGCGCATCGGGTCTTGACCAACTAATATCAACGTCCAACTCATTTGTCAGTTCATCTTCGATGCGTCTTATTCTATAGGAGTCCTTCAGAGTGAAGATAAGCGCCGCAAATCCACAAAGGCCAAGGAATAGTGTTATCCAGAACTTGTAGTCTTCCATACTAAGAAACCCTCAGGGCAAATAACAATTATCTGATTGTTAGCCATGATTCACTATGCCTTAAGCGCCTGCTTTGTTGCCTCTCTATCGACCAACAAATAGCAGGTGGCCGAGTTCGACTTAAAGTTGATATTTGTGATTCCAGCAATTATAAGCTTAACTAGCTGGGCAGGATAAGCACGGACATCATACCATTCCCAGCCAAGATAAAGTTGGCTCTCGGTGCTCTTTTCTTCGGCTTCTATCGCTCTTTGGAGAATGTCACGATATTTGGGATTATCCTTTAGGAACTTAATGATTTCATCAACTAACATACTAACCTCCTGATCAGTGTATATGTGTCTCTGTGTGTTAGTATATCACAAAATTTGTGCCGTGTCAACTTCGGACGAATATTAGGTGAATTTTAATAGGAAATTTCTCACTGCCGTTGCGCGGTCAATCGACCCACAGGGAGATAATTCTGAGATCTTCGCCGATTTCCGCTGGTGTTTGGTATCAAAATGTATGGTATTGGTGGCAGCGGCTGGATTTGAACCAGCGACCAAAGGCTTATGAGTCCTCTGCTCTACCCCTGAGCTACGCTGCCCGAAAATAGTGTAGCATCAGCTAGGGGAGACGGTCAAATTAGGGGACGCAATGACAAGGAGAATTTGAGCAGTTATAATCTAATGCGGCGATGTCGAGCTGTAGAGGAGGCGTAGATTGAGAGAGCCGTTTGTCAAATTCATAGAAAGCGGGCTGGGGGCTGGTGTTTTGCTTATCACCTGCGGCTTGCCGGGCACCTGGAAAACCGAGACGAGCGAGGAGATTTCCAAGATTAAAGGCTACCCTATCCTCCGGTCCGACCTGATTAGACTGAAAGTGCTGAAAGGCGAGAATATATTCGATGAGAAGGTCGCCTCGGATATGAGCAAACGAACAATGGTCTATGATGAGACATTCCGACGGGCAGATGAGGCCTTGAATAAGGGCGATAGTGTAATACTCGATGCCACCTTCGTCACCCAATCGTTGAGAGGACGGGCTGCTGAGATAGCCGCCAAACATAATAAGACATTCGTCATCCTTCAGACCCATTGCCCGCAAGAGGTAGCCATCGCCCGGATACTAAGACGTACCCAAGAGGATTACGAATCGAATGCCCTCACCGAGCAGGCCTACCTCAACAATAAAAAGAGGTTTGAAAAAGTGGACGTGGATGACTTGAAGCGATTGTATCCCAGACTCACTATCATCCACCTGACAGTTGATACCGAGCACGACCCGCCCGAAGATTGGTATGTCATCGGTATGGAAAAGAGATAGGAATGAAGATAGATTTGCACATCCATACCAAGACCGGCTCGGATGGCAATCTCCCTATTGAAGAGGTTTTCCAAGAAGCCAAAAATAGAAACATCGATTTAATCTCGATAACCGACCACGATTCTATAGACTGCCAGGGAAGGGCTATCGCCCTGGCGAGAAAGCATGGCATGTCTTACATCACAGGGGTGGAATTAAACGTGACTTTCCATTATCCTGAGGGTAATAAAGATGTTTCCCTGGATTTCCTGGGATATGGGTATGACATCGGCAATCAAGAGCTAAAGGGCAAGCTTCAATTGATAAAAGAACACAGGAAAAGAAGGGCGCGCCAGATTTTAGAAAACCTGAATGTTGAGTTCGATAAAGAGGGTATCGAAAGATTTACCGAGGAAGACCTCAGGAAAATAGAGGATAGTGTAGACGGCGTGTTCGGGCGACCCCATATAGCGAACTACCTGATGGAAAAGGGGATTGTAAAGGATAAGCAAGAGGCCTTCGATAAATATCTGGTCAAGTGTGATGTCCCCAAGTACCCGCTCTCTCTTGCTGAAGCATCAAAGCTGATCAGGAACGCCGGCGGTGTACTGGTACATGCCCACCCCAGTGACCCCCACGGAACATCCCTGGTAAACATAACGCGCGATTTGGACGAACAAACGAAGGTCATAGAAAAATATATGCTACAATACATCGATGGTGTCGAGTGCTGGCATACGAGACATGACGAGAA
>Ga0209636_10006624_pt1 | contig 11839 bp, 9 predicted proteins | sample DeeMarSWOR152_54_FD_187464 | JGI IMG/M metagenome (GOLD analysis project Ga0209636, IMG submission 187464) | Marine sediment microbial communities from White Oak River estuary, North Carolina - WOR-1-52-54 (SPAdes) (version 2) | ecosystem: Environmental > Aquatic > Marine > Intertidal zone >...
CCGAGCAAAAATGGTTGCAGAGTTATTACACGGTTATAAAATGGATCAACACTATTTGACCGACGGCACAATAGAGTATGATTACTATCTGCCTCTGACCTCCGGGATCATCGCAGCAATTCTACCGGAAACCAAGCCCGTAGGATTTGTGGTCCCAATGCTATGCCCCTGCTGCGGTCAAGTATGGCCTGCAGAAAAACAACCTGATGAGGGCATTACATTGATCCCCGAGGAAATTGAAAAAACCGATTTCACAGGCATCATTATTGACTGTCGCGGCATTAAATTGAACCCATGCCTCTTTCCGAAGATATTCAATGATTCACTCAACGAAGTGTTCTCCGTGAACTTTGCCGATACAAACTTTGTTGTTCAATATGGCTTGGTAACATACAACGCAAATAACGTACAGTCGTATACACGAATCGGCGATAAGCCACTACGAATCAAAGCCCTCGATGTATTCGGAAACAAACGAACCAATATCAAAATTTCAGCTCACGACTCACAACGTATTCACGGTTCCCAAAATAATCTTAACCTGCTTAGAGAATGCCGGGTCGCTATTATTTTTGGGCCCTGATTCTCACATTCTCCAGCTGTGCCTCGCTTTTGCATCGCGAGAATGATTTTGAGCACGGGTTGAGACTATATAGAGAAAAACAATACACCGAGGCGGTTGACTACTTCGAGAGTTACCACAGGCAGCATCCTGATTATGATTCCACGCTTTATTATTTGTTCAACTGCTATAAGCATCTGAGCAAGCATCAAGAACAAATCTCGGTCCTAGAAAAATTAGCTGGCCGAGACATAAAGGATGAAAACGTCTATTTAAATCTTGTCTATTATTACCGTAAGTACGAAATGTATGAAAATCTGTACACCCTGCTACTGAACTGCCCTTCGCAGATTAAGGACGCTTTAGATAAAAACCTAACACTCACGCGTGGCTTCTTTGCCGAACTGATCTGTGGAGCTACAGCCAAGAACGCACAAACTGATGCTATGACGTATTGCATCTCAAGAGATTATATGCCGTTGTTCCCTGACGGTCAAATGTATTATGACGATACACTCTCTTTCGCACACCTAATTGTCCTTACAGATCGATTAGTCGACCCAGATTATCCCCGTCATTTCTTCCCCATGAAAAACATCCCCACGAAGTCATATCTGTATCTCCCTTATATGAGACTTGTCGATTCCGGTATACTGAAATTCGAACCTTATCTGATTCCAGACGAACTGGCACCGGTAACAAGCGCAGTCGGTGCAATCGCACAGCTTGTAAAAAGAGGGCGATTTGATTAGACTTATCGATCGCTATTTGCTGAAAGAATTCATACCCCCATTCTTCTTCTCCATTATCGCATTGACCTTTATCCTCCTCATGAACGAACTGTTCCGACTCATCGATCTATTCGTCAGAAAAGGTCTGCCCATCGCCATAGTGGGTCAGATACTCATATATACACTTCCGGTCATCATCTCCTACACTGCACCAATGGCAATATTAGTAGCAATTGTCATGAGTTTCGGTCGCGCGGCTCAGGACAACGAGATTCTGGCTTTGAAGACAAACGGGCTTTCTTTCCTATCCATCATGCGCACACCGTTTGTAATAACCTTTTTCTTCATGATCTTTCTCGTTTTTTTCAACAACTACGTGCTCCCCGAATCCAACCACCGTGTGCGTAATCTAATGTTGGACGTCACGCGCAAGCGTCCGGCTGTGCGTTTGTCCGAGGGCGTTTTCACCGAAGATTTTCGTGGCTACACGATATATATCGGCAAAAAAGATGAGCGGTATTCAAAGATCTACGATGTTACAATTTATGATGCGAAGGATGGCATGCTCATCACTGCCCCGCGTGGTGATTTGAAAAGTTTTGAGCAGGATAATATTCTAAGATTCACCCTCTATGATGGAGAATTACATCAGCTCGTTGACAGCATGAAATATCAGAAAACACAATTCGACAAGCAAATACTCAATATTCAACTGGATGACGACATGGTCAGAAAAGAACGGGACTACCGGAATGAAGACGAACTAGACATAAACGGGCTAGAGCAGGTGATCCATGAACACAAGAAGGCAATTGCAGATATAAGAAGCGAAATAGCTGAAACTGGCAGAAAAGCCGTCGATGACTATCTGCAGGGTGATGTCGCTGGCCTAGATCGAGCAATATTTGAGATCGAAAAGCGTACCAAGACCCTGGAAGGCACCGCACGCAAACTTGCGCGTTATCAGGTTTCGTATTACAAGAAATTCTCTCTTGCCTTTGCCTGCCTCGTCTTTATCGTCATCGGCGCCCCGCTCGGTTATTTATTCAAAAGGGGCGGTATTGCCGGCATTCTAGCTGGCGTCTTTTTGTTCTCATCCTACTACATTCTGGTTATTGCCGGCGAGGAATTTGCCGACCGCAGAAACTTCCCCGCTTTCTGGGGTATGTGGCTGCCCAATTTTCTCCTTCTTGCATGCGGTGTTTACCTATTCTTGGCTGCCGAATTCGATCGCTCGCCAATAAGGAGGCTATTCAAATGAGCATAGTTAATCGCTACGTATTAAAGCAATTCGCGCGTTATTTGGTCATCTGCCTTGGCATCTCAATTTTCATATACATTGTTATCAACCTCTTTGATAACCTTGGCAAGTTTCTCGCAAAGAATGCCACGGTCTGGGATATCATGGTGTATTATCTTTACTTAATGCCATCCTACGCCATATTACTAATCCCGGTTGCCTCCATGATCGCCGTGTTTCTTGTCTTTGGAATCATGACCAAGCATCGAGAAATGTTAGTGCTGAAGACAAGCGGCCTTAGCGTCGTCAGTCTTTTCTATCTGCTTCTGATAACCGGCGTGGTGATTGCGGCCGGAACGTTTGTCTTCCAGGAAACAGTAGGGGTCTGGGCTCAAGCAAGGCTAATCGAGCACGAGCAAACGAGGATCAACCGTCGGCCTATGCGCCCTTATGCCTGGCGCCGCAATTTCTTCTATTATGGAGAAAACAACTGGCTGTACTATGTTAGAAAATTCGATGCTCGAATCAACACGCTAGACAACGTGGTCTTATGGCAGACTGCAGAAGATAACCGGATAAAGCAACGCATTGATTCTCCCCTTGGAAGATATGATGATGTATGGATCTTCGAGGATGTCACCGTTAGAAAATTCGATACCTCAGGACAAGAAGAGGTCACCAAGCACCAGATCCTAAAAATGCCTGAATTAAGGGAAAAACCCGATGATTTCCTGAAAAGAATCAAGCCAGTAGAAGAAATGAACTTCATGGAGATCGCCGCTTTTGTAGAGAAACGGCAAAGGGCAGGCCAGGATGTCGTAAAAGAAGAGGTTGAATTGAATTACCGGTTCTCCTATCCGATTATCACGATAATCCTGCTGTTAATAACCCTGCCAATTTCCGTGGTGCTGCGCCGCGGTGGCATCGCAGTTGGTCTGGGCATCAGCATTGGACTATCTTTCGTTTACTGGGGATTCATCCAATCAAGTCGGGCTTACGGCGTGGCTGGAATCCTGAATCCATTACTGGCAGCGTGGCTGCCCAATATCGTGTTTGGCATTCTGGGCCTGATTCTGATACTCAAAGCACCGCGCTAGCATCAAATCACCATACAATCCCTTAGCATTCCTGGTGGTGTTTCCCAGAGTTGACATTTCTTTTAAATTAGGTTAGAATATACCGATGTGGTTCAAGAAGAAAATCGAGGCGAAGCCTGACGAAAAGCTACAACTACCCGATGGCCTATGGGATAAATGCGAGGCTTGCGGCGAGATATTATACCGAAAGGAACTGGAGAAGAACCTCTGGATATGTCCAAAATGCCAGTTTCACTTTCGCATAAGCTGTCGAGATTACATCACATTATTGCTTGACGACGCAAAACTCGAAGAACTGGATGCAAATCTTGAACCGCTGGACCCGCTGGAGTTTCCAGGTTACAAGAAGAAGATGAAAGAGGCACAACAGAAGAAACAGATGAAAGATGCGGTGGTTTACGGCACGACCCACATCGACGGTACGCCGATTGTTTTTGCTGCTATGGACTTCGGCTTCATGGGCGGTAGTATGGGTTCGGTAGTTGGCGAAAAGGTGGCGCGCGCAATAAGGCTGGCTCACGACAAAGAAATCCCGCTGATAATCCTCTCAGCGTCGGGCGGCGCACGCATGCAGGAAGGGATCCTTTCGTTAATGCAATTGGCCAAGACGTCAGCCGAACTTGCGTTGTTGCACAAAAAGAAAATCCCCTATATTTCTATTCTCACTCACCCAACCACGGCAGGCGTTATGGCTTCTTATGCGTCCTTAGGTGACATAATTATCGCTGAACCCGGCGCCTTACTGGGATTCACTGGGCCCAGAGTGATCGAGCAAACAATTGGAGGTAAATTACCTCCTGGATTCCAAAGATCTGAGTTCATGTTAGAACATGGACTGGTCGACATCGTGATTTCCAGAAAAGAGCTACGCAACACCCTGATAAGAATTCTAAAGATTGTCTGGAAGCATGACTAGACTCCTTCTGGAGAATGTAACAAAAATATACGACCGTGACATTTATGCGGCCAAGAATATCAGCTTCGACGTCGAATCCCAAGAATTTACAGTACTTGTCGGTCCCTCAGGCTGCGGCAAAACAACGACGCTGCGGCTGATTGCCGGGCTTGAAGAGCTGACATCTGGGTCGATATACATTGAGGGACAATTGGTTAATGATATGTCGCCCAAAGACCGTGACGTGGCAATGGTCTTCCAAAACTACGCTTTGTATCCCCACATGAACGTATACGACAATATGGCATTTGGTTTGCACATGCGCAAGTATCCTAAACAAGAAATCAAAAGTCGCGTGGCTGAAACTGCAGAAACACTGGGTATTGCTGAATTGCTGGAAAGAAAACCCCGCCAGTTGTCCGGCGGGCAGAGGCAAAGAGTCGCCCTAGGCAGATCGATCGTGCGTCAACCTAAGTTATTCCTTTTTGATGAACCACTATCCAACCTCGACGCTAAACTGCGCGTGCAGATGCGTGCCGAACTTGCGCGGTTACACAAGAAAATCCACGCAACGATCATATACGTAACTCATGATCAAGTCGAAGCAATGACCCTGGGCCAGAAAATTGTTGTAATGAAAGATGGTGAAATACAGCAGGTGGCAGACCCAATCACGCTCTATAAGAAACCTAAGAACAAGTTCGTCGCTGGATTCATTGGTAGCCCACCCATGAATCTCATGTCCGGTACAATCAAGAAGGATGCCAAACAGATTTGTTTCAGCAGCATAGATATGAAATTAAAACTTAACAAGAATTTTGATAGGTATCTGAACCGACCGGTAATCATTGGCATTCGACCTACGGATTTCTCAATGGTCAGCGGTTCCGAGGTAAAGGTCGTTGTCGACGTGATTGAACCCATGGGCAATGAGCTTTACGTGTACGGCCGCTGTGGTGATACTATGCTTTCCGCGCGCGTGCCCGAAGATGCATCACCCAAGGTCAACCAATCTTTTTTACTGAAGATCAACCCGGAGAAATTATATATCTTCGATGAAAAAACCGAAAAAGCTATTTAGTAAAAAGCTCTTGCGTTGGATGTTGATTGGTCTTATCCCCCTTGTCTTAGGACTCGGGATCGGATTATACTACGCAATTGTACATGATCTGCCGCCGGCAGAATCAATATCATTCTTTGCACCCCCAATATCAACCAAGGTTTATGATGATCAGGGCGAGATATTTAGTCAATTTTTCATAGAAAGAAGAGAACTCACGAGCCTCGAGCGCGTGCCACAGCATTTAATAGACGGATTCATAAGCATTGAAGATAAGCGTTTCTATAGTCACTGGGGTGTCGATATACTACGTTTTTTCAAAATGATTCTGATCAATATCGTAAACATGAAAATTGTCCAAGGCGGCAGTACAATAACCATGCAGCTTGCGCGTAACATGTTCTTAACCATGGAACAAACTATTATGCGCAAACTCAAGGAGATCGCGCTGGCAACAAGAATCGAACGCGCGTACACCAAAGATGAGATACTTGAGATGTACCTTAATCAAATAAACTTCGGGCAAGGACATTACGGTGTGGCCACGGCGGCTGAATATTATTTTAGCAAGGATGTTTCCGAATTGAACCTGACCGAATGCGCGCTGCTCGTTGCTCTGCCCAAATCTCAGGAGCGCTACTCTCCACACAAAAATCCGGAGCTGGCGATGCAACGTCGCAACCTGGTCCTGAAGAAGATGCTTGAGAACAAGAAGATTTCACCTGAAGATTATGCCGAGGCTGTGAACGCACCATTGGGCGTTCTCGAGTCAGCAATAGAAAAGAGGGCGGGTGAATATTTTCTGGAGGAAATCAGACGTTATCTCGAATTGAAGTACGGTCCAGAATTTCTATATCGAAGCGGCGCCAATATCTACACCACAATAAATACCCGCATGCAGACCATCGCCGAAGAGATTTTGGAAAAACACCTTACTAAGATCGAAAAAGACCATAAACTGCCTCATCCCAAAGCGGACTTCGATTCTGTTACACTAGGTGATACGGTTACCGCCATTCCATATCTTCAGGGTGCTTTTGTATTGCTTGATTATCATACGGGCGAGGTCAAAGCGTTAATCGGCGGCAGGAACTTCTCCCAGAGCCAATTCAACCGGGCAACCCAGGCCCGCCGTCAGGCCGGAAGCGCTTTTAAGATATTCGTATGGACTACTGCCGTTGATAATGGATTTACACCAACTGACATTGTGCTTGATCTACCGATTGTGCTTGAAGTTCCCGGTATGGACAGCATTTATCGGCCTTCAAACTATGATCGAAAGTTCATGGGGCCGATAACTGTAAAGGATGCATTAAAGTACTCAAGAAATCTCGTTGCCATCAGGTTAATTCGAAGCATTGGCCCGGAATTGGTTGTCCGCTATGCCCACGACCTTGGCGTCGCATCACCGCTTCTGCCGGTCGTCTCGCTCGCTCTGGGGTCATGCGAAGTGAATCTCTTGGAAATGGTCAGTGCAGCTGGTACCATCGCAAACCTTGGCGAACGTATGGAACCTATCATGATCAGAAAAATAACAGACAAAGACGGCACCCTGATCGAAATCAATAATTCCATCCCCGAAACACGATTATCTCCTCAGACCAGCTACGTCATGACCAACATTATGGAATCGGTAGTTAATGGCGGCACTGGCTATCACGTGCGTGAATACTACAAAGGTACTGCAGCCGGCAAAACCGGCACAACAAATAACTACAGCGATGCATGGTTTATTGGTTACACCCCCAAATATGTTTGCGGTGTTTGGGCCGGGTATGATAACAACGACCGGATGTTCAAAGACGCAACCGGCGGTTTCATCTCGGCTCCAATATGGGGTGATTTCATGGCCCGCATTGACAGCCTGCCAGATGAGGAATTCACCAGGCCTTCATCCGGATTGGTTACGTGCCGCATCTGTCAACAGACCGGTCTCTTGGCAAGACCCTACTGCCCAAATCCGATTGAACAAGTATATGTTGCTGGCACTGAGCCTACTGATTCCTGTGATACGCACGTATTCAGGGACCGCTTCGAGTATCAAGAAGATTTTGAAAGAATCGACGAATCGGCAATTGAGGGATACTGATATACCCCGGATTTAGTCCCTGATAAAAAGCAAAATCCACACCGCGTAGATAACCGCCAGAACAACCAAGGTCGATGCTTCACCTTTTAAATTGCTGAATCGGTAGGACGCCTCTATTTCGGGTTTTTCCTTCAAATACTGCTTTTCGCTAATTGTAATCAAAGAATACATTACGACAAATAACAATATATAAAAGAGGCCCAGCCATTGCGAAGGATTGTATAGCGCAATAACACCCAACACAAGAAAGAAATTACCGACGTACAGAGGATGTTTTAACATACGATAAGGACTACTGCGGATACGGTGCTCAGCATAGAACTCGCGTTTGCGCGCTTCGGGACCGATATACCCTGCTGCCCAAAGCCTTATGCCGATACCCGCTATAATAGAAATGTGTCCGATTATTGATGACACAGGTTTTGCATAGAAAATTAGTATAACGAAAAAAACAGCGGCGATTGCCGCGCGATAGCGAAATAGGTATTTACCTGCTTGCGTAATGTTTTTCACTCCAAAAATGCCGGGAAGGGGATTTGAACCCCTATACCCTTGCGGGCGCTAGGTCCTGAACCTAGTGCGTCTGCCAATTCCGCCATCCCGGCACACGCGGTAGGGACTAGTTGCTCGTGGCTCGGTGCTGACACACAAAGATAACCGATAATGGATATGAGATTACTGTTATCGGATATCTGTTATCCGTAATTATACACACCGAGAAACTCGAGTCAACGAGCTAAGGAGACGATCATTCTTCTATTTTCCTCTCCCTTGGTGCTGTGTCCGCCTCAGGAGGAGGAGAGGACTAAGGTGAGGGTGAGACATTGTATGAAGCACTATCTGTTAGTAGAGTCTATATTGTTCCTCTCACTATGTTCGAGACAGGCGAGTGCGCCCGCCGAAGTGGACTCCATAGCTTCAGTGATACGCGATGACGTGGTCCGCTTCCGCTCCGTAAGAAACGCAGGGATCCCCGCGTTTAGCACGGGACAATCACAGCCATTACTGTTCGAGCGGACCAGCACTTTCTTGAAAGTGCTGGGGAGTCGAGAACCGCACAACCGGATCATTGTATCTTTTGAAATATATTGCAGGACGACTAAACAATCTCACTAAATGCATTACGCCTAACGCCCGACGCAAAATGCCATGGACGTGGTTTTCGAATGACATAGTGACCTATTGACTCTCTGTCACCTATCTACGAAGCAGAAAGGGTGAGGGGAAATTACATCAATTGCAATCTATTTTTCATCACTGTAATCAAATTCCGTCAGGAATTCGAATTTCGAGAGCTGACCCCAATCTTAGTTTACTCAACAACCCGTGGTTTTCTTGATTCTTTAATTGCGTTTAAGGCCCTGCTCCTAAAGATTTTTTCTCCTAGTATTACACCGGTCGCGGTAGAAGCAGCCCAGGTACCAATGAATAAAAGATCGCCCACTTCTTCACTGAAAAGCTCGCGTTCTCCACTTAGCTCGGCTAAAGCTAAACTTGTTATGCCACCGCCTATGCAACAGGTGGCACCACCGATCATCCTGCCAGAACCGGGTTTCCTTATGCGATTCAGCTCATATTGCGTTATCGGCAGCCCCATATTATCATAATCAATTATTTTCCAATTTTTCTCGAAGTTGTTTCTTGCATTTTGTATCTCCTCGTACCTGTTGATGTAATCCCTTAATATCATAACCGCAAGAGAGTCCCTGTTTGCTGCTGCAAATTTCTCACTTTCTGTCTCTATCCTTACTTCATAGCCGCCGCCAGTAATGCCAAAGAACGTGGCTTCCTTGAATCCTTCTATCTCTGGGAATAGGTCAAATTGCACGCGTTCCTCAGGATCAATAGTAGGACCCACCCGTGCGCTTATGACTACTCGCTCCGTCGTTTGATATTGACGATAATGACGTAAATTGTGTGCGCAGTTTGAAAGTAAGGCTAACATTACAATGAAGACAAATATCTTTTTCATCTCATCCTCCCCTTTTACATGTACAATACACACAATAATTACGAAAAATAGTCGAGCTTATTTGTCAATTGATTATAAAACATAATCATTGGAAGTCAAGTCATAAAATCATCATCACAACCCCAAATGGGAAAAGACACAAACTTTCTGAAGTTATAGAAGGACGAAGCGGCAATATCACTAGACTCATTACGCCTCACGCCCTAAGCGAAATGCCATGGACGTAGCTTTCGAATGACCTGGTGACCTACTGACTCAATGACTCAATCATATCACTGTAATTAAATTCTGTCAGGAATTCGAATTTCGAGGTCTGACCCCGATCTTTGACATTTTCATTCTACCAAACTTAATATTGTAGTTTTGTCAAATAACCGCAACTCGCTTTTGTCTTCAAGAAATCGCTCTACATCCCTTTTAACCTTTTCAAAGTCGACCTGTGCGATTTTCTGATGCAAGAAATGCCGGTAGTTTTCCTCGCTGACTGTAATTTTCGGGCCGTCTTTTTCGGTCTGTCTTATTGCATTGTTCAATAGCAAGTAGTTTGGTGTGATTTTCTTCCCCAAGTACCAAATGAGGTCATAGAAATCCCTTCCTTTCGTATATTTTCTATAGAAGCAGGCGTGCAGCTTCAGGGCATAAAGCGACGGCAGATCAAAATGTGTAACGGTAAAGATGTAGACTTTGTTGATCAACGATACCTGAGTGACCCACCCTTCGGGCGGATTGGAATCAATCTCACACCGAATGAATATTTTTTGAGACTTGAGCGGAGACAAGTGCAATTCCTGCAGAATATTTTTGAATCTTATATCAATATTCTGTACCATTTTAGAATCCTGAGCCATAATGTCAGCCTGAAGGCCATAGTTTATGAGTTCGGCATTTATATCACCGGCAAGTTTCTTGAAACTGTAGCCGGTCTTTTCAATCAATGAAAAATCCAGGTCTTCGGAAAATCTTTTTAGGTCGTGAAGAAGCCTTAGTGCCGTGCCACCCACAAAACTGAGATTCTTGAAATATCCTTTGTCGTAGATGATACGTAAGACTAAAACTTGCAAGAACTCCCTCAAGGCGTTCAACTTGGCTTCTTTCGTTTTTTCGCTTTTTAACAACTTGTGAATGATGTCAATCATTTTCCTGCCTTCCTGATATATTCTATGCAGGCGTCAGCTACCGACATCAACTTCTTACTACAGAAGATGCTGGCGTATTCTTTGATTTTCTTTGCCCTTAATAATCTCAAATTCTGGAGGCGCAACGAATCGAATACTTCCTCTATCTTATTTCCAAAGAGCGATGAGTTCAAGTAGAAATAATCCATAAGTGCTTTTTCAGGTTCGGCAATGAATACTGTCCAGTTATTTTCGTCCTGCAAGATCGTGTACCCTTGGAAACACGTTTGTTTGACATGCTGAAAGATGAACCGGCCGAATTGATTCTCAAAAGATGTTGTCTTCTTAGGGGAAACGGAAGTCACGTCAGCAACGCGTTCAGGAATGAGGTCGTAAAACCCCATGGCATATTCGGAGCTAACATAAGAAGGTTGATATAACTGATTGGCAAGAAAAATCCTTGAGGGAGTGAATCTTCGATCATGTTCAGCCAGTAAATATAGACCCTTGCGTAGTCTAATAACAAGTCCCCTCTCCTGCCATTGGGTCAATTGATTCCTGAGCATCTGCGGGTTCTCACCAAGGCTATTCAAATGGCTCGTTGAAATAATAGCGAAACCCAACACTTTTTGCTTGAATTCTTGAAATTTCATTTTTCTGTCATTTCCGTAAATAACCCTTTTTTGTTATTTACAGAAATGATAATATCCGAATATTGAGGGTTGTCAAGTCCGTTGTTGAAGTAAAAATACGTCGAATCCTCGGCAGGAAATGGGGTCAGGTCATCTCATTACTTTGATACTCTGAGCTGCACACTGGCCATTGCTGGTCCCGTGAATTATTGCACCTTTGGTGCGAGGAATTCACGAGGATACACGCTTCATTTCTTGTTTATTGAACTAATGAGAAAGCGGCAGAAGTCTGAATTGTGCTTTGTCATTTGGCCTAGACTTCGCACACTATAGTCCCGTTTCATTCATCGGAGGATATAAACATATAAGTACGGGAAATCTGGCACAAACAAAATAGGGGAGTGACATGCTAAATCACTCCCCTTGTGCCATGGTATTGATTTCTA
>Ga0209636_10006625_pt1 | contig 11838 bp, 13 predicted proteins | sample DeeMarSWOR152_54_FD_187464 | JGI IMG/M metagenome (GOLD analysis project Ga0209636, IMG submission 187464) | Marine sediment microbial communities from White Oak River estuary, North Carolina - WOR-1-52-54 (SPAdes) (version 2) | ecosystem: Environmental > Aquatic > Marine > Intertidal zone >...
AGAGTAAACATGCGGAGTTCCGCAGCCGCTGAGAAGGGCGGTGAGGGAATGGCGTTAAAAATCTGAAGGGAGCAAAACCATTCCTAAAAGTAGACCTGAAGTCTTATGATATCAGGGAAAATAAGATGCTTCCTAACATAACATGATGGGATCATCTGAACCCTTTTTGACAATTATAGGGTATGAACTTATAATTGGGCTATGCTTAAGAGACTGGAAGGCTTTATTGAGCCGGGGAGTGAAGAAGAAAAGCTGGTCAACCAGATTGATTTCTCTCAGTTGCCCCATCACGTGGCTGTGATCATGGACGGAAACGGCCGTTGGGCCAAGAAGAGGAATTTACCTCGTATCGAAGGACATCGTGCTGGCGCTGATTCTGTCCGCGAGATTGTCGAGACCTGCGCCCGCCTGGGGATTAAGATCCTGACTCTTTATGCTTTTTCCAAGGAGAATTGGAAGAGACCAAAAAAAGAAGTCGTTACCCTCTGGCGGCTTCTGGAGGAGTATCTGAAAAAAGAAGATAAAGTGTTGGTAAAGAATAAATTCCGTCTGCTGGTCATAGGCGAGAGAGATAAGATTCCTCTCTCAGTCCAGAAAGAACTGGGAAGGGTGGAGAAACTGACTGAGAATTACAATAACTTGACAGTCGTAATGGCCCTCAACTACGGAGGGAGATCAGAAATCGTGGAAGGGGTCAAAAAGCTCCTCAGAGAAAAAGAGGTCGATGTCGAGGCCTTGGACGAAGAAACATTCTCCCGCTATTTATTCACCGCCAATCTCCCTGACCCTGACCTGGTTATCAGGACTAGCGGCGAACTTCGCCTGTCCAATTTTTTACTGTGGCAGATAGCCTATTCAGAGATCTGGATAACTCCAGAGTTTTGGCCTGATTTTCGGCGCAAGCACATGCTCCAGGCCCTTGTCGACTACCAGAAAAGAGAAAGGAGGTTTGGAGATATTCACTCCTAGTCAAAGCCCTCAAGATATTTTTCCAGAGTGGATAAAAAAGAGTAGATCTTCGTTTAAAATGCCATGAGCCTTCGCAAGAGTCTTCGCCAAAGAACACCTACAGCACTCATTATATTGGCCCTTGTATTTCTATGTATACAGTTTCTACCTCCTGTTGGATATTTCCTGGTATTGCAGCTCGTAATATTGGCTTGTCTTATTGAATTCTACAACCTTCCTCTAAAGCGAAGCATGTTCCCTAAGAAAACTATCGGGATTATATTGGCTCTGATCATAAGCTCCTCCTTTTTCTTCGAGGAAATTTCCCTTGAGTCAGCTCTCTTGGTTTCGCTTTTCCTAACCGCTGTGTATTTTCTCATCTCCTTTAATACCGTTGAAAAACTGAGGCATTTTTCGGCTTCCATTTCTTTGACCTTTTTTGGCGCTTTTTATCTCAGCTTCCCTCTCAACTATTTCTACCCAATAAGAGTAGAGAAGGGCCCTTTATATGTTTACTTTCTTTTGGCCGTCATTATTTTAGGAGACTCAGGAGCATATTTCATGGGGAAGCTTTGGGGGAAGCGAAAACAAATTCCCATAGCCAGCCCCAACAAAACCTGGATGGGGGGATTAGGAGGAATCATTTTTGCTGCCCTGGGAGCCTTAGCTTCTCAACAGATTTTGCTCAGGGAAGTCGTCCTCTGGAAAGCCATCCTCTGCGGGGTACTTATTCATGTTATGGCTCAGATAAGTGATCCAGTAGAATCCCTTTTCAAGAGAGCAGTGGGAGTCAAAGATTCTTCTAATGCTCTTCCCGGTCACGGTGGATTCTTGGACAGAATGGATAGTTTTATTTTGGCGCTCCCGTTTTTTTATTACTTTGTAAAATACATCTGGAAATAAGAAAATTAAGAAAGTATGAAAAATATTGCCATCCTCGGCTCAACAGGTTCTATTGGCCGGAATACGTTAGAAATAATCGACAATCTCAGTCAGATGTTTAGAGTCGTAGGTCTGGCAGCAGGCCGTAATCTTGAGTTATTCTTGAAACAGGTTGAGAAGTTCAAACCAAAAATCGTCTCTTTGGACCGGGAGGAAGAAGCTAAAGAACTTGAGCAAAAGCTAAAAAACACAGGCATAAGAGTTACTTATGGCCAAGAAGGGGCAGAGGAAGTTGCCGGTTTTGAAGAAAATGAGATTGTTGTATCAGCCATAACCGGCATAAAAGGTTTAAGGCCGACACTTGCTGCTGTGAAAAGCGGAAAAAAAGTCGCCTTAGCCAACAAAGAGTCAATGGTGGCTGCTGGTCCGTTGATTCAAAGCGAGGTCTGCAAATCCGAGGCTCAAATCATTCCAGTTGACAGCGAGCACAGCGGAGTTTTTCAATGCTTGGCCAAAGAGAAAGAAGAGAATATCAAAAAAGTGATTTTAACGGCTTCAGGAGGACCATTTCTTCATACACCTCTTGAGGAGCTGGAGGAGAAGACGCTGGAAGAGGCACTGGCTCATCCTCGCTGGAAGATGGGGAAAAAAGTGACCATCGATTCCGCCACTCTGATGAACAAAGGCCTGGAGTTGATCGAAGCTCGCTGGCTATTTGACTTAGAACCTTCACAGCTGGGAATTTTGATTCACCCTCAAAGTATAGTCCATTCTTTGGTTGAGTTGCGGGATGGGTCTCTGCTGGCTCAGTTGAGTCCGACGGATATGAAAATCCCTATTCAGTATGCTCTGACTTATCCTGAGAGAGAAAACACCAGGCTTCCTTCTTTGGGATTAAGCCAGATAAAGAGTCTTGAATTTTTGGATGTCGAAGAAGAAAAATTTCCTCTTGTCAAACTGGCCTTCAGAGCCTTAGAAGAAGGAGAGAGCACACCGGTGGCTCTCAATGCAGCTAACGAAGTCGTGGTGGCGGCTTTTCTCGCCGGAGAAATAAAGTTCACCGATATTTCTGTTTTGGTCAGAGAGGCTGTAGAAAATCATCAAAAAAGAGAGGTCGAATCTCTGGAAGATATTTTCGATGTTGACCGGGAAGCCAGGGGGCAGACCCGAAAAATCATGAAACAAAGGGCTTAAGATGGGACAAATATTTGGAACTATTCTCGCTTTTGGCATCGTTTTCGGTGTTTTAGTCTTTATCCATGAATTTGGTCACTTTTTCGCCGCGAAGCTCAATAAAGTAAAAGTTGAAGTTTTTTCCTGGGGCTATGGCAAAAGACTTTTTGGGATAAAGAGAGGAGACACGGATTATCGCGTCAGTATCTTCCCTCTGGGTGGATTTGTCAAGTTTTCAGGGGAAGAAGCCTTTGACCTGAAAAGAGAACTTGCTCCCTATGATTTTATGGCCAAACAAAGATGGCAGAAATTTATAATCATTTTCATGGGCCCCTTGATGAATATCGTCTTAGCCGTTGTTTTATTCAGCTTTATCAATTTGGTTGGAGTGAGTATCCCAGAATATCAAGACCAGGCGCCGGTGATTGGTTGGATTGAACCAGGCTCCCCAGCAGAGCGGGCGAATCTTCAGATTGACGATAGAATCTTAAGCATCAACAAGAAGAAAACAAAGACCTGGAGTGAAGTGGAATTGGCTGTGGGAACCAAACCAGAAAAGCTCATCACCTTGGAAGTGAAGAGAGGAAGCGAAATCATTTCTGTCGAGCTTATGACCGAGAAAAGAACGAGATATGAGATGGGCTATGCCGGCTTTTTTGGCAAAATCTTGACTCAAGCTGGGGTGGTTCTGCCCGGCTCCCCAGCAGAGAAGGCAGGAGTAAAGCCAGGAGATGTTCTTTTGGCCATAAACGGGCAGCCTGTCTTTTATAATCGATTTGTGGAGAATATTGAAAGAAATGCCGGCAATGAGCTTGAGTTTTTAATTGAACGAGAAGGCCAAACCCAGATTCTCCGCATCACTCCTCGCCTTGAGGGAAAGGTCGGGAAAATAGGAGTCGGTCTAGCTCCTAAGTCTGTTATCAAGAAATATGGATTATTTGCTGCTGGGTATCAGGGTTTCAAGGAAAGCGTAAAGCTCACTTTTCTGGTGGTAGATTTCATCAAGAATTTGATTACCGGAGAAGCCTCCCCCCGCCAGCTTGGCGGCCCAATCGAGATTGCCAACATCTCTTATGCTGCTTTCCGTATGGGATTTATTGCCATGATAAGCTGGATTGCCATCATCAGTCTTCAGCTGGGAATCATTAACCTCTTCCCGATTCCGGTGCTTGACGGTGGACAACTCCTCGTTCTTATCTTGGAAGGGATAACCCGAAGGGATTTTAGCCCTAAAGTCAGGCAAATTGTGATGCAGATCGGCTTTGCTATTTTTATCATTCTGATCGTTTTTGCTATTCTCAATGATGTCACCAGAAGATTGCCCGGTGGCTGGGAAAGCCTTCTTTTCTGGAAATAAAAATTCATATCATTGCGCACAGATTAAATATCATTGCAAAAAGATAAAATGTCATTGCGAACGGAGTGAAGCAATCTCATACAATAACATTGTCATTGCGGGGCACGGATCAAATTGTCATTGCGAACGGAGTGAAGCAATCTCATAAAAAATGAAAAAGAAAGATAAATCTCCATGCGGATTTAAGTCTTCGCTCCAAAAACCTGTTTTTCCTCGCCGCAAAACAAGGCAGATTAAAATCGGACAAGTCGCCATTGGGGGAGAAGCACCTATTGTTGTCCAATCCATGACCAAAACCGATACGAGGGATATCAAAGCCACACTTTCTCAGATGAAAAGAATGGAGCAGGAAGGATGCGAGATTGTCCGTCTCGCCATTCCCGATGAAGAAGCAGTTGAAGCCTTGGGAAGGATCCGAAAAAGAGTTTCCCTGCCTCTTATCGCTGATATTCATTTTGATTATAGACTTGCAATCGCATCCCTTGATAAGGGAATTGATGGATTGCGGATAAATCCAGGAAACATCGGCTCTAGAGAGAAAGTGAGAGAAGTGGTTAAGGTCGCCAGGGAAAGGCAAATTCCCATAAGAATCGGAGTCAATTCAGGCTCTCTGGAAAAAGAACTTCTCAAGAAATATGGAGAGGCGACTCCTGAAGCCATGGTGGAGAGTGCTTTAAAGCATGTGAAAATCCTGGAAGATTTAAACTTCAGTCTCATTAAAATCTCCTTGAAAGCCTCGGATGTTTTTCGCACAGTAAAAGCCTACCAGCTTATGGCTCAAGAGGTGGACTATCCCTTCCATGCCGGAATAACCGAAGCAGGGGGGATTGTTTCAGGAGCAGTTAAATCTGCAGTGGGCTTAAGCCTTCTCCTGAAAGAAGGATTGGCAGATACAATAAGGATTTCCCTGACAGCTCCTTCTGAAGATGAGGTCCGCGTAGCCTATAAAATACTTTCTTCTCTTGGAATCCGCTCTCATGGCCTTGATTTCGTCTCTTGCCCTGTCTGTGGTCGGGCTGAAGTCGATATGTTCAAAATTGCTCCGGACATTGAAAGGCGTTTGTCTTCGGTGAAGAAAAACATTACCGTGGCTGTTATGGGATGTACGGTCAACGGACCTGGCGAGGCCAAGGAAGCTGACATTGGTTTAGCCTGTGGCAGGGGAGTGGGCGTTATCTTTAAACAAGGCAAACCCTATCGTCGCCTGGAAGAGGAAGACAAGATTGTTTCTGAATTTGTGAAAGAAGTCATCAATTTCGCCAACAGCATAGATTAAGCAATGTAAAGAAAATAGAACCATCCCCTTAGCTTTTTTTATGAATGAAATGAGCGAAAGAGAAAAAATAAACCAAGCAAACGAGGCCACAGCTTTACCCAAGCTTGAAGAGTTGAAAAAAATTCTCTTGGAGATGAAGAAAGTCCTGGTTGCTTTTTCTGGAGGAGTGGACAGCACTTTTCTTCTGAAAGTCGCCAGGGATGTTTTGGGTCAAAATGTTTTAGCCGTAACAGCCAGCTCTGAAACCTATCCTCAGGGTGAAATAGAAGATGCCAGGAAGCTCGCCCGAAAACTCAAAGTCCGCCACTTGGTCATTCCTACCAGTGAGCTGGAAAACCCCGATTTTGTGAGCAACCCTCCCCAGCGATGCTATTACTGCAAACAGGAGCTTTTTTCCAGGTTAAAAGAAATTGCCGAAGCAGAATCCATCCCCTTTGTTCTCGATGGAGCAAACTATGAAGATACTGAAGATTTCAGGCCTGGCACTGCTGCCGCGGAAGAACTGGGTATCCGGTCTCCCCTTAAGGAAGCAAAACTGATCAAGAATGAAATCCGGATACTTTCAAAAAAATTAGATCTCCCGACCTGGAACAAACCTTCTTTGGCCTGTCTAGCGTCTCGTTTCCCTTATTACACAGAGATTGATAAGCAAAGTCTAAAACAGATTGGTCAAGCTGAAGAATTCCTGCAGAAATTAGGTTTTAAGCAGGTGAGAGTCCGACATCATGACCATATTGCCCGGATCGAAATAGAGGCAGAAGAGTTCCCCAGAATCATAGAAAAAGGGACAAGGGTAAAGATTGTCGAAAATTTTAAGAAGCTGGGCTATACTTATGTTTCGTTGGATCTGGCAGGCTACAGAACCGGGAGCATGAATGAACCCCTCCCTCAGTCAATAAAAAAAAATGAATAAATGGATGTCATTGCGAGGCACGAAGTGCCGAAGCAATCTCATACGATAAATTGTTATTCTGAGAAGCAAATTAATATCCTCATTGCGGAGAACATAGTGAGGCGGCAATCTCATTCCTTTTCTTCAATTCAATAGCTCAGCAAGTTGAGAAATTCTATCTTGTTAGATAATAAGATTATCTGGTCTTTCTCCCTTAAGCCCTTGGATGAGATTGCGGGCAGCCATCATAGACATTTTTAGGCGGGTTTCGTAGGTGGCGCTGCCTATATGAGGAAGGAGGACCACGTTATCTAAAGAAAAAAGCTTTTCCTGAATATCTGGCTCATATTCATAGACATCCAAACCAGCCGCCCATATTTGGCCTCCCTCCAAAGCTTCGGCCAGCGCTTCTTCATCGACAATTGGCCCTCGCGCCACATTAACAAGAATAGCCTCTCTTTTCATCAGTTTTATCTTCTCTTTGGAGATCAGATGATGTGTCTGTGGATTGAGGGAAGCATGAATGGTTATGATATCTGAAAAGGATAAAAGCTCATCTAAAGGGAGAAAAGAGGCCTTGAATGTCTTTTCCTCCTCCTCGCTTAATCTGTGCGGATCAAAATAGCAAATTTCCATCTGAAAAGCTTGAGCCCTCAAAGCGACGGATTTGCCTATCCGTCCCATGCCTAAAATTCCCAGGCGTTTTCCTGTGATTTCCATTCCCAGGAAAAGGTCTAACTGCCATCCTTTGAATTTATGCTCCCGAGTATATTTATCCGCTTGGGGAATCTTTCTAGCGACGGCAAAAATGAGAGCCCAGGTTAAATCAGCCGTGGTATCAGTTAAGACCTCAGGAGTGTTGGTCACTAGAATCCCCCTTTTCTGGGCATAATTGAGATCAATGTTGTCGTAGCCCACAGCGCAGTTGGCTATGATTTTCAAGGACGGTGAGGAATCCATGACTTGTTTATCGATCTCATCGGTAAGAAGAGAAAGAAGGCCTTCCTTATCCTTGATTTTCTCCATTATTTCCTCTTTTTCTGGCTTCCTCTCTTCTGCTGCGATTTCAATTTCAGCCTGCCCTTTTAAATACTCATAGGCTTCCGGCAAAATTCTCCGGGTCATTAAAATCTTGGGTTTCATTTTTGCTCCTCGATTTAAGAAATTCTTTCTATTCTAACCAGCCTTGCTTCTTTTATATAAAAGGTAGAAAGTATTTTTTTATTTTTTCATCCAGTCCAGGATCGAAAAATCCCTTTTTCCACTTCCCGCTCCAGATTGCATCGCTGACAATCATCAAAGCCGCTGAATCCATGCTTCTGAATTCGGCCAGCGAAAATACAGCCGAAGTTTCCATGTCCACCAGGCCGATTTCTTTTCTTTGTTTTTCCTTCAGCCAGGATTTCGTTTCCCGGAAGGGAGCATCTGTCGAGACAAGAGAACCTTCCTGGAAGGCAAACTTATGGGATTGGAGAATTTTTTCGATTTTATTTTTCAAAGCCATTGATGGCTTGAAATATCTTTTACGGGGAAAGTAGTGCCTTGATGTCCCTTCTTCTGAAAGGGCCCTTGAGATGCTGACAACACTTTTTATCGGATATTCACGATTGAGGGAGCCGCAAAATCCGAGCATAATGATCTCTTTTACTCCTGAAGCGACAAGGCTTTCCAAGCAAAGAACAGCCGCGGGAGCTCCCATAGATTGATAAAGAACGAATTTGTCTTCAAGGATAAAGATCTGGCCATAGCCTAAATTGATATCTTTGACGGCTTTTCTTTTGAGTTCCTTCCCTAGAATTTTTGAATTCGAGTCGACAGGGAAATAGACAACCTTTTTTCTTTTGAAGTCCTTGAATCCTTTTGGCTTAACCAGCGATTTTTTTGTGTTTCTCATTTCTTCGAATACAGCGGGATCAGGCTTTCAATAATTTTAGTAAATTATTGAAATTATTGAAAGCCTGGCCCCATTGATTTCATTGTGGTTTTAATTAGAATATGAGTTATGAGAAAAGAGAATTTATCTCCAGAAAAAATTTATCTTAAGGATGAAAGATTCAGGATTTCCTTTAATTTTTCTCTGCAGAAAATGAAGAATTCTTTGCAGGAGGTTGGCCTCATCAATCCCCCTCTCGTGACCGTCCGCAAGGGGCGTTTTATTCTGGTTACAGGCTGGAAAAGAGTTCTAGCCTGTCTCGAGCTTTCTTTCCCTTCCATTCCGGTTGAGGTGAGCGAGGGGGAAGATGACCTTCAAAATTTTTTGATAGCCATCCATGAGAATTTAGCCTTCAGGGATTTTAGTCTTGTTGAAAAAGCTGAAATCATTCATAAACTCAAGAATTTTGGGGTAAAGACGAATCAGCTTATAAGAGATTATTTGCCCCTCCTCGATATTGCTCCGACTGCCTTCTCCTATGAGAAATATCTGGCTTTGGCTCGCTTTGAACCTGAGCTTAAAGAAGTCATTGATGAGAAAAATATCCCCTTTTCGGTCCTTCAAATTTTATCAGAATTTAAGCTCCAAGCTCGAAGGCTTGTCCTGCCCCTTCTCACGCCTTTAGGGCAGAACAAGCAGAAGGAAATCCTCGAAGACCTGCAGGAGGTTTCTCTTAGAGAGGAAATCGCAGCCGAAGAAATCTTGAAGACTCCCGAAATCCTGGAAATTCAGAACTCCGAAAAATTGTCCCCGCTACAGAAGGCAGATAAAGTGCGCTCCTTGCTGCGAAAGAGAAGGTATCCTTCCTTTTCCAGCTGGAAGGAATCTTTTGATTCTTCTTTAAGAAAAATGCGCTGGCCAAAAGAAATCGCCCTCAAGCATTCCCTTTTTTTCGAGGATGAAAATATTTCAGTTTCCTTCAGTTTTAAGAATAAAAAAGAGTTTGAAGAAAGTATCTTGAAACTCAAAGAAATGGCTTCCAAAAAGGAATTCAATGAAATCTTTAGTTGGGCCTCGCAATGACAATTTAATTAAGAATGACTAAATCATCGCCCTTCCCCCAAAAAGTCTACATCGAAGAAGAAAGCCTTAACTATCCCTTAACCCGAAGGATCTTAAAAAACCTAAAACAGGTGCCGAGGGAGATCATTCGAAATCCTCAGCAAGTCCTCAAGAGGCTTCAAAATTCAAGAGATGCAATCGGTGAGGGGAAAAAATACTTATTGATAGCCAAACAGAAAGGAAGCTTCGTCAAACCCTGCCCTTGCACTCCTCGCTACATTGGATGCAATTATTTTATAATCAATTTGGTACTCAACTGCCCCCTTGATTGCTCCTACTGCATTCTTCAGGATTACCTCTCTCATCCTCTGATTACGGTCCATGTCAACCTGGAAGATCTGTGGAGGGAGCTCGATATTTTTTTAGGCGGAAGAAAAGGAAAGTATCTACGGATTGGAACAGGTGAGCTTGGAGATTCTCTGGTCCTCGATCACCTTACAGAGAACTCAGAAGATTTGATTTCCTATTTTAGAGGTAAAGAAAAAGCCTTTCTGGAATTGAAAACAAAAACCGTGGAGATAGATAATATTTTAAACTTGGAGCCAGCAGAAAATGTTGTCATTTCTTGGTCTTTGAATTCCTTCAAGATAGCTGAAGAGGAAGAAAAAGGGGCTCCAAGCATTGAGGAGAGAGTAAAAGCTGCCAAGCGAGTTTCAGAAAAAGGTTTTAAACTTGGATTCCATTTCGACCCCCTAATCCGTTATTCAGGTTGGGAAGAAGATTATGCTGAAGTTGTAAAAATACTGCTGAACACAGTTGATCCCCTCAAAATAAGCTGGATCAGCCTTGGAAGTCTGAGATTCCCACCTCCTTTAAAGCTTCTCATCAAGCAGAGATTCCCTCATACAAAAGTCATCCATGATGAGTTTATCAAGGGAAAGGATGGAAAACTCAGGTATTTCAAACCTCTTCGCCTCGAGCTTTATCAAAAGATCATCAGTTTTATCAAAGGTTGCGGAGGAGGGAAGATTCCTCTTTACTTTTGTATGGAAGATGAGGAAATTTGGAGGAAAGCGATGAATTGGGTACCAAGAGGGAAGGAAGATGTAGAGAACTTCCTTTCCCCTTAGCCAGTAGGAATTTTAATCGAGTTTTTCTGTCTTCTTTTCGGTGATAATACCTACGATTTCCAGACCGGCATTCTTAACAATATCGATGACATCGACAATTTTTCCGTATTCCAGATCCTGATCGGCTCTGAGATACAGTTTCTTTTCGCTAACCATGAGAAAGGCTTCTTCGAGCATGGTTTGCAAGTTTTCTTCTGTAGCTTGATCATTGTTGACGTACAAGGTGCCGTCTTTCTTAATGGCCAGAACAACTTCTGGATTATCGGGCATATTTATCGTGTTGAGAGCAGAGGGGAGCCTGACATCAACTCCTTTCTGGAGGAAAGGAGTGACCACCATAAAGATGATAAGCAGAACAAGAAGAACATCACACAGGGGAACGACGTTAGGTTCGGATTTGACTTCTTCTTTTTCGCCGATCGAAATAGCCATTTTAAACCTCTCTTTTATTCTTGAAAATTAAATAGTTTTCTTTTTAAGCTTTTTCTTCGTGCCGTCTCATGAAGAAGTCCACAATTTGGGAAGAGGTATTGGCCATCTCTGCCTGGTAGATTTCAGTTCTGTTGGTCAAGATGTTGTAGCACCATAGAGCGATAACAGCCACTCCGATTCCGAAGGCAGTGGTGATCAAGGCTTCTGCAATTCCTGAAGCTACGGCACCGATACCACCAGAACCTGTAAGGGCCATTCCACGGAAGGCATTGATGATGCCAAATATTGTTCCGAAAAGGCCGATAAAAGGAGAGGAAGTTGCTATTGTGGCTAAGGTGTTCATCCCCCTTTTTAGCTCTTGAGTGAATATGGTGGCGGCTCTTTCGCATCCTCTCGCGGCTGTTTCAACTTGTTCTTCAAGGCTCAGATTGGACTCTTGTCCTTCTAAGAATTCATGAATTCCAGCAGCAGTCACTCGAGCTAGATGGCTTCCCTTGTTTTCCTTTTTATTGGAAAGGGTCAGGGCTTCCTGAATCTGTCCTTTTTTCAGCATATCAGCAAGTTTAGGGGCAATCTGCTTAGAGCGTCCTTTTGCTCTGCCGAAAGTTATCAATCTTTCGATAAAGAGATAAATGGTAATTACGGAAAGGATAATGAGAACAAACGCGACTGTTTTAGCCACAGCTCCCATAGCCTGCCACATTTCAATCAGACCAAATTGCATTTTAGGTACCTCCTTTTTAACTTTTTAAATGGAAACTCATCTAGAGTTTTTCTTATTTTAATTTAAATGTTACCGTAACCGTAAAGATG
>Ga0209636_10006626_pt1 | contig 11837 bp, 9 predicted proteins | sample DeeMarSWOR152_54_FD_187464 | JGI IMG/M metagenome (GOLD analysis project Ga0209636, IMG submission 187464) | Marine sediment microbial communities from White Oak River estuary, North Carolina - WOR-1-52-54 (SPAdes) (version 2) | ecosystem: Environmental > Aquatic > Marine > Intertidal zone >...
ATAAATCTTGCAGAAAATTTCGGATGGAGAGGAATACAGGAAGGAGAATTCAAAAAACTAAATCTGGGAATGGAGTTTGAGGGCGAAGCCATACTGACATTCGGGTCTGTTGGCATCGGGGGAGGTTTTGGACTCTTAAGGAGAGATACGCCTTCAGAGCTAAGCGTCGAAATTCCTGATACAACAGAGATTATTGGAGGATCTATGGAACCAAATATCTCCGTTCTTTCTGTTTATGGAAACCTCTACTTATTCCTATCTCCTCCTCCTTTAAACTTCTATCTGTACGGTGGAGCTGCTTTATATTCTGGGAAAATAACGAGTACTTTTTCTGAATATTATGAGTGGCCAGCATGGCAGTATTCTTATAGAGAAACGTCGGATGCAGAAGCAACGTCTAAAGCTATCGGATTCCATGCAGGAGCCGGCATAGAATTTGATTTGTCTCCTAACCTTGGTTTTTTTCTTGAAGCAAAAGCAAGATTCGCTAAATTAACGACCTGGGAAGGCACCTATGATTACGAGGAGAGGGAAGTGGATCCACTTTTTGTCGGTTGGGGAGGATACACTTATTCTGAGTCTGGCGATGGAACCATATATTTTTATGAAGAAGAGGATGATATCATAGGAAATTACTACGCCACAATTATAATGTCCCCTGATGAGCCGAGCGGATTTGGAGTTCGAAATGTTGAAGAATTCACAGTTGACCTTACGGGTTTTTCCGTAAGAGTAGGCATAACCATAAAGTTTTAAATCTCGGATCCACAAAGTCCTGTTGATTTCTTGAAAATCAGGTAGGGTCAATTTCCCAAACAACCTAAAAACCATCCTATTGATATTCTTCTTCCCAATAAGCAAGGGAAATAAGGGAAAAAACCGATGCACAACACTCTAAGGAGGTACCATGGGAAGCAGGCTTAATGGAAAATCAATCACCAGTCTCATCATTGTTTTTCTCCTGATAGTGCCGGCTACCAGCTATGCTCAGGAGCACAGGATCAAAGTCGCCGCCAGGAACGCGAGAATCCGAATACAGCCATACGTTGATAGTGAAGTCGCTCTCAGCCTGCCCATCGGAAGCATCTTCGAGATCGAAAGAAAGACCGCGGATTTGTACGAGGCGAAATTCACCTCTGATATCGGGATGCTGATCTCCGGATACATCCAAAGCATCTCGGTCGAGGTGACGGAGGAACAGCCGGAGCCGGAAAGAAAAGTTGTGCCCCAACAAGTCAAACCAAGAGTCCAACCTAAGCCTAAGCAGGCACTGCCAACACTGACCCGTCGATCAAGATACAATATCGCGCTAGGAGGGCTGTTCTCATTCGTTAATGAAATATATTCCTATGAATATAGCGAGCCTTACTTTTTTGAAGATTTGTTTGTTCACGAGACATTTGAATCCCCAAATAGTTTTGGATTCAGCGCAGGCATCGGTATTTTCTTAAGACCCAAAATCGAGCTGACAGCAAGCGCAACCGCCCTCTCCAGCACTCCTCTGTGGATCTGGACTCTTGATGTCCCAAGTCCTTATTCCTTTAAAGACTACGACTCTGATACAGTGGATACGTACACAATACCCAAAGGGCCGACATTCAAGAAAAACATGTATAGTCTTGGACTCAATGTCTATCTTTCAAAAGGTCCTTCGTGGAGTTTCTATATCGGAGGCGGCGGCAGCTTTATCCAGGCGACTTTAGATATGGTAAAAGAATATAGTGCCATCCACCTGCATGACGATCCCACAGAAACTCACTTTGTAATAATCGACTCAATAACATTTGAAGATACACACGTTTCAGCTTTCGGAACACACTTCAGAGCCGGCGCCGATCTCAAAGTCGGCAGGAATATTTCGTTATACGCTGAGGGATTGTATGTCTTTGCCAGGGCGGAGGAGGAATCTCCTTTTGTGATAGATGATATTTATGATCTTGACCTCGGCGGAGGGTATACTGTTCTCGGACTCAAGTTCTATTTTTAAGGTATATATACAGTGGAAAAAGCGAGCCGTTCTTTATGAGCGGGCTTCACCTGAAAAATTCAGGTCAAGAAAAAATCATACAGAACCCCAGGAAAATTTAAAAAGCTGTCTCAATCCTCATAGCATGTAAACCTCTGAGGACAAAATCAGCCTGCTTTTCTGGCTCTTGTCTCCAGCGGTTGACAGTCTTTCTTTTCTCCTCCACTTTTCTCCCTGAAGACATTCTTCTCTTCCTGGCATGATTCATGCAGAAGAGAATCTCGTTCGAATCCCATAACGCCGCCTCAACTATTGAAGGACATCAATAAATGAGGCTGGTTCGTTTTGCTGGCAACGACAATCCTATGAATTACCGGATTGTCCTTTTCCCTTGATGAAAAAAGGGACAGCCGCATCAGTGGAGAGCGAAAACATGAAAATGAAATTCTTCACTCCAGCAGGAAATCTGATGAACAGGAAAAAGAAAAATCAGGGATTGAGCCTGGTGGAGCTGCTCGTTTCTTTCTCCCTCGTCATTCTGCTGATCACAGGGACGCTTCAGCTCACTATCCATTCTCTCCTCATCCAGAGAAACGCCAGCCTCAACCTCAAAACATCGGAGCTCGCGGCTTCGCTCCTCGAATACCTCAAATCCCTTCCTTTCGAGAGCGAGGAGCTGAAGGAAGCTCATAGGTCTGAAGCAATCAGAGAACAAGGCTCGCTCGAGACATTCCGCAGAGAATGGAAAATAGAAGATATCTCCGCGAACTTGAAAAAGGTCGAAGTGGAATGCTTTTCTGAAAGCCACGCTCAGAGGAAGACCAGGCTGGTTCTCTTCCTGTCCAGAGAGCTCGGGTTTTAAAAAAAGGGAGATAGAGAATGAACAGGAGTGGAGCACATTGATAAAACAGAGAAAAACCGCAGTTACATCCCTCTTTATGTTCTTGAGGCCCGGCTCTATGATTGATGCGCGGATCAAAGAAAAACACGAATACCCAGAAAAAGGATTCTCCCTTATCGAAAGCCTTCTCAGCCTGACCCTGTTCCTGATGATCGTTCTGTTCTGTTTGGAAATATTCGGCTGGACCCGGACCCTCTTTCTAAAGGCCAAGAGTAAAGAAGAGGCGAAGGAGACAGCCCTGGCTGCTCTGGATAAGATGAGAACTGACCTTACGGCCGGAGGCTCAGGCCTTATCCACCCCATACAGCTCGGGATTCTCGAGGGCATATCTGATGCTGAAGGGACTCTGACCATCCTCAGCAAGGAACAAGACCTGGCTCCCACCGATGACCTGGTGACAGGCCAGACAAGAATCGAGCTTGAAAGAACGTCCAGCCTGAAAAAAGGAAGGGAGATCTGCATCTTTGACTCTCTGAAGGGGGAGATTAAATCCATATCCTCGGTGGAAACAGAGAGCGTAATCCTCTCTTCAGCTCTGGAAAGCTCGTATGCTCAAGATAAGACTTCGCTGTTCCTGGTGCAGAAAGTATCCCTCTTCCTCGATGAGAAGACAGGCGTCCTGAGGAGGAAGGTCAACTCCAGCCCGGCCCAGCCACTCGCGGAGGACACGGCTTTTTTCAGCTTCGACTACGACAGAGCCTCCTCCCTGGTGAGGCTGCGCCTCGCCCTCGAGTCGAACAAGGAGAAATTTTATGAAACTGTCCTGTTTGCCAAGAATGTCGCCCTGGCCGCTGCCCGCTAGACCGGATAAAAGAAAACAGAGAGGCGCGACGACTCTGGTCACGGTTTTTCTCTATTTCATCTTCTCCACCCTGGGATTAGGCATGCTCTATCTTTCGGAGGTCTATCTCAGGTTGAGCGCCTGCAAGAGAAATGCGGTCTTGCTGGATTGTGCTTCTGAAAGCGGAGTGAAATACGGTCTCAGCCATCTTCTCAGCCTGCTTTCGCAGTCCGCTTCGCCTGACTTCCTGTCCCCGGAAGAAGAAGACGAGCTTCTGGAAAGGACCAGGAATCAAGGTTTGGAGGCCGTCGAAAAGGTTCTCGGTCAGGAAGTTCCCCTCCGGACCAGCCAGGACTGGGAGAGGCTTTCATGGACCAGCACCACAGATTTCGCTCTGGAAAAGCTCGAAGAAAAAGAGAGCTATTTCAAAGCCTTTTACACAGCCTTTATCCTCTCTGAAGGGAAAATTAAAAATTTCAAGCAGAAAAGGGAATCGTGTCTCGAGGCATCACTGGGAATCACCGCAGGCCATATTCCCATCACCTCCATTCCATTTCTCAAAGAGAAAAAGCCCGGCCCGGAACAGGAAGAGGATCCTCTGGAAGCGGATGATATCACTTTCATGCTGGCCAAAAAGAACCTCATTCAACCTCAAATCATGCTCACCGAAGAAGGCCTTCTTCCCCATGATGCCCGTTCGCAGCTGCAAAAAGCTCTCCGGGTCAAATTCTTTGACCCGCTGGACCTTCCGCTTCATATCCTCCGCAGAGCTCTCGGGCTGGAGGAATCCGACGCCCCTGTTCCCGAAGGGGTGTACCTCATCCGAGATGACCTGGGGCTGGGAGGGATCTACGTCCAGGGCGACCTGGAGGAAATGGTTTTAGCCATAGAGGAAGACTCCCAGGTTGTATCCCTGCTCCATGAGCTGGGATGCTGGGTCCTCAGGTTCAATCCCCGGAAGATCAATACCATTTTCACAACCCCCGAAGAAACCCTGTATTTTGACCTGATCCCCCGGGGCATTATCATCGTCGACGGAGAGATCCGCTCGCTCGGCGGAGGTATCATGGACCCTTCCGGCCAGGCCTTTCGGATCACTGACGAAGAGATCCCGTCCATTCTCAACGGCGTGAACCTGACCGTCATCTCACCCGATAAGATCACCATCTCCTCCCATCTCATCCATCAGGGCATGAAATGGATCGATAAGGTTCCTTATCTCAAAGATTCGAACTCCCAGCTCAACCTTTTTGTCACCGGAAAAGACATCTTCGGCGAATCGGAAAGGGAAGGGAAGATAGTCATCGACGGGGACGCGCCAGAGGAATTAAAAATCCAAGCATCGCTCACAGCCTCAGGTCAAGGCTTTTCAATCGAAGGGGAACGAAAGTCAGTCCATATCCTGGGAAGCATCCAGGCAGCCGGCTTCTCTCTAAACAAGAATTCAATCAATCTCACCTTCGATGAACGGCTCCAAAATGACGATTTCCATCTCCAGGATGCTCCGCAGACGGCAAAGCCGATTCTTTTCCTCTCCTTTTTCAAGCCACAGAGGTGGAAGGAATCTTAGGTGGGAAAAGGACAAGTATCCTCTGTGAAGAAGACCGAGGTCGGCTTCTCTCTTATGGAGACGGTTATCGTCCTTTTGGTTGTCGCTCTCATAGCGGTCGTCGCTTCCACCTCGTTTTTAAGTTATGCGCCGAAGTACAGACTTCTTGGTGCTGTCCGCAAAGTCCATTCCCGGTTGAACTACGCCCGGTATAAGGCCATATTCGAGGGGACAAAAGTCAGGATGAAATTTGAATCAAACGGCTACACTGTGGAGAAATACGACGAGGACAAGAAGGAATGGAAAAGCGAGACCAGGTCAATCCTTGATGGAGTCACGATTCAAGCCAACAACAACCCTGTGTTCCATCCCCAGGGGACGGTCTCCAATCTTGCCTCCATCATCATCTCCAATTCCTGGGGAAAATACAGAATTGCCCTTGCCATCTCAGGAAGGATTAAAGTTATCCAGCTCTAAGCTTACATAAGATAGGGTCAGGGCTCGACATTAGACATCTGACTACTGAGGAAATCAAAATATGACTTATAAAAAAATGTAACTGATCAAAAAAAATGTCTAATGTCGAGCCCTGACCTTTTTATCTATCGACCGCATCACTTTGGGTGAAACCAAAAAATAGAAAAAATCAACTCAAGTTTAACAGGTGCTAATCCATCTTGAATAACGAATCTTCGATGCCTGTGTTGAATTTAATCTCGGTGAAGGTCATGGTCATGACTTCCTCACCGCTAGCAAAGCTCTTGATCGTATGGGCGGTCATGACACCGTCGACTTTCTTCCAATCCGAGAGGTAAGATTCTGCTTCCACCTCCACTCCCATTGAAATCTGCTTGAAAGCGGTTTTGTAGGGAAGATAGGTCTGGCCATCGATGTAGGATGTCATTTTCCAGCCATCAGGAAAGCTCTGCTCGATGACATAATATTCCTTGCCCTCGAGAGTCTCTTTTCCCTTCAGTTCGTAGGTGACGCCGTGCTTGTCAGGATTGAGGAGAATATCATTCCCCCAGGCCTGTCTTACGATCATCTCCGCCTGGTCCTCGGGCATTTCTTCCGTAGCGCCTGTCTGGGGATTGATCCACCAGGCTAATTCCCCGTCAAAGGCCATGGTTATCACCGTCCCCATCATATCAAAATCCATACGTATTTTATTTGGCTCTTTATGGTACATGGTCAACGAGGCGCTCATGCCGGCCATAGCGATCTCCATCGACCCGACCATCGTCGTATCTTTAATGCTCCCCAGGAGCTTTCTCCCACCCTGAGCCTCGATCATCTTTTCCAGGATGTCAGTCGCCTTCTGGGCGTAGGTCAGCGAAGCTATCGAGCCAAAAAGAAACACGCCTAAAACACAGAACGAAAAGATTTTCTTCATTAAATCCTCCCTTAGATGTTCATTTTCATTTTGTTATGATCTATGCAAAAGCCCCCTCAAAAACAGGAAGCTCTTCTCAATTTTGAATGGCAAAAGGATATCAGCAATTGAGTAAAGAGTCAATCCTGAAATGGGATTGTGAAAAGGGATTGAAATTGATAAATGTCAAATGTTGAGATGCGACCCCGATCTTATTTTTTTTCAAAAATGACTTTGCCGTCAATGATGGTGAAGACGACTTCCGCGTTGAGAAGGTCCTCTTCAGGTATATCCAGCAGATTTTTATCAAATACAGTGATATCAGCCAGCTTCCCGACCTCCAGAGAGCCCCGGACATCATCCTCAAAACAGGCAAAGGCGTTGTTGATGGTGTAGGCCTTGATGGCCTCCTCCACGGATATGCGCTGCTCTGGGAACCAGCCTCCCTCCGGAGTTCCCTTCAAGGTCTTCCTGGCCACAGCCGCATAAATCAGATACCTGGGATGCATGTGGTACAGGGCGGCACTCGTTCCCGGCCAATCCGAGCCAAAGCTCAGCATGGCTCCGTTATCGAGCAGCGTCTTGAAGGCGTAAGCCCCTTTGCAGCGCTCATGCCCGATCCGCTCTTCCATCCAGCGCATATCATCCGATAGGTGGTAGGGATTGACCTCAGCGATGACACCCAATGCCTTGAACCGGGGAAAATCCTGAGGCCTAACAACCTGGGCGTGAATGACCCTGAATCCTTTCAAATCCGCGCCTTCTCTCTTCAGCCTCTCATAAAGGTCGAGCATTTCTGCCACTCCCCTTGTCCCGATGGCATGCACATTGGGAACAAAGCCCGCCTCCAGCCCCACCTTGATCAGCCTGTACATCTTTTCCATGTTCCCCACCTTATACTCAGGGTCATCTGAGGTATGGTGGCGCCAGTGGCCGTAGTTGCCCGGCTGGTCGTCGTAGGGCTCGAAAAACAGAGCGCCGTGGGTTCCCATGATGCCGTCGATGTAGCCTTTCAGCGCTCCGTAGCGGAGCCACATATCCTTCTTTTTTGTCTTGGGATGGAGCCCGATGGTCAAGCCTTCGGCCTTCATTTCCGCACCGCGCGAGAGGTCCGGCCTCAGCCAGACCCGGCAGGTCAGCTCTCCGTTTTCCTGGAGTTCGATGAACCGCGCTGTCTGGTCGGGTGTGGCGATATCATGAACCTCGACAATCCCCGCCTCTCTCAGAGCCTTGAGCCCGGCCCGGTTCTCATCCAGGAGCCTTTTATGGGACTTGGGCTTTCGGGCTTTGCTCAACTTTTCAAAAGCCGGCGATGGCTGGTGGATGATTCCTGTCGGCCTCCTGTCCTCTCCCATATTCATTCCTTCTACTCCGCCCTTTTCCAGGCCCGCGGCTTTAAGAGCCGCAGTGTTGGCCAGCCACTCTTTGTAGTCAAAACGGCAGATTAAACAGGGATTGTCCGGTGTCAGGTCATCGATCATGTATCTGCTCGGCCGCCACGGCTCTTTTTTTTCTGCTGTCTTTTCGCCCGCATCGCCCAAGGCCCACTGCTCATAGGCTCCCCAGAGGCCTTCGGTTATCCATTCGCCGTCATCCAGTATTCCGACAACTCTTTGAATCTCTTTCCTCAATCCTTTCTCATCGGACACGGTCATCAAATTGGCGTCATTGATCAGGGCTCCGGCGCGGTTAAAGTGGACATGTCCGTCGATAATGCCGGGAGTGACGAATTTCCCGTCCAGATCGATGACCTCCGTCCCTTCCCCGATGTATCTCCTGGCCTGGCTGTCCTTCTCGCAGACCGCGGTTATCTTATTGCCGGTGATGACGAGCGCGCCCGCCCAGGGATTGTCCGGATTCACCGTATACACCTTACCGTTGAGCAGGACAAGGTCAGCCGGAGGATATGTTTTCTGCGTGCAGACGTTTAAAAATATAAGGGATGTGAATATCACTAAAATCATTGCGCTAAAAATATTAAACCGGAGATCCTTACTCATGATGCCTCCTCTAAAGATCCAGAACTTCAATCCTTTTTTTCCAGAGTGAGACTGATTATATTCTTGAAAAATCCGTCTGTCAAAAAACAACAAAAATTGTAAAAATTGGGGACAGTCCCCAATTATTAGATGTTTAATGGGCCGATTCCTTGCCTTACTTCTCTCTGTAAACTAAAATGAAATTATGACTCCTAGAACGGAAAATCCTCAATAAAAAGGAAGATGGGATGAAAAAATCATTAGCCTTGGTCTGTACGCTCTCTTTCTTCTGCTTCTGCGCTCCAAAAAGCGAGCAAGTCGAAAAGGTCATGGAAGACGGCGTGGAAGTCGTTCTCAACCGCCTCGAGCCCTACTCGATCAGAGGCGAACCTTCTACCTTCACTCTTGGGGAAGAATTCTCCATCGACACCGAGGACGAAAAAATCGCAGAGCTGGGCTTAACGGATATCGGAGGCTATTTCGATGCGGATTCAAGCGGCAATGTCTACCTTGTCAACCCGAAAGGAGACGAAAGCGTCATCTTTAAATTCGATAGAAACGGAAATTTCAGCCATTCCTTCAGCCGGAGAGGCCAGGGCCCGGGCGAGCTCCAGGCTCCTGGATTTCCGTCCCTGCATTTAGCGGTTGACTACAAGGGCAACATCGCTGTCTCGGATTTTAGAAATCGAAAGGTGTCTTTTTTTGAAAAAAACGGGAGCTTCATCAAGGAAGTCAAAATAGGCTCAAACATCTTCGATGTCATCCCCCTCGAGAACGGAAACTATATCGCTTTAAAGAGTGTCTCGGATCCCCGTTCGGAGTACATCAACCAGAACCCTCTGACGCTATTCAACAGCGAATTCAAGGAAATCAAGGAACTCGACAAGCAACTGGTCCCCAATCCCATAGTCGGAAAAAAGCTCAAAGGGATCTGGTACATCCTGTCCTGGATTGTATCCAGAGGAAAAATCTACACCGGGTTTCAGGAAAGAGGATATGAAATTCTCGTCTATGATCTTGACGGAAACCTCCTCCAAAAAATAAAAAAGGATTATAAACCCGTCCCTGTCCCTAAAGAGCATAAAGAAATATTTATGAAAACCTTTGAGGCCCCCATATTCGACAGCATCCGCAGCAAAATCTACTTTCCCGACTCCATGCCTCCCTTTCACGCATTTTTCTCCGATGATGAGGGGAGGCTTTTTATCATGACCTACGAGAAAGGCCCGAACCCGGGAGAATACATCCATGACATCTTCAATCCGGAAGGAGTGTTCATCGGCAGAAAGAGCTTGAAGGCCTTTTATGACGAAGGCGGACTGTACACGAAGATGAAGAACGGCCGCCTCTACTGCCTCAACGAGAAAGACAGCGGATTCAAGAAACTGACAGTCTATAAAGTGAATTGGGAATAGATCCCGGTTGATCTTCATAGACTTGAGAATTGAACATAAAAAGTTTCGGTAAAATTGATAAATGCCTATCTTTGAGTATTATTATGGGGAAACAAAAAGGGGAGCAGGAAAAGTGAAGACAAAATCTCAATTCCTATTCGCAGCCATTATTCTTTTCTTATTTATTCTATCCACTTTTATTTTATCCCCTGCAGCCAGAACACAGGAGTCACACAAAGCAGGGTGGAAAGGCGAAATAACAACCGAGAACGGAGTTAAAGTCGTTAAAAACCCTCGAGAGCCTCTCTACGGCGAGCTCGTTTTTGACTTGGAAGAAGATTTGAGCATCGGCCGAGAGGATGATGATAACTATATGTTCTATATGGTGAGAGGAATCGCGACAGACAGCCAGCACAATATCTACGTCACTGATTGGGGCAATCACCGAATCCAGAAATTCGACAGAAATGGCGTCTACCTTCAAACCATCGGAAGGCACGGCCAGGGCCCTGGTGAATTTGAATGGACCATGGATTTAAGAATTGATGAATTAACCGGAAATATATATGTCAAAGATGGACTGCGAGAAATTGAGAAGTTTGATGAACATGGAGACCATATAAAAAAAATAAAACTGGAAAAATCTATCGATTATTTTTTCCTTTCTGGGAATGAACACTTTATCACACTTCAGTTCACTGTATCTGACGAGGAAATCTCTAAAGCCATATGCAAAGTGAACTGCGATGGAGAGATTTTAGAAAGTTTCGTAAAAGTTCCCTATGAAATGAATTACAAGAGGGAAGGTGAAATGGTGACAGTAGGCAGCCTCGCTTATGCCTATGACCTGATCTTGACAAAAATTGAAGACCGTAGCTATGTATACGGGTATTCAAAAGAGTATGAGCTAAAGATCATCGATGACCAGGGCAACCTTTTTTACAAAATACAAAAAGACGAACCCTCCCAAGGCTTTACAGCAAGCGAAAAAAGAAAATACGGAAAGGTTCGTGAACTGCCACCGCACAAGCCCTTCTTTTATTCCCTCATCACAGACAGCAAGGGCCGCATCTATGTCCAGAGGAACAGGACAAGAGGCGAGGATTTTAACGTCAACAGAGAGGTCGAAATATTCAGCAAAGACGGATATTTTCTGTACAAATCCACAATCCCCCGCGGCACGTATATCATCAATGACGGATATATTTACGCTTATGTGATGAATGAAGATACGGGTGAAGAGCTAGTCAAAAGGTACAGGATCAAAAACTGGAACCAGATAAAAAAAGGACTCTGATATAAAATCCTAATTCACTCTTCAGTAATCTATTTCCTATAAAACATGTTCATCATAAACAGCGCTTTCATATTATTAATGACAAACAATCCCCATCACATTGAGACAAAGCTGAAAATTAATTTCTTTTTTTTAAACTGAAGACTTATAATAAAAATATAAGGTTCATTGCATATAACAATGAAATAATAAGAAAGGGGGATATGGGCATGCGTTATTCTAAAACCATTTTGGCAATAAGTCTCTTTTCTTTTATCTTATTTCTCTCAGCCTTATGCTCAAAAAAGAGCGCTTACCCTGTTCAAACTGAACTCATAGATGGAGTGAAAGTCATCACCAATCCTGATTTTCCAAGGGACGGAACAGTGCAATATGCGATGGAAGAAGAGTTATCGATCGGTGCCGACGAAGCAGACGAGAAAGCCTTGCTAAACTTCCCGAGGGAAGTAAAGGTTGCAGATGATGGAACCATCTATGTGATGGACTGGAGAGACGTGTGTATCAAAGTCTACGACAGCAACGGAAAATACCTGCGTTCTGTGGGGCGCAAAGGAGAGGGCCCCGGAGAATTCAATACTCCTGTGTATATGGACCTTTC
>Ga0209636_10006627_pt1 | contig 11835 bp, 11 predicted proteins | sample DeeMarSWOR152_54_FD_187464 | JGI IMG/M metagenome (GOLD analysis project Ga0209636, IMG submission 187464) | Marine sediment microbial communities from White Oak River estuary, North Carolina - WOR-1-52-54 (SPAdes) (version 2) | ecosystem: Environmental > Aquatic > Marine > Intertidal zone >...
GTACAGACCTTCGGAGACAAAAACAGTGTCTCCAGGAGCAGCAGCGTTTATCGCTTCTTGTATCGTACCGTACTCATCAGGCACATGGATGGTCGAGGGAAGGGCCGCTCGGCTAACACGTAATTCACCCGAGTTGACAGGAAACAATAGCCAAGCGAGAAGCAGCACCGTGAATGAAGCTAGGAATGGTTTCTTCATGCCTGCATCCTAAGTACTCTAGCTGAACGCCGCATTTTTACGTTAGGGTTAAGCTCTCGTTAAAGCAAGATGAAATGGTCCTTTTGAAAGATTCGCAGGAGAAGAGTGCTCGACCATTTATACTTTTACCTCATCTTGTATTGAAATATACGTTCAAACAGACACAAATCGTTAAAAGCCACATTGAGTAGACACCCAGCAAAGGAGCAACACTTGTTGCCACATCCAAGCGTTTTCAAAGATGAGACCAAGCTCGACATTAATTACACGCCGCCAAAGCTTCAACACCGTAGCTTCCAGCTTCAGCTCTTGAACCAGTACTTTCGTCATTCAGTTGAGGCGCCGGGAGAAATGACGCAACGTGTCATCGTGACTGGAAAAGTAGGGACCGGAAAGACCGTGTTGGCTCAGCATTTTGGACGAGGCATAACTCATGAGGCTCAGCAGCGGAACATTAACCTTCACTATGTTCACGTTAACTGCCGCCAGAACAAAGGCAGCTTCTTTCTAATGCTGCAGCGCATCGTAACACGATTTCACCCAACTTTTCCAAAGCGTGGGTACTCCGCAGAGGAGCTACTGCAAACCTTGATGCAGATCCTCGACGACCAAAAGGCGTACCTCATTGTCACCTTGGACGAGCTAGAGGCGCTGATTCAAAACGAAGGGTCTGAACCCCTGTATAAGCTGAGCCGCACAGAGGAGACCCGGGAAAGGGCTCCCAGACGGCTTTCCCTCATATGTATTCTCCGCGAACCCAGCTGGCTCAACAAGTTGGACGCAAGCACAAGAAGCACGCTACAGGGGAACCTAATACAACTGGATTCTTACTCTAAAGCTGAGCTGGAAGACATCCTCAACGACCGCTTACGATTGGCTTTCAAGCCGGGAAACGTTGCGCCCGAGACCGTGACACTCGTTGCAGAGTTAGGTGAGGAGGAAGGGGGAAACGCCCGCTACGCCATAGAACTCCTATGGAGAGCAGGGAAATATGCAGACACAGAAAACGTTAGAGATGTCCTACCGGAACACGTCAGGAAGGCTGCAGGAAGCGTTTATGCAAGTGTCAGGAGAGAAGAGATTGCGATCCTAGACCTTCACAGGAAGCTGTTGCTGCTTGGGATTTCGCGGCGCTTTCAACAGACTGGCGGTGCCCATCTTTCAATGGGCGAAGCAGAAGAATCTTACAGAATCGCGTGTGAGGAGTTCAACAAGAAACCACGAGGGCACACCCAACTATGGAAATACCTGAGAGCGCTTGCCAGTCTCGGCATAATCAAGACAGAGCTTTCAACCGCCGGCCAACGCGGAAAGACCACGTTAATCGGATTGCCTCACATCGCAGCAGCGGACTTGGAGCGGGAGCTAATCAGAATCCTGCAACCTACTGTGCGAGGATATTCCCGATGATGATTGAAGACATATTCTCCTCCCGGGGCAGAGTCAGAATCCTGCGCATTCTCTCAGAAATAGGAGAGTTAAACATCTCCGAAATCGCGAGGCGAGCAGGACTAAACTATTCCACAACCAATGAACACTTGCTCGTGCTGGAGAAGGCGGGGTTAATACGACACAAGACTTTCGGTAGAATCCGCATATACCGATTCGACGAAACAGATGCAAAGGCTAGGTCGATAAAGAATTTAATGGAACTGTGGGAGCAAGAGAGTGGGCAGAAGACTGGGAAGTGATAGGCATGAGCATGGTTGACATCAGCAGGAAGCCCGAAGTTTCTCGCGAGGCAACGGCGAGCGGCTCAATTAAGCTGAAACCCGAAACCGTGCGGTTGATCAAAGAGGGAAAGGTTGAGAAAGGCGACGTTTTCAGCCTTGCAAGAACCGCAGGCATTCTGGCTGCCAAGAAAACAAGTGAACTCATACCACTCTGCCATCCACTATCGTTGTCGACGGCGGAGGTCAAAGTTCGACCTTCTGAAAAGTCACGAATCGCTGTAGAAGCAAGAGTCAAAGCCTTCGCGAAGACAGGGGTGGAGATGGAGGCTTTGGTAGCCGTCTCTGCGGCGCTTTTGACGATTTGGGATATGACCAAGCAGTATGAGAAGGATAGTAAAGGACAATATCCCACAACTATCATCGAAGACGTTCGAGTTCTAAAAAAGGTGAAGAGAGGGTGAGCGAATCTTCACAGAGTCACAAGCGTGAAGCACCAACCCAGGTTGGCTTCACCCTCATTATGTGTAGCACATCTCGCTTCGCTCGTCTTGAAAAGGGGGGGCAGGTGGAGGATCCTTCGGGGGATCTGGTTATTCAGAAGCTGTCTGAAGCCGGCCACCGGATTGTATCTCGCGTTCTTGTTCCAGATGACGAAGGCATGATAGAAAAAGCGGTTATTGATGCGCTAAGCAGTGGGAATTCAGATGCTGTGGTAGTCTGCGGGGGCACGGGAATTGCACCAGAAGATGTCACCATCGAGACTATTGCGCCAGTTTTAGAGAAAAATCTGCCAGGTTTCGGCGAAATGTTTCGCAAGCTTAGTTACGATAGCATCGGTTCAGCTGCTATCCTGAGCCGTGCCTTGGCTGGCATCGTCAAAGGCAAAGCTGTTTTCTGCATTCCAGGGAGTGAAGATGCCGTAAGGCTTTGTCTCGACAAGCTTATATTGCCCGAGGCAGGTCACATCGTGAAGCACGCTCGGGAAAGGCATGATTAAGGACAGCTTTGGTCGCCCTGTTCTGAACTTGCGCATCTCGGTCACCCAACGATGCAATCTGCACTGTCCATACTGTCATCGTGAAGGCCAGGAGAAGGAGCCTTTCGATTCTGCCGTTGAAATGACCCCCTCAGAGATTGCGCTACTTGCAAAGATAGCCATCAGCTTGGGCATAACTAGAATAAAGCTGACGGGCGGCGAGCCCCTATTGAGGGGGGACATTCTGGACATAATCAAGGGCCTCGCTGAACTGAGGAACCTCGAGGATCTGTCAATGACCACAAACGGGACTTTTCTGGCGCCCATGGCGAAGGACTTGCGATCGTCCGGCCTGGAGAGAGTGAATGTCAGCCTACCTTCGCTTAACCCTGAAGTTTATGCGGGGTTAATGGGTGGAAGCTTGAAGGAGGTGTTGGAAGGAATTGATGCTGCAGTTGAAGCAGGCTTACATCCAGTCAAGGTGAACATGCTGATTCTAGCAGGTGTGAATGAAGAGGAAATTCCTGCAATGATTCATTTCGCTGGAGAGAGGGGAACTGTGCTTCAACTCATAGAGTTGGAACCTGTAAACATTGGGAAGCACTACTATGAAAGACATCATTATCCGTTGAATGCTGTTGAGTCTGATCTGGCTAGGCAAGCTGTCGAAACAAAGGTGAGAAGAGACATGCAGAACAGACGCATATTCGTGCTGCCAGAAGGAACGGTGGAAGTAATCCACCCGATAGAGAACACAGAGTTTTGCGCCCATTGCACGAGATTACGGATAACCAGCGATGGAAAGCTAAAGCCATGCCTCATGGTCAACACAAACTTGGTGGATGTTTTAACTCGTCTCAGAAGCGGAGCAAACGAAGAGCAGTTAACAAAGCTTCTCGCAGAAACCTGCAAAGCAAGGGAACCCTACTATAAGCCCCCGCCACTTCAGAGGACGAAAACGCTCGCCCTTTAATCCCCGAAAACGCAGTAAAAGGCGTTTCAAGAGCCAAATTAGCCTTTTTCTCTTCAATCTAGCCCAAAACGCATAAAAATCTTTTATATAACCTCCTCGAACATAGCGGAGAGGGTTAAAAATGAAAAGAAAGATTCTGCTAGCGATTCTTATATCCGCCCTAGTTGTAACACTAGCTACCTCAAGAATAACGCCAGCAAAAGCATACACCTACAGTCATTCATGGATAGGACAAAGCCACTACGACCCATTCTGGGGCAGCACGATCACTGTGTTTCAGGAATTTTCGACTGCAATAGCCACAGTCACGGTACGCAACACGGGAGGCTTAGATCTGAACGTCTCGGCTGTAACAATAGGCATGGACTGGGGAACGAATTACTCCTCAACTGAGTGCTCCACAGCTTCACCTGCAGTAATAACACCAGGGGAACAGTATCGCACCTTCACAATAACCTTCAATGTGCCTTCCACATCTGTCGCCTCGAACCTCTACAGGCATTACTACACAATCTACGTGTACGAAGTTAACGCTACCAGCGGCCCTCAGGAAGTGACTCTCCATGACAGCGATACCTACTCAGGCTTCACGGTCTACTCAACAACTCAGAAAGACGCCATGAAGCTTCGCGACGAAATATCTCTACTTAGTGGAATCTATGATGGTTCACCATGGAACTACCCTGATTGGATGGATTCCGTTGACGCTCGAAGCATGTGGGAGAACTACACTATACACTTCGATACTGGAGACCATGATTACGACGCAGGCCATTTCGACACCGCCAAAACGCACTACGAGACTGCTCTCGACCTTTTGCAGCAAGCAATTTCGACTGAGCTGGCCTACGACCTACAAGAGCACCAATATCAAGACAGTTATGACAAGCAAATAGACTCTCTCAATATACTACAGCGACAGGCCAACATTTCTAACACTTCAGCCACCGCAAACGCTACTTTGAGAACAGCAGATGCTACTTATGCGCTGGCACAAGCTGCAATGACCCAAGCTTACGCATGGATCGTATTCGGAATTGGATTCGTAGTGTTTGGAATCGCAGCGGTTGTTTGGGCATCTAAAAGACCCGTGCCGCAACCCTAACAATCCTCCTTTTTTTGGCAGGGAGTGTACCTACGCAAAGGATTCCAGTATGGCTTTTCCTTGTTTCTTGCTTCCAGCAATGTAGTTGATCTCGTCTTCGTTGAAGTCAAACCCACCTGCGAGACCTGCGGCCATGTCAGAGTTGCTTTCGAAGATGACTCGAAGATATGGCAAAACGTCTTTCAGCGCCACGGCTACCGATATGTGCATTCTTCGTTTTATCTTCTTGCCTATCTCAGCTTTCTTTGCCCTTTCAGCCCGGCTAGTTGACAGCATTCTTATCCTTTGTGGAAACTGGAATGGTATCCATCCGGAAGGCTTTGACTTGTCTCGTGCCATGGCTACGCCTGCGGTCATGAAGTCAATAACGTATCGCATAAGCTTCCAATTGCCCGTTTGCCTTATCCTCGCTCTATACAGGTCTGCTGTGGCAAGTGCTTTCATGGCCTCGGCCAGTTCGGAAGGAACGTTGAAATGGTGAGGGGCATTTTCGTAGATCCACTCAAAGAGCATGTCGAGGTCAATGTCTGCCATGTCAATGGCCTGCTTGGCAGCGTTGCAGCTTCTTCCGTACAGGACCTGGCGTAGAACAGTGAATATGACGTCTTTGCGGTCTCGATATGCAAGCCAGGAAACGTCATCGTATGTTAGCCTGTTTTTTCCCTGCGCGAGGGCTTGTAGGTCGTTCACGGCTGATCGCACGTCGCCTTCGTTACGTTGAGCAATGAACTTCAAGGCCTCCTCCTCAGCATTGATCCCTTCTCTGGCGGCGATTCTCCCTAAATGCTTCAGCACTTCTCCGCCGGGTGGTTTCTTGAACTCGACAACAAAGTATTTCTTTTTGTCTCTGAATGCTGCGAACTTTTTGTTCCAGAAGTTGTTTGCAATCAAAACGATGGGGCATCGTGTTTCTTTTATTATCTGAGTTAAGGCCGGGATCGCTCCTCTGTCTACAGTGCCATAGATGCCATCCATCTCGTCAAAGAGGATAACCCGCCTCTTGCCCGAGAAGCTACCATATTGGGAAGCTAGCCCAGCGAATCTGCGAACTTTTTCCTCGGTTCGATAGTCGCTGGCATTTTTTTCTATGAGTTCCATGCCAAGGTCGCGAGCCAATGCCTCAACAGTCACTGTCTTGCCGACACCTGGTGGTCCATGTAGGAACGCCGCCTTCTGTTTCGGAACTGTATTCTCCCAGGATTCCAGCCATTCTTTAAGGTAGGCGGTCACCCTCTTGTTTCCTACAACCTCTGCTAGAGATTTTGGTTGGTGCTTCACTGTCCAAGCAGCATGCACTGGAGATTAGCCAACCTTCAGATCGTAACCTGCCTCGGTAAGCTTAGCCAACAAGGCGCTTAGCTGAACTTCTTCATCTGCTCCTTCGACAAGGTGGAAGTCAACTTCGCCGACTATGTCGGCGAGTTTAACCTTATAGTTTTCAGGGATGTCAAGGCGGAAAAGCTCTATGTGAATCTGCCTTACTATGTCGTTTCCTGACACGCCGTACTTCATGATCATTTCTCGAAGCTTTTTTCTTGCCTCAAGGAAGCTTCCATTCATTGCGATTTTTATCATGGCTCGGACATCTGCGGGGTTTGCTCTCCCGACGACTGAGTAGACAATCTCTGAGTCTATGGGCTTGCCGAGGGATGCGGCAGCCTGCAATGAGTTAATCGCTTTCCGCAGATCTCCGCTGCAAATATCGTAGATCGCGTCTAAACCATCGTTTGGCAAGGTTATCTTTTCGGTTTCAGCTATGTGCTTAAGATAGAGATCCTGTTCTTGCCTTGGCAAGTAGCTGAAGCGGAAGGGAGCGCATCGACTTTGGATCGGTTCAATTATTTTCCCGCTGTAATTAGCTATTAGGATGAACCTGCAAGTTTCAGTATACCTTTCCATAGTCCGCCTCAGAGCTTGCTGCGCGTCACCTGTCATGTTATCTGCTTCATCCAAGATCAGAATCTTGAAAGGGATCTCTCCGAGAGTTCGCACCCGAGCAAAAGTCTTCACGGTCTCTCGAACAACGTTTATACCACGCTCGTCGCTTGCGTTTAACTCCATTAGATGCTCCCGGTATGCTTCCCCATACAAGTCGCGGGCCAAGCACAGAGCCGCCGTTGTTTTCCCAGTTCCAGGAGGACCGGCAAAAATGCAGTGCGGCACATTTCGTGATTTCACAAAGCTCGCGAGACGCTCTACGATGTCCTTTTGGTCAACCATCTGGGTCAGCGACTTTGGGCGGTATTTCTCGGCCCACATTTCAAAACTCAACTGAATCGCTCCTCTGATGCCGCTAATAGAGACGTGTGCCACAATAAATAGCTAATGTTCTGTCAAAAACGACAAGAAACCACCATCTCCTACAGTCTTTACACATTCGCCAGCGATCAGTACATTATCTTTTGATTAATGTAATATTGATTCTTCATGTGTATTAACAATTCATACCGATTAAATAGCGCTGTTTACCAAGTTGACTCGAACCACAGCCGAGGATTAGTAGATGAGTTTCTCTCTATTACCGGAGTTCTTCGCCTTCCTCGGGGTTGACATTTTTGTAGCTCTGAGTCTGCTGACATGTCTTCTAGATGACCACTTTCCAAAGACGTTGCCTTGGCTGTTTCAGGCAGGGGCAATAGGCGGCTACGTTCACATTTTCATCAGCAAGGAGTTTTTCACTATATTTGGAGACTACATGCGATTTTGGTACTGCCTTCTCTATTTGGTAGTGGCTTTGGCCAACGTTATTGCTCTAAACGCATATATCGCTGTAATAAAGAAACATTGGACTCTTGCGAAGGTCTTCTCTGGCACGGTAGTGTTCCCCACCCTGCTAATCTCCGGCTTTTTCATAAGCAACTACGCAGGACAAGTCGCTGAGTTCTACGTATCCGGGATGGCCTTGCTCTTCAGCGCAGTGGTTCTAGGAGTGTCAATTTCCGTGCTTCTGAGTCCAAGAATAGTGAAGAAATATTGGAAGAGGAGGTGAGAACAAATGAAGCGAGTGTTCAGCAAATCCATCAAAATGTTGATTCTAACGCTGATGTCCATCGTCGTCCTCTCCGCAACGGCAGCAATGTACTACTCGTTGAGCATGTCATCAACAATTGATGTATACGCAGCAGAAGTATACTTCGTGGTTGGCTCTGACAACGGAACCAAAGGCCTTGTCGTAACTTTCGGTTCCCAAAACACAACAGCAATGGTATCCGGTTTACGAGCGTATCCGAATGCCACCTTCACCTACACGGATCCTGTCAGAGTGAGAAACAACGGCTCAATAACGGCTCAACTCAGACTAACACCAGACATAGATCCCTCAACAAATCCCGAGGACTTTGTCTACGTAAGGTTCCTATTGAATGCAAGCGCCGCAGCCGACCGCAGATGGTTGAACTACACATCAAACGGCGTCTCATGGACAAGCCCAAGTAGCCCAACCAGTTGGACAGCAACCGGCATAGGTGCAAGCGCAGAGTGGCCCATTGTAATAATGACTAAAGCAAACGCAACAGCAACAGCCAGCGACTCCGTAACAATAGGGATAACCATCGACGTCGACTAACACCCCTCCCTCCTTTTTCCAACTTATCGGAGGAAAACGAGAGTATGATTAAATCTAGCAGATACTATGGAAAGATTGGCGACCCCATTCTGGGAGCGGCAGCCCTGCTGATACTCTCAGGCATGCTGCTAAACGGTGTGATAGGAAGCACATACTACTCTTTGGTGATGCAGTCCTTCATGGCAGTAGACGTACCGCCGGTCCTTCTTCAAAACGGCACAGCTGGAACCAGCACAGTGTACACGAACAGCACAAGCGCCAAGGTTAGTGTTGAGGCTCCGTTGTATGACTATGTGGACAACAACGATCCTGACATGGATTCCAGCTCAGACAAAGGCATGCATTCAAACTTCAAAGCCCAGCAGGCTGGCCCAGATTCGATAAACGACACGCTTACAGAGGAAAACACACAAGCGATAGAGGATTATGTTGACGACAATCTTGGTGATGTGGACAGCTCATCTGATGTTGGCAGCCATAGCAACTTCGAAAATCAGAAAGCTCAGGATTCATCTTATGACACCCTCACCGAAGCGAGTCAAGGAAATACACATTCTTTGGATGCCACAGGCGGATACATGATAATAGGTGGGAATCCCGACTGGGGCTCCGTAACAGGTACTATCTCCTTATGGGTTAAGATGGATGCTACTGTTCAGGGCAGATTCTGGGGACAGGATGGAGACATGGAAACCCGTTGGTCAGGAACGAATCTTGTGTTAGACTGGGGAGGAACCCCCTCGATGACCAGCGCCTATTCGTTTTCTCCTGACACATGGTATTTCGTTGCCATCGTGTGGGACGAAAATAACGACAACCTCTTCTTGTATATCGGCGATGAGAACAACGCGCCCACACTAGACTCAAACAGCCTGACTGGAACATGGACAGGCACAACCCCAGCACCAACAGAAAACCGCTTCTTAAACGGCCTCGGCGGTAGCGAGCCGGTAGACGGACATGGAGATGATCTAAGGTACTGGAATGTAACTAGAAATCTGACGGAAATTCAAAGCGATTTCAATGTAACTCTATCGGGTTCTGAGCCGAATTTGAGATCGTACTTCAAGCTGGACAACAGTTTCGACGACACAGGACCAAACAACAACGACGGTTCAGGATCAGGAAGCTACTCATTCTCAACTGATATTCCATTCAGCGGCAGTGGTGATTACAACTTAGATCTTGAGGTTCAATGGACGAGTGTCATAGATTTCCTGCCTACAGAAAAACTTTGTATCTACGCTGGTTCGCTCGGCGGCGAAGACTTAAGAGTAGATTTTTGGAACGGAACTGGGTGGGAAAATCTTGCCACAGATCTAACAGCCCACAGTTGTATCGAATATAGTGTTTCCCTGACTTCGACGAATTTCACCATTAGATTCAAGGGTGGGAATGAGACAGGAGACACAACTCAAGATCAATGGCAAATCGACGCAACCCTATTGAGGGTTGAAGGTGCAGGAAGCAAGGAAGACGCTGTAGATCAGCAGAGTGATGTTGACAGTTCATCAGATGTTGGAACACACACCGACTTTAACGCTATGAAGACAAAAGACGGATACGACAACTTAACGGAGTCGTTGGGTGAACAACAGTACACGTTCTTTGAAGACTGGGAGTCGGGGTCAATTGCTTCAGAAAATTGGACGACTTATTCAAGTGCCGCACAAGGAAGGATAGTTGTTGCCACTGACACACCTTATGGAGGAAGTTATGCGTTGTGGATGGACGTTGACACGGGAGGAATATACTCTCTTAATGAGTTGATAACGAACTTGGATTTTTCTGGAGCAACACAAGTTGTTTTAGATTTTTACCATAATGAATACGGAGACGAAAACACAGCAGGATCAGATCACACTGATCATCAAAATGCTGACGGAGTTTATTACACTCTTGATGGCAGTTACTGGTATCATCTTGTTGACCTTGTTGATCCTTCAGGTTGGACTAACGTAAACATTAACGTAACCGCTGATCCTGATTTTCAAGGTCCAGTAAATAGCAGTTTCGCAATTAAATTCACGCAACATGACAACTATCCGAGGACGAATGATGGAAGAGGATTCGAAAACATAAACATAACTTATACGACTGCCGGAACAGATTATACGATGGATTTAGAGGTTCAGTGGATAGATCTTCCACACTTACTACCGAACGGAAATCTTTCAATCTATAGCGGAACCATGGGAGACGAAGACATAAAGGTCGATGTTTGGAATGGAACTAGTTGGGAAACCGTATTTGGCGATTTATCAACTGGATGGAACAATGCGTCAGTAGCAGATTGGCTGACAACTTCTAGTTTGACAATTAGATTCAAGGGTGGAAACGAGACAGGGGATTCAAGCCAAGATACGTGGCAGATAGATGTTGCCTTAATTCATGTTTGGGACGATGGTGGAGAAATCTATGAACTCGACCTCGAAGTGCAATGGACGAGTACAGATTACACTCGAGCAAACGAGGAACTATGCATCAAAACAGGACCGTTCAGCGGTTCAGAAAACATTCAAGTAAAAGTTTGGAACAGCACGGGGAGTTCTTGGCATTGGGTCATGAACTTAACGGCAAACCAGTGGAACAACGTGTCAATAACGTCCTATTTAACATCAAGCACTTTAACTGTGCAATTTTCAGGTGGGACAGAAACGGGCGACACCAACCAAGACAGTTGGAGCATAGACGCAGCGCTCTTACACGTTTGGACTGATGATGCTACACACGATTACGTCCTCAGAGTGAACAACACCGTTACAGATTCTTGGCAGATTAGGCTGAAGAAATACTCTGACTCCAACATTGATCGTTTACGAAACTGCACCATCAGCTTCCACAACTCCACTGACGGAGATTCGAATCAAATACTAATCGACAGCGGCGTATACATGCAGAGCACAGGTCCGTGGTACAACCTCTCACCTTCAACAACTATCTACATTGCTATGTCAGTTGAAGCAAGTCAGACAGGCGCGTCTCACATCTATGCTTATCTGGAAATTCTGGTGCCGGGCAGTACAGTATATGCCCAATACATCATAACGTTCGAAACCACCTAGCATGCAAGCGGGAAAATCAAGCGCCATGCGTCAATCGCGTGAGTTTCAACCCTTTAATGGGCCGACACTGCCACGGCGGGTTCAGGCTTCTCAGGTTCTTGGAGCCTTTTTCTTGTGCGACTGTTCCTTTTTCGACCGCCAGTTGGACTACCCCTCTTCTTGCCTTGGCTCTTGGTTCTCGCACGATTTAGGCAGTCTACTACGTCTGGGCATTCCAGACATTCATCTGGAACGGTCGCGTTCTCAGGCAAAGTCATCAGGTATTGGATGCGATCAGTAC
>Ga0209636_10006630_pt1 | contig 11834 bp, 11 predicted proteins | sample DeeMarSWOR152_54_FD_187464 | JGI IMG/M metagenome (GOLD analysis project Ga0209636, IMG submission 187464) | Marine sediment microbial communities from White Oak River estuary, North Carolina - WOR-1-52-54 (SPAdes) (version 2) | ecosystem: Environmental > Aquatic > Marine > Intertidal zone >...
TCCTTTAAATCGATATGCGACTTTTCTTTATTTCAGATCTTTCCTTTTTTTCTTTTTATTTAGATAACATTAAAAATAAAATTTACACTACAAATAAAAAAAATCATTAAATGTTATTTGTTTGTGTATCAGGATAAGGAAAATCAAAATAAAGGGAGTACTTGGTTTATTTTCTCTACACCAGCTATTCTTGCCGCTGGTTATCTTTCATTGCAATTTTTAATCGAATTTCCCTTAGCATTTCTGCTTTTTATTGTTCAATTAACCGATGATATTGTGATAAGTAAGTTTCTTGTCTTAATTATTAGTCAGATGATTCTTACTGCGATAATTATCTTTGTGATAACCCCTTTCCTAAAAGTTAAAGATGTTGAATTTACTGCTATTAACTATACTAGTTTTCTTAGGTTCATTACAGTTTTTTGTCTATTTTGGGCGGTTACGATACCTATTACCCTAATTTTTTCAGTTTTATCCACTAATTTAGGTATAGGGGAAGTAATCTATGAAAAAACATTACCATTGTCAATAGACTACCGTGGAAATCTATTCTCAATAATCTTGTGGTTACTGGCTGGTACTCTAGGTTTTACCATATTTATGGAATATTTATTTCGAAGAACATTGATTCCATTGTTCGAAAAGCGTGGTTTATCTCCTTTTGCTGCAGTTATTACCTCAAGTATTGCTTTTGCTTTAGTTAACATACCAAATTATCTCGGAATCCAAATAACAATACTTACAGAATCCAACTTATTTATTCTATATTTTAGTAGATATGGATTGTTAAATTCACTTTTCTATTCTTTAAACCTTTTTGTGACAACATTTATCCTTGGAATAGCTTGTGGAATTGTATACATCCTAACAAGAAATATCATATTTTCAATTATGGTACACTGTCTTGGTATACTTCCCTACTACTTGATAGATTTATTTCATGATAATATTATGTTCATTTCATTGTTGGGCATTTTAATCATTGTGATCAATATTTCAGGCCTTCTTGTTGCCTTATTCACAGGTTATACTATTTTTAAACCTTCATCTCAGACTGATTGGATGACTATCCTTAAGAAAAAGTCGGAAATAGACATCAATCGTGGTATAATTGGATTTTTTGCTATTTTTTGGGGAATAATTATTAACATTGTGGTATTCATAGGTTTACTTGCTGAACATGCTCCTATTATAATCGCTCTACTTTTTAATATTATATTTCTTGGATTTTGCACTAAAAATCTACGAGAAGATTCAATACAGGATAAATCACCCACTGATCATAATGAAGTGAAAGAATATGGTGATATAAGTGAATAGGAACATAAATTTGTTTGGTATTGTCTTAATCGTCACCATAGTAATATGGGGAATTACAAGTGGGATCCTATGGTTAAATCTGAACAACCAACAGATTCAGGATAAAACATGGTTAAGCTCGACTCCAGAGGCCCAGGGGATGGATGCAGTAATACTTGAACAAGTAATTGGAGATATTAAACAACAAAATATAGCCATTGACTCATTGTTAATAATCCGTCATGGGTATATTGTATTAGAAAACTATCCGAATTTAGAGGAGTATCTTAGTCACACAATGTCCAATCAGGATAATATGCACTCTTTATATTCAGTTACAAAAAGTTTTACTTCTGCTCTCATTGGTATAGCAATAAAAGAAGGATACATTGATAATACTAGTTTAAAAGTGGTTGACTTTTTTCCTGACAAAATGATTGAAAATTTAGACTCCCGAAAGAAGAACATGACCCTTAACCACCTTTTAACTATGACTTCAGGTTTTGAATGGGATGAGTGGACTGGTGACAGTGCTATTAAGATGTTGAGAAGTGCTAATCCTGTTGAATATATGCTTAATCTACCCATGAAATATGATCCAGGAACTGTGTTGGTCTATTGTACTGGAGCATCTCATCTGTTGTCTGCAATCATCCAGAAGGCAACAGGATATACAACTCTTGAATTTGCTCGTAAATACCTCTTTAAACCACTGAGAGTATCTGAAGCACAATGGACTTATGATCAACAAAATGTTTATCATGGTGGTCATGGTTTATCCTTAACAACACGAGATATAGCTAAACTTGGTTATTTGTATCTGAATCATGGTATTTGGAATGGGAAGCAGATTGTATCAAAAGACTGGGTAAACAAATCAACTCAAACCTATAATTTCTTCCAAGAAAATAATGGGTATGGATATTATTGGTGGACGTTACCACAGAGTAATGTGTACTACGCAAGTGGCCTATATGGTCAGAGAATTTATGTGGCTCCAGACTATGATCTGGTGGTTGTTTTCACAGCGAATATTCCAAATGAATTGGTGGTAGATCATTTATTCAATTCTATACTAATTTCTATAACCTCTAAATAATCATTTTTTCTTAATATCCGTTTTTCTTTTAATTTTCTTATTTAACTAATACATTTACAACATTTCAAAAAAAGGGGAAATGGCGTATAATAAGTATAGACTTAGATCTAATTAATGGTTTGATATCTACAGGATCACACCTGATTTCCGAAGTTTTCCAAAGCCTAGTTAAAAATGGTGAGAGGTTCGTCATTCTAAACAGAATTTTTGCCTCTATCATAGCATAAAAAATTTAATTTCTCTTCCTTGTTATTTAGTTTTAGCTTGATGTAAAAGATTTTATATCTTTGTACCAGGTGTATAATTTGTCTATTCGAGTGAAACAAACCTTTATTGTTATGATAATGTTATTTATTGCTGTTTTCGGGATAGTTTCACCTTCTTCTGGTTGTACAATATTCACTATCACTGATGGAGAGGTAGTTCTCTTCGGGAATAATGAAGATAATTTTCAATCTCGTCATGGGAGGATATGGTCTTATCCTACCGGTGATGGAAAATATGGTCTTATCTTATTTGGTTTTAGATTACACGACGATTTTGACGTGCCAGTTGGGGGTGTAAATGACCAGGGTTTATGCGTGGATATGAATGCCATAAATAGACCTCCTCTAACAGTACATCCAGAAAAAGAATATTATGCAGGATCATTTAAGAAAATACTAGAAGAATGCTCAACAGTGGCGGAAGTAAGGGAATGGGTAAAACCATATGATATGACATTTTTACAAACTGATCAGGCCCATTTTGCTGATAAATCGGGAGATGCTGCGGTAATGGGGCTGAGTTCAGATGGTGAGACCTATTTCACCAATAAAACGGATGATTACCTGATATCTACTAATTTTAATCTCGCGCAAGAAATTTATAACGGACAGTGTTGGCGTTATGGTAAAGCTGAGGAAATGCTAGGGAGTATGGATACTGTAACAGTTGATAACAGTAAGCAAGTGTTGAATGCCACAGCGTTATCGATTATTTGTTATTCATACATTCTTGACTTAACAAACGGATTGATTTACGTCTATTCGTTTGGTGACTTTGAGCGGGTATCTGTGTTGTACATTGAAGAATTGGTCAGTAAGGCCGATTCATATGACATTGAAACCTTGGTTTCACAACAAACAGGAATATTGAAAGCACCTGCATTTACAAGCCTTATTTTATCGATGTTCATCCTTTTAGTAACTGTTTCTCTTTTTATCCTGTTATATGTTCTTAGAATTCACCCTGATTTAACTGGAAAGGATCTTTCTGATGAATTTAAACTCCAAAAAGCCCCATCTGAAGTCGATATAAGCAGCTCGAAATTGAGGAGTATGCTAATTAAAAGACAACCAGCTATTAGACTTCTCCTATTCATAGCTGTTTTTTCTTTCTTGTTTATCCTTGCGAAAATTATCACAGTCCCCCTGTATCTTGATTTGGAATATATCCCTGTTACCATCACTATCCATGTGTCTTTTATATTCATTTTCATTTGCATTGTAGGAATTGCTAATAGGCCATCGATTGCTTTTTTCACCAGCTCAATTGGTTTGCTCTTAGGTGAGATTTTCTTCTGGCTGTTGCATAAGAGCAGCATTATAGAGCTTCCTGTCTATATGCTTTTGTCGTTGAGTTCTTTTGGAGTTGCAACCTTAGTCATTTCAGTTTTTCGGGGAAAAAATAAGATGTTTGCTATGACTCTTGGGTGGGTTTGGGCTTCTTTTGGTTGGTATTTTTTTGCTAATATCTATTATAATGGTGTTATCTCGCTGGGGTCTGAACACTTACTACTGTGTACGGTGATCTTATCAATAATCAATCTTATTTTATTACCAATAGCACTAGTCATCAACAAAGCTGCCGAAATAATATTCAAAGTTAATTTCTTAGATGAATTAATTTTTATTGGTACATAAGTAGATTTATCAAGATTAAAAGGCTTAGATTTATCAAGGAATAATTTTACCTCTAAAAAATGTATTAATCAAGTTTTTCTACTGTTGGGATGACCTCTTTTCCTAATATGTTGAGGGGAGTGATCTCATGGACATTTGGGATATTAAAAATGACATGCTGAAAGCCCAACTCTACTAATTTGCCACAAAAAGTAATAATTTCATCAGTACTCATACAATCGGAGGGTAATTTAATATAAGTTCCTACTGTTTTTTCAATTTCGTCGTAAGGACGTCCAATGTCTTTACAATGCTGTTTTAAAACATCAATTTTTCGTTGAAGGTAATGAATTACCGCCTCATGGCTCCCGTACAAGTTTCCAAACTCTTCAAAAGGAGATCCAACGACAATATTAGAGGCATCTGCATACTTAGCTACAAGCCTCAATGTCTTTTTCTCTCCACTTCCACCAATCATAATAGGGGGATGCGGAGTACTCAATGGCTGGGGGCTATTAATTGGTTCTGAGAGTCTGTAGTATTTTCCCTCGTATGGATCAGTGTTCCCGTTCCACATTTGTTTAATAATTTGTAGAGTTTCTTCAAGACGTTTGAACCGTTCAGCTAAAGAGGGAAAAGGGATACCTAGTCCCTTGGCTTCATGTTCAAACCAACCAGCACCAATACCGAGATAAGTACGGCCTTTTGACAGAACATCAATGGTTGAAACGATTTTACCTAATAACCCGGGATGTCGGAAGAAAGGACACGTTACCATAAGACCAATTTTTATTTTCTGAGTTAAGGCAGCTAAATAGGCGATTGTACTATAGCCTTCCAGCATTGGGGCTTCGACTGGACCGTGAATAATGCCATACTGGGTTCCTAACTGGAAAAGATGATCCATAACCCATAAGCTGTAGAATCCATTCTCCTCGGCAGTTTTTGCGATTGTTCCGAGTTTTTCACCAATGTTATTTGGATTTCCAGGCCAATCAAATTTTCCTATATGTAATCCGACTTTCAACGTTCTTTTTCTCTCCATTAATCGTTTTTATAAGGTATCTTGGGGATAAATATAGTCCATTAAGTATTCATATAAGCAAAAAGTACCGCTATATCTTCAATTTCTTCTTGTAATTTTGCTAGAAAGATTGCATTCATAGAATATCCGAAAAATAGACAACTAATTCTTAAGGGAAGATTTTCCCAACCACTTCTAAGACACTCTTTAGCAATTTCAATCAGTAATCGTTTCCAAGCGTGTGGATGCTCTATTCGTATGGCCGATGATAAAGAAACTATCTCTTTTTCAGGTTTTTTCCCTCTTTTTACTTTTCTTCGATTAGGAATACCTGCAGAAACTACCTGATTATCCTTAATAATTAATTTATTGTGACTATCTTTAAGAAAAGTGTTTTCAAAGAAATATTTTGCCTCCTCAACACTTGGAAAAACATCACGCATATAATTATCTGCATGACAGATTTCAATTAATTGGTCAAGATCTTCCATTGTACCTGTTCTGCAAGTATATGAAGCAATTTCGTTGTTCATCTCCCATTTACTAACTTCAGTAAGATCTAGGTCAACACTATTTACATAAAGATGTTCTTTTTCAATGAATCTTTTGCTCTGGAAAAATTGAATACGTTCATCTGTGGTCGGTGTATCAAATACAACTTCTGCAGCAATTACTTTGGGATGGATTGTCTCTTGTAACCACGTCAGTAATTCATCAAAGATCTTTTCTTGTGCCTCGGGTGGGCAATCTGGCAAGGCCCAGGGATAGCTAATAATATACGTTCCCGGTCTTGCAACCCATGCACTTGTTTGCACATATGCTAAAAGTTGGCCGTCCTCCGTTAATACATAACGTGCACTTTGAGGATCTCGATTTTCTCCTTTGAAACGTCTTTCAATCTCTTCTGCATTAGCAGGGAGTCCTGATACTTCCATATAGACTTTAGTTTGCTGTTCTTCTAATCCTTGATTGGGTTCATAATGTCTATAAACTACTTCCATTACGATTCAACCTCCTTTATTCCAATATTTAAATTCTATAATCCAGCTATTGCTGGAATAACCTCCTTTCCAATTACTTCGAGAGGTTCAATCTCATGAACATTGGGCATGTTGAAAATGATATGTTTAAAACCTATCTTTGCTAACTCTTGACATAATTCTACAATTTCAGTGGTGTTCATTGCATTAGGAGCTAGTTTAATGGTACCAAGGACTGTTCGTTCAATCTCATCATAAGTTCGCCCGACTTTACTACAATGTGCCTTTAATATTTCGAGTTTTCTTGTTAAAAGTTCTTTACGTTTTTGATAACGCTCTGTAAGCCATAGTGGAAATCCCTTCAAAGGAGTACCGAGTTGAAAGTTGACAGCATCCGCATAATGTGCTACTAATCGCAACATTTTCTTTTCACCTTCACATCCAATCAGGATTGGTGGATGTGGATGAGTTAATGGTTGAGGGTTGTTGATTGGTTCAGTAAGGTGATAGTATTTTCCCTCAAATAAAGATTGATCACCTTTCCACATATGCTTAGCGATCTGAAGTGTCTCTTCTAGACGTTCGATACGCTCCCGTACTGGAGGAATCGGCACCCCTAGACCTTTTGCTTCCCGTTCATACCATCCCGCACCGATACCAAGATACGCTCTCCCTCCAGAAAGAACGTCTAAGGTTGTGACTGTCTTAATTAATATTCCTGGATGCCGATAGAAATTCCCCGTGACCATTAATCCAACTTTGATATGTTGTGTAATAGCTGCTAAATAGGATATAGTATTATAACCTTCTAGCATGGGTGCTTCAGGGGGCCCAAACGCACTTCCAACCTGAAAGAAATGATCCATAACCCAGAGGCTAAAGTATCCAGCCCTTTCAGCAGTTTGCGCTATTTCTATTAATTTTGATCCAATATTTTCAGGGCTACCAGGCCAATCAAAATGATATATCTGTAAACCAATTTTCACCTGAATATACCTTCCCGGTCTTGTGGATCTCCTACCATAGATATCCCGCGTAGTGACCAGTCGATTCTCGAGGATTATACTTTTCTTCTAGATAGGTTATTTCCTGTCCGTATAGGTATAATTCTAATGCCTGAGTAATTTTCACAATATATGACATTTATTAACCAATAATGTTAATAATTGTAATGATATTTATTAAACTTACCATTATGGTGAAAGTTTATCTAATATCATATTAGCCTCTGAATTAAAGAGAATTCATCAAATTCCCAATCGAATTTCCTATTCTTTTCCACAAGTGACTTAGAATGAAGAACAGTAATAATTTGAACAAATAATCCTCAGACTATTGTTTTTACATTACGTATAAACCTAATAATGTGAAATTCGTCTCAAAAGAGGAATTCGATTTAATCAACGAATATTATTTAATTATTTCTGCCTTCAGCTGTAGGTACCTGAAGTTGCTCACTCATTATAGAATAATGATTTTCTGTAAAAGCTTTCTCATCCTTTATCATTCTTTCTGGTTCTTCTTCGTTAGGATCTGGAAAAATTATATTTGCACTCAAAGAATATAATTTTTCAGTCTATTGACTCCCTCTTTTCATTAAATGTTTCTACATCCTTTTGATCTTTGAACTTATTAGACTACCTTTTTATTATATTTAAATGTTTGAGATAATCATTTTCTTTTTTTTATCATTGTATCATTGTGTAATCCATTCGCCTCAATAGTAATTCTAATATACTTAGCTGTACACTATTCTCAATAAAAGTAATTGGAAAATTTAACAGTAAATAATTGCTTGTCATATCTAAATATCCTATTAAGCTGATTGATTCACTTAAAAATAAAATTAAACAAGGAAAATCAAAAGTAATAATTCTCTGGTGAAGATATTATGAGGATTTGTATATCTGGTGTCACTTTACCGCACTATTATAACTTGGGAAATGATTTGGCTCTAAAAAAGGTTGTAGGGGTCGCTAAAATGACAAAACGTAACGGAGTATCATCTTTAGACTTTTTTTCCTTTTTACAAGAAAAATTTGAATGTGGGGCCTTTAATGAAAGACTGGATTCGAAAAAGAAGCAGTATAGCAGAAATGACTCCTAAAAGTCAATCATTAGCGATTAAATATTTTTTATTATCCTCCACTCAGACTGCACAGGCAGTTATTGCCTCCACATTTCTGGTTCTCTTCTTACTTGAGGTTATATCCTTTGCAGAGCTAAGTCTGCTATTAGCGATCCGGTTTGGACTCATATTGATGCTAGATTATCCAACAGGTGCTCTAGGAGACACAATTGGACATAAGAGTGTTCTAGCATTCGCTTATGTCTCATATGCACTCTCAATTTTGTGTCTCTTAACAGGTAATTCTTTTGTTGAGCTTATCCCATTCACGATTTTAACAGCCATTGGCCGTTCACAAGAGTCAGGAGTGTTACAATCATGGTTTGATAATAACTATAGGAGCACCATCGAGAACCTGGATGACGATCGAAAGATTTATGGCGAATTTATAGGAAAAATGCTGGCAAACTCTGGAATAATTAGCGGAATGCTGTTCATTGTAGGGGGAGTGATTGCAGTGGTCTTCTCACGAAAAGTACTTTTTATTACTCAGCTTTACCTAGTGTTAATTGCATTATTATTCATTATTTTATTAATGACTAGAGAAGAGGGTGCTGTAACCTCTCATCGAACATTGGGAACATATATTGATCGATTCATAGGCGGTCTGCAATTTGTAGTGTCCTCTCAAGGAATTCTGCTCTATTTTCTTGGATATACGGTTCTTTTTGCGGCGTTTGGGTCAATTTGGTATGAAATGATGTTAATGCCTTTATACAGGAGCTATTCTGGCTCTGATGAGTACACAGGCCTACTAAGAGCCATTATATATGGGACACTTGTCTTTTGGCAGCTAGTTGCTGCGCAAATTTCCAAAAAGGTTGAGAAACCCTACCGAGGCCTTTTTTTATCAAATTTTGTGTTATCTATCATCTTCTTTGTCTTACTTTTTATTTTCTATAAGCTTTTTCCACCGCCAAACATCTTTATGTGGAGTTATTACGTTGGAGTAATCCTATTGTTCCAAACAATAGGATTATGCGATTCATTCGATTCAATTTTCAGACAACGATTGTTTATTGAACTTGTACCTGATAAATATAGAACCACAGTTTATTCTCTTATGCCAACACTCATTGTTCTATTCAGTATTCCACTAATAGTCCTTGGTGGCTTTATTATTACCTATTATGGCTTTACAGCTGGCATTCTTTTGATGCTTTGTATTGGTTTAGTAGGTGTTCCGATTCTTGGTTTAGGTCTTTATAAGCTCTCAGAACCCAGAATTAACGATCTCAAGGTACTATCTCAAGATGTTCAAACAAAATTAGCAGTATGAAGGGGAGTTTGAAGACAATTTATATACTTGAAATTGATAAAATAAATAGTTGGTGGATTTAATGAACACAAGAACGCTTGGAGATAGCGGAATTAACATCAGTGGTATGGGACTAGCTTGTTGGGCAATTGGTGATCCCTTTTACCATCTAGATGGAGATATGATTGGATATGGCTATGAAAAAGAAGAAGAATCGATTAAAGCGATTCAGAAAGCTTTGGATTTAGGGATAATACTCTTTGATACTTCAGATGTGTGATGATTTTATAGAAAAAACACAGAGAATAATACCCACTATAGCTTTAGCAATAGCTCGAATATATTCCAACATGATGTTCCAATTCATTAGGTTCCCTCTTCTATCAAGAATATGCATTTGTTTTGTTTAAAATTCCGTGATAGTTGGAATGACTTCATTATCAAATATTTCGAGTGATTTAACGATCTTTTGGGTGTTTAGTATATGAAAGACAACATGTTGGAAGCCCAATTCGACCATTTCATGACAGAGATCAACAACTTCAGCGGAATTCATGGCATTAAGAGCAAGTTTAATTGACCAGTACATTAGCTTTATACCCACATAAGGAGGATAATAGTTTTTATTATGGCAGTGTAGTTATGGGACAGGAGTAATACTTCATGGAAGATAATATCAGGAAAGAAATAATGTCTTACTATAATGAAAGAGTAAAAATATATTTTGAGAAATATGAAGAGTATTTTTCGTTGTCAAATATTCATACTAATGTTATCTTGGTATAAAAGGTGCTAAAAATGAAAAAAGTAAATTTACCTTTAAATAAAACGGAAACAGGAGTCTCTTGGCTCATTCCTGGAGCCTTAACTTTAGTTTCGACTTATAACTCGAAAAAAGAACCAAATATTGCTCCTAAAAATTGGATTCACCCAGCTGCTTTCTCTCCTCCTCTTATTGTGTACTCAGGACCGCTCTTTGCAACAACAGAAAAGAATATTATTGTAACAAAATGTTTTACCATAAATTTTGTGGATTCTTCTTTAGCAGAAATCGCTTGTAACTGTATAAGATGGTTTGGTAAGGAAAGGATTGCGAAGAGCAGCTTAAACCTTGTAGAAGCTTCGAAAATCAATGCTCCACTCATCGCTGAATGTAAAGCTCATCTAGAATGCACCCTCTATAATATGTACATTCATGAACATGGTTTTGTAGTGCTAGGTGAGGTTGTCGCTGTTTCTATCTGGGACAAAATCCTACATTCAGGGCCAGAGGAACAATACGAGCTATTAGATCTTACAATTCCCCGTCAAAATGGTATTTGTACCCTTGTTAATAAAATCAAACCAATTCATGGATTCTCGGAAACAATCCAGATCCATAAAAAGAAAGTGGAACAATATCTTAAGGAGAAATCTTGACTGTTTCAACAATATTCTAGTGTTTTCATATTGGTTTGGAGCACACATCTTGAAGAGGAAAATTTGAGGGAAATGTCCATTTTTGCGAACCTGATAAATTATCACACGCAGATCACTCCTACAATATTTCGGTGATTCTTGTAGATATACAAAAAATTCCTGAAAAGGAAGAAATAAATCCAAAAGGATGCATTTGAATGTATAGAACCTGGTGCTATATGTTTTCAACTGGATGTTATTTCGGATTCAGCACAACTTAAAGAATTAATTCGTCACATTCGCGACATTGGTGCTTGTGCCAGCCCTGTTATTGAGACAGTTGGTTCAGAAAACTTGATCCCTAGACCAAAAGAAGAAGTATTTACTCTTCTCGAACCAGTCTTGCATGAAATCGGAATGCTGACATTCCAAGCAGCGGGAACAGCCTCTCGGCCGAACGTGTCAGCGGGGACTTTTGATAAAGAAAAAGTTGGATCTTATGTGGAGTATTTTAAAGAGCGATTCAGTGGTACAATTCAAATCCAGGGGTGATAACCCCAAGCACCATCAGAGAGGCTGTAAAGCTTGGTGCAGAATTTTTGGTGAGTTGGAACACAGATTTTCCGTAATCAGAAGAGTTTAACCCCACCAGATGCAATAGATATAATGCTTATGGAAGCTGTTAAAGCTTTGATGATGTAGTAACTAGAAAGTCCACCGGGTTGAGTCTTTAATTAGACTTAATTTCACCATTAATTTTTCTAA
>Ga0209636_10006631_pt1 | contig 11834 bp, 9 predicted proteins | sample DeeMarSWOR152_54_FD_187464 | JGI IMG/M metagenome (GOLD analysis project Ga0209636, IMG submission 187464) | Marine sediment microbial communities from White Oak River estuary, North Carolina - WOR-1-52-54 (SPAdes) (version 2) | ecosystem: Environmental > Aquatic > Marine > Intertidal zone >...
CTAAGTGTTCTACTTCCTCACGCTTTATAATATTTAAATCTACCAAATCAACTTTATTACCCACAAAGACAACGGGGATTACTCCAGTTATATTGAAAAGATCAGAAACCCAGGTGCCTAAATTATTTAAAGAATCTTTTCTAGATAAATCACCAACAACTATTGCACCATGTGAACCGGTATATGCAGATTCCTGAATTAATTGATATTCTTTCTGGCCCATAACATCCCAGATCATAAGCTTTAATTCTACCTTTTGATTAATCTCGGAGGGAGCCATTATTAAAGTTTTATTAGTTACTTTGGTTCCTAAAGTTGTTATATATTTATCATCGAAGATATCTAATACAAATTTACGAATTAAACTGGTCTTCCCGACTGAAGGATCACCTATTAATAATATTTTTTTTGATACTTGTAAGATATCTGACATTTATTTTTCTCCTGGTCGCATATTTTAGAAAATAACTTGATAATTTAGTAATCCCAGGAATAATTTTACTCTCTTCTTATCTTCTCGCTTTTAATATCTTAATGGAAATTGATTATTAATAATTTACTCTTTTCATGGTTTTAATATTATTTGGAATGAACTTGATATTAAAATTTATTTAGGATCGCCATGAACTTTCTCAGCTCTTGGTTTGCTACATCTGGTCCTTGGAGACCCTCTGTAATTCTTACCAGGTTTTTAAGGGCAGTCATTAATTGATTTTTATCGGGGTGCATAAAATCTACGCCAGCTTTCTTAAACTGTTGTTCAATAATAGGCATAGCGGTTTCAAAACCTCCAAGGTGACCAGAAAAACTCACTATTATTGCATCAGCAACCTGGATTAAATTAGAGATTTCTTTTTCTTTAAATGAACCTTTTACCATTAATTCAGCTAATGTTGTAAATGACAATTCTACATTATCACCCGTTTTTGCACTCGTGAAGTAATATTTAGAACCAAATTCTACACAGAGTTCATCTAATGCTTGTTTGTTGAAAGATTGAACATCAATTAAATCAGATTTATTAATTAATAATAAAATTGGAACCTTACCAACACTATTAAAAAACGAACCTACCCACTTTCGCATTATTTCGACAGTTTCAAATCGAGAGCCATCGGCTACAACTAATCCACCATCTGAATTCTTAAAATATTTTAAAACTAGTGAATGATATTGCTGTTGTCCGATCACATCCCAAATAGCGATAGTGACATTTACATTTACATCCTCCCCCGATTGATTCTTTGTTTGAATAGTCACAGTTTTTTTAGATACTTTAGTGCCAAGTGTCGTTATGTATTTATCATCAAACTGATTAAATACAAACCTACTTATTAGACTAGTTTTTCCAACGGCAGATTCACCTAGCATACATATCTTTTTTCGAACCTCCACAGGTCCATTTTCATCTTCCATATTAGTTCTCCATTTTTCGTATTAAGTATCTAAAATTTATAAATATCTTAACTGAAAATTAATCACTATAATCAATCTCAATTATGTTTTGACCTAACATAGAAAAAGCATTTTCAATGTTTTCTCCTGATTTTGCACTAGTAAGAAATACTGGGACTTCAAATGTTTTTGCCACATCCTTTAAATCCTTAAATTCAAATTGTTTCTCATCAGTTAAATCGTTTTTATTACCAATCATTACAATAGGTATCTCGCTTGTTACATTGAATAATCCGGAGATCCATTGCGGTAAATTCTCCAATGTTTCACGTCGTGTAATATCACATACAATTAATGCACCTTGTGAACCCATGTATGCAGATTGTTGGAACATCTCATAATCTCGTTGACCCATGATGTCCCAAATCATTAGTTTGAGCTCAACCATAATTTCTTTTTTCGGATGTTTAAAAATTAAATGTTTAGTTGAAACCTTTGTTCCCAGAGTACTAATATATTTATCGTCAAAAATGTCATGAACAAATTTACGGATCATACTGGTTTTTCCTACAGCCGGGTCACCTATTAGTACAATTTTTTTAGATAATTGGGTAGTTGCATCTGACATTAATCTCACCAGTCATTTTTTAATAAAATTATAATTTGTAATGTTAGTCTGATCTTAATTAATTTCTAGTGTAAACTAGTTAGAATCTAATCGTTTATGATTACTCCTCTTCTTCTCACCTTAAACAGTTTCTTATAATTTTATAAAAGGCAAATCCTCTATTAATAATTTATCATGCAAAGGTGATGCAAATTTTTCAAAGAAAATTAACTATGGCAAGTTCTTTAATATAATAATCTTCAATGAATGGCTTAATTGATTTATTTAGATAATTTATTCTTCAAGATAATCAAGAATTAATTCAGAAAAATCTACAACTTTTAATTTATCCTTAGCGTTAGCTCGTTCTGTAGCAGATTTTAAGGCATAGGTACAAAATGGGCATGCAGAGGTCAAAATCGTTGCATTTGTGCTTAAGGCATCTTTAATGCGTGTATCCGCCATCTGGTTGGATAGGTCTTTATATCCCGATGATACACCACCACCCGAACCGCAGCAGCGAGCATTCTCACGCGAGCGCGGCATCTCTACAAGCTTTAGACCGGTAATAGCCTGGAGTACTTTTCTTGGTGGGTCGTATATATTCATGTGTCGTCCCAAATGGCATGGATCATGGTAGGTCACTTTAGTAGAATTAGATTTAATAGAATTAGATTTAGAAGAATTGGATATTGATCTAAATTTAAGTTTTCCATCATCAATGAACTTTAAAACAAATTCTGGAGTATGTAGCACCTCGAAACCTAAATCACCGATATATTTAGGATAATCCTGTTTAATAGTTCTATAACACCCTGCACAAGATGTTACAATGGTATCCGCACCAAGATTCCGAATTGCTTTAACATTATGTTCCATTAATTGTTTAACTGTTTCAATATTACCAGTGCGTAACATAACTGAGCCACAGCACCATTCATCTTTACCAAGCATTGTAAATTCAGCATCTAATTTTTTTAATAGTTGAATAGTGGTTTTAGCAATATTTTTTTCTCTATATGTAGCCATGCAACCAGCGAAATATATGATCATTTAGATGCACACCCCTTTGTTTGAGAAATATCTTTATCAACGAGGTGCTTTAATTCTTCTCGTGGACCTGTATCTTCGCCAAATGGGTTATGAAATTCAACAATATTCTTCTCTATCTGCTGATGTTTCTCTAAAGCCAACCCTTTCTTAACTAGAAACTGTCGCACCTTTTCAATGACCTTTACCACCTCAATTCTCGAAGGACAAACCACTGAGCAGTTCAAGCAAGTGGTGCATTTATAAAGCCTCTCGGCTAGTTCTGGTGTGGGCTTAATTGCGCCGCATAATATACCGTAACATAACATAATCCTTCCGCGTGCATTGAGTGATTCAAGATGTGATTCGCCGAATGTGGGGCAGCCTATACGACAAAAGCCGCATTGTACACAGGCTAGGATTTCATTATCCACCTCAGTACCAAAAGATGTTAATTTATCAGGGTGCTCAATCAATTCTTTATACGCAAAATCCTCATAAATGTCTGTCACATTTACATCTAATCCCATCTTACCAGGGTTCAAAATGTTGTTTGGATCCAAAGCTTTCTTAATCTGGCGCATGACCTCAAGCCCGGTTCCCAATTCACGGCCAATGAAGGGCGATTTCGCCAAGCCGGTACCATGCTCAGCTGTCAAAGTCCCATCCAATGACATGGCTAAATCTAAGAGTTCATCAGCAACTTTACGTACCTTATCCCATTCTGATTTATTTCGCACATCCATGACAAAAGTAGTATGCAGGTTACCATCACCCACATGGCCAAAATTTGCTATTAAAATGTCATTGTCTTTAGAGATTTTTTGAGCACCTCTTATGGCATCAGGTAATTTTGTAATAGGTACACCAAGATCCTCCGCAATGGGAATTAATCTATACCCCGGTTTAAACCGTGAAAGTGCTGATACTAAGCCGGCCCTTGCCTCCCAGAGCTCTCCACGCTTCTTTGAATCATCAGTAGATGTGATATCTATACCTTTGTGTTTTCTACTAATATCTTCAATTTTCTTAATTTGTTTTAAAACTGCTTCTTTGTGCCCATCAACTTCCATTATTACTATTGCTTCAACTTCAGGTGAAATTTCAAGTTTCATAGCCTCTTTTACGACATCAAGGCTGAGTTTATCCATAATCTCGCCGGCACAGAGTTCGATCCCAGAGGTTAGGATTTCGGTTATAGCATCACCGGCATCAAATATATTAGTAAACGAGGCTGAGACAATGGCGGTATATTCTGGTACTGGTTGAATCTTAACAGTAATCTCAGTAATTACCCCTAAGGTGCCCTCTGAGTTGATGAATAAATGCGTCAAATCATAGCCTGATGAAGTTTTAGGTGCCTTAGATCCGGTGTGTAACACACGACCATCCGCTAATACCACCTCTAAACCTAAAATATGGTCTTTTGTGGTGCCGTATTTAACTGCCCGGAGGCCACTTGCGTTGGTAGAACACATACCACCTATGGTACAAATATTGGCAGACCCCGGGTCAGGTGGGAAGAAGTGACTGGGTGCCAGGACCTTATTTAGGTCACCGCAAATTACTCCGGGTTCAATCACAGCATAGCCATTTTCATAATCGATATGCTTGATATTATTCATTTTATGGAGGTCTAATACAATTCCTCCATATTTAGCGACAATTGCCCCAGTAACGCTAGTACCCGCCCCACGTGGGATAACTGGGATCTTATTTTTGTTTGCTATCTTCATAATTTCAGAAACTTGTTCAGTTTTAGTAGCAAATACAACAACATCGGGTATACCCTGGTGTACTGACATGTCTCGTGAATAGCAGATACGGTCAATCTCGTTTAGAATAACATTCTCTTCTCCTACGAGGTTTTTTAGTTTGTCTATTACTTCCTGGTCCATTCAAATTCCTGCCTGCTATAGCTATTTTTATTGTTTATTCACTTTATTATCCATCTCATGAGCGAACAATGCCGCACCAAGCGCACCGGTTAGCTGCGGCTCTGGTGGTACCGTAATATCAACCTTAAGTTTTTCCTTTAAAAGCTCAACGAGATACGGATTATATTGTACTACACCCCCAGTCATCACAATTTTTTCATCCCCTGCGCCTGAGAGACCAAGCTCAATTATTCTAAGTACAATTGAATTGAAAGCACCCTTAACCATGTTCTCAACAGTTTCACCCTCTCTAATTCTAGCCAGAATCTCAGTGCTGGCAAAGACTGTACAGTAACTATTAATGGTAATGTTTTTCGTACTCTTACGTGCCATCTCATCCATATTTTCACGCGGAACACCCAAACGATTTGCGATCTCTTCGAGAAATGTACCCGTGCCTGCAGCACATTTTCGGTTCATTTTAAAACTTAGTCTTTTACCAGCGGCATCTATTTTAATCACTTTATTATCCTGCCCGCCAATATCCACAATCAACGCACTCTCCGGGAAATAATGATAAACCCCGCGACCGTGACAGCTAATCTCAGTTTTATTCTCATGGGCAAATATTACATTATTTCGACCGTACCCCGTAGAAACTATATATTTGATCTGCTCCATGATAAGCTTTGCATCTTTTAATACATTACTGGCTACGGTCTCTGCAGCACTCGTAAAATCAACACCGGACGGTATTACAGAGCTTGCTAAAATCTGGTCAACATCATTGATTAAAACAGCTTTTGAAGTTGCTGCACCAATATCGATTCCCATATAATAATCAGTCATTTGTTAATATCTCCTAAAGAGCTAATAATATATTTCCGATAATAAAAATTTAATTTTAACCTGCATAATTTTATTTATTTACCCTCTTCTAATTGTTCGATGAACGCTTCAATTTTTGTTTTACTTTGTTCTTCTGAGTAACAACGAAGATCATTCAAATCACCGTCTAGAACTAGCGTTGGTATCCCTTTATCTTTCAAGCGCTCTGGCATACCGTAGCGTGCATTTGAGTTACTGGGACAAGTTTTGGCATCGTGAAATATTATACCATCAATATTATACCTTTTGACCATTTCATTTATGTACTGTTCTTTTATGCGTTCGGAACGGTTGATGAAAATTTCTGTATACGCCTTTGCCATACCATAGAATGGCCTTTCCGGCTCAAAGCCTTCAAAGATCCAACTATTGCAATATGTTGAAGCAACCATACAAGTTCGATGCTCCATGAACAGCTCAGATAAGTTTCGAAGCTTACCCCAGATCGGCATGCCTTCCCAATATAGCCGAAATTCTTCATCATCTATTGCTGCAATATTTTTATCTATTCGATCTTTGAGTTCAGCTAATAATAACTTATAATAATTCACCGCGGTCTGCGATCCCCGGAGCACCACCGCAGGACCCATATGGATACAACTATCAAAAAAGGTCAACGGTGAGGGCTTATTTGCTGCAGTCTCCAGTACCTGGCGCCAGAGTATAGTACATTCTTTGGATAATTTAACACTCTCTTTAAATCGTTGTTCATCGAAACGATTACCGCTAATTTTCTCCAGTGGTTCAACCAAGGCTTCAAACTGCCCCTGTGCGGCTTTGATATGTTCATCTTTCAGGTCATCAACTTTGCCAGGTGAATTAATCCCTATTAATGGTACCTTGAACTTCCGTGAATAATACGCAAACCACTCCTGTACATCTCGGCACTGATTGGTATTATAAGCAAGAACATCGGGTTTTGGGAATTCTTTCATATTGAATGCTGTTAGCATTGGTGAGTCATGTTTGATAAATGAGCCTATATCACTTGTCAGATAAGAACAGATATCAGGTGAGTATCCAATTGCATTTGCCACCGGAATCAAATCCATGGCAACTCTTTTTGTACCGAGCATGGCACCATGATTCTCCGGATAATACACCTTAAAACCAAAGCTCAGGAGTAGCTCTGCGGGTCCTACGCTCGTGCACCAAGCTACCAAGCTATTGGGGTCATTAGAAGCATCATCAAGTTCGTGGAAATAGTCTCCCATAATCTCGTTCATGGTACTTGTTGCGAGTATAGGTTTACGCTTGCTCTTTGGCTTTCCAGAGTTATTTGATTTGGTAACCGTTTCAATTGTAGTTTCTAATTTAGTAATACCTTGTGGTACTTTATTTTCATCAGCCATGTGTTCCTCCCCTACTATCAATTCTCATTGATATTTTCAAACATTATATTACTTTAAATACCCATATATTTTTCCGAACACGGTGTGACGTGGTATAAAGTAGCATGGGCGATTGTGGATGATGTATGGTGGATAGTGGATTGGAAAGATGGAAGATTGGGGGAATGGAAAAATGGGTGAAAGGAAGGTTAGTTGTAATAATTCAGCACCCAGTATTCCAATATTCCATTATCCCATTCTCCATCCACCATCCAAGCCTGCGTATCCACCATTCACCATTTTCCGAATAATGAAATATAATTCAAATTCTTCTAGCAGAAAAAATATATCTAGCGGGAATTTTGATTGGTAGATCCGTATTATAAGGACAGTTAGTGCACTTGTATCCCATGGTAATAATCTTGCCAGATAATGTTTTATTTCGGATTTTTTGTACCGGACTATCACAAATCGGGCATTGTTTGAGCATGGTCTTATGGTCCGGCCAGGTGCGGTATTTGATCTCACAACGAATGAACTTGGATTTCATGGCAAGCGCGCGTACCCGCGGAGCGCTCACTTGATATAACGGATCAATGCCACCTAATTCATGCTGTACCAGAACTTTCAATTGCTTCTGAGAAGTTATAGTACCAAATCGTAAAATTATACGCTGAATGGCTGGTAATATGTCCTCATCCCTCGGTATTTTATATGGCATCAAAATCGAAATGTTTTGGGGGTATTTAATTGTAAGGGTGAATGTTGTTTAAGAAATGATGTTTAATAATCCTCATCACCATTATGCCATTCATCAAACTGGTTAGCACCGGATGTGGTTAAACCTGGTCGAAACGCGGGGTCACCATATATAACAAACATAGTAACCTCTTTCCAGTGCCCGCCCATTTCATCACTATCAGTCCATTCAAAAGGTGAAACTTGATTGTTATGGTATTTAATATACCTATTTTCTGCCCATTGCAGTGCTTTACCAACACTGCCATATTCCTCCTCATGGTTTAATAAAGCGTCCCAGAAAAAGGCATACCAAGCATCATTTAGATCCCAATGATGATTATCGTCGTGCAATATACCTACACCATACCTTGCCCACAGCGAGTCGATATCTTGGCCTACATTACTATAACTTACTTCTGTTGCACCGCCCACCGCCAGCGCACCACCATATAGATAATTCACACCGAACAGTCTCTCGAATTCCACATCACTGGCATCTTCACCGAATCCTGTACCATGGATCTTGGCGTTCATGCATGCCACGAAGAACGCTACCTGTGGTGGTAAATTCAGCTGTGCAGCATCCTCACTACTGAGCTTACCCACTTGACTATCAGTATAAACCCTGAGACTGTACAACGAACCATAATCGCTCCCATGGCCGCGATATGCTACAAATCCCGAGGCCTCACAGATCGTTCCGATATCTTGCTCGTCACTATTTTTCACGGCGTCGCCTATTAATTCACCCGAGCCTGAGGGACCCATGTATTCGTATTCCATGCTTTCGTCCTCATAGTCCTCGCAAATCCAGCGTGCGGGGGTGGCCTGCATGCGCTGGTACGTGATTTGATAACCACTAAATGAGGCACCGTGCTGCTTCCAGTTTATTTCTTGAGTCCCACCGGCAAGATCACTGTAATCTACTATTACTTGGTTAGTAAGATGTTCATAGGCGAACGTTTTTGCGAGCTGATTTGAGGCGCCTGGTAAGTTTAAATTAATGATTCGACCCACTGCGGCATCCTGGATGTAGTGATCATCATCTAGAAAGCCGTACATACAATCCGAATTCACCAATACGTCACCATCACCATTCCCTGGCATCTGGAATTGAGGCACGGCCGCTGCACTGCCTACTATGCAAATATATTCCGGTGGGCCATACTGGGCACTAACATTCTTTATTGTAAGGTACGTACCAATAGCGCGTGAATTCAGCTCCAAATCCATGGTTCCAATATTTTCTGTACTTGGTACAATATCCGTAATCACATACGCCTCATGATATGCCGCAAGTTCAGCGGCCAGAACAGATAATGCTTTTACGTGAAACTTAGAGTCATAATCGTTGTATTCAGGTATATTCTCTGCGAGTGTGTGCCTATCAAAATCAAATGGATTAGTAACTACAATATAATCCGCAGGTACACCCATAGAAGATAATTTTTCCCAAACCGACTCCTGACTTGAGAATGTTGAGGGACCTTTGATTATGACTTTGTTTTCAATCTTAGCCAGCGGTGCAACCCATAACGCTTCTGCGTAGGAACCCACACTCATATAGTTATCAAATCCTATAAATTGTGCGAGTATTTTATCACCGGGTTTGAATATGTTTTCCGCGGGTATTTCGCCGAGCTGGGCTTGTATTTGTTGCACTGTTGCTTCGTTATCTGTGAATACTAGCTTAGGAATATCTTTGTTATCCATGTGTTCAATTGCCCAGAGCTGATGCTGATCTAAACTACCTTTATCTAATATGAACATTGGATTATATCCATCACCATGGACCGCTAATGATGATAATGATGCAACAAAAATCATATCATTTAAATTCTCAGGCTCGTCCACAAAAATCATATATTCATTAGGTAGCTCAACAGTAGGCTCGTAATTGAACCCACGGTCTTCCGCAGCACCGAGATATAATATGGCAATGCCGGCAAGAATTATGATTACTGCGACAAGTGCTGCTAACCTTTTATCTTTCCATTTTAATCTGATTCTCATGTTCAAACCACACATTTATTATATATTTATGAATTTAAATGGTTTTTGGTTTTAATTTCCAATACACTTCTGCGCTAAATTAATAATATTCGGTTGTCGGAACACCCCCTGGACTGAAGCCCAGAGTTTCGCATAATAAAAAAATGCGTTATTCTTCGTCATTTTTGCGCAGCATTTTTTTATTACGAGGTGGGTTGTGGCTGGGCAGATTCGTTCTCTATTGCTGTTAGCAATTTCTCCTCACGTCTATCTTTGATTACATAAATTATAGTTGTGAAAATCTTGATGGGAAACAAAAATATGTTCAAAATGATATCGATAATGATTAAAACTGCACGTTTGCCTCCACCACCCGTGGCTCCATATTTTTTTCTCAGGTATAATGGTGTTCTATAATCTAAAAACCGAAGTGTCCGCGGCACCTTTTGAGTCTTTTCTTTTACAGGTTTGTCTGCTTTTGGTGCTCTACTAAAAAAACCACCACCGGTCGCCGTTGATTCCGTTGAAGGTTCTGTAGCAGCCGTGGTCGCTAAGGTTGTGATTAATGGTGCGAGTTCCCCGGTTTCTTCAGCGGTTTCCACTTCGATAGAAGGTTTTACTTCATAGGCATCTGGGACTTCTAAATCTTCTCCATATCGCGCTTTATATCTCTCCCGCAACGATTTGACACTTTTATGATCCATGCGATCAATCAATTTCTGTATCTCATCCATCTTCTTGGCCGACTTAGGTGTCCAAACATCGGCGTCAGAAACTATCTCAGCTTCAGGTAATTTACTTTCTGATAACTCCATGGCCTGCGCAGGTCCCTCAGAAGGTCTAGTTTCAGTTTTTGGTGGAACTTTGACTCCTTTTGCTGCTAATTTAGCTCGCAATAACGCCTCTTTCTTTGCTTTTTTCTTCTGGACCTTTTGCATTTTACGTTCATGTTTAAGCTGTTTTTTCCGCAGTTTCGCTTCACGTTTTAATTTCTTCAGCTCTTTCTTAAGCATTTGCGGATCATCTGAACTTGTGGGATTTGCCATAAAAACCCCCCTGGGTAATTGATTATTAAAGTAATATTATTTCTTTATTTGGTTATTTTATTATCTATATAAATTCAATTATTATTTAATGCTCAGTAATATGGTTTAATTATTTTAATATTTATTCTTAGGTCAATGAGAGTGAAATAATATATAATTTATGCATATAAATTATGATTTTAATCAAGCCTTTTTTAATAGAAAACATCATCATGCTAATTAAAAAAGCCTAATTTTTCTCATACTCACGTCATTAATTTTAATGTAAGGTTTTAATTATAAGTTAGTTAATTAGTTCTCAATCTTTTTTAAGGTTTGAGGCAAACGAAATGAGGCGCAGTGACCACCGGCTCGAGCAAATATTAGACACACCAGAGAAAAAGGCTAAATTTCATATGTACATTACATATGGCCTGATTATTAGCTGGATAATGATTGTAGTGGGTATAATACTATTTATCCTAATTGTAAGTGGAATTCTGCATTCATAAATGAATTCATATTTTTAATTTTTTCATGAGTAATAATTAAGATGAGCTTGAACCCATGTCAGCGGCATAACATTGTGTCTCCCTGCCAATCTTAATTACTTTGATTAAATCATGCTGGAGTAGTAATTTTATATGATAATTTACAACCCTACGACTCTCATTTATTCTTTTGGCGATTTCTTTTTGTGTTAATCCGGGATATTTACGGATTGTGTTGATTATTCGTAGTTGAATTTCACTAACTTGATGCTCACCAATATTATATGTTGGTACACCTTCTGGGTAATACATACCAACATCAGATTTTGGAATTCTCATCCCAACAGGATAAAAGCGCTTAAAATAGCCATCACGTTCTGAAGTGATTAACTCCTCCTGCTCTAACCTGGCTAAATGATGGACTAATGTACCATTTTTAATATCTGATTTCATCATAA
>Ga0209636_10006633_pt1 | contig 11834 bp, 16 predicted proteins | sample DeeMarSWOR152_54_FD_187464 | JGI IMG/M metagenome (GOLD analysis project Ga0209636, IMG submission 187464) | Marine sediment microbial communities from White Oak River estuary, North Carolina - WOR-1-52-54 (SPAdes) (version 2) | ecosystem: Environmental > Aquatic > Marine > Intertidal zone >...
TGCTATGATAGGGATCATTTAAATCACCATTCGTGCTGAGAAGGCGTTGAATGTGTAAACTTGTATCTGTCATACAGAACAACTTGTTTAATAAATCCTTTCGTTATTGCACGCGCATTGTTAGACAGTAATCTATAAGTATTTAAGAGAGAGTTTCTTTGTAGCATTTAAATCCTCATTTAAACTTAATCATTTTGTGAGGGGGCACAACGCTGTGGGTAAACGAATTCGCGTTCAGAGACGAGGTAGAGGTTCATCCACCTTTAGGTCTTCAACTCACAAAGGGGTGGCTCCGGTTCATTATCCTTCCATGTCCAAAAAAGAACGGGAAGGAGTTATTCACGGTCAAGTTTTGAATATTGTCCACGAGCCTGGAAGAGGTTCACCTCTAGCCTCGGTTAAACTTGAAACCGGTGAAATCTACCACACAGTGATTCCTGAAGGAGTTTACGAAGGTCAACCAACACAGATAGGAAGTAAAGCGTCAGTGGACGTTGGTAACGTGCTTCCTTTAGGCGAAGTTCCTGAAGGCACCATGGTATGCAACATCGAATTGTCGCCAGGTGATGGAGGAAAAATTGCTCGTTCATCTGGTTCTTACGCAACCGTGGTGGCGCATACACCTGAAGGAACAATGGTAAAGCTTCCATCAGGGAAAACAAGGTATATCAACGATCTCTGTCGAGCAACTGTCGGTGTCATTTCTGGAGCTGGTCGTGTGGACAAGCCGTTTCTGAAGGCTGGAGCTAAGTTCCATTTGATGAAGGCCAAGGGCCACATGTACCCAAGAACACGGGGCGTAGCTATGATCGCGGCAGCGCATCCTTACGGTAGCAGTAAAAGGGGAGCACGAAAGGTTACCACAGTTTCGCGGCATGCCCCACCTGGCAAAAAGGTTGGTTTGATCGCGGCGAGAAGCACTGGAAAACGAAAAAGAAGAAGATAGAAATTCTACCTGATTGAGGTAAAAATTTAAGTGTTTCAATGTTGATAGGCAAAGATTCTGAAAGATAATTTCAAGGGTGAAGAAGACTTGGCAGAATGGATATGCTTAAAGTGTGGATACAAATGGACGGACGAAAGCGAGGTTGAGCCAAGATACTGTCCTACATGCAAGAGCTCCATGATATACGTTAAGAAGACCGTGAAAATACCGAAGTACCATGCTTAACCCCATCACGAAGCACCGCTCTCTCTGGAACAGTTTCATTCAAGTGACTACTACATACAACGAAGCAAAGAAAAACAAGACCGTGAACTCACGTTAGAAACGTTTAATAAACCCTAACAAGCCAAATGAGGAATAGGCGAAAAAAGAAAATGCCCAGAGAATTCATGTATCGCGGCTACAATCTTGAACAACTCCAAGCCATGTCTATGGACGAATTCATCCGCATACTTCCATCACGCCTGCGGAGAAGCTTGCAAAGAGGGCTCACAGGAGAACAACGCATCCTCCTAGAAAACATCAGAAAAGCAAAACAAGCCCAAGAAGAAGGACAGAAAACAGTTGTCAAAACTCACGCCCGAGACATGGTTATTCTTCCAGAAATGATTAACACTATAATCCTCGTCCACAACGGAAAACAGTTTTCATCCGTAGAAATATCACCAGAAATGCTCGGACACTACCTAGGCGAATTTGCCATCACCCACAAACCCGTCAAACACGGGTCGCCGGGCATCGGTGCGTCAAGATCATCAATGTATGTTCCTCTGAAATAGAAATGAGAGAACATTGCACGTGCATCTTAAATGGTCATATAGGTGATTTATAATTCAATCGAAGTTTTTCTACAAGTCGCGCACGAATCCATGTTGTTTCCACCTCGCATGCACACGAATTTTTGCAAAAACTAATATCGTCGAGATTGTCCTATTGTCAGAGAGCGGAGAAAAAATTGCAAAAAGAGATTGCTATCGAAGTTAAGTCGCTTGTGAAGAAATACGGCGACCTTACGGCTGTAGACGGCATATCCTTCACTGTTCAGAAAGGAGAAGTTTTTGCGTTTGTCGGTCCGAACGGTGCTGGAAAAACTACAACAGTAGAGATACTGGTTTGCCTAAGGAAATTAACCTCTGGAGAAGTAATGGTTCTTGGCTTTGACGTTCGCGATAGGAAGGGACAGCAACAAATCAGGAAGAGAGTGGGCGCCTTACCCCAAGACTTCAACACTTTCGACCTCTTAAGTGTGAAAGAGAACCTCAACTATTACAAGAAGATGTATGACAGAGGTATGGATGTTGACGAATTGATTGAACTAGTTGATTTGAGAGACAAGACAAATGCATTATACAAGAACTTGTCTGGCGGACTTAAGAAGAGGCTGGCTATTGCGACAGCTTTGGTGAACGACCCTGAGGTTGTTTTCCTTGACGAGCCAACAACTGGACTGGACCCAAGAGCTAGAAGGGACATGTGGAATGTTATCGAGGGGTTGAGGGAACAAGGAAAAACGGTTTTTCTGACAACTCATTACATGGATGAAGCTGAGATACTTGCCGACACCGTCGCCATAATAAGTTTTGGGAAGATAATTGCCATAGGAACTCCAAGCGAATTGATTTCCAAGCATGGTGGAAAGACCACCTTGGTAGTTGAAGAGGGCGGAAAAACCGTTCATGATTTGCTGAGTCAAACTCTTTCGGATGTGAGGTTAGAAAACGATGGAGACGTTCTTGCTACTCTTAAAAAGAAGTCTGATCTGCCAGACGCAGTTTTAGCATTGAGCAAAAGAAAAGCGTCGTTTGCTGAGCTTACAGTTAGAAAACCTACGCTAGAGGATGTATTTCTTAACCTTACTGGCAAGAAGATTGTGGAGGGAGAGTTGCATTGAAAAGAGTTTTAGCCATTGTCGCTGGCGCTCTTAGAATGTGGTTCAGAAGCAAAAGCACTTTGTTTTGGACACTCGCTTTTCCAATTTTGCTGATGTTGCTTTTCGGAGCAATCTTTAGTGTGAGCCAGAATCCAACGTTTGATTTGTATGTACAAAATCAAGACATAGTAAATAACGAACCCACTCAGATGTCAAAAAATTTCTCCTACATACTGAACAAAACAGGGGTATTAAACCTCCACTTCGTTGATTCAACAAAAAATGCAACTCAATTCATTGAAGAGAAAGGCATAGAAAGGATGCTCATAATTCCAGCCGGATTCCATAATTCATGTCTTGTTCAGAACGCTAGTATAGTTCTTAAGATGGTTCCACCAGAGGTCGACACTGCTTCTGCTACTGTAAGAGGCATAATTGACCAAGTTGTAGAAAGATTCAACACAGCCATAACAGAACCTCCTCCAGAAGTAGTCTCAATTCAAGATGAAAGTATAGTGTCTGAGACGTTTAGTTTCATTGATTACTTTGTTCCAGGACTCATAGGGATGATGTTGATGACTACAGGAATATTTGGAGCTATTGGATGGAACACGCGGAATCGAGAACTGGGAATATTAAAGAAGCTAGCGACAACACCACTTTCCAAGTTGGAGTGGATTGTTGGAGTGGTGCTCTACGAATTAGTAATGGGCGCAATCTCTACGATAGTTATTCTAACAATTGGAGTTTTAGCGTTCAACTTGAAGGTTCTGCCAAACATCCACTCCATACTCCTAATCGTTTCAGGCGCCATAGCTTTTCCAGGAATGGGAATGGTGGTTACGCGTTTCGTTAAGGAGTCAGATTCTGCTGACGCTGCAGCAAACTTCATTACGTTTCCGATGATGTTTCTTTCCGGCAGCTTCTTTCCGCTGGAATTCATGCCCGACTTCTTACAGACGATCGCTACGGTTCTTCCCTTGACCTATTTGAATAACGGGTTGAGAGATTCAATGGTCTACGGCAATGTGTCAAGCGCTCTGTTTAATACAGCTGTAATGTTAGGCATAGGCGTATCCTTTATCATCATAGGTGCGCTAATAACGAATTGGAGAGAAGAATAGAATTTTATGCAACCTCTAAGCCACTCTACCTAACTTTTTCGCGTGCCCTTTGTAAAGGTGTAAGGAGTGCGCGCGCATGCACCTGCTTAGATTCTTAGTTTCGAGATTTTCTTTAGCGCATAATACAATGGAACAGATACGATGAGAATGAGAAAGCCCAGCAATATTGTGAAGGGTTCGAGATTTGCAGCCAAAAGCACGATGGTTGCTAATCCCAAGAATGGAATTATTGGAAATTTACCTATGTTTAAAGGTACTTTGAATGGCCTTTCTCTATTCGGTTCTTTATATCTAAGAATTATTAATGATGCGTTGACAAAGCAGAATACTGCAAAGGTGCAGAAATCTGCTGCACTTGCTACAATTTCTATTTTGCCAAATAGAACAAAAAACATTGTGCAAAACATAACAAAGAGAACAGCTATCCAAGGAGTGCGTCTATTCTTATGAACGCGTGAAAGCATTGTTGGTAGTGAGCCATCTTTGCTCATTCCATAAATTTGTCGGGAACCGACTATGAGCAACACAAGAACAGTGTTTGACGTAGCGAAAAGTGCGATGATGGACATTAGTGTGAAAGCATTCTGCCCTAATACCTGTGAGACTGCAAGTGCCAATGGTGCTGTAGATGCTGCCAGTCGCTCATGCCCAACCAGACTGATCGCCGAAATTGCCACTAAAATATACATTACGGTAGTTACAATCACAGAAAATAGAAGTGCTCGAGGCGCATTCTTTTTTGGTTGCCTCGTCTCTTCCGCTATGTTTGCTATATCTTCGAAGCCAATAAATGCAAAAAATATCAGCGCACTTGCGCTGAGTACACCTGTAATACCACTTTCCGTCTCCATGTAGTTGACAGAACCTATGTGTGGCATAGCTGCAAAGATCACGATCAGCAGGCCGGTAATCTCAACAAGTGAGAATACTACGTTCAGTTTTGTTGATTCAGTAATTCCCCAAAAGTTCACTATCGAAAGCATTGCTATTAGTACAAGGGCTATAACAACGATATGCCCACCAAATAGACCAACAAAATACCCAGCGAAACCAATGGCAACTGTGCTTCCCGCGATAACATCTGCAAACACTTCTATCCATCCCACAGAAAAAGCGGCAAGTCTATTTCTCAATGAGTGCTTCACATAAACATACTCAGCTGCGCTACGCGGAAACATCGGTATGAGCTCCATATAGCTCAGACCTGTGAACACACTAACTATTGATGCGATAAGAAAGGATAACCAGAGCGAGTTGCCAGATACGCCTGCAGCCTTTCCAATAATCGCATAAACACCCGCACCAAGAATTATGCCAATACCATACATAGTCAGCGTGAAAAGACCAACAGTGCGTTTCAAACTTATCTCCATGAGATTTGCACCATTTGTATGCTATTGTGTGCACAAAAATAAAGTATGCTACTGTATGCATGCAAATTTAAGCCCCCACACACAACTTCATTTTCATTTTTTCTTTAACTTATTCTCTCATTAACCGATTCTCTCTTTCTCTTATTTTCTCCTCTTCATTCTTCTCTTCTCATACTCTCTCACTCTCTCTACCGCACCGCACACACAACAGAAGAGTGGGAAAAGAATCATGCGCGCATATTTGGATCATATAGCGAAAAGGTATGTTGAAAACAAGCTTTTTTCTGAAAGTAGCGGTGAGAACCAAAAAAGAGAGGGTTTGCAGAGGGATATCTCGCGCGCTATCCGTGATGCGGGAATCAGCCTAAATATTTTAGGAGTTGCGCCTAGTTTTGTGCATTTAAGCGCGATAGGTTGGTTCAGAAGGCTTCTTTTTCTTGACTGAAGGAATCTTTGGGAGAGGTATGGGAGGAGGGATGTTTAAGGTCCGGCAGATAATTACCGATTCTATGAATACAACATTGGATATAGATTGAAGAATAATCGGCGGCGGAGGCTTTTTTTCCTTATATGTATCACGAATCTGTTTAAGTTCGTCTTTTGACCCTGTCACATGGCTCTTCCCCTTCAAGCTAATTTGAGCCACAGCTGGAGTATAATTTATAGCAAAAACAAAGGGAACCTCTAGCATGCCTTCATGTTTCTCGTTGATTCCCACAATGTTAAGGTTTGTGGCTGCCTGAACAGGCGGAATAGTTTTTTCAATATCCCAAAAACGCTCCGCCGAAATATTGTTTACAAACACCCTTACTTGAATCATTTTCTATACTTCATCCATCTAATCTTATGGAAGTTTCAAGATTTAAGCATGTATCATGTGCTAGTTTCAGCCTGCTTGTAACGTGTGAAGCCGCAGTGTCCGCAGGTGTACCGATTACCGTGGTCTGCCATGAAGTATCCGGGTCCACATCGTTCGCAGAAGGGGAGCAGTCTTTTAAGTGTTTTTTCCTCAACTTTGTAATGGAAGAAAACACCTTTTTTCTTCTTTTTAGGCTTTGCAACTTTTTTCTCAGGTTTTTCTTCCGTTGGTTTTTCAGCTAGTTCTTCGACAGGTTCTTCAGCTGGTTCCTCAACTGGTTCTTCAGGTTTTTCTTCACTCATCCAGTTATTCCTCCTCTTTTTCCTCAGCCTTTTCTGGAGGCGTGTTCCTAGCAACAATGTGTTTAGGCTCTAGAAGTTTAGCTTGTTCAATAGAGTCGTAGGCGTTAGCTTCGCCCACGGCGATCATGGTTCCAGTTTTTGTCTCCACCTTCCTAATGTACACTAAGTCAAGGCTCGTCTTTAACTTAGATGCAAGTTTTTTTCTTACTTCTAAACGAGGTGGAGTTCCTCTAGTATCCGAGTGTTCAACCTCAAAGACTACTTCTTTTCTTTTGAGTAAAGGGTTGTATTCTCGTGAAACAATCTTAACTTTCATTATTACCCTTCCGCAGAGCTGTTGATGTTCATGCACATCCATTACTTTAACTTTTCGATAGGATAGTTTCTTATATTTTCTGCGCTAGATTGTGCATGCATGCTGGCAAAAATTAGGAAAAAAAAGGAGGTTATTTGGGGCTAGGTCTTTTGGACGCCCATACCACTGCAGCAACACCGAATATTGCAAATCCAATTCCGAACACGATCCATGCATAGGCTTGTGTCATTGATGCTTGTGCTAGGGCAAAAGTTGCGTCTGCCTCTCTCATAGCGGCATCGCCAAGTGCTTCTAGGTAAGTAGCATTAGCCTCTTGCTCTCGCAACTGAGCCGCCATCATCTGGCGAGTGTAATTATCACTATAATCTTGCCAATCTTGGTCGTACGTTGCCTCAGTTGCAATTGCCTGATTCAACAGGTCAAGAGCGTCTTCGTAATGTGTTTTCGCACTGTCGAAATTGCCTGATTTATGGCTGTCCTCTCCCATCTCGTAATACATGGTGCCACTAAACCACAAGGTTTGAGCTTCGACTGATGTGAAAGTAGGGGTAGTAGTCTTATTTAGTATTTTTATTTCATCGTACAACAATTGGGCCTCTTTCTGAACCGTTGAGTAAACAGTGAAGCCATAACCCAAAAACGTATCATCACGACTTACCTTACCTGCAGCATCGACTTCCTCAACAATAACGGTATAGTAATGTTTGAAGCGATTCGATGCAACAGAAGTGGAAGGCACTGTAAAGTTGACAGTGAATGTACGATAGGAATATTGTGACAGTACTACTGGATTAGCTTTACTGCAATCAGGGGAGGAATAGTTCTCGTTTGTCCAGTCCATGTTTACTTTGACGGCTGAGACGTTCAGATCGGGCGACAGCGAGTTGTACACTCTAACCATGAGTATGGCCTCTGTGTTTTCTGGAAATGCCGTTACGGACCCATAATTGTTATAAGGATCTTCGTCGTGTTCCTGTCCGATCCAACTCGGTGTACCAGATATGTCTGCACTTGCTGGATGTATCCCGGTTGTACACATCATTACGGCGAGGGCTGATACAAGAATCGCTAAGAGAATCGTTTTTTTCATTTCTTAACCTCCTTCGCTATTTCCTAGCAAGTTGTATAAAAGTTTTAATGCTGTTTTTAACCAAAACGCATTAAAGTTTATTATAACAATGCGCGCGCGCATTTAAAGCATCTCCATTGCTTCCACTATCCGCCGTATCATCTTTTTCTTTTGCTTCGTAACCTTAACCACAACAATTCCCTCCTGTGGCTGTCCATAAACCACTAATGACTTTTCGGGTGCATGTAACACTGCCACTAGGGTGAGGAGGTCTTCTTCACCATCAACCACCACTTTCGTTCGCTGCGCTTGGCTCAACGCTTCTTTTACAGTAGACCACGCTTGGTCGGTTAGGGTTCCCGGAGGATTTTTTAGATGTAGGGTTTGATCGGCGTCTAGGGAGATCGGCGTGATATGTTCTCTCATAACTCTGTTGTCCACGATCATAACTTGAGGGAAAATGCCGTGTTTTGTCATGTTGTTAGAAACAACGTCACCCACTGAAATAATCCTCAAGGGTTTTTCTTTCTCCACCAGTTCTCCCAGTTTTTTCATTGTTTCATCAGATGTCCCTTGAATCAAAAGTCCTATCGGAGACTTCAATTTCTCACGTAACGCGGGTGTAAGACGGCGAATTTTAATCACCGAACACGGAGTGCATAGCGTCCCTTTTCCTTCACCTTCATTACACGAGCTATGGCTGAACCCTCTAAGTCAAATATAATGATCAATCCAGAGAAGTCGTCGCTTAAGCTGGAGGCTTTGCAGCTTGGGCAAACATTTCCGTACGATATTAAGTGGCATTCTCGGCAGGCTTTTTCACTCATTTTTCTGCTCTCCAGTTTCTTCCGGTTTCTTTCCCGTTTTTTCAGCTTCAGCGCTTCTAATTTTTTCTAGGTCTTTTTTGATCCATTCAATTTTTCCTAAGAAGGGTTGCCTTGCGGTTACACCAACTTTCCCAGAACTCCCACCGCCTCCAAGTGAGACTGCGGTTATGCGGACTCTTACGTGATCTTGAGTTTTAAGTATCCTCCTTGTTTCTTTGCCCATAAGGACTCCTTGCTTTTCGTCGTAGGAAATGAAGTCATCTATAAGTTGGGACACGTGAAGAAGCGCGTCAATTGGGCCTATTCGTACGAACGCTCCGAACTCAGCTATTTCAACCACTTCTCCTTCAACTACCTCTTGGATAACGGGGCGAAACGTTAGGAGGGAGAACAAAGCCTTGTGGTAGGTGGCTCCGTCTCCAGGAATTATCTTTCCAACCGGGCTGACTTGAATGTCGGTGACGGCTACAACATAGCCCAGTTCCTCGTCAATCATACCTTCGTACCTCGCCCTTAATTGCTCGTAGCCAACTTTTTCGATGGGGTCACCAAACTTTTCTGGAGGTATGCGAATAGTATCCTCTAAGATTACAAGTCTAAACATAATCTAGCATTCCTCTATGATTTCGTTTATAAAGGTTGTTAAGGCACATTACCTTCCATCTCTAAATGGGACCGTTGCCTCAGATAAATTATACAAAAGATATAACTCTTCTGTTCTATTCAATCCCAGTGTCTCTCTTCATGCCATAAACCTTGATGAGTTTAAGGAATTCTGTGAAGTTGATTTGCAACTAGCCCATAGAACCGCTATTACTCATGCTTCTAGGATTAGAAATTTTCTCAGACACACTAAGAAACAAAACGTCTCAACCAGTGACATAAGACAGTTCTTGAAGGTGATAAAACAAGAACATTACAGCTCCTATGGTGGCTTTGTATCTTCCATCAAAATATTCTTCAGAGACTATTTGAATGCAGAATACTTAGTTAGAACCTTCAAACATCCTAGACCATTAGAACCAGTTAAGCACTGCATCACTAAAAAACAAATACGTGTTTTCTACAAAGCCATAAAGAGGCTGAAGGAACAAGCATACTTTCTCGTTCTTGCTTCTAGTGGTTTACGTAAAGGTGAATGTCTAAGCTTAACATTGAACAACATTGACATGGCAAACAGAATGATAACTCCAAATTCGCATAGTGGCTCTAGAACTAAACGTTCCTACGTAACATTTTATAACGAAGAGACAGAAGAAGTCCTACAACAATACTTGGAGAGTAAGAGAAAAGCAACCAGATACATCTTCACACATGATAGAACTGGCTTTCTCAGTAATCCTTGGAAAGAAGTTAAGGAAGAAACTGGTATCTACGTCACACCTAGAATTCTGAGAGAGTGGTTTTGCAACGAAATGGGAATGCTAGGAGTTCAAGACCGTTACATAGATGCATTTTGTGGTAGAGTCCCAAGAAGTATTCTTGCTAGACACTACACTGACTACAGTCCAGAGAGATTGAAGAGAATCTATGATAAAGCTAAACTAAGAGTACTCTCCTAAACTCCCTTTTTTTCTTTCACAGTTTTATCTACAGTCTAGGTCTTCTTTTTCACTTGTCTTATTCTCTTGTACTTTTTCTTCTTTTTCTTTTTAAAGAATTCAGGATAGCGTCTTACATCTTCATGGATCGGTCTTGGAATATCAGTTCGAGGGAAATAGATATCCATTCTTCCTTCTGGAGGCATCACTGGATACTTCGGTTCTAATCCTTTGTAGATAGAGCGATAGATAAAGAAGCAGTATATGAAGAAACCTCCGAGGAACGAACTCGAAAATAGAATCCCGTACAATGAAAGGAGAGATCTAGACACTTGGACCATCATAGTGAAAATAAAAGGAAGGATAAATATGCAAGACCCGAGGAAAAAGAAAAGAAGAAATTTAGCTTTTCTCCTCACTGACTTCCCCTATGATTGTAGCTCAAACTAGCTATTACGTCTTATGCTGAAAAAGAAATGTTGAGTAGTGTTTACTTCATCTTGCTTGATACGAGTATTCAATGAAGACAGTTAGTGATATGATCCGATTGTGAAATTAACGTCTGGACCTGAGAGCCACTCTATGTAGTAGCTACCTTTTCCATGAGGCACATAATGTATCCCATTAGCATCAGGGTAGAACATTAAGATCGTTCCTGGGTTAACATAGTCTATTGCATATCCGTTCTCATCCCAGATTATGAAACCATACCATGACTGTAACTGTTGGCGCTCCCACTTAATTCGCCATTTCTCTCCTTGAACAAAGAATAATTGAGACATTGATTGCTCTTCAGAGAGCGTGAAATTCGTTACGAAATGCCATGTTTTAGTGTTGCTGGTCTCTTCCAGAGCGGTCACTCTGGCTTGAAGGTCGTAGATTGCTTCCCAAATCTTGTCAAAAGGATTTCCCCCATCTGTAGCCATAGCCATAACGTTAAACGTAGTTCCAATAAGGAAAGATATTACTACAATACTTGCTATAGTCAAAACTTGCTTTTTCTTAAACACGCTATCACCTCCTTTCTCCTTTTTGACAATACCCATTATTTCATTTCAAGTGCAATTAATGATTTATGAAAGAATGTTCTATGTGTCAGTCATTTCAAGTTATACTAAAGATTTAAGGAGAGATGTTCTATATCCATGAGAGCATGGAGTTGATTGTGTGGTTAATGTTGGTAAAGGAAACTTGTTCAGAAGGAAAGATGGTCAAAGTGCAATGCATAAAGTGTAACAGAGAAGGAAGTCTAACAAAAAAACAAACAAAGTCCAAAGGGATAACCTATGTGTACTGGTATATTGAACATCATATCGAAAATAAGATCAAATGGTGTTATCTAGGCAAGTATGAGAAGCTACCTGAGGAATACAAAAGTTTGATACACAAAGATACACAAACTGATAGAGAATCAAATAATCCCAATTTAGGCTTTATTTCAGAAGTTAAGGCACATTACCTTCCATCTCTAAATGGGACCGTTGCCTCAGATAAATGACAGACACATTTATATCCCTTAACCTTTTCCTGAGTGCCCGGTCATTGGTGGCAACGGGACATTTCCACTCCGCCGCCACTCGAACGATTACATCATCGTGTGTCTCCTC
>Ga0209636_10006634_pt1 | contig 11832 bp, 11 predicted proteins | sample DeeMarSWOR152_54_FD_187464 | JGI IMG/M metagenome (GOLD analysis project Ga0209636, IMG submission 187464) | Marine sediment microbial communities from White Oak River estuary, North Carolina - WOR-1-52-54 (SPAdes) (version 2) | ecosystem: Environmental > Aquatic > Marine > Intertidal zone >...
AAGGATAATCTTGACCTCTACAATCAGGCAGGTGGCAGCCCAACTCCCGAGCAGAAACAACAGCAGAGGCCTCCGGACTTAATAGAACCAACAGCAGAGCAACCGGCGCCTGGTGATGAGCCAGATTGGCTAGATGAAGTGGACCCAGTGACAGGCTTACCATATAGAATACTTAACGATATGGATATCGGCGATATCATGGCAATACTAAGGGAAAAATTCCCGCAGCTGTTCGGACCACAGTAATGTCAACCAGAGTGAAATAATATGAAAAAAGCTTCCAATAAGTCCAGAGGGCACAGGGGTTTTTCGCTTGCAGAGATGCTTGCGGCGCTGCTGATAGCAGCGATGGTATTGGTTACGGTTCTAAGCATATACAGCCGGGCTGAGGACTCGGCTGCTGCCATTACCGGCAAACTCGACAAGTCGCGGTCGGGTTGTGAGGTTCTGCAGCGCATCGCCGAAGACCTCGATAGAATAGTTACGCCCGATTCGGATACGAAGATTAGTGTCGATAATAAATTCAATGCACAAGGGTTCCCGACGGCCCGGTTGACAATTACAAGAACTGTCCACGATAAGAAGTTTGAAGAAATCGTCTGGCAAAGCGGTTATGATTACGATAGCGACGTCAACAGTCTTGTTTTATACCGAAGCCACAGCGGGATGGGATTAGAAGATAAACTGCTGGATGAAAACAAAGAGGATTGGGAGCGGGAGCTTCTTGTGCCGATTTGCACAGGCGTTACTTTTTTCAGGATAGAGGCCCAGAGGAAGGTAAAGCTTGTAGATGAATGGACAAGCGATTCACTGCCGCATGGTATTGTGGTGACTATTTCATTCGCTGAGCCGTTTAAGAAGTTAGATAACACTCTGGATGTGCCAGATGAGGAGAAAGTCACGCGGACTATAGCGCTCGACAGGACGAGAAAAATCAGATTTAGAATTGTGAAGAAATAAGGAATCGAAATAACAAGAGTTTTAGCAATGAACAGCCGAAGTTTTAACAACAATGGTATGCAAGGCCGGCGAGGCGTCGTACTTTTAGTGACATTGGTGCTGCTGGTTGTGCTCTCGACGCTTGGTTATACTTTAAGCAGCCGTGTTAGTGCTCAGCTTCACCGGCAGCAATATATGATAGATTATCAAGCAGCCCGCTACGGCTGCGATTCAGCGGTGAAGTATGCCCTTGCGACGTTAGAAGATATCAATAATCCAAAGCTGATTGAGCGGCCTGATGAGCCGGATTTTTCCGATTTGTTTACACTAAGTGAGCAAGAATACCAGGAGCTTTTGGCTCAATGGGCTGAAATTATACGCGCAAGAGAGGAAACCTTTGATGATAGCAGCAGCACTAATACCATTAAAGAAGTCAATGAGACTAACGACATTAATGATATTAACGATGCCAACGATATCAATGATGTTGGTTTTGAAGAAACTGGGGCTGAGGACTCTAACGACCCTAACACCGTGAAAATACGCGGTCCGTATGGTCCGCCGTGGCCTTTTATAACCGAGCCGATAGAGTTCGAGATTGGTAACACCAAGGTTAAGATTGAGATTGAAGACGAAAACGCGAAATACCCAATCGGCTGGGCGATGCTGGGTGATGAGACGGTGCAGCGTGAAGCAACGGCAGGATTTGCAACTTTCTGTGAGTGGATGAAGATTAATGAAGAAGAGATTGAGTCATTAAAAGAACAGCTACAGCAAATAAGCAAAATAAGACCATTCAAGGTTGAATTCAAGGAGACGACGACAACGCGAAGAGAGATAGTACGAACCACAACGACAGACAGACGTCAAAGAAGCAGAAGGCCCCAATATAAGACAGTCAAAACTACAATATCGGCTTTTAACCAGGTTGCTGCACAGGCCTCAGGTGTTGCAAAACTTCTCCACAGCTCTCTGATTGATGTCGACTTGCTTGCAAGACCAACCATAATCAGCGACAGGAGAAAAGAATCGGCTCTTAAGTATATGGGGATGTGGGGCTCGAGTAAGGTCAATATAAATAGCGCACCGCGACAGGTATTAGAGGCAGCTTTTGTATTCGGTGGCAATGAAGTCAAAATAGCTGAAGAAATCATACGGCGAAGACGGATAAAGCCGTTTGAGAGTATAGGAGAACTGAAGGAATCGCTGTTTAGATATTCCGAATCGATTAGAAAATGTGAAAAATATATCACAACTACCAGTGATTTTTTCACGATTAAAGTAACAGCAATAAGCGGAATGGCAAAGACATCAACGGTTATTGCGATAGCAAAAGACGGCAATAATTTAAGACGAGTTGCGGTAATTTCAGGGTAAATATTGGTTTGTATAAATGCGTGGCATATTAGATAACAAATTGACGGCTTATGCAAGACAGCACTTTAGCAGCTCGCTGAGAGCACAGGGCCAAAGCCACCTTGGAATCTATCTAAGCAAAGATGCCGCTACGGCTGTCTGTATTGGTTCGACGGGCAGAGACAGAGATATTCTGGGATGCTTTAGCATACACGCCGAGGAGCAGGAAGAGGCGAGCCTGCAATTTCTGGCAAATCTTATCGCTGAGGGTTGTGCCGAGAGGAGATTTGAATTTTCCGAAGCTGCTGTAGCTCTGGATTGTGCAATGTTTATGCAGCATAACGTACACAGTGACTTTAACGACCTAAAACAAATTGCTTCGACCATCAGGTTTGATGCCGAGGAAGCACTGGCAACAGACATAAGCGATGTTGCGATAGCATTTAAGATAAATTCAAGTAACCAGGATGGTTCGGAATTGACCGTTTTCACTGCGCAGCGGAAAATGCTATCAGAGGTTCTTAGCTGTCTTCAAAGCAATAATATCGACCCTGTAAGCATAGAGCCGGACGTTAATTGTTTGTCGAGATTTATCTGCCAAAACGCACTGCTGACTGAATCGCAACGAGCAGGGACTTTGTTCGTGGTGCTTTCTCAGCGGCGGGGTTATTTTATTGCCCCGCAATCAGTTGCAGGAGCGGGGCCGGACAAGCCACCAGTTATGCGGACATTTTTAGTTGGGCCGAGACAGGATAGAAGTGAACTACTGGCAAGAGAATTTCCGGTAACGGCCGCTCTGATTGGTAGTGACGAGCCGATAAACCGCCTTAAAGTGTTCGACTCAACTGGCTCTGTAGACTATCAGCAGGTTAGCGAAAAGCTGGGCATCGAAGTTGAATCTGTCAATTTGGCTAAGTCTGTGGCGGCCAGCCCTAAGAGTTTGGGTGATTGTACCAACGCGGCTGATTTTGCAACTGCATACGGGGCGGCACTGGGGCTTTCGGAAAGAGCAGAAAGCATAAATTTCCGCAATGATTTTATGCCCTACGAGGGCAAAAAAGTCCGGCTTCAAAAAACGCTGAAGTTAGCAAGTATATCGGTTACTGTTCTTGTGCTTGCACTTGGGCTGTATTTTCAAACACAATTATTGCGAACGAATAGGGACCGAAGTGCGCTGCGCAAGAAATTAGAGCCAGATTATTCGGTTGCTATGTTAGGCCAAGAGATGCCGGAGGAAATCAAAGATACGGCGAAAAACCTGAACGATGAGAAAAAAGACATCGAAAGAGAGATGAAAGGCCTGCTAAGCACTTCAGGTAAAAAAGCCGTACCGGCAAAGCTAATGCTGGTGCTTGAGGCGTTTAACAGGTGCGCGGCTCAGACAGATTTAAATATAGATTCTGTCAGTGTTACAACCAAATCCATTAGTATATCGGGTAATACTTCCAGCCCAGGTAGGACACAAAAGCTGCGTGAAGCGCTGATAGACAGCAAGCTGGGGACCCTGAAGGATAGTCTTAGCCCAACAAAAGGCGGGCGGCACAGTTTTAGTATAACGATTACGCCAGAGAAATAGCTAAGAGAGCGATAAATGAAGGGCGAGATATACAAAAATCCGATTTTGTATTATATACTCGTTCCCGCTATATCGGCTATATGGCCTTTATTGGTCTGGGGCGTGTATTTGCCGGAAGCGAACCGCAGAGTAGATACCGATATAAGCAAATTTAAACAAGCCCAAGAGACTGCAGAAATAATTCTGAACCTTGACCGAGACCGGCTGGAACTTAGCGATGCAAAAACGGGTTCCGGTGAATTTGATTATGTCAGTGAAGTCTATAGGATTGCCACTATGTGTGGGATACCCCAGTCGAATTGCAAGATAAGGACAGGGTTGATAATTAAAAAAACTGGTGGACAAAAGAGCCAAACTGCCAATGTAACTTTAGAGAATGTTGACATAACAAGACTTGCGGAGTTTCTGTCGAAGATTGAGCTTCGATGGTCAAATTTGCAATGCACGGAGGTTAAACTGACCAAAAAGGCAGGTGTACGCGACAAATGGGATGCGAAGCTGAAGTTTAACTATTACTACTAAGAGCCGGATAAGTCATAAGGGGGTTGAAATATCGAATATTGAATTTCAAAGTCAGACGCTCAAGATTCTAAGTTCTTGTGCTTTCAGGGCCTTGCGTGCTCCGGTATCGTTTTTTTGGGGCATTTCGGCTTTTTTATCTTCAAGAATCCCCTACTATCACTATATATAGTATGTTGCCCAGTTTTCCCAGACAGCCCTATATAGCTAATTTTCACACGAAAAGGGGATTTTTATAAGAGTGGGTTCTGTATTGCTAAGGCGAAAATTGGCTCAAATTGATGTAAGTATATATTTTTATTGGGCTTAGGTTAAGAGAAAGTTTTCTAAAGTTTTTTAGCCGCTCGTGTCGATATCAATACTGTGAAGCTGTTTCGGGCCTCAGAAGGGATTTCGGGGGCATACAATATATAGTAGTTATCAGTTATCAGGTGAAAAAATGGAAAGTTTTGCCTGTCGCTGGCCTTACAATATTTTGAAAATGCCGCATATCAGTTCTAATAACGGCCAGGAAGGCCAAAATCGAGAAGCAAGGCCTGCTCAAGAGAATCTGGCTGGCAATGAGGATTTGATTATGGAGCAGATTCTCGAAAATATTAATAATACCCCCATTGGCCAGGTGCTAAAAAAGATTGCATCGCTGCCAGAGGTTCGTCAGGAGAAAGTTCTTGATGTTCGTCGTCAGCTTACCGAGGGTAAATACGATGTGAATGAGCGCTTGAATGTTGCCCTTGATAAGGTTCTTGAAGAGCTGACCACATAAAAGAATTGAGGCAGCTATTGAATTTCCATAGCCGCCTCATCGACAACAAGTTCGCATTCAATTTCGTTTGTTTTTATCCCCATTTTGCTTTTGCTGCAAAACGGGCCCCTTTTAGCTACGAGACTACTTCCGGAATATCATCATCCGGTGGCTCGTCTATCTCAGTAGGTTTATAACCTGGCTGCTTTGATTTTTCCACTTCTTCTTTGAAAGCGGCAATAACTTTTTCCTGAATTTTCTGCCTACATTCTGCATTAATCGGATGTGCGATATCGGCGTGCAGTTTCAATCTGCCTTTGGCATTTTTCCTTGCCCGGTCTTCGGAGAGGGCTGCGCCGCAATTATTGCAGAATTTAGCTCTGAGATGGTTTTTCCCTCCACACTTTGGGCAATGGTCGCTCATTTTCCTGGAGGGCATAGCGACGAAATAGCCGCCTGTGCCTTCAATGACCTTGATGTCACGTACTACAAACTCGTTGTCCATGGTCATCGAGCAAAAAGCTTTTAACCTGTCATCTTTGTTGTCTATTAATTTGACTCTGACTTCACTGATTTCCATATTCTTTACCTCTCTAAAAAGTTGGGCCTTGTGAAGGTGGAACCCTTCACCATCTATTGTTGCTTACTAAAACAATTTTGCATCCGATTTTCCCCTGAAGTGTGTGTTTATATTCTGCAGCTTTTTTGTCATCCTTGGCGTTAACCATATAAAACATAGCTGAGCCAGCCCCGCTCAAGCCCAGAGGCCTGAAACCTAACGACTCAATTCTGACTTTCAATTCAGCAAGCTCTCTATACACATAGAAACAGCTATTTTGCAGCATATTTGCGCACATTTTCAATATCAAATCAATATTGTTTTTTTTAATATAGCTGTTTATCCGGGCTTTGAGCTTTTCATAGAGGGCGGCATCATGTTCATAATTAGCGTAAACCTTTTCTGTAGAAACACTTACATTTGGCAGAATTAGAAGGGCGAGAAAATCAAAAATTTTGCTTAATTTTTTAATTTTTTCGCCTTTTTCTGTACACAATGCCAGCGGCCCATCCAAAAAGAAGGCGACATCGCTGCCCAACTGGGCTGCGAGTTTGGCGAGCTTGCGATTGGGAACTCGTAAATCCAAATATCTGTTGAGTCCGATGAGAGTGGCTGCTGCGTCGCTGCTTGCTGAGCCGAGGCCTGAGCCAGCTGGGATATTTTTTGTGAGTGTGATTTTAACATCGGCCGATTGACCGCAACTGGCCAGCAGCATTTCGGTGGCCTTGTAAACGAGATTTCCTTGTCCCTCGGGTGCCCAGTACGGGCCGGTGCAGATAAGCTCGATGCCGGATTTTCGGCCCCGCTCGATGAGGACCTCGTCATAAAAGTTTATCTTGGCCATTACGGTTTCTATCTCGTGAAAGCCGTCGGGGCGCTTGCCGGCTATCAACAAATACAGATTGATTTTGGCCGGGGCCCGGATTAATAATCCGTTGCCGACGATTTCAAACTGTTTTTTGTCAATCATAGCTACCTGTATCTCGTGAAGCCCTTTGACTCAACTCAGGGTAAACCGTGAAGCATATCTCGCATAAATTCTAAATTCGAATCCCCAAAATACAAATCTCGAAGCTTGTAATGACAGCGTCGCTCAATGCAATTACAAAGGGAAAGATAGATAAATAGGCAAATTGGAATCGAAAGCAGGTAAGCCATAAGAGGGACGGCGTTACAACACAAAACAGTACAAGAAGTTCCTTTCCCCGTTGAAGGGCCTCTGGTAATCACATATTTCTTAATCATTTTTAATTTCTTTTTCTGCAGTATCTTCTGTAATCCGCATTTTTCGTTCATAAGCTTTTCTGTAACTTGTGACAAGAACGACTAATAATATGCCCAATATAAGGCAAAAGACCATAACAGAAACATTCGATATCTGAAAAGACGCAGTTTCAAGAATTTTCTTTAACGGGGTACTTAAAGCTCCAATTACAAGCCCAAGAAGAACATAAAGTGTCTTACATTTGTCTTTATTAAAAAGAAATGATATAATTTTTGAAATACTAAAAGCTCCTAATAAAGCACCGAGGATAAAGACTAAAAAATAACTGATATTATTTGAAATATCATTCAAAACATTAACCATAAACTCATACAAACCCATAATCAATAATATAAACGCACCTGAGATACCCGGTAAAAACATAGCACTAACAGCAAAAAACCCCCCAAGAAAAACATATCCTAAACTGGGAGTTACAGTTAAAGGCACAAGCATAGAAAATGAAAGCCCCAATATAAATCCCAAAAAACCAAATAAAATATTCTTCGCCTCGTGGCTTTGAATATGATTAAAGATTATTTTTGAAGATGCCAAAATTAACCCAATGAAAAAAGATAAAGTATATGCAAAATAATCCTCCAACAAGAATTTAATGACCCTCGAGCCGGCTAAAAGAGCACTCATAATTCCCAGCATTAAGATTAACAAGAAAATTAAATCTAATTTTTTAAAATCTTCTTTTAAATTATCCTTTTTTCTGTTAATTGGATATGTAAAAATATCATAAATTAATTTAGGAAAACTTTTTACTGCATCTATTAATCGAGGATAAATTCCAGTTATAAAAGCAATGGTACCTCCTGAAATGCCGGGTATTAAATCACAAATTCCCATTAAGAAACCTTTTAGAAATATCAGAATTTTATTCTTCATTCTTGTATTTTAACCATAATGTTTACTTATAGATAGTTTTAAAATTCCATAAATCTTTATTTTGTTATAAAATAACGCATATATTCTTCGAAGATAATTAACATAAATTTTTTAATAAGATTTTTTATAGTTGCAGGGTTAGTCGGCTGGAAAGGCAAGAAAATCCGGCCTGTAATCGAAAAATATTTCAACTGTTTTACGTTTATCTTTGCAGGACTATTGATTGGCGGATTCGTTATGATAAAATGGCTGCGCTAATTTTGGAGATTGGCGATTATGAATGATGCGCAAAAAAAGGTTCTGCTCAAAACCGCTCATGATACGATTGGGGCGGTTATCACGGGTAAGCCGGTTGCAAGGCCGGAATCGGACGACCCGCAGCTCAATGCCCCCTGCGGGTGCTTTGTAACATTGAAAAACAGAGGCCGACTGCGGGGCTGTATCGGGCAATTTATTTCTGTAATTCCGTTGATTGAGCTGGTCGGCGAGATGGCGAAGGCCTCGGCAAGGGGTGACCCACGATTTTTTGCCGACCCGATAACGGCTGATGAGTTAGAGCAGTTAGATATTGAAATCTCTGTTCTGTCACCGTTGAAGAAGACCGATGACCCATTGAGTTTGCGGCTTGGGACTGACGGCATATACATCAAAAGAGGCGGGGCTTCCGGCTGCTTTCTGCCGCAGGTTGCAACCGAGACTGGCTGGAGCAAAGAGGAATTTCTTTCATACTGTTGTGCACATAAAGCCGGCCTTGCACCTGATGCCTGGAAAGACCCGGAAAATGAAGTATATCTATTCACCGCTGAGGTGTTCGGTGCACCATTCAAAGAGAACTAAAATTAACCACAGAGAACGCCGAGAGAGAAAAACTAAAAGGCAATTTGTGATAAGAAATTCATCTCTAATCTGGATAATTTCGGTTCTTTGTCTGAGTGGTTGTTTTGAGTCCAAAGAAATTGGAACCGATAGTCGTACATTTCTGGGGCTGGATACGCCTGCTGGTATGATTAAGTATTTGCGGGGGCAGAAATTGCCGGCGTTGGAATCTGTGGAAATCTGGCACAACGAGTATGGGCCGGGACTGAAACTGACCAGCAAACACTATGAGATTTTTACGACGCTTTTAGAGCCGTCGATGCTAAGCGAGCTTGCCGATTTTATGGAGTCGGCCCATCACGGCTACAACAGTCAACTGCCTGAGCCGATTGAAACGACAACAAAATTTACGATATATCTTTTTGCAGACCGCGGACAATGGGAGGATTTCACAAAGAGCTTTGCGGGCCAGCAGGCGTCTGTATACTGCGAAATAAGGTCCGGGGCATACTATCTAAATGGTGCCTGCGTAGCATACGATATCGGCAGAGAACAAACTTTTTCCGTTTTAGGGCATGAGGGATGGCATCAGTTTAATAGCAGGCACTTTCGGCTGCGCCTACCAAGCTGGCTTGATGAAGGTATCGCAACGCTGTTTGAGACATACAGCAGCAAGCAGGGGTCATTTGAGTTTAAGCCGGGCCAGAATATGAATCGATTAGAAGCGCTGGAAAAAGTGCTGACGAAAAACAAAATGATGCCGTTAAAAGAATTGATAGCAATGAATCCCGGCGAAGTGCTCGCTACAAGTGATGAGGCGGTAACAGCATTTTACAGCCAATCGTATGCTCTGGTGCGATTTCTACGTGAGGCCGATTACGGCAGGCGGCTGGGCAATTACCATCGGCTGCTGGTAGATGGGCTGAGGGGAAATTGGCCGCTCAACGAGGCAAGCAAAAGGATAGCAGCAAATAGAAATATTCGATTAACGAGCCGGTGGAATAGAGCTATCGGGCTGTTGTTATTTGAGCATTATATCAGCGATGATTTTGAGCAAATCGAGGAGGAATACTTGGCTTTCTGCAGGAAAATAGTTTACCCTGTCAGACTCAAGAGCCAGGACTAAAGACCTAAGCGTTATGCGTGAACAATTGCGATGTCCTGTTATTTTGGCTTCAGGCTCGCCTCGGCGGAGGCAGTTATTGGCTGAAGCCGGCTATAAATTTAGGGTCGTTGCTGCGGATATTGAGGAGTTGGGTTTTCTGCGCGAGACAATCGGTCCCTGTGAATATGCAAAACGGCTGGCTTTGGCCAAGGCAAAAAATGTTGCTGCGAAGTTTCCTGATAGTTTGGTTATCGGTGCCGATACGGTTGTTGATTTTGAAGGGCAAATAATAGGCAAGCCATCTGACGACAAAGAAGCCGAGCAGATTATCAGGAAGCTATTTAGCAGGACCCACAAGGTGATAACAGCTGTTGCAATCGTGAGAATAAATGACGGCGTTGAAATTGTTGAAAGCGATACAACGGCTGTTTATCCTAAGAAAATGAGTGCTGAGCAGATTGCTGAGCATATCAAAAGCGGCAACTGGCAAGACAAGGCGGGTGCTTATGCTATTCAGGAAAATGGGGACGAGTTCGTTGAAAAAATAGAGGGCAGTTTGACCAATGTGATGGGGCTGCCGATGGAGCTTTTGGGCCGGCTGCTAAAAAGATTTATCGATTGAAATCCTAATCTTTGATACTTCAAATTTTTTCGTAATATACGATGGTAATAAACGATTAAGTGCAGGTGATTGGGAAGCAAATACTGCCTTGTTGTGCAAATTTAAAATTTTTTAATCATAAACGTAAATCACTTTATTGCTTAAAATGTTCTAACTAACAACCGCTCGGTAATAGGCAAGCCGCATAGCCAACATCATCAACAAAAAGAGGGTTTTGCCTTTATAAAAGTGCCTTTACTTCGCCTACGAACTGTACACCGGCAGGGTGGTTATCAAGGCGTCTTAACTCGAAAAATGCCTACAGTTTTTGTCTTGACAGATAAGGTTCGATAACGTAAAATACATATAATCTCAATTGCTATAGGAACAACAGTTGGCTATTTTTGCCACTTTTTATACATATGAATAAGGAGATAGTGATGAAAAATAAAGCTATGAGGGGGGTGATTTGTTAGCTTTTAAAGGAATTATGATATGGTAGATGTGAAAACTATCTTAGTAGATGCGATAGCGGAAAAGGCAAGTGATGTGCATATCAACGTCGGAATGCCGCCGGTATTACGAAAGAATACAGAATTATACACTATGGATTTTCCTGCCGTCAGCGATGCAGATGCAAAGGAAATGGTTCTTGCTATGGTTGGGCCGGATAGATTCAAGAAATTTGAAGAAAGAAAAGACCTTGATTTTTCAACAGCCCACAGTGGTTATGGGTATCGGTTCCGCGTCAACGCTCATTATCAGCGCGAGACGATTGCGATTTCTTTTAGAGTGATTCCCAACCGGATTCCTTCGATAGACGAATTACACCTGCCGCCAATAGTTAAAAAATTGACAGATTTGCCAAGAGGACTGGTGCTGGTGACAGGTCATGCCGGATGTGGCAAGAGCACAACACTGGCAGCGATGATAGGATTGATAAATACAAAGGCAAGGAAACGTGTACTTACCCTGGAAGACCCTATTGAGTATGTGTTGGAGAACGAAATGTGTATGATAGAACAGCGGGAAATCGGCTCCGACTGCCCGGAATTTGCATCAGGTCTAAGGCACGTGTTGCGGCAGGACCCTGATATACTTATGGTCGGCGAAATGCGGGACTTGGAAACTACCAGCTCAACGATTACCGCCGCTGAAACGGGACACCTTGTTTTCAGCACTCTGCACACGATTAACGCTCCTCAGACTATCGAGCGTATCGTGGATATTTATCCCTCAAATCAGCAAAATCAGATTCGCATTATGCTGGCTAATACGCTGCAGGCGATTATCTCACAGACGCTTTTTAGGCGGATAGATGAGCCGGGCATGGTGCCGTGTACCGAAATATTGCTGTGCACCGCTGCGGTAAGGAACTGTATTCGTGAGAACAGAATCTACGAGATACCAAATATTATTGAGACGTCCCGCAAGCGGGAGATGCATAATATGGACCGTAGC
>Ga0209636_10006635_pt1 | contig 11832 bp, 13 predicted proteins | sample DeeMarSWOR152_54_FD_187464 | JGI IMG/M metagenome (GOLD analysis project Ga0209636, IMG submission 187464) | Marine sediment microbial communities from White Oak River estuary, North Carolina - WOR-1-52-54 (SPAdes) (version 2) | ecosystem: Environmental > Aquatic > Marine > Intertidal zone >...
AATCCATATTTTTCACCTCCATATTATTTCGGTTCTCTTCTATATTTAATTTAAGAAAACTAAACTCATCTTAAATAATATTATCTTTTCTGTCAACCAAAAAACCGCCTGGTAGGCGATTTTAAAATTATAGCAGGTCCCTGGGCGGACGAGGTTAGAACCTGTTTTATGAATATAAAAGAATATTGTAAGATACCGGTTTTTGAATAACCAAGATCTTAGTTTTCATTTTTAAATACCTTCTATATAGTTGATGGCTTTATATAGGGCTAGGTCGAGATATTCTGGTCCGCCGATGAAAATCTTTGTTGCATTGTTTTTTAAATCATCTTCAAAGAGCTGAATTAATGCAAACTTTAACTCTTCCTCTCCCCCTGCTCCAGCTGGCTCTTTAAATTCCCCGAGACCACCTGGTTCAGTAACCCAAATAGGTTTATCATTAACATTGTATCCTAAGAGAAGATTTTTAATCTCCTTGGCACGCCCAAGACTATGCGTATTCAGGATATCGAAATATTCGGCAGCTCCAAGTTCAAAAACCTTTTCAGGGTCAAAATCAGGCCTTTTCCATTGAGGATCTCTGCCCTTAATGCCCAGACTTGGAAGGGCAGCTATAAGAATCCTTGCATCAGGATCAGCTTCTTTGATTGTTATGTAAGATACCTTAAGTATCTCAAAATAATCCTCTGCTGAGCCTTGAAAGAAAAGGCCATCAAGCTTAGGGTCATAAGCGCCGTCAGGCTCGTTTCCAATCTCCCAATATTTTATAGTATATCTCAAGCCAGGCATGTCTCCTGAGCCGTCACCATCATAACGCTCAACAATCCTTCGCAAAAACTCCTTATAGGCCTCTATGTCGCAAGGCTTCCCTTTCCTGTGGGCTAGAGGCAAAAAGTCCCTTGGATCTTTACCCCAATCGTTTGGCTGCCATTCAAGATACAAATTGCAATTTTCTTGGTCCCAATCAGTAAAAGGCCAGACAGTGAAAAGTATTTGAATATCCTTCTCTTGACTAGTCCTCACATATTGGTCAATCATTTCCCAATGGTATTCCCCCTCCTTTGGCTCAATCTCCTGCCAGTTAGCAAATCCTGGATGAGCTCTTTCCCAACTTAAATAGCTATATCTTTCTTGAAACACTTGCAGTGTTTGCCAATCACCATGATGTGCCATGTAACCGAATTTAGATTCAAGAGCTGATTCTGGTATTTCTAATATTAGTTGGCTGGTTTCTTCCTCCTCTTTTGTAGTCAGAGCCCCTTCTTCTTTTTCAACCTTTTCTTCCACTTGCTCTTCTAAAGTCTCTTCTTCCCCTTTTGTTTCTTCAACCACCGAAGAAACTTCTTCTTTTTCAACTTCTTTTTCCCCTTCTTCGGGTCCCAAAATGTCTTTCCAAACAAAAACCCCTCCTATACCTAAGCCAATTAAAACTATTAAAATAATTAAAGTTTTGATATTCATTACTCTATTTTACAAAAAAATCGCCTGATTGACGATTTTTTTTCGGGGACTACGGGACGATTTTAGAAGCTTGAGGTGGAAGGATTTATTTAAGGAGCCTGAAGTTGTTTTAGGGCAAATGAAGGAAATTCTCTTTTCAGGAAATTAAGAATTAATGGCAGATTCTTTTTACAAGTTCACAATAACATTTTTTGCTTTATTAACGATTTTTATAATCAAATCGTGCCAATCTTCAATTTGATGAAAGTCAACTGGCAGTTTTTCTCCAATTTGAGTTATTGAATCTTTAGTCCTCGCTTCTTTATAAGCTTCTAACCATTTCTCATCTACTTTTGAGTTATTATGAATAAAGCAATTTCTACTTTCTTTCGCTAATTTGAGTTCTTTTATTTCCTCATCAGTTATCTCTGTCTTTAATCTTTCATATGGTTTTTCTCCTAAAAGAAATTTTTTTAGGTTTTCAAATTTGTCTGCCTTTATTTCTTTTCCATTGAATATCAAAAGGCATAATTCCTCTATCAATTCTTCTAAAAGAGAGAATATTGTTTGCAAATGACCTAAAGTAAATTCAGTATCTTTTGATTTGAGAATTCCACAAAGTTCCGAGGGAGTATATTCTTGATATCCTTTCTTTGAAGCGGGTAGACCGAATTTCATTGGTTCTTCCCATAAATTAGTATTCTTAAATCTGGGTTCAAGGTAGAACAATACACATCCCCACGACGCCATATAGAGTGCCTTCCATTCCCTTTCACTTTCTATTATTCTTTGTATTATGTTGTTGATTCTCTCTGGAATTTTCATAATTGCCCAGCGATGGGTTTTTTTGGTTTAGAGGGGGGTAGCCCTCCAATTTGATTTTTTAAGAGGTATTACTTACCTGCCTCGCACAAAATTTGGATTTTGGACAATTCCTATTTAAATATTTTACTAAAGAAATTTTTAATTGAATTGGAGATATTACTAGAAAAATTTTTAACTGAATTAAAAACACTTGCTAAAAAGTTCGATATAGATTTTAGGAGGCCTTTCTTTTCGGGTTGTTTTATACTAATCTCTGAAGATTCATTAACATTATTTCCTTCTTCTTGGACAACCTCTATTTTATTTTCTATTTTTTTAACGCAAGTTGTCTTTGATGAATCCCATTCGTAACCGTTATCGCAATTACACGTGTTTTCAACCTTTGTTGAATTTAACGGACAAATAATACTTTTTATACATTCAGTCTTTGACGAATTCCATTCGTAGCCATTGTTACAAATACAGACATTATTTATCTTTGAGGAATTTATAGGACATATAATAGTTTTAACGCAGGAGGTTTTTGAAGAATTCCATTCGTAACCAGCGTTGCAATAACAGGAATTATTAATCTTAGAAGAGTATGGAGGACAAATGATGCTTAATACGCAAGCAGTTTTAGCCGAATTAAATTCGTATCCTGGCGAACAATAACAATAATTCTTATCCCCATAAGAGTTTACTCCATATTTTAACTGACAATTTTGTGTATAAGTTATGCAACTACTTCCGCTCGCAATATATCCATCATTACAAACACATTTCCCATTTGAATAAAAAGAATTAGCAGGACAAGAAGAAGCTTGCAATTGTTCCAGCAATTTTTCCTGTTCTTTAAGTCTGTCTAGCATTCGTTGTTGCTGGTTGTCATAGCCTAGTGCCTTACATTCGATATCTATTTGGCTTTGAATCTGTTTCAATAATTGCTGTTCTTGTTGTACTGTCCACACCAATGTTTTTATTTGCGATGACAAATACATTATTGTTGCATAATCTTCGGTATTGTTCATTTGTTCATTTAAATTAGAAATTTCTTGCGTTTTAGATTGTATTTCTGTCCATATCTCTGGTACTCCATATTTCTGTTGTAAAGATTCTAATTGAGAAGGAGTACAAAAAATTTCTTCCAAACATTCATCTGCAGAATAGAAACTAACTGTACTATCTTTCCAGCCATCGTTACAAATAACACTTCCGTCCCAGTCTGGTCCTGCAAAACAATTTACTCCCCCATGCCAAGAACATGCTCCACTAGTTGCTTCTGTATCCAAGATTAAAAGAAAAGAAAATAATAGAATAAGGATGGATAAAGATATTTTCTTAATTTTTTCTTTCATTTTTAGAAATTTTGCTGAAATTGAAGTAATTTTTCCCAAAATATACACTTCACGCCAAGAAATGTCCTTGCCCCAAATTTCTCAAGACCTGTCCCACTTTCTGGCATCGAATAAAGTTTAGGAGAAGAACAACCGTAATCGATTAAAATTCTTAAGGTATAGGTAAGTGAAAAAACAATAACAGAAAGGGTTATTAGAATTAAACAAATTATATTAATTTTTTCTTTCATATTTTGCTTATTTTGTGATAAAGAATAAATCTATCCAAGATAGAAAATATTAGTTTACTCTAATCTCTACAGCCCCATTTAGAACATACTTTATCGCAAATTTCAACTCCATACTCCTTTCTATATCTACAATCATAACCACATTCATATGAACCCCGATTTTTACTCATATTAAATCCTTTTTCTAAACATTCTGTTTGGGTTTTATATCCATCAATTCTTTGAATCAGATAGTCTGTATCGGGCGTTTCGGTGCTATATAAAAACAATGTCCAAGTTTTTATCCTTAAAAAGTCAATTATTTTAGGAACTGCATAGATTAGTAGAGCTATTATAATTAGAATTCCAATAATTTTAAAAATGAACCCCAAAATAGTTTCGATTACTGCAATAATTCCTTCCCAAATTTTCCTTAACTCGCTTATCCCCTCTCTAATTTTTTCTTTCATAGATAAGGTTTATCTACTTTCAGGGTAGCCCGATTTTGGGGGAAGGGCAAGGGAAATAAAAAATTGCCCATAGTCGGACAATTTTAGTCTTTATTAGATTCTTTTTACTTTTTATTTCGCTTGGTAATTTCTCTAATCCTTTAATAAAATCATCAGTTTTACGAATAATCATTTCTATTTTGGAGGAAAGTTTTTCAACGTTTTCAAATAGGCTTTTCTAATTTGATCAACATTTTTATATTCTTTTAAGCTTTCTTCGGGAATTAAAAGCAAAAACTTTTCCAGTTGGCTTTTTATAATCTTTAATTCTTTTAAGATAGCTTCAGATATTTTGGTTTGATTTCGATTAGTTGTTTTAGTAACCATATTTTTTATTCTATTTTAATTCAAATGTAATGTCAATAAAAGAAAGCTAAATTTACTTCACCGGTAACTCAATATAAAAAGTGCTGCCTTTGTCTTTGCCTGGAGATTCGGCCCAGATTTTGCCTCCGTGTAGTTCAACAAATTTTCTTGAGACATAAAGACCGAGGCCGGCTCCTTCTGTCCAGAACCTTGCTCCAGCTGTCCCTCTTGAAAAACTTTCAAATAAACGAGAAGCTTCTTCTTTTGTTAATCCCTCTCCGGTATCTTTTATTAGAATTTGGAATTTAGAATTTAGAATTTTGGTACTGATTGTAATTCCGCCTTTTTGAGTGTACTTTATGGCATTATCTATGATGTTTAAGATAACTTCTTTAATTTTCTCTTCATCTATTGAAATTTTTGGTAATGCTCTTTCGGGTTTTTCAAATTTTAAATAAAGATTTTTCTTTTTTGCCGCAATTTCAATTTCAGAAATTACTTCAGAAATTACATCCTCTATTGAGCTTCTCTCAAAATTTATTTCTAGCGCCCCCATTTCAATTCTCGTGACATCCAAAAATGCGTTCACTAATTTTACTAGTCTTTCATTAGATTTATAGACATTTTCTATGGCCTTTTTTGCTCTTTCAGGAATCCCACCATAAGTGCCTTCCATGACCATTGAAAGATAACCCTTAATTGCTGACAAAGGGGTTCTTAACTGATGAGAGGCAATTGAAAGAAACTCTGACTTTGTCTTACTTATTTTTTCCACTTCTTCCCTTCTCCGAATTTCAAGATAAGTATAGTTGATTAATTGATAACCCATGATAGCAAAGGTAGCTAAAAGAACAAAACCAAAAATTTTCCACCCAAGAGTGGGAGCTGTGAGGGCTTGGACTAAAAGAACCAAACCAATTACTCCAACTAAAAACTCGGTTAAGATAATTCTAATTGCATAGAGATGATATTTAACGAGAGCGAAAGCTACAATCAAAACATAAAAAGCTACAAGAGGTTGTCCAATTGGCGGTAACAAAGAAACCCCAAACATTAGAGGAAAATTAGTAGCCCCTCCTACAAATCCTATGACTGAGGCTAAAACAATGTAATCAATTTGAGCTATTTTATCTCCCGAGGAGACTTTCCTGATTTTGAGTAATTGATAAACTCCATATCCTATTAAACCGAAATAACCTAGAAAAAGAAAACAAATATATAAAGGCCCTGCCTGAGGCCAATAAGGGAAAGAGGAGACTTGTTTCACCGATTTAATATAATAGGGAGTAAAACTAAACACGCTAAAAATAAAAGTCATTAGATATCCAGTAATAAGCAATCTTCTTTTTTCCCCAACTAAATTTAAGAAACTGAGTACATGATGTAAATAAAAAATTGGAATCAAGGTGGCACCAAAATTGAGAACTCTTGACCAAAAAAGAGCAATTTCTCTTTCTTCAACTAATAGCCATTTACAATAGCTAAAACTCCAGATGATTATTCCTAAATTCATTAAGAGAAAAGTTTTATTGATTAAATTTTTTTTATCTTTTGAATAGATAGAGAAGCCTAAAAGTGTAGCTGTAATACCATTTATTAAACTAAACAAAAACCACAGATTCATACTAAAAAGTTAAAAATAAAAACGAGGAGTTCCTACCCCCATTGTGTTAAAACCGTAAGAATCAGTGAAGCACCTTTTCCATTCATAACCAGCTTTCTCAAAAATTTGTTTTAATTCATTTTCGTCTTTAAAAACCATCTTCCAATTCCCCAGGCTCATGAGGTGACAAGTAAAAGGATCTTCTTTTAACATTTTTTTAGAAACATTGCTAGCGATAAGACAACCATTCTTTTTAAAAAATCGTTTAATTCTTTTAAGGATAGCAATACAGATTTCAAACTTTAAAGGGCATAAAATACCAATAAAAAGTATAATATCAAATTTTTTTGTCGGTTTATATTTCAAAAAGTTTCCTTCAACAAAATCGATAAGGTGATTTACCCCTTCTATTGTAGCTAACCTCTTTCCTCTTTCTAAAGCTAACTTATCTTTATCAACTTGAATAGTTTTTACATCTAAAACATTCCTATAATGGGAAGCTAAAACATTAATTGTATCTCTACCAGGACCTGAACCTAAATTTCCGATTAAAACTTTTCCCTTTTTACGATATTCTTCAATAATCTTTGGAAGCTCTTCTTCAATTGCTTGCAGTCGAGCTTTAATTGATCTTCCAGCCTTTGAGCAAAGGAAATAGCGATCAATGGGAGAGGGCAAATTTAATTTTTCTATTCCATCATAAAGAAGTTCAGTAATTATTGAAGTTGAAGGATTTGCAACAGTAGCCGCACTAAAAACACTATGACTAATGAAATAGTTATAAAATTTCTCTGTTATTTCAGGGGAAACTGGTAAACCTTTATAGCTGTTTATAAGGAAATCTTTTATCTTTTTATTTTCTTTTTCAAAAACACTAAGCAATCGAATCGCAGTCTTATCAAACTCAATTTTTTTTTCAATTTCATTTTCCATAAATCTTAAAATATTTTGCCCAAAATTTTGAATCGAGTATAAACCTATATTCTTATTTTACTCGATTTTCAAGCAAAGGCAAGAAAACTACGAATAAATTAAAAAGCCCGGCTTAACCGGTCTCAAATATATTTTTCCCAAAATTTTGAATTAAGCATAATTTCTTCAGCGCGCTCGCCCTATCCAATAGTGAGATTTCTCTCTACTACTGGATATATTCCAATTATAACCCAATTTTCCCCAAAAACAAAAAAACTTTATTTTTCATTTTTGTTTTAGTTTTGTTTCTAAATTATAAATATCTCCCGCTCCCATCACTATTACCACTTCCCCACCCTTTAAATTTTTCTTCAAAAAATTGACTATTCTTTCTTTTGGTAAATAACTGACAAAGGATTTATTAATTACTTTGACTAATTTTTGGGAATTAACTTTCTTTTTTATTTTTTTATTCTCTCTGCCAGCGACATCGTAAATATCGGTGATTATTAGTTTATCTACGGGTGCTTTTTTAAAAACTCTGACAAAATCTTTGAATAAATAATGGGTTCTTTGATACTGATGAGGTTGGAAAATGCACCAAATTTTTCCTTTTGGGTATTTTTCTCTGGCTGCCCTTAAAGTTACATCTACTTGGGTGGGGTGATGAGCGTAATCTGAAATCAATGTATAAGGTTTGGGGTGTAGAATTTTGGTAATTTCAAAGCGACGCCAAGAACCTTTATATTCTGATAGGGTTTTAAAAGAAATTTTATTTGGAATTTTTAAAATTCGAGCAACTGCCAAAGTTGCCAAGGCATTTGAGACGTTGAATTCTCCAGGAATTTTTAAAAATTTTCTCAATTTTTCCGTCTCTTTTTGCTTTAAAGAATAGTGTATTGCATTTTTCACGGTTGTAGAAAACTTGTTATTTAAAATGTTTTTATCATCTTGGTTCAAAACTAAAAAGCCATCTTCTGGTAAATGAGAAATGAACTTTTTAAAAGCTGAAATATAATTTTTGAAATTTTTGTAATAATCTAAGTGGTCTGGCTCGAGAGTCGTTAAAACAATTATTTTTGGCCAATAATTTAAAAAAGAGACAAAATGTTCATCTGCCTCAATAACTAGTATCTGGTATTTAGTATTTAGGATTTTGGATTTAGGGAAACCTCCCATCCGAAAATTAGAGTCTCCGAATTCTTTTAGTTTCGTTCCCAAAATAACAGTGGGGTCAAAACCAGCTCTTGTTAAAAGCAATCCAGTCATTGCTGCCACCGTACTTTTTCCATGCGAGCCACAGACGGCGATTGTAAAATATTTTTTAGTTAATTCGCCAAGAGCTTCTGGATAACTTTGACATTTAATTTTTAATTTTCTTGCTCTTTTTAATTCTGGATTATTAAGCTGGACTGCTGGACTAAAAATTACTAAATCAACATTTTTTGAAATATTTTTTGGTTTATGCTTTCCAATAAAGATTTTTGCTCCGAGTCTTTTTAAAGCCTCAGTAATTTCAGAAGAAACTAAATCAGAACCTGAAACTTTACATCCCTTTTTTACATAATATTTAGCTAAAGCTGAAACTCCAATTCCACCAATACCAATAAAATGAATACGCATTTTTCTGTATCTTCCGGCAAACTTACTCGTTCAGCACGACGTCAGCCTAAAGTACTAATCCAATTTTATCTTCGGCTGCGTCTATTTCTCGCCAGGCCTTTATATACCTTAATAGAAATCCAAGTTACTTTGCGCGCCTGGCTGCGAAATGCCTCACTCGCAAGTTCTGCCGAATAAAATTACGATATCTATTCCTCCTTTAGATTGAAACTTTCCAATATAGTATATTCAGCCCCTCCTCTTTTTAGTTGGCTTTCCATTACCTCGATTGAATTTACATCAAAAATCAAAGAGATGTCTTCATTGACTTCTGGTCTTTCATCAGGTTCAATTTGTCTAAATTCCCATCGGCGAATTCTACCAAAAGTAATATGAGGCTTAAATGCTCTTTTTTCTGGCTCAAAAGAGACTTTTGAGCCAGTTAAAGAATTTTCCAAGTCAATTTGTAATTCCGCTAACCCCTTTGATTTTTCTCCTTCAGCCCAGACCATTCTCGGTGGCATTTTTTTGGGAGGTCCGTAGCAAATTTTTGTTAGATTTATTGAAAAAGGATTATGTTTTTTGGCAACCTCTTTTGTGATTTTGAAAACCTCCATTAATTCTTCATCAGGGAGATAACCCAAAAATGCCAAAGTGATATGCAAATTTTCTGGCTTTACCCATCTTACTGGCAATTCAGGCCACTTATCTTGATAAGAAGAAATTCCCTTTTTTATTCCTTCCGGCAAATTTATGGCAACAAAAATTCTATGCCTCATAGCTCTCATCTTATCATGGGGCTTGCAAAAAATAAAGAAATCATTAATATAGAATCGGAAACTTTAAAATTGAAGATGGAGCGAGAAGAATGAGAATTGAAGAAGAATTCATAAAATGTGCTGAAAATGTCTTTGAAAAAGCTGAAAAAGAAAAAAGATTAATCTTAAACCCTTCGCCACTAAAACCGAGACAAATGATGATTGAAAAAGAAAAGGGAGTGAAGACAAAATATGGCAACATCGTTGTTAGAACTGAACCAACTTCAAGAGCGGCCAGGTTTACTAAAAATAGCATCGATTATCCATTCGGTGAAGATGAACAGAAATTAATACAACAATGCACAGAAATTTTATCAAAAGAAAGATTGATTGTCATTGACAGAAGAGTTGGTCATAGTGAAAGAACGGTTAGGTTAATCGTGCCTGAAAAATATCCTCATTTAGCTTATGGATTAGTTCGCCTTCAATTACCTCCGACAAAGAAAGTGGAAAAACCCAGTTACTACATCTTGATTTTCACTGACGAAGCTTTTGAAGCTAATAAATCAAAACCCCTTCCTGAAAAAGATATTACTATCAGAATTGCCTTTTTAGAAAAAAGAGCAGTAAAAATAGTCAGAAACAGCATTTATTTTGGCGAAGTCAAAAAGGGAATTTTCACTTTCGAAGATTGGTTTGCTAAAAAAAGAGGAGGAATTTTCCTCCACGCTGGCTGTCGCGAAGATTACCTTCAACAAGTAGATGGCAGTTATAAAACTGTCATTTCTCTAATTACTGCTCTAAGTGCCAATGGAAAAACGACTTTAACTTGTAAAATCTTAGCTAGGAAAGAAAAAGAAAGGTCTTGGTTAATCCAAGATGACGGAGGAACTCTTTATCCTTCGGGTGTCTTTGAAGGATTTGAAGGCGGCGGAATCTATGTCAAAACAGAAAGCATTCGTCCCGGAGAACAGATGGAAGTCTATTATGGATTGCTAAAACCGGCAACTTTGCTGGAAAACGTTTACGTTACAGAAGATAACGATTTCGACTTCTTTAATTTAACAAGAACATCTAACGGAAGAGCATTAGCGAAAAGGTCTGATTTCATGCACGCCAGTCCCTATATCAACGTGCCAAGAATTGATAATTTACTCTTGGTTACGAGAGGAACTTTGATTCCAGCAATCTCAAAATTGACCCTTGAGCAAGCAGTAGCTCTAACGATTATAGGAATGGCTCAGGAAACTTCTGCTGGCGATCCTACCCAAGCTGGAAAGATTCGGAGTGAATTTTTCTACGACCCATTTGTAGCCGGTTCCAGGACAGAACATGCCAACAGATTCTATGAGATATGCAAAGGACTTCCAGATTTGAATTTTTATCTTCTGAATACAGGAGGAATAGGCGAAGGAATTCGCTACAAAGATATAACAGTGCAACACACGGTCAGTATTTTAGACTCTTTGTTTAGAGGAGGACTAAAAAGAACTGAAGATTGGATAGATTCAGCATTAAGTTTAAAAGTTCCAGTGGCTGTTCGGGGAGTGGACGATATTTACCTCCACCCAGAAAAACTCTACCTCAAAGAAAAATTTGAGGAAAAAAAGACAGAACTCCTTCAGCGCTATAGAAAAATTATTCAAAAATTGGGCGATAAATTGCATCCAGAAATAAGAAATGTTTTTTAAAAGCGGGACTTCCCGCTTTTTTTTATTTTCTCTCTAAATTATTGACAAAATTTGTGATGCTGTTATATTAAATAATTGAGGTGGTCGGAATAAGAAATATATCTTGTTTGGCGGGAGTTAAGGAACTTAACAACATTCAAGAGTATGCCTTGAAAGAACTGACGGATGAAGAAAGAAAGTTCATTGAAAAAACAAAAAAAGCTGTAGAGGATTACAGGCAAGAAAGAAGCGAAAATTTCATAAGTTTCAACGACCTAATAGAAGTGCAAAGGATTTGGCAGAAATATTCGTATCTGAAGCCATTTCAGTTTTCATTTGACCCAGCAAAGAAAATACCGAAAGTTTTTCAGAATCAGACAGCATTTATAGTCTGGACTACTTGGAGAGCAAGGCATTTAGTATGCCAGGATGATGATGTCAATGGAGGAAGTTTGGCGGTAGCAGAGGTTCTTGGCAGGCGTAAACCTCCTTTTTCCAAAGAAGTAAGAATGGAAGCAGTGGAAGAATTTTTGAAACATCTTCACTCAAGCTACCCTGACGCAGAACGTGAGATTGATTTCTGGGAAAAACATATCTTCCCATACCTTGAAGGAAAATTGGAGTTCAAATGGGAATTAGTTAAAAACTAACCCCCCAAAAA
>Ga0209636_10006636_pt1 | contig 11832 bp, 8 predicted proteins | sample DeeMarSWOR152_54_FD_187464 | JGI IMG/M metagenome (GOLD analysis project Ga0209636, IMG submission 187464) | Marine sediment microbial communities from White Oak River estuary, North Carolina - WOR-1-52-54 (SPAdes) (version 2) | ecosystem: Environmental > Aquatic > Marine > Intertidal zone >...
CCAAACAAAACTAAAAATTGCTGAAACAGTAATCGTCATCCAGAGCGTGTTTCCTATGGAGAAGCTTACCGCCAAGGAAAAGAAACAACGGGGTATGGAGAGGTTTGATAGTTTTTTCCATCCCCGAGATGAAAAAAGCGACATTTTGATTAGAGTCGAGATGGTGAATGACTTGCCCCAATTCTCTGAGGCCAGACCTTTATACATAACCTTCCACCACCTCGATGGGAAAGAAAACTGGCGTTTATCTAAGATAGACAATGGTTATATTTACCAGTGTCCTCTTAAAGGGCAAAATCATCTTATGGATATTAATGAAAAGTTTGATTCGGTAACTGCCTATATCTTACCTAAAAAGGATAAAGGGTGGGTGTGGAACGTCTTCGAAATCATAGGTGAGTTCTTGCAGGTGCTTTTGATACATTACTTAGCCCTTCGAAAAGAAGGTATTATTATGCATGCCGCTGGAATAAAAGAATCGGAGGGGAGAGGTCTGATTTTTGCCGGAAAGTCTAGATGCGGCAAGACGACCATGGCGAAGCTCTGGGATCAATATAGCGATGTCAAGATATTAAATGATGACCGGATTATTGTCAGGCAAGAAGATGGGAGATTTTTTATGTACAGTCCTCCTTGGTATGGAGATTTCAATGACTATTTTGTTTCACCCCTGAAATCAGCACCTCTTGAAAAGCTTTTTTTTATCAACCAATCCTCGAAGAATATTTCAAGAAAGATATCAGATAATGAAAAATTCCCGATCATTTATCCCACAGTGTTTTCTACTTTTTGGAGCAAAGAATACTTGGAAAATATCGTTACTTTTTGTGAAAATTTAGTAAAAAAAGTACCTTGTTATAGACTAGGATTTGTGAATGATGAGAGTGTGATAGAGTTTGTAAGAAAATTAGAATAAACAGTAAATATTCATTATTTGTTAGGCCCACCTGCTTGTGATTTTGCTTTTAAAACAATACTTTGAAAATCAAGGGGAATCTGCCAAGATCTCATTCTAAGGGTATGAAATGAAGATATGCTTGGTTTTTACTCCTTTTCACCGGCCCAATTCTATACCTTTTGGTATCGCTTATCTCAAAAGTAATCTGGAGAGAAATATTCCTAAGGTAAGGGTAAAAAATATAGATTTGAATGTTATTTTTTTCAACAGGGTCATTCAAGAAGGATTGAATGGTTTAGGTAAGCAATGTCTCTCGAATGATCTTGAATGTATTCCCCTTGAAAATTTGGTTGTATCCGGTGAAATCAAGAGAATATCTGAAAGACTTAAAAAAAGACCATCCACTCAAAAAGATTTCAATCTCTATGTGAATGATGCCTATATCTTTGAAAAATTTTATAAAGAGGTCATAGATTGCTATCAGCCATTATTTAAATCTTTTATTGAACAGGATATTCTGACAGGCGTATTGGCAAAAATATTACACCAGGATGTAGAGAGGATATTAACCGAGGAACCAGAGATTGTTGGATTTTCCATTTTAGCTGAAAATAATTTTTCCTATTCGCTGGCTTTAGCGAAATTGATAAAATTAAGAACTAAGATACCAGTCATCCTGGGGGGAGCTATGATGGCTCATCTGGAGGCTAGAGAATTGTTAGAGGCCTTTGATTTCATTGATTTTATTTTCCATGGAGAAAGCGAAATCGCCTTGGAAAAGTTTATCAAATTCTTCCCCTCAAAAAAATTTGATAAGGTTCCAAGTTTAGCTTATCGAAAAGGTCATCATATCCAAGTTCATGAAAGAGAATATATAAATGATCTAGATGTTATCCCTTTTCCTGATTTTTCGGATTTTGATCTGGAAAGCTATATCAGTCCCGAAAAAGTATTGCCTGTTATTTCCTCAAGAGGCTGTTATTGGAAGAGATGTGCTTTCTGTACTCACAATCTGCCCTACTCTAATTACCTGCGCTGCAGGCAAATTAAGAATGTTATCGATGAGTTGGAAGCCCAGATGGCTAGATTTAAGATTAGGCATTTTTTATTTGTTGATGAATCCATTTCGCCAAACAGGCTTAGAGAAATGAGTGAGGAGATATTAAAGAGAGACCTGCCTGTTTATTACGGAGCTGAAGGCATGCGTCCAGAAGATGACTTATCATATGAATTATTAGAGAAGTCTTATGATTCAGGCCTGAGATGGATTTATTTGGGAGTTGAATCAGTAACTCAGCGATTGCTAAACAAAATGGATAAAGGTACAAACGTTGAAGCTGTTAAGGGAATCATTGAAAATTGTTATAAGATAGGTATCTGTCCTTTTATTTCCTACATGATTGGTTTTCCCACGCAGACAGAGAAGGAATTGAGAGAGGAATGTCTGTTCCTGAAAGAGCACCTACCTTACAGTACTGTGGAAACGAGTTTGTTTACACTCCTGAAGGGATCTTCTGTACTCAATAATCCTGACAAATATAAGATCGCTGTTCACTCCCAAAAAGTATTATTTGAAATGAATAACAAAGTGGTCCATTCTCCAGTATTCAATTTTGTGCCGAAAAAGGGATTGACAACACATATGGCCGAGAAAATAGCAGACAACGAATTGTTCTCCGAATCACATACTTCCTTTGATGAGATAATGAATACTGTACTCAGTGCCACTCCATTCAGGTTATCACCTATTGATATTAAAACTGATCATCTTAAGAATTATCTTTCTTCAGCTATTAAAATCCTTAATACTAAAAAGCTCAAAATAGAAGAAGATTATCGCCATTTTTTATTAGGAATTTCCTATAAACAATTGAATCAATTGGAATTAGCGGTGGCAGGATTTGAGCGGGCAGAAAAAATAGCACTTGAAGAAAAGTTTAAAGCCAAAATACGCTTTCAGCTTGGTGAATGTTATGAAAGAAAGGGAAGATATCATGAGGCCATTCATTCATACGAAAAAGCTTTAGAGATATTTTCAAACAACGGTGCTGTTTACTTAGGATTAGGAAGAGCCCTCTTTTATCTTAAAGAATACCAGGAAGCAATCAAAAAATTAAACAAGGCCCTGGAATTAAATTATAAGGAAGGCCAGGTCCATTACCTTTTAGGTTTTTGTTATGAAAAAATTAACAATTATAAGAAAGCGATAGCCGAGTTTAAGAAAGCTGAAAAAGTAGAACCAGAAGATTCACGGATAAATTTTTTCCTTTTTCGACGCTATAGAAGCATTGGCCAGCTCGAACATGCTAATAGGGAATTAGACAAGTGGGCCCTAAAATTCAAGAGAATTCAACATCGTGCCAAGTCAAAATAGAAATGTAAATCCTGTGGGATTAAGACCACTTGTATATCTTAATCTATGAAGGCCAGAGAATATGAAGAAAGTGAGTTTCAGGAATGAAGATTGTGTTAAAAGACGCCATTAAAACTTACAGCAAGGGCCAAGATAAATTGATTCCGCCTTTGAAGACTATACAAAATGCGCAGCTTGCTTTAAGCAAAGTGCAATCTCTTGCCTCTGTAAAATTGGAACAGGTAGATCATCTCGATAGAATAGGGATACCAGTTTTCCGTAGCCAGGTACTCGGATTGCACGGAAGAGAAGAGAGAAAAAGCTATGGAAAGGGAGTTGATTCAGAATCGGCTAAGGCAAGTGCTTTAATGGAGCTTGTAGAGAGATTTAGTGCAGGAAAATTTGAGGAGGACCGGAATAATTTTAAAACTCAAAAATACTCTGCAATTCAAGGTAGCAAAATAGCGCTGGAGGATTTGCTTTTTTGTTATGAAGACTGTGAAGAAGAATGCAGTCATTTAGACGAGCTGAAACAAGTCCCTTTGGAATGGACCGATTCTTTCTCTCTTACCCAGAATAAAACCGTTCGACTCCCGTTGAAATGGTTTTGGTGGGTTAACGGAAGCAATGGAATGGCAGCCGGAAATTCGATTGAAGAGGCGATACTGCAGGCATTATGTGAAGTCGTGGAACGCCATGTGAAGTCGATTATCGTCAAGAAAAGACTAAGAGCGCCAACGATAAACGTGAATTCGATTAATAATGCTTTAGCTAAGGATATGATTCAAAAATTTAATAAGGCAGGGATAAAATTATTTATAAAGGATTTTTCTCTCGGGATGGGAATTCCTTCCGTTGCTGTTTTAGCTTATGATTCCAAAACCCCTTTTGAATTTATGAAAATTATTTATTGTGTAGGTACTTCTCTTAACAAAGATGCGGCGTTAATAAGAGCTCTTATTGAAACAGCTCAAGCGAGAAGCGCCTGTTTATATCAAAATAAAATTAAAAGTATTGATTATCTCGTTGACCAGGACTATGGAGAACTTTCGGAAGCTAGACCGTTTACTGATAATACTCAAATTATAAATTTTTCTGACCTGCCTACCTATTCTGATAAAAATTTTAAGAAGGAAATTGAAGTCGCTGTAAGGAAACTGGCAGATAATGGTTTTGAAGTGATCGTTACAGATGTAAGCCATGATATTTTAAAGATTCCTGCTGTCATTGTGACTATTCCCAGAAACCGGTTTAATACAGATAGGTTTGATCCCTCTCTATTTATGGCTCAAAGCTATGTCAATGCACAAGATTATCGAAAATGCATTGATATTATCGAAAGGGATTTTAAGTTATATCCTGAAGCGAAGAGAAATCCAGAAAAACTATTTCTTTACGGCATAAGCTATAAAAAAATAAAGAAGTACGCTGAAGCCATTAAAATATTTAATGATGCAGAATCCTTTTGTGATGGTAAGGATACAGTAATGCTGAAGAGAATATTCGAAGCTTTGGCCAATTGTTATTTAAATTTATCAAAGCCAGACGAAGCTTTAAGGATTTATAAAAAAATAAAAAGGCTGCCCTAACCGGGCTAATTATATCTTTCTCAACATCTATTCTTGTTGTTTCAATGAATTATTCCCGTTGAAGAGGTATTGCCTAAGCCATTTATGCCAGCGACGGACATAGGATAAAGGTAGGAGCCATTTATGGGGAAGGGGGCTACGAATGCGGATGATTTTGGGATCGGGAAAAAGAAGATGAAACAGAAATTGAATTTTTTCTAAAGGTTTAGAAGAATTGGACCAATGAAGTCTGAAGAAGCTTGCTATCCGATCGTGCCTGAGAATAGCATCGGACCAGGCAGTAACTTCGGTCTCTGTCGGTCTCGGCCAGCTGGAGAACTCGCTGAACCTGTCGGGTAGCTTGAGTCCAACCCAGACCTGAGCCATCTTTAAGGAGTTTTCCAGTGCCAGGCGAGCTCTCCAGGCCACACTCCTCTCCTGAAGGACCTCCCAATCATCAGGTACAGTAAGGTGTCGAGCGAGCAAGGCGACATCGTAGATCCAAATCAATCGGATATCTCGGTTGTGCGATAAAGCCATGTTAAAAGCCCTATGAATGAGAGCATCTACTGGGTGTAAAGCTTCAAAGCTTAAATCGGACAACTTAACCCTTACTGTGCGAAGGAAGAGGTCCTCTAGCCTTTCATTTCGGCTGATTCCTGAAAAAGAATGCAAGTCCCAGTGGAGTTCAACCGGACGATTGTTCCTTGAATTCTCTTGAGGAATGAAGGTCTCTTCACAATAGAAGTCCTTACAGTGTTCGAACCTTTTTCCCAGGCATTTGTAGCCCAGACGCACGAGGATGGCTCGGGCTTGAGCTATCTGATCCGGCAGCACTAACAGGTCGAGGTCGCAACTAGGTCTCATCGCCGGGTCAGGATAAATCGTCCAAAACAGGGCAGGTCCTTTCAAAACTAATGCTCGAACTCCCTCACTCTGGAATGGTCTGAGGATCTCGCCGAGTTGCCTCTTCATTTTGAGATAACTCATACTGTTTAAAAGGAATGATTTTCTCATCGTAAAGATGATCTCTTCAGGTGGACGGGATTCTGGTGGCATAGAGCAGATCTGCCAGTAAAGCAAAGGCAATATCCCGTGAGGAATCAGATGAGAAAGGAAATCTGACCATTGATTCGTTGATACCTTTGGCAGTCTAGGGGATTCACCCCTTAGTAGGGAGGAAATATAGATCAGAAGGTCACTCGGGAGATGTAAAAGAGCGTTTCTTGGCTCTCCACACAGTTTCAACTCAGTATGCATATTTCGAATTTCTTGTATCTGGGCGGAATGTTTGACATTCTCTTGGTTTGTCTTTCTATTCAATTGCAATGCCATTGATTCATAAAACAAAAGGTCTTGGCTGATCTATAAAAATAATTTTTCTGCATTTAAAGACATAAGTAAATAGCCTTTGAAGATGATTTTTAGGATTATTTTCTCTCATCTATTAAGGTTAAGTGGTATGGTTGTACGATTATTAAGAAGAGAAGAAATACGTTAATTTAACTATAAAAAAATAAGATTACCAGAAGACGTAAAAACGAAAAAAGCAATATTGCTTAGGTAATTTCAACTGATCTTTGTCTTTCCACGGACAATGCCTACCACCACCTCGAGAACTTCCTTAGTATCCTTGAATTCTTTCGGATATTCCTTCCAGAGAATTTCTGCTATATCTTCTGTTGTCCTCTTGCCGTCGCAAAGTTCAAAGACTCTCCGGCAAACCTCACCTTCGGATGTAAGGGAGGGCTTGAAGTCCTTCTTTCGAATGGCTAACTCTTCTTTTCTGAGACTAAGATTATTCTGGCTGAATCTCGCTGTTTCATACCCCTTTCTAGACACACCTGTCTCCCACTGCCAAAATAAAACACCTCCATAAGGGATAGCTATGATCTTACAGCCTACCTCATCGCCTTCCTTGACCATAACTCCTTTCTTGAGGGGGAAAAAGGTTTGTTTCCAATGTGTCAACGGATTTTCAGGAGATGTTGAGAGTACAACACTCGGAGACAAGCCTGCCTGAAAATATCCTACCAATCCGTGGAAGACACCGTTTTTGTTTATAACAAATTCTCCGCGAGACACAGCTGGCACTTTCTCAATCTCATGAAAATTAATACGAGAGATCATGGCTGGGGGAGCAAGGGACTTCGTCTTGCCTGAGCAGTCGGTTACATATCTTTGGGAAACTGCGGAACCCCTTACAGGCGAGAAATCACAACCGTAATAATTGCTACTCCAGACTCTTATATGGTCTTTCAAGATTGCCTCTGACTCCACTGGGACTAGAAAGAGTTCCAACCAGGATGGAATGAGCCTCCCCCCGGGCTTGAGAAACCTTTTCCTGGCGTCAATCTTGAACCGATGCAGATTCTCTTCGAGGCCGAAAAAACCTATTAATTCAGATATAATGACATCCACCTTTTCCGGGACCTCAACTCTATCTGACCTTCCCTTAATGAAAACAATTCTTTTATCTAATCCATTTTTTTTGGCCAGCTTTTTTGCTTCTTCTATGACTTCATCCTGCTCCACAGCATAGACTTTTTTTGCTCCTGCTTGAACAGCAAAAAAGGCAAGAATACCACTTCCCGTGCCAATGTCCGCAACCACATCCCCTTTCTTGACCACTTCATGAATAGCCTTCTTATAGGCTTCCATCCTCACTTGGTCGGCGAGAATTATCTTATGTTGAAAGATTCTATCAAACATTTCGTTGTTCCTCTTCCCTTTGCACACCAAGGCATTTCAGACAAATACTCTCTCTGTTACTGTAGGGAAAAGAGCAACAGCGATTTCAATTGCCGCATTGAGCCCATAAAATCAATCGAACTTTATATTAAGACTTTTTAAATTTCCTTGCAACAGATCATTATTATGTCCAGCGCTTGATCTCCTTCATGGATTTTGTATTCAGATTCAAGTTAATTTCTAAAGAGACGTAAAAGTGTAGACCTGATCCCTGACTTTTTGTCTTTTTACCAAGGAAACTTGAGAGTGTGTTGAGCACCAAAGGAATGGACCTGGATTTCCTCTTCCTTTTTAGTTACTTGATCGACCAGAATTCCGTTATCTGGGTCGTACAATCCTCCACTTCCGTTGATGATGTCAACTCCTTCAGAAAGCCATTTGTCAATCCCGGCAAAGTCTGGATGATGCCGGGGATTAGTATCGATAGGATAGAGAATGTGTTTTGCAGCCCAATAATCAAGCGCTACAGGGTCCTGGCTGGCTGCAACTTGATTGGCTCTGAAGGTTGTTTCGGCAGGGTATCCCCGTAGAGATGCATGAGAAACCCAAATGGCATCGATGATATTCAGGATTGGAGTTCGAACGGAAACCACCATTTTTCCGCAGGTCTCTCCCAATCCGCTGTAATGACGATATCGGGAATAGCCATCTCGCATGGAAAGTACACCGTAAAAATGTTTCAAAGAGGCCGTGATTTCCGAACCTCCGACATCATGGTGCTTCAACACCGGGACATTTATCAGTTTGAGATTTTGACTGTGGCTATTCCCTTTCCAGATTCCTTCCTGTAATTCGATTCTGTTCCCTCCTTCAGTCGTGAAACAAGGATAAGAGATGTTTTCGTAAGTCCGATAACCATCGGTCACATGGTCGTTCTTTTCGATAAATGTATTTCGGATTGGGTCCAGCAAATAAGCGGAAACTCGAGGGTCATTGAAGACAGTATTGACCAGATAGAGGAAGCTATGGTTCTCGTCGTTGGCGTTGGCGTGAATATCTGCATTTGGATAAGGGCTCCTGTTGTCACAATTTAGGCTTCCTCGTCCTTGGCCATTTTCAAAAATGACTGCTTCTCCAGTGAAGGTATCTGGATGGTCAAGAATCCTCTCAATCAAGCCCCTTATCAAGTCACTATTGGTACAGCCACGATATTTCCACTGGGCATTGACTTTAATCAACACGACATCTTCAGGTCCGATTAATCCTTCTGGGCTGCTGAGTAGAGTTTGCTTTTCAGACCGATAGAACTTAAGCCCGTTGATGCCCATCACGTAAAGAAGGGCATCGATCCCGAGATGATAATTACCATTTCCTTTACCCAAGAAAGGCTGGTCTGGAATGTTTTTTACCCAGAATAGATCATTGAGCATAGTCGAACCAGTCAATTTCCTGGGGACGAGCGGGACTAAGAATGGCAAAAGGAGTCCGCCAGTGGCCCGCTTAAAGAATTCCCTCCGGGTGATTTTTTCTCTCTTGTTTGATTTTCTCATGATTGAGTTCAAATTTCAGGTAATTCTACATGCCCGAAATAAATATACTAAACTACTAATTCCTATAAATCAAGTAATGTATTTTGAATCTTTTCTTCATGGAAAAATTAACTTTGCACTTCGTTATTATTTCCTAGCGCAGGTCCACTCCTCCAGTCCAATCTTGAATCTGGAGACTTAATCCTTACTTGAAAAAGTTAAAAGTGTAGACCTGACCCCTAGTGGTGCTCTGATGGAGCTTGAAAAAAAAGACGAACTGGTGTATATATCAATTTAATTCAAAGGAAGGTTGATTCCAGAACAATCCTTTCAATTTTAACCTCAGGGTACAAGAGGAGAAAAACATGGAAAAGGAATTCACGAATGTATCCATTCCCACCTCTCTCTATAAAAGAATAGAAGAGAAAATCAAGGATTCGGAGATCAAATCCGTATCGAGTTATATCAGCAAAGTCTTGAGAGAAAGTCTTTCCGAGGAAAAGGCAGGTGCGGAAGCTTTAAGCAAAGAAGATGAAGAAAAGGTCAAGGAAAGGCTGAAGGCGCTGGGATACATCGATTAGAGCTAATAGCCCAGAATTCAAACCCAATTTGGTCTATTTTTTCCGTTTGCTTTGTTAATATTCAATACTTACTCATGATAAGGAGTGGAATATGATTAGACCTCATGGCGGCAAACTTATTGGCCGGATTCTTCATCGTGAAGAAAGAGAAAAGGTTCTTGAAAAAGCAAAAAAAATGCCTTCTTTGAAACTCAACCAGGAATCCGTAAGCGAGGTTGAAAACATTGCTTTTGGGGTTTTCAGTCCTTTGGAGGGATTCTTAGGAAAAGAGGATTTTCAGAATGTCTTAAACCAGATGCGATTATCCAATGACCTTCCATGGCCTATCCCTATAGTCTTGGATGTAAGCAGAAAAAAAGCGGATAAGTTCAAAGAAGGGCAGGACATCATCCTCCTCAACGAAGACAATCAACCCATAGCCGTTCTTCATCTCGAGGAAAAATATGAATACAGCAAAGAAGAGCTGGCAGAAAAGGTCTTCCAGACGACCGACACTGCTCATCCCGGCGTGGCCAAGGTGAAAAGCATGAAGGATGTCCTCCTAGCCGGGAAAATCGATTTGATTCAGGCCTCTTCTACTCCTTTCGACCAATATAAACTCAAGCCGCTAGAGACAAGGATTCTTTTTAAAGAAAAGGGCTGGCGGACAGTGGTTGGCTTTCAGACCAGGAACACGCCCCATATCGGACATGAATATGTCCAGAAAACCGCCTTGACCTTTACGGATGGAGTTTTTGTTAATCCGGTCATCGGACGGAAGAAGAAGGGGGATTTTAAAGACGAGGTCATCCTGGCTTCCTATGATGAACTGATCAGAAATTATTACCTTAAAGAGCGGGCTGTAGTGGCCATTCTTCAGATGGAAATGAGGTATGCTGGGCCAAGAGAGGCCATTTTTCATGCCATAATCCGAAAAAATTTTGGCTGTACTCACATCATCATCGGCCGGGACCATGCTGGCGTAGGCAGCTATTACCCGCCCTACGCAGCTCAGAATATTTTCGAGGAATTTCCTGATTTGGGAATCGTGCCTCTCTTCTTCAAATCTTTTTATTTCTGCAAGAAATGCAATTCTGTGGTTAATGAAAAAACCTGCCCTCACCCTCCTGAGGAGCACATAAACTTTTCTGGGACCAAGATAAGAGAGATGCTGATCCAGGGGAAGATCCCTCCCCCTGAATTGATGCGTCCCGAAGTAGCGAAAATCATCATCAGTTTTGATAATCCCTTTGTGGATTGAGAAAGGAATTCTGATGGAGAAAAAAGTCTTAGTCATCGGCTTGGATTCTGCCCCGGCTGAGATTGTCTTTGACCGCCGGGAAGAACTTCCAGTCTTAAGGGAGTTGATCGAGAATGGATTGTACGGAAGCCTCAGAAGCTCTGATCCTCCTATCACCATTCCAGCCTGGATGGTGATGTGCACCGGTAAAGACCCGGGAAAACTCGGGCTGTATGGCTTCAGGCATCGCAAGGATTACTCTTATAAGGATATCTGGATCGCGACTTCTCAGTCCATCAAGGAGAGAGCGGTCTGGGACATTATCGGTGAGCAAGGAGGCCAGAGCTGCTTGGTCAGTGTTCCTCCCAGCTATCCTCCCAAACCAGTGGCCGGAAACCTGATCTCCTGTTTCATTACTCCTGATATTGAGAAAGAATACACCTATCCCCTTGACCTCAGGCAGGAGATCGAGGCGAAATTCGGCTCCTATATCTTTGATGTCGTTTTTAGGACCGATAAGAAAGACAACCTGCTGGAGCAGACCTACGAGATGACAGCCAAGAGGTTCGAGATTATGAACTATCTGATTCGCAAGAAACCCTGGGATTTTTTCATGTTCGTCGAGATCGGAGTGGACAGAATCCAGCATGCTTTCTGGAAATACATGGACCAGGAACATCACCTCTATGTCGAGGGGAATCAGTATGAGAATGTGATCATGGATTACTACCGAGACCTGGATAAGAAAATAGGAGAGCTTCTCTCCAATATTGATAAGCACACTGTAGTCCTGGTGACTTCTGATCATGGAGCAAAAAGGATGAAAGGGGCTTTTTGTATCAATGAATGGCTGATCGAGAGCGGAGACCTCGTCGTCAAGGAAAGACCCCAGGCACCGGTTAGCCTTAATGAGGTTGATATTGATTGGTCTCGCTCCAAAGTTTGGGGTTGGGGAGGATACTATGCCCGTCTCTTCCTTAACATCGAGGGAAG
>Ga0209636_10006637_pt1 | contig 11831 bp, 12 predicted proteins | sample DeeMarSWOR152_54_FD_187464 | JGI IMG/M metagenome (GOLD analysis project Ga0209636, IMG submission 187464) | Marine sediment microbial communities from White Oak River estuary, North Carolina - WOR-1-52-54 (SPAdes) (version 2) | ecosystem: Environmental > Aquatic > Marine > Intertidal zone >...
ATCTCGGAAGAATGTATCATCTGCCAAAAATTAGGAGACTGTATAGTAGCGACAGTGAGAAAGAAGAGTTGAAGCTCTAGCCAATTTCTCCAAGATATCTCCAATCAATAACTTTTCAAAATAATACGGTTAAACCACTAATCTCTTTGAAAGTCAGTATCTTCGAGAAGATTTCTGTGTGGCTAGGGGCCAGCTTTCCTTTCGCCTGCTTTGATTCTCGTGGAGCAGCCTTTCCCCCGAAATTGAAAAACTCCAAAAACAAAACAACAATATAAGCAATTATCCAACAAACCACAATATTTCAACTATCAACACAGGCTTCGTTTCAGCATATTATCCTGCAAGTGCGCCAAGAACTCGTTTTGCGTCAAACTTGATCAAACGATTGATGTCCCTTCAAGAGTTCAGGCTTTAATATTACCAGATTTGATATGTTATCAAGCTCGACTATTAGTATTAAATATTACTATACAATAAATATATTCTGGATGTATAACTGATGCTTAGGCAACCTAACACCAAGCAAAACTGGACCATTTTAAGTTCACTCTACGACGCCGCCAAACAAAAGGAGCTCAGGAAGCTCAGGTTAGCTAAATGTTCAGAGTGTGGACGTGCAACACCCTACAGACTAAAATCTTTGCAGATCACCACGGTTCCATGCAAAAGATGTGGAACCTCCATTCCAATTAGAACGCGGTGATAGAAGATGAAAGTACATCTATATGATAAATCATCAAATTACGTAGGCTTTGTTGAAGACAATAATCTCTATAACAACAAAGGCAGATTGGTAAAAACCGACATTCCTAATGATTCAAAAATAGCATTGTTAATAAGGGTATTATTATCAGGAAAAGAAAAGTTTGTAATTTAACTACAAAATATAAGTTGGTGACAGAAATAAAACCTATCAAGATCCCAAAGTTTCCAGTTTTCCGTGGTAAAAAAGCGATAAGAGTTCTTCATTACATCACAAATGAGCTTGAGGAGCAAAGATGTGAGGAGTTAACGGAAAAGCAGGCCGCAGCTTTGATTAAGATTACGAAAGGATTGATTTCTTCTATCGAGTTAGAAATGTGCGCGAAGGAGAAACCGCGAAGATTCAAGTTACTGAACAAAAATAGCGATATTCTGGATAGTGGTGCTAAGGTGCCTCCCCTCTCCGCCATAATCGAACCAAATACTAGAATTTTAATATAGAAGATTATATCTAAATTTCTAACTTTATAACTTTCTAACAAAGAAAATTAGAAGTTTATAAAAATTTATTTAATTTATAATTTAGAAACTTAGAAACTCAACGTGTGTACGCATGGGCGATCACCAAGTGAACTGAATTCCCTGTCGTTCAACTTGATGTAGACTTCGTTTTAAGTCAAGACTAGAAAACCTCACAAAATATGAAAGTTCCGAACAAAGATATATCTAAAGCATGTGGCATCGCTCGTAAGAGAAGAGCGCGCGCGTTGGATTCTACGTCGTTCAGACTGGGCTACCATTAGCCTTGAAGTTCATTATGACATGTGCAGTCGTTGCCGTCATCACAATCGGCTTAGCTTGGCTTGTACTGCGCGCGCAGCGTTCTTGATTATCATGTGAACGAAATATCGCACGTGCTATCGTGAACGGTTTACAAGGTCGTTTATCACGAAATTAATTAATTCATTATGATTGCCATAGTCACTCTCATAGTAAACGTCAGGTTGTGTTCTCACTTCTTCGTTGGCGTATCCAGAGCTATCTAGACCAAGGGAGGAGGCAAACTCTACGACTAACTTGCTGTTCGGTAAGACATAATATAGGGGATAGAACATTAACCCGTCGCCCCCACTAGTAGTACCGTAGAAAGTCGCCAACTCGTAATTCTTGCCAAGATAACAAAAACCTTCTGAAGCCGAGAAAACCATGTTGTCAATTAAAATGATGACCTCTCCGTTGAAATCAACCTCTCCTAGTGGAGTAATAGTCCACCATCCCTTGTAAATCTTAAAATCTGATCCATATACTTCAGGGGGTAGAGTCTCGAATTCATCTTTTGATATCTCGGTATGGAGCCATTGCTGGTGAAGACCAGTAACATATTCATCCGTTCTGTATGCATTATACCACTCGAAGAGTAGATCTTCTTTGATTAAGGGGCTGACGATGCTGTCAATCCAAACCCAGTAGAATCCTCCCGTGTTCCCTCTGATGTCGATGATGAGATATTCATAGTCCTCAATCTGGGGGTAGAAAATCTGAAGGTCATCGATGTATTCCTGACCTCTGGAGCCAAAGTCTCCAATGTAGATATATGCGATACTAAGGTCCTCGAATTTAGTGAGATTTAGAAGGGAAGAAGGGTATACATATGGCATCGTTACTGAGCCTGATCTTGTGGAGAATATTTCCTCCCAACTGTGACCCGTAGAGTTGAGTAGCGTGAATACTGCGTTGTCCCCAAAGTTCATGGGGGTTATGCTCCAGAGATAGTTTTTTTCTCGCTTAAAATCATAGTCAAGATACCCAGAGTCATAACATGTTTTGACCGCTTCATCGATGGGGACACCATTCACCTCCGTTACAATGGTGTAATCGCCGTACTTTTTCTCCCATGAACTGTCGTATTGCTTAATGACATAGTTACCTTTGTTGTAGACTATCAGCACCTCGAATCGTCTCTGGGTATTTTCTCTTTGATACTCGTTGTAGATATCCATCCAATAATCAGCTGCATCTGAGACTTCCTGAGAGAAGACCTTGTTAAAAGGGTCCCAATCCTCATGGATGCCTTGGTTTGTTATCACTCTTGATGGATTGGAGACTTTGGTATGGCGATTTTGTAGAGCCTGCATTATCTCCATTAGTGTGCTCAGGAATTCTTTGTTGTCCTGGGCATCCCTTATACGATTCTCGAACTCGTCTTTGAGTTCTAACCAATTGTAACCGTGGGTACGCTCTTTTACTGATAGATAGGGATAATTATCCCTCACAAATTCATGGAGATGTTCAAAATCATCGAGCCACTCATTTATAGTCAGATCTTCAGGGTTAATAGGATTGATAGTCACCTCAAAATCAACTTTACGCGAACTTGGTAGAAAAACTGTATAATAATATGCCACTCCGATGGCAACAATTATTACTGATGCTATGATGATAACGAGGTTTCTTCGCTCCAAAGTAATCACAAATTCCCTTGGATTATTAGATATTTAATTATTGTTCAAAAACAAGTGCAACGACATGGAACATCGCTCCCCATTTAGTATCAATCAATCTGATTATCTTTTTTTCTTCATTTAAGTCTTCAAAGCGCGCGCTCCGAACGAAGAGGGTTATGTTTTCAACTGTTTTCTCGAATACATAAAGAATAGCAAGTTATCTAGATCATTATTTGTTTTCGTCATAACAGGTTATAGTGAGAGTGAGAAAGAGATATACGATAAAATAATCAGTCTGTTTGAAAAAAAGCCTCCAAGACCAACATTCAGGGTTGGACTTGATTTAGCACGTATTCATAACACAGATTATGTTTTCGGACCTTCAAATTACATATTACCGAGGATATTACCAATTCAGTCCAACTAAAGTAAGGGAAACTTAAACCCATATGAGTTTTTCACGAAAAACCTTTAATTAAGACCTTTAACCGCTCAGTGATCTTGTTGTTGTAACAAGGCAAGAGCCTAGTTGGCTGAAGACTTTCGCTGGAGACTCAAGGCAGCAACATTATAACACGTTGATCAGAATCAGTTATTCAGCGTCTTCCTCTATCTCGCCTCGCCAGATCTCGAGCATCTCCATGCCAGTCTGCCACTTCTCCATGGCGTTGAAGAGCGCAGCAATGGCACGAACGATCTTAGCTAGGTCGTTGATGTTCTCAGGCGCTAGATCATCAGCCTTGTCAACTTTGGCAAGTAGCTTCTTCAATCGAGGCATCACCTGCTTAACAACAGCCCTCCTGAAGTCGATTTGAGACCTCGGAAAAACCATCACGACTACACCAGAATTTTTTTCTATTGTCCCGCCGAGGGACAATCCCAACCTCTGAAGCTGCTTCTTGCAGGCCTCCCTCGTTCGACCTAAAAGTCTGGCGGCCTTGTCCAAGTCGTCTCGATACTGCACGAGGACGACGATGTCTTTATGGGTCCAGCGGGGACCTCTGGCCAGCATCGAATAAGTTTTCTCCTCCGGCAAACGATACAATTTTGCAATATAGGAGCGTAAGCCTTCTCTGTCAACCGTCTCGTACACGACCGCCATGACCAGGCTCATTATGACTCACTAAAGGAAGGGTGTTGAAAAACATAAGGCTTATTGTCCGCTACGAGTATGCCATGTACGTCGCACCGGGAGAGGGTGGCACTCAGACCGAAGCCTTAGGACTGACTCAGCCATAGGTTTCTAAGTAGGATCCGATAACCCTCAAGAACATTCAAAACAAAATATACTCAAGTGCATTACTTTCTCTCATCGATAAATGTTCAGGTTCAGGTTTATCCGCCACCAGCAGAGGGAAGAAATGAGATAACGCTACCATCAAGTAACTTAGTTTTCATGCCATTGAGGTAGTTAATATTCCTTCCATCCACCAAAATAGTAAAGTGGGAGTGCATGTTTCCGGTATTCGAATCCATTATTTTTTCCCTTAATTTAACCCCGTATCTCTCAAACAATCTATACAACAAGCCTCTAACCGTAGTTCCTTCGTCTAAGACCAAACTCAAATCCCGAGCGCCGATGACTTCCTTTATGTCAAACATAGATCTCACCCTTACGGTAATCATAAATCACGACAACCCGAAGTGAATCAATTTTGTGAGAGAAAAACAGGTTAACTTCAGGGCTTTCTAAGCCTCGCAAGCTCATCCGCAACATGTTTTAGTCCTAGTTCTTCCAGCTTTTTCCTGCTTGGTGCGCCAGTTCTCTTATCCCAACCTCTTACTTCGTAATATTCATCTAGCATCTTATTCAATTGTCCTGTATTGATTATCTGGCCCTTTAATGGTCCCCCAGGTATTGGCTCCTCCATAATCCTCTTAGGAAACGTGTCGTCAACCCTACTGAAGCCTTCTCTAACATTAAAAGCCCTCGCTATATTGTTAACACGTTCACCAGCCTTTTCCACCTCTTCAGGCGTTATATTAAAGCCCGTTAATGACCCGTAAAACTTACTTAGCAACTCCAACGCTATTTCCGCAATAGCCATGTCAAATACGAAGGCGCAGAAAGGCATACAATCACACACCGAAGTCCTTACGTCTTGGTTCCACTTGCATAGTTTTCCCTTTCCTTCGATCGCCAACCGATCCACACTATAGGGAACGGGTGTATCGAAAATCTCCTGAATCGCATATCCACGGCCATGGTCTCCTCCAGTATATGCGGTTGCATAGCTTAAGCCATGGGCTTTGGCTCCTCTAACGTCATATCCTGGCAACTCTAAACCTTTAATGTGCATAGCATATCTTTCTGACCCCTTACCGATGATTTCAGCGGCTCGTTTGGTGCCTTCAGCCAGCAAATCTCCGATGCCTTCCCGGTAAGCGATCCTTCTAACCATCTCAATCATTGCCTCATGATCGCCAAACCTTAAGTCTAACCCATCTAACTCTTCCCTAGAGAGGATACCTTGTTCATAAAGTTCCATTGCAAAAGCTATAACAACGCCTGTTGAAATTGTATCAAGTCCATACTCGTCACACAGTCTGTCAGCTGCAATTATGGCTGGCAGGTAGTTGTTACAAGTCATACTTCCAAAGCTGTATGTCGTCTCAAACTCGGGGCCCTCGGTAATGAAGCCAGCGTAAGGCCCACTCTTAACATACCTCCTCTGTCCGCACCTTACTGGGCATTGATAACAAGCTCCACGCCCGATGGTATAGTACTTTTCTTGGGCTTCGCCACCTATACTTTCAACTGGGGCGAATACCCCGGTGGCTGACCAATTCTTAGCTGCAAAAATTCCAAGTTCAATGGCTCTCTCCACAACCATAGCAGTTCCGAGTTTAGAGAATGCAGGATATAATACAGGGCTTTCTTTCATTGCGTCGTACAGTTCTCTCAATGCCTCCTTAAATTTCGTTTCATCTGTACACTTTACCTTATTAGTGCCGCGGACAGCTATAGCCTTAAGTTTCTTTGATCCCATAACCGCTCCCAGCCCCATGCGGCCGGCAGCCCTTCTTTCGTTTATGATACAAGCGTATCGGACCATCTTCTCGCCTGCTGGTCCGATACATGCAACCTTCGCCCTAGGCTCGTTTATTGCATCTTTTATGAAGAGCTGTGTGTCTAATGTCTGAACACCCCAAAACCCAGTTGCGTCCCTGATTTCAATTTCTCCATCATGTATCCATATGTAAACCTGATTCTTTGCTTCTCCTTCCACTATCAATGCGTCATAACCTGCGAACTTGAGCTCTGCTGGGAAATCACCTCCAGACAATGCCATGCCCACCGTATTCGTTAAGGGAGACTTGGCTACAACTGCCATTCGATGGCAACATGGCGCCATTGAACCTACTAAAGGTCCAACCGAAAAAATTAACTTGTTCTCGGGACCTAGAGGATCAACTTTAGGCTTGACTTCGTTGTAGAGGAACTCAATTCCTACTCCTGCTCCACCAATAAACATTTGAGCACTTTTTTCGTCAAGTTCTTCCTTCGATATCTTTTTGGTTGTCAGATCAACTCGAAGAATCTGGCCCATGTAACCTCCGTTAAAAACCAACTAAACCACCGTAAATTGATTACAAAAACGATTAAGTGCTGTATTGTATATGTATTTTACGGTAGGTTTCTTTTGTGGTCCTTCACGTGTTTTTTGGTTATTTTTTCCATTCACTCACTCCAGTAAATAGCCCAATATTGGTAGTTTTGACAATCTTTATTTTGACAAACACCTTCCCCAATTAATGCAAAGCATGATTACTTTAGAATAAACTCATTTGTTTTAGGACAAAGAACCGAATCACCTGATTCTATGTCGGGTTTGGGTTTAGAACCCGCAGAATAAGAAGTTTTAGAAACCGTACTCGGCAATTGAGGTTTAAGCTGTTCTTTTTGTGTCAAACATTCCGATACTTTTTCATCCTTAATTTTGGGTAATTGTTGATTAGGGAGTCTTTGCCCATCTAATTTTCGGATGGTCTCTTGTTTTTCGGTGATAATTTTTTCTTGTATAGTTATCCTTTCTTGTAAATCGTTAGCTTTCTTCAATTGCTTGTTCGCCTCTCGAATAAACCGTTTCATTTTTTCGTTGAAACTCCCCCCATCTATGTGGGAGAAGCGCAAAACACTCATTTAGTAATGTTTCCTATTTGTTGCTCGTTCTAAACGATTTAACCTTTCCGTATTCCTTTACCATGAGAAATACCTTTGTATACAATTTGTAAACAAAAAAAATAAATGTTTTACTTATTTTAAACAAAAAAGAAAGAATAGAATGCCTTAAGATGGGTTTTTCGAAATAATTATTGATCCTCTAGAGATTGAACTTAAGGATTTATCCCTAAAAGTTTTCGCGAAAGCTGAGGGAATAAGGAAGACCATTTCAGATATCGACGTTACAGATAGACCAGTAGAAGTCGACTTGGGCTTTCAGCCAGCAAATCTTTCTGTGATGTTAGCTTCCAAGTATTCGCTCAATATTCGCTCGTCGGTGAGATACACGGAAAACCTATGTTCGGAAATCATAATTGAAAAGTTCGAGTAAAAAAATTCAAAAGTTCTAGTATCGAGACTTTTTCTCGAACTGTGGAGATTTCCCCCGCAACCTCCCCTTTTTTTATTGTTAATTGATAAAATAGAAAATTCTTATTATTTTCAGTAGACTATTAAATTTATTAAGTGTCATTCTTGTTAAGCATTGGCATAATTGGAAAGACAAATACAGGTAAAACGACTTTATTCAATGCAGCTACCCTTCTAACCGCAAAAATATCCGATTTTCCATTCACTACAAAGAAACAAAATATTGGTACTGCATACGTCTGCGATATCTGTGTCTGCAAAGAGTTGGGTGTAAAGGATAACCCGTTGAATTCCACCTGTATAGATGGTTGGCGATATGTTCCAGTAAAGATCATTGATGTGCCTGGATTATTGAAAGACGCCTGGATGGGGCGAGGACTTGGGAATCAGTTTCTTTCCGTCATCGGGCAAGCCGACGCGCTAATACATGTAGTGGACGCTTCAGGTTCAATTGATTCTGACGGAAGGATAACCCAATCTGGAATGGGTAACCCTTTACAGGATGCCCTTGACGTTGAAATGGAAATTGAGAGATGGATCGCAGAGATAATTGAGCATAACAAACAGTTCATAATCCGGGAAGCATCGTCCTCGTCTCTAGTAGAAGCGATTACGAAATCCCTGTCAGGAATAAAAGCAAATTCTCTAAATGTATCTCAGGCCTTAGAGAAGACAGAACTAAAAGATGTTCCTTTTGCCAAGTGGAACCTCAACCAAACCATCAAATTTGCTGCCTCTCTCCTTCCACTTATTAAGCCTACACTAATCATGGCAAACAAGATAGACATCCTAACATCTGAGAACTACCTTGAGGTGTTAACCGAGTACTACAGTCGTAATCTAGTCGCAGCATGTTCTGCCGAAGCAGAACTAGCCCTCAGAAGAGCCGAGAAGAGAGGGTTACTTCAATATACGCCAGGTCAAGAGATGTTCAAAATAAAGGAAAATGCCAAGCTCACAACAAAGCAACGTGGCGCTTTGAAGTATATTGAAACGAGGGTCATGGCAAAATGGATGAGGACAGGTATACAGCAAGCTCTCAACACTGTCGTTTTCAAACTTTTAAGAAGCAATATGATTTATCCCGTTAGTGACGAATCAAACTACACCGATCATCATGGGAATGTGCTCCCGGATGTGTACTTAATGCCAGATGGTTCAACTCCTATTGACCTCGCCCGAAACATACACACAAAACTTCTGGAAAACTATATTCTTGCAATCGACGCTAAAACAGGAATACGTCTCCCTAAAAACTATAATTTAAGACACAAAGATGTGATAAAGATCATAACGCGATCTAGAACAAAACAACGGAAATGGCTAAAGCGCGCGCAAGCGTAGATAGAAACTTCGTTTACCTAGGGTAGTGATTGAACTGGCATATACATTAGAAGATCTAGTTGGTAGTATTGTCTAATCCTTTCGAAGAGAAGTTAGATGTTAGGAGACCAGCATTTGGAAAAAGAGCGTAAGATGAGTATTCTACGATATTATCGAAGAATGTTCAAGAGTCAGAAATGGGTTTGGAGGATCAATAAGAGATGGATAGACCGAACAATTGAAGAGGTTAAGTTCTTAGTAGACTATATCTCTGAAGAAGATAGAATACTGGATGTTGGATGTGGAACTGGAAGACATATAATTAAGCTTATCCCGAAAGGCTATCAAACAACAGGTGTTGACATATCCAAAGAAATGCCCACCATAGCAAAGAGTGATTTACAGCAATCTGAGCCAGAGCTAATTCGGGCAGATGCTACATACCTTCCAATCGTAGACAACTCTTTAAATCATGCTATTTGTATGTTCAGCGTCTTCCTAGAACTTCCAAGTGGAAATCAGCGTCTTAAAGCTTTAAAACAAATGAAACGAGTTGTTAGGAGTAAGGGTTACATAATCGCGCGCGCTAGATTTGCCAACTATTACAATAGATCCATCTTGGAAACCACCTGATCAAATACATGAGCCGATTTCGCTTAAGGACAGAGATTTCTGGGAGCTTATCTTTGGCAAGAAAGGAATAATCCAGGATAGAGCCTTCGTCCATTATGTTGGCCGAAAAGAGATCAAAGAACTGATTGCAAAGGCAAGGTTAGAATTCATAGAACTAGCGGAGAGAAGTGGAAGAACGATAGTAATAGCAAGAAAGACAAGGTCAAAATGAGATAAAAATTAGGTGGATCAAGCATATATTGTCATATTGAACCATAGAAAAAATTCTATAGAAAACTACAATAGGATTAAATGCTTGACGTTACAAGATCAAACAGGTTCGACCTGAACATAGATAAGTCCTGCAAATCTCCCACGAAGAATCTGCAGTTGACTGACGCTTCCTCAGCATTCTTCTCGGCTATATGTATCATCTTATCGGAGATATCGATTCCAGTCACTTTAGCACCTTTCTTTGCTAAGAGAATGGAGTAGTGTCCCAGCCCGCATCCAGCGTCAAGAATGGTCTTTCCCTCGACGTTTCCAATCAATTCCAACATTGCAGGTACTTCAACAATCTCATTATAGGTCCCCGATTCCTCCCGAAATATCTGGTAATTTTCTGCTAAGCGATTCCAGTCTTCTCTCGCTTTTTCCGTCAAGCTCATTGTTGTCCCCTACAGCAAGATCTTCTTATCATTTAGAAGTCACATTAAAAGATTATTTCTTCCATATTGGATATAATACTTCACAAATTTGAGGGTTATGAGCTCAGGTCTGAGTGAAATATGATCTCTTAGGATGAAGCCGTAAACCTAGTTGAGAATACGAGCAAGTTTAAACATTAGATGACTTTGAAAAGGCAAAACAAGAGATGATGGCTAACCAGGAAAAGATCTTACAAGAGGCAAATACCCAATCAAGGACCCGAAAAGCATTCGATCTTGAGGTAAGAACTCTAGAGACTTCGATTGGTTCAATGCTTATTGTGGAATTATTGGTGGATGTCAAAGATTCTATGGGTGCAAATGTGGTTGACTCTATGTGTGAAGCCGTAGCACCCTTAGTTGCGTCCCTCGCAAAAGGAAAAGTGAACCTGAGGATAGTCTCCAATTTGGCAACGAGAAGGTTAGTCCATGTTGAGACTGTTGTGTCGAAGAATGCAGTTGGAGGAGTAGAGATCGTTGACAAAATCGTTGAAGCAAGCGCCTTTGCTGAAAGTGACTCATTTAGAGCTGCAACCCATAATAAAGGAATATTGAACGGCGTCTCAGCTGTTCTTTTAACAATAAACAATGACCCTCGCGGTTGAGTTGGGAACGCGACCCCTGCAAAGTGTATCATTAGTGCCATGAGAACAAGTGACGCGACGAAGAACGAAGGTGTGTGCTCACAACGGTTTTTCCAAAACCTGAAATGTAAAAAAACAATGAATATTTATCCCCCATGTCACGTTATTTACATTTTAAAAAGTTTTTTTAGTAACGGTGTCTGTGTACAAAATATTTATATATCTAATTCGATATCGCAACATATATCTAATTAAATATCGGAAATGATTTAATGAATCGTGTTGGGCGGCATAGAAGGCGTCCAAAGAGAAGAATCGGGGTTCCCAAGGGAATGCTTCAATAAATTGCCTTAGACATACTTAAAAGGGAACCTACATCAGGCACCGAACTCATGGACGAGATAGAATACTACACCGACTGGAGGCCAAGTCCTGGCTCGGTATACCCTCTCCTCTCAAAGCTAGAGAAGGCGGGACTAATAGAGTTAGTGGAATTGGACGAGCCATCCCTTAAAAGATATTCACTTACAAAAGCTGGAATAAAAGTAATCGAAGAACGAAGAAAAATGGAACCTAACCTTAGATCTCACTTCCACTCCATCCAAAAGATACATTGGAAGCTCTTCGAAGGGATGCACGAAAACCTTTTCGAAAACTATTCAAGATTACTGAAAGCCATCGAGAAAATCCATCCTCTCATAAAGAACAATCCAGAAGCCTCCTCAAGAATACAGGAACTCCTTCTAGAAACCGCGAAGAAGGTCGAGAATATCAGTAGACAGTTGGAGAAATAGGAATGAACGCACTCATTCGCATCATAAGATTTCTTAAACCCTATAAGAAGGACGCCGTTCTAGCAATGGTG
>Ga0209636_10006638_pt1 | contig 11830 bp, 11 predicted proteins | sample DeeMarSWOR152_54_FD_187464 | JGI IMG/M metagenome (GOLD analysis project Ga0209636, IMG submission 187464) | Marine sediment microbial communities from White Oak River estuary, North Carolina - WOR-1-52-54 (SPAdes) (version 2) | ecosystem: Environmental > Aquatic > Marine > Intertidal zone >...
TATCCCCGCGAGGCGGCAATATAAGGATTGTATAGTAAGTCACGATATTCCTGAAGTTTCTCCTGCTCCTTTGCTTTAGGATCCGGCGCAGCCTCTATTTCCTTGCGAAATATAACTGGTGTAGCACCTTCAGCACCCATCACTGCGACCTCCGCTGTAGGCCAGGCGAAAACACAATCAGCACCTAAGTCCTTGCCACACATGGCAAGATATGAGCCTCCATAGTCCTTACGAATGATTAAGGTGATCTTAGGAACCGTGGCCTCGGAGTAAGCCCACAAAATCTTAGCCCCATGCCTTATTATTCCCAACCATTCTTGATCTTTTCCTGGCAAGAAACCAGGGACATCGGCAATGGTGAGCAGGGGGATGTTGAAGGCATCGCAGAACCTGATAAATCTGGTGATTTTATCCGAGGCATTGACATCAAGACACCCGGCAAGATGCATCGGTTGGTTAGCAATAACACCCACTGTTCTACCATTAAGCCTGGCAAAGCAAATAATTGCGTTGCGAGCATAATGATAATGAGGCTCAAGTATCTCACCATTATCCACAATGGATTGGATAACATCCCTCATATTATAAGCCTTGCTGGGCTCATCCGGTATTATAGTGTCGAGAGCAGGCTCAACACGGTTTGGGTTATCAGTAGGCTCAATTAAAGGGGGATCCTCCATATTATTTGAAGGAAGGTAACTCAGAAGTTTTTTCACTTGTTCAATAGCCTCGGCATCGCTTTCGCAGGCAAAATGGCACACACCACTTTTAGTGGCATGTGTCATGGCACCCCCCAGCTCTTCAGAAGTGATCTCCTCCCCGGTAACCTGTTTGATAACTACCGGGCCGGTAATGTGCATATAGCTTGTCTTTTTTGTCATGAATATCCAGTCTTTCATGGCAGGTGAATAGACTGCCCCCCCAGCAGTAGGCCCCATAATTGCCGAGAGCTGAGGAATAACCCCTGAAGCTGCTGAATTTCGGAAAAATATCTGCCCATAGCCTGAAAGGGCATCAACACCTTCCTGAATCCGAGCCCCTCCAGAGTCATTAAAGCCTACTATGGGGACACCACACTTCATGGCTAGATCCAGTACCTTGCATATCTTTTTGGCATGCATCTCACCTAGTGTCCCCCCCATGGAAGTAAAATCTTGGGAAAAAGCACATAATGGACGTCCATTTACTGTCCCATAGCCGGTGATAACCCCTTCTGCAGGGACATGAGTTTTATCCATGCTAAAGAGGGTAGCTCGATGCTGAACAAACAAATCAAGCTCATGGAAGCTTTCAGGGTCAAAAAGCAGGTCAAGCCTCTCACGAGCAGTTAATTTCCCCGATTTGTGCTGCCTTTCTACTCGCTCTGGACCTCCTAAGGCTTTTTCCTTCCTTTCCTTATCTTTTAATTCTTTTAACTGCTCATCAACCTTGCCCATCTAAATTCCTCCTTACAAATTAACTTCACAAAGGGAAACTATTTTAAACTGAATTCGCAACTAAGGCAACTTCCTGACCCCGCGGAGTTGCCGCTAAGATTTTCTGGGTCTATCACACCTCTATTTAAGGAATTTTCTGTATAATCACATCAAACATGTTTGAGGCACTACTGGCTCCTTCCAAGCTTTCCGGGGGTAAAGCGTGGGTAACCGTCAGACTCTAATTACCCTCTGCCTGGCAAGTTTTGCTGGCAACGTTAGCTTCAGTCTTTTGTTTCCCGTCCTCCCTTATTACGCTCAAGGCATGGGTGCTTCACCATCCCAGACAGGTTTAATATTAGCTGGCTATTCTTACGTCACCGCTATATTCGTAGTTCCCTTCGGCATGCTCACCGACAAAATGGGGCATCGTAGGATGTTAATCACTGGTTTAGTCCTTTACACCTTAATCCCTCTTCTTTACAATCCTGTTAGTAACCTGACTCAACTCGGTCTTGTTCGAGCTTGCCATGGCTTAGCCTGCGCCGTGTTCTTCCCTGCAACCACTGCATTAGCAATTGCATCAGCGCCTTCAGAGCGCTGGGGTGAAGCTTTGGGTTGGCTTACCATGGCAACACAATTAGCCCTGGTAGTTGGACCTGCGCTTGGAGGCCTGTTATTGAACCACTACGGTTTTAAAGCTGCTTTCTATAGTTGCAGTGTAATCCCGTTGGTGGGCTTGATTTTTGTTCTTTTCAGGTTAACCACTATTCAGCCACCAAGTACCGAAATAGGGATTAGCAGTAGCTCTTGGGCTTGGTTAAGACAGTCAGCGGTCTTTGCCGGCTTAATAGCGCCTCTGTTTTTTACCGTAGGCTCAGGCACAATATTTACCTTTATGCCTTTACACAGCCAAGGGTTGGGCATAAATGCAACTATGGCTGGGATTATCATTGCCACTCTTTATATAGGCTCAGCTTTGTTAAGAGTTCCCGGTGGCAAACTATCGGACAAAATTGGTCGAAGCCCGGTGATATTGCTGGGGCTGATGACCAGTTTCGCTACTATGATCTTGATTTCTTTTATGAACTCTTTTTCCGGTCTGATTACCGCAGCTATTTTTTATGGTGTGGGCATGGGAATAGCCATGCCGGCAGCCTATGCTTTAGCAGCAGACCTGACTCCTCCCGAGATGAGGGGGTTATCTATGGGTATGACTAGCAGTTTTCCCCATGGCGGCTTAGCCCTTGGCCCTACAATTATGGGTGTGCTAGTATAAGCAATTACGCTACTATGTTCCGTGCTTGTAGTTTGAGCTTGATTTTGGGCATAATAGTTGTAGTTAGCTTGACTGGAAAGCGACGTCAAGCTCAGACTTGAAAGCTTGACAGCCTGGCTTAGAATGATAATATGGAGGGGAATTTGAAACCACGACTAATTGCTATAGATGGTCCTGTGGCAGTCGGCAAGACTAGTGTAGGCTCACTATTAGCGAAAAGATTAGGCTATGTTTTCTTCGACACAGGCATGATGTATCGGGCATTTACCTGGAAGGTTCTTAAATCAGGTATCTCCCCAAGTGACGAAAACAAGCTTTGTCACCTAGCCAGTGCAAGCAAATTTGATTTCGTTCCCTCCCAGGAAGGGTATCTTTTGCCCATTGTTGATGGTGAAGATGTCTCCTCTGAACTGCTTCGCCCTGAAATAGAGAAACGGGTTTCTCTGATATCAAAGATAGCAGGAGTTCGTCAAGCACTAGTATTGGCACAGCGTAAGTTAGCCCAGCAAGGAAAAGTCGTAATGGCAGGCAGGGACATTAGCACGATAGTTTTACCCTGGGCAGAATTAAAGATTTTCCTCACCGCCTCCACCGAAGAGAGAGCCAAGCGCCGCTACAATGAATTACTGGAACGGGGAGAAAATTCAAGACTAGAGAGCGTCCTTGCTGAACTAAAGAAGCGAGATGAGATGGATATCCGTAGGACTGTCTCACCACTTAAACCCGCTGGGGATGCCATAATTATCAATACGGAAAATCTTAGCCTGGAGAAAGTTGTAGAAAAAATATATGCTTTGGCGGTAAATCAATGACCCTCTCTCAAAAGATTGTCCTGGCCATATGTAGACCTTTGCTCAATATTCTTTTCCCTCGGAAAGTTAAAGGAAGAGAAAATATACCCTTAACTGGCCCACTCATTGTGATAGCCAACCATATTCATCTTCTCGATCCATTTTTTCTACTGTTTAGCTTTCCGCGGTGGATTAATTTCATGGCAAAAGAGGAACTTTTCAGTTCTCTTCTTTTGAGACCTGTTCTCCGCTGGGCCCGGTCTTTCTCCGCACGCCGTCGAGGAAAGTTTGAAGAGAAGAAAAAGGCAATCAGGAGCGCCAAAGATATGTTGGACGGGGGATTAATCCTAGGAATATTTCCGGAGGGCAGCAGAAGTCGCGATGGCAAACTCAGAAAGGGTAAACCAGGCTCTGCAGTTATAGCCGCAAAAACAAATGTCTCCCTTCTTCCTGTCGGCATCGTCGGCACAGATAAGATCAAAGGCATAAGCTGGCCATGGAATCGCCCTAGCATAGTTATCAACATTGGCAAGCCTTTTAAGCTTCCTCCAACCGATGGCAAGTTAAGCAAATCACAAATGCAATTATTGACCGCACAACTAATGGGTGAAATCGCCGCTCTTTTGCCACCTGAATATCAAGGCACCTCTAAAGAACATGAAGATTGAAAAGGCTAAAGAGCTTGGCCTATGCTTTGGCGTCAGACGCGCCATCAAGCTGCTGAAGGAGGCAGTTAACAAATACGGAGAGATAAAAACACTCGGACCTCTGGCACACAATCGCCTGCTAGTGGAAGCATTGACCGATCTAGGAGTAACGCCGATAAAGCATATTGACCAAGTTCAAGGCGGAATCTTAGCTATCACTACTCATGGTGCAAGCCCAGCAGCGCTATCTGAGATCAGAGCCCATCACATTCATATCATTGATACCACTTGTCCCATAGTCTGCAAAGCCCAAAACACAGCCAAGGAATTAGCCGAGGCTGGTTTTGACGTCATCATCTTTGGGGAAGCAGGGCACTCTGAGGTCAAAGGACTACTAGGTTGGACAGGAGACAAAGGCATAGCTGCCCTCAACATGAAGCAAATAGATAGGTCGGGAAAATCACTATCACGCCTGGGCATTATCTCCCAGACAACCCAAACCCGATCTGCCTTTATCGAATTTGCCAAGCAGCTTATGGGTATGGTTGGGCCTAAGATTGAGGAAATGCGCCTCGTTAATACTTTATGTCAAGTAACACAGAGACAACAAGAAGCTACCATGAGATTAGCTCGCAAGAGCCAACTCATGGTAGTGATAGGCGGAAGTAATAGCGCCAATACCAAGCGCCTTGTTGAAATCTGTTCTCCTCTGGTGGAAACTCATTTGGTAGAAACAGCAGATGAGGTCGACAATTCCTGGCTTTTGGGTAAGCACCATGTTGGTATTACTGCTGGCGCATCCACGCCAGATGAAGCTGTAGAGGAATTAATAGCCAAGCTGAGGTCTTTTTAGTCTTTAGCCAAGCTTATCGCTCAGCCTCCTGCCGCCAATAAGGTGAAGATGGAGGTGAGGCACCAGTTGTCCTCCCTCAAGGCCACAATTTATAACTAAACGATAACCACTCTTGGCTATCCCCTCCTTCTCAGCCAGATTCTTGGCTAAGATTATAAGGCGCCCGGCAATATCTTGTTGTCCCTCAGTAAGCTCAGCCAAATATGTAATATGAGTCTTAGGTATAATAAGCACGTGTTTAGGTGCTTGAGGCGAGATATCTCTAAACGCCAGAAAATCTTCATCCTGATAGACTATCTCACTAGGCACTTCACCAGCAATAATTCGGCAAAAAATACATTCCTCTGCCATAATCTAACTCCTCTAACCTATTATACCTTCTCGTCGCAAATTCTCAATCTCCTTCTGGTTATACCCTAATTCCTGTAATATTTCATTAGTGTGCTCACCAAGAAGTGGGGATAAAGTTCTCACCTTGCCAGGCATATCTGAAAGCTTAGGAGCGATGCCAACCTGTTTGACTTTGCCCAAAGCAGGGTGTTCCACCTCTATTACCATTTGGCGATGAAGCACCTGTGGGTCACTAAAGACCTCGTCCGGTGTGTAAACTTTGCCTGCCGGGATATCACTGTGAGTCAACAATTCAAACCATTCATCTCTTGTCTTAGTTAGGAAAGTTTGCTTCAAAAAAGAGCGGATTTCATCCCATCTCTTATCTTCCGGCTTACGAATGGTGTGCTCTGAGGCGAAGTGATAAGGGATGTAATCCTCCCTTCCCAAAAGTCGACATAGGTTCTCCCAAAAATGTGGTTCGATGCAGCCAATGGTAATATATTTACCGTCCTTGGTTTCATATACTCCATAATAGGGATAGGCGCCGTGAAGCCAGGATTCACCCCTCTTCAACACCGACCCGTCAAAAAAGTACTCATAAGTAAACCAAGTCATAAGTGATACTGCTCCATCCATATAAGCTACATCCACATATTGCCCTTTGCCTGTCTTATTTCTAGCCACCAAAGATACTGAAATACCCAAAGCTCCGTATAAAGCTGCACCAGCAAAGTCAGCGACTAGATTTAAGGGGATAACTGGAGGGCCTTCGCTGGAACCGATTAAGCCTAGAACACCAGCCATAGCTATATAGTTGATATCATGCCCAGGAAAAGCCTGATAGGGGCCATCTTGACCATAGCCACTAAGCGAGCAGTAAACGATCCTAGGATTTAACTTACTTATGGTTTCATAATCTATCCCCAAGCGTTTGGCTACTCCGGGTCTAAAACCCTCAATAATAACGTCTGCTTGCTTGGAAAGGCGGTAAAATATTTCCCGTCCTGCTTCTGACTTTAGGTTAACCGTTATGCTTCTTTTATTGCGATTAGGGGCATAGTAAGCTGCTTTTTCCCGGTTTTCTTCCCCTTGAAGCGACCTCGATGAACCCACAAATTCAGCTAGTCCCGGCGTCTCAATCTTGAGCACTTCGGCCCCCAAATCTCCCAAGAGCATAGTACAGAATGTGCCTGGAATCACCCTTGATAAATCCAAAACTTTCACGCCTTCCAAAGCTAGCATATCTCCTCCTCGAATTGATTAATTGCCCATTATAAGCTATTTATGCAAACTTTTGCATTTTTCGCCCCAATATGCTAAATTAAGAGAAAAGAAGTGAAATTAAAGGTGGGGTTCACCCACTTTTTTGTTAAAGAGAAAAATTAAATTAAGAAGGCGAAGATGAAAACAGAGCTTACGGCTGCGATCACTCAGCTTTCGGCTGAGAGGAACTTGCCTAAAGAGGTAGTCTTGGCTGCCTTGGAATCAGCACTGGCCTCGGCATATAAAAAAGATACATCCGCTCTAGATCAAGATGTTTTGGTAAAAGTTGACCCTAACGCTGGCAAAATCAATTTCTATATTCAGAAGGTTGTAGTCGATTCGGTTGCCAATCCAAATCGCGAAATCCCCATTGATGAAGCTGAAAAGCTGCAGGCTACAGCACAAGTTGGTGACGTAGTAAACATAGAATGCACACCCAGAAATATTGGTCGTATCGCTGCTCAAACAGCAAGACAGGTCGTTCTGCAGCGATTGCGCGAAGCAGAGCACCACGCTATTTATGAAGAGTTCACCGATAGGGAAGGGGAGGTTGTTACTGGAGCAATTCAATTCACCGAACCTAAACGAATTTATGTCAGACTGAATAGGACAGAGGCGATACTTCCTCCGAGTGAACAGGTTCCTAATGAACATTATTATAAAGGGCAGCGACTCAAATTGTATCTTCTCGAGATAGTCCAGGGGGACAAAGGGCCTCGAATAATAGTTTCGCGCTCTCACCCCAACCTGATACGTCGCCTCTTTGAGATGGAAATCCCTGAAGTCCACAATGGGATTGTGGAGTTAAAAGCCATAGCTCGTGAGGCTGGACATCGAACTAAAGTAGCAGTGACAACTACTCAAGAAAGTGTTGACCCCGTAGGTTGCTGTCTTGGTCCTCGGGGCATAAGGCTCCAGAGTATCATCCATGAACTAAACGGCGAAAAAATAGATATAATCCAGTGGGATGCCGACCCTGGGGTCTTTATCTCCAATGCCCTCAGCCCAGCTCAGGTAGCAAGCATCAAAATCAGTGAAGAGGAAAAAGTAGCTACTGTGGTTGTCCCTGATAAACAACTCTCTTTAGCTATAGGCAAAGAGGGACAGAACGCCAGGTTAGCAGCAAAACTCACAGGCTGGCGAATTGATATCAAGAGCGTCTCTGCTATTGAGATGGAAAGGGCTGTCCCGCAAGAGGTAGAAGCGGAAGCCATTTCCCCTGAAGTTGTGGAAGAAGAGCCGGTTGAAGCAGAGCTAGCTGAGGATATTGGGGTGGAAGAGCCGATTGAATTTCCAGCCATTTTAGAAGCTCCACCTGAGAAGCTTGAGGAAAAACAAATTCGTTTTGCTGAAGATATCTTACTAGGTGCGTTAAAAGCAGGAACACCGGACAAGGAGAAAAGCGGAATTAAAGGTAAAAGGAAGGGAAAGGTAACAAAGTATAAAAAGCAAGAGGACCATTTTTCGGACGATGAGATCGAAGAATAAGCATCTACCTCAGCGTACTTGCATCGCTTGTCGGCAGATTAATGAGAAGAAATCATTGATTCGCTTAGTGCGTACTGGGAACGGAGTTGCTGAGGTAGATATATCTGGTAAGAAGCCGGGTAGGGGTGCTTACTTATGCCCTAAGGAAGTTTGTTGGGAAATAGCGCTAAGGAAGAATCGCTTAGAATATGCTTTGCGAACAAAACTTAGTGATGACAATCGCCAAATTTTAATTGAGTATAGCCATAACTTATTAGAGGGAAGTTAAATTTGGATGATAACAATTCGAAGTTAACGAAAGACCTGCCACAAGTTGAGCTTCCACCTTCTACAACTGTGAGGCAACTGGCCGACGCACTAAAAGTAGAGCCCATAAAGGTAATTAAACAGCTCATGCGAAAAGGCATCATGGCCAATATTAACCAGGTCATCGACTTTGATACTGCAACCACGATAGCTATAGAATTTGGCTATGCTGTTAAAGCGGCAGTAGAGCATAGAGCTTTGCCTGCTCGAAAGGCAGGAACAAAAGGGCGACTGTCAGTTCGCCCTCCAGTGGTTACTGTCATGGGACATGTTGACCATGGCAAGACCACCCTCCTTGATGCCATCAGAAAGACTAATGTGACTGCTCATGAGGTAGGAGCAATTACCCAACATATTGGTGCCTACCAGGTCTTAACGGATGGACGCAAAATCACCTTTTTGGATACACCGGGGCACGAGGCTTTTACTGCCATGAGAGCCCGTGGAGCACAGGCAACTGATATTGTAGTTTTGGTAGTTGCCGCTGACGATGGTGTTATGCCTCAGACTGTAGAAGCTATAGACCACGCCAAGGCTGCTGAAGTGCCCATAGTAGTTGCCATCAATAAGATTGATAAACCTGATGCTAATCCTGAACACGTAAAACAGCAGCTTGCTGATTTGGGTTTGGTTATTGAGGAGTGGGGTGGTGATACCGTTTGTGTACCCATATCAGCCAAGCAAGACCAAGGAATACCAGATTTATTGGAAAACCTATTCTTAGTTGCTGACATATTGGAACTAAAAGCTGATCTCAATTGTGCTGCGGAGGGAGTGATCATCGAAGCCAAGCTAGACAAAACCAGAGGCCCTTTAGCCACCCTTCTTGTCCGGGAAGGTATCCTTAAACCAAGCGACGTTGTAATAGCTGGAGATACTTGGGGCAAAATTAAAGCTATGTTCGATGATAAAGGAAAGCAGGTTCGCAAAGCTGAGCCTTCAGCTGCGGTAGAAGTCCTCGGTATAAACGAGGTGCCAAGATCGGGAGATCCCTTCATCGTGCTTGCCGACGAGCATCAAGCGCGAAGCATGGTGGACAAACAAAAAGATACAAGGTCTCGTCTCACCCTAAGTTTAAGTGCCCTTTCCAGCCAAATAAGTGACGGCCAAATAAAAGAACTCAACATAGTTTTGAAGACGGATGTCGAAGGCAGCATTGAACCCATAAAAACTTCCATAGAAAGGTCGGGCGCAGATGAGGCAAAAGCTAGAGTTATCCATGCTGCTAGTGGGAGCATTACAGAGAGTGATGTACTTTTGGCCTCGGCTTCGAGGGGCATTATCATCGGTTTCAATACTCGTGCGTCACCTGGAGCAACACAGCTAGCTGACACAGAAGGGGTGAGCATTCAGCACTATGAGGTAATTTACAAGCTAATAGAAGACATGGACAAGACGTTGAAGGGGATGCTTGAGCCAACTTATGCTGAAGTGTCCAGCGGGCGCGCTGAAGTAAGGGCTGTCTTCTCTAGCAGCAAGCTGGACAAAGTAGCCGGAGTTTATGTTATGGAAGGGAAGATATGGCGGGATGCCCAAGCTAAAATATTGCGCCAAAATAAAGTTATTTTTGACTCTCGAATCTCCAGCTTAAGACGTTTTAAAGAGGATGTCGCCGAAGTCTCCACTGGCCTCGAATGTGGCCTGGGTATAGAGGGGTTTGTCGATTTTCAGATTGGCGATATTATCGAATTTTATCGAAAGGAAAGAATAGACTAACTATATCTCCCAGATAGGAGGCTCAAATGAGCAGGCGAAGTGAACGAACAAGTAAACTTATCCGGCGAGAAATCAGCGGACTGCTTGAGCGTGAGGTTAATGACCCCAGGCTGAGCAGGCTTATTTCAGTAACAGAAGTCTCGCTCTCACCTGATCTTAGGTATGCCAAGGTATTTGTTAGCACCTTGGGCAACGAAATAAATAAGGAGGATATGCTAGCGGGCTTTAACAACGCTTCGGGATTCTTGCGCAGGGAACTTGCATCACACTTAAAATTGAGATATACACCGCAACTCAGCTTTCATTATGATGATTCTATTGAGCGAGGGGCGAGGTTACTCAAATTGATCGGGCAAGTAACCACCACTGAATAGCTCTATCCCGTTTTTATTGCCATCGCTTTGGGGTATTGACATTTGTATACATAAAAAGATACTCTAAATTTGTTTCAGACTTAAAAAACCGGGTGGTCTTCAATGCAAGCATACTGCTTTAAGTGCCGGGCAAAGAGAGAGATAAAAAATGCCCAGAATATAATCCTTAAGAACGGGAAACCAGCAGTTCAGGGAATCTGCTCTGTATGCGGAACTAAGGTATTTAGAATGGGTAAGGGTTAATTCCCACAGTAAGTTTTCCGCATTTATGAAATGGGGGTAGGAATGCAAACAATAAACGTAGCCATCATAGGTGTTGGTAATTGTGCCTCTTCCTTGATTCAAGGAATTCACTACTACAAGGATGCTAAGGAAGATGGATTTGTCCCCGGTTTAATGCATGTCACCCTGGGAGGCTATCATATAGCTGATATCAACTTCGTGGCTGCATTTGATATTGATAAAAACAAAGTAGGCAAGGATTTGGGTGAGGCTATTTTCACCAAACCAAACAACACAATTAAATTTTGTGATGTGCCTAAGACAGGCGTCCGAGTTGAGCGGGGTATGACCCATGATGGACTGGGCAAGTATCTATCTCAAATTATCACCAAGGCACCAGGTCCGACTGCTAACATTGTAGATACACTCAGGAGGACCGAAACCGACATAGTGATTAATTATCTGCCTGTAGGAAGCGAGGAGGCAACTAAATGGTATGTAGAGCAAGTGCTAACCGCCGGCTGCGGCTTCATCAATTGTATACCTGTTTTTATCGCTCGTGAGCCTTATTGGCAAAATCGATTTGCTCAACGCGGACTACCCGTTATTGGCGATGATATTAAGTCCCAGGTTGGCGCTACCATCACCCATCGAGTGCTAACCAGGCTTTTTCGCGAGCGCGGCGTCAAATTGGAACGAACCTACCAACTGAACTTTGGGGGCAATACCGATTTCTATAATATGCTAGAACGAGAGCGCCTGGAATCTAAGAGGATTTCCAAGACCGATGCTGTTACCTCACAGTTAGACTACGTTATCGATCCTGATAACATCTACATCGGTCCCAGTGATTATGTGCCTTGGCTAGCTGACCGCAAATTTTGCCACCTAAAGATGGAAGGTCGCACCTTCGGCGATGTCCCTCTGAATCTAGAGCTAAAGATGGAGGTATGGGATAGCCCTAATTCAGCCGGGGTAGTTATTGATGCCATAAGATGTTGTAAATTAGCCCTAGACCGTGGCTTAAGCGGGACCATGGTGGGGTCTTCAGCTTATTTTATGAAATCTCCACCTATTCAATATTCTGACGAGGAAGCCCGCATAAAAACCGAGACATTTATCGCAGGACAAGGGCAAGAAGGT
>Ga0209636_10006639_pt1 | contig 11830 bp, 8 predicted proteins | sample DeeMarSWOR152_54_FD_187464 | JGI IMG/M metagenome (GOLD analysis project Ga0209636, IMG submission 187464) | Marine sediment microbial communities from White Oak River estuary, North Carolina - WOR-1-52-54 (SPAdes) (version 2) | ecosystem: Environmental > Aquatic > Marine > Intertidal zone >...
CCAATCCGTGGCCGTAAGCGTTAGCCTTGATCACAGCCATGACAGGCACGTTCACTAATTTTCTCACCTGGCTGAGATTCCAGGACATGTTTTCCAGGTTGAGTTCAATCCAGGGATCGCGACTGGCAGGAGAAGGAGTTTTTTGAAGCAGCTCAAAAGGCACCTTTTTCGGGCCCTTGAGACGAGAGAATAGTAAAAACGAATTCAGGCTTGAAATCTGCAAAAAATTTCTTCTTGATATCATTGTCCTACCTCTTAAAAAAGATGACGACCCAGAAGGCACCTCTTGGGTACTCTTTGTTCTTGTTGAAAGAAATTCCAATCCCGATCTTCCGGTAAGGTGCCCATTCGTTTTCAATTTTTTCTTTTATTCTTCTTGATAGCATTGTTGGGTCTGTGGTGATAAAAAAGATGAAGCCAGCTTCTTTCGACATTTCTGGCAATATTGATGAGTAATTTCCATGAGTCAGGATTTCTACCAGTGCCTTTTCGGCGGCACTTGAGAGTTTGTCGTCTAATCTCAGTTCATCGATTCCTTTTTTATGTCTTAGCTCGTTTATATTTTGCAGGATAATTTGCCCGATTTTTCGCTTATCCGAATATTTATATTTGTTTTCCGGGAAAAGGATGAGAGTGATAAAATAGGAGCCGCCTGGATATTCCTTATTTCGTCTGAAAATGATACCTAGACCTGAACTTTCATAGATTTGATCCAGAATTACATCCTCATAGATTAAGTGGGCTTTATCCAGAGAAGGAGAAGAGACATAAAAGATGTGGTTTTCCTCGAAATGAGGTGGACAAGGAGGCGGAGGTTTTGTTTCTGCTTTTTGCTGGGAGTATCCCCGGGCATAATCCTCAGCCTCTTTCAAGAATACAAGAGGTGGAAGGGAATTCTTCCGCCGCAAAGCATTGATCTTATTTTGGATTTTTGCTTGAACCTTTTCTTCTTCCTCAGGTTCCAAGGACTGGATAAAATCCTGAGTGATGTAGTATCCTTTTTTTTCCACAAAAATCACGCCGATTCCTACTTTATCAAAGGCAGTCCCTAATATGTTTTTTTTATGCTCAGGACTTTCCATCAGGGGATGATGGATGAATTCAGCCACGAAAGTTTCACTAAAGGCTACATTTTCTCCTCTAGAAATATAGTAAAACCCTACCTCAACCAAGCGTTCTTCATAAGATTTTCCGGATGAAGAAAGATGAGAAAGCGTTTGGCAGCTTGCCATATCCTGGCTGTGCTGGCGGGCAAGCTGGTTCAAATCTAGAGAAAGCCTGAGAGTAGAGAGTCCATGGTCTTTTCTTTCTTTATTAATCAATTCAAAAAGATCTTGCTCAATGGCCAAGACATCCTTAATGTGAGAAGGAGGCTCTTTTTTCTGTTTTTGACCGGGGAGGCTTATAGGACAGAGAGATAATGATAAAAGAAGAATGAAGCTAAAAATTGAAAGTTTCTTCAACCGGTTTTAGATTTCTCTTTACTTTTAGCAGATTTCACCTAACATATAAAGAGAAAAGATTGAGAAGAGGTTCAAATGAAGGATAAAAGGCTTTTTCCCTTATCAATTCTAATCATTTTTAGTTATTTTCTAGCTCTTTTTGCTTTCGCTTCTTTAACTTTTCCCGCAGAGGCACCTGGTAAGGAACATCTCCTTAAGAGCCTGCATTCCATATCTAGCCATAAACTGCTTGAATACATGAAGGAGATGACTTCAGAGAAATACGCCGGCCGTCTTACTGGTACAGAGGAATACAATACCTGTGCAGAATGGGTTGCCTCTCTTCTTGAGACATGGGGAATTGCCCCTGCTGGGAATAATGGGACTTATTTGCAGGCTTTTCCCAATTCGTATACCTTAGTTTTTGAAGGATGTGAAGTCTATCTCCACCTCTCTTACAAAGACTCGGTCATCAAAAAGAGCTATCAATATGAAGATGAGTTTATCCCCGGCTCCACTTCAGGATCGGGTGAGGTGACTGGCGAAGTCATCTATGTTGGCTATGGAATCACTGCGCCGGAACTTGGCTATGATGATTACAAAGGCGTCGATGTTAAAGGAAAGATTATTCTCATGGAGCGGGAAGCACCAGTCTCTCCGGATGACAATCCAGAGCTTTTTAAGAAATGGCGTCCGTATTCCTTCCATCAATACAAGTTAGAGAATGCTGTGGCTCACGGAGTCAAAGGCATGCTCTACAATTATGGACCCATCGCCAATCCCAATAATTCCTATCGTGAAGGCTTCATCTACTCTCATGTAGGAGAGGTGGTAGTCTCGGATGTTTTTTCTGGAACAGGATATGAGCACGAAGCTGTGGTGGAGAAGATCAAAAAGACTTTAAAACCTCATTCTTTTAAGACGGGTAAGGTCTTTACCATTAAAAATCATACTGAGCACCACCCTGAAGGCATTGGCTACAATGTGCTCGGTCTGCTTGAAGGGTCTGATCCGAAGCTCAAGGATGAAGTGATTATCTTGGGCGGTCATCTTGATCATCTGGGCCGTTGCTATGAGATTATGCCCGGAGCTAATGACAATGCTTCTGGGGTATCGGTTATCTTAGGAGTGGCTGAAGCAATGGCTGAGTGTAATCTTAAGCCTCGGCGTTCAGTGCTATTCCTTTTCTTTGGTGCAGAAGAGCAGGGTGTTGTAGGATCCAGATACTACTTGGATCATCCGTTCTTTCCTTTAGAAAAAACTCTGGCTTTTATTAACCTGGATGGAGTGGGTTGCGGAGATAAACTGGAAGCCCTTGCAGCCAAGAATTACCCTTTGTTGTGGGGATTTATCGATAAGGCTAACCAAAAATATATTCACCGTGTTATCGAGGCTACCCATTTTGCCAACCTCGCTCGACCCAGATTGGACGCAGCCCGCTTCATGTGGAAGGGCGTTCCGACTCTTTCTTTCAGTGCTTATGGAGCCCCTTCCTATTACCACATCACAAAAGATAACATGGAGACGATTACCCCTGAAATCCTTGAAGATTTGGCCCAGCTTCTCTTTGTCGCGTTGCTTGATGTGGCCAACCAGGATTCGATTGGCTTCAGACAATAAGTTTTTTTGAGATGAATATTCAGTTGCCTACTAAAATCCTCTTCGGTTCAGGAGTTCTCTGCCGTTTGAAAGAAATCATTAAAGAAGAGTTCAAAGCGCCGCGTGTTTTTCTGGTGACTGATAAAGGCATTATGGATTCAGGGATCGGAAATCAGGTTCTCTCTCAGTTTGAAAGAGCTCAAGTGTTTGATGAGGTTGAATCCAATCCCAAATCGCCCACTGTCGATAAAGCAGGAGAGTTGGTGCAGAAGGTCAAGCCTGACCTTGTCATAGGCCTCGGCGGAGGAAGCCCGATGGATGCAGCCAAGGCCATTGCTTTGCTGGCTACCAACAAGGGCAGGATAGAAGATTATGAAGGAAAGGCTAAATATAAAAATCCTCCTCTTCCGGTGCTGGCTATTCCGACAACTTGCGGAACTGGAAGCGAAGTGACCTGGGTTTCTGTGATAACCCATCCTGAACGGCGTTTTAAAATGAGTATTAAAGGACCCGAGATGTTTCCTGCTGTGGCCTTAATTGATCCGGAGTTACTCATCTCTCTTCCGCCTCCCCTTATTGCCTCTACTGGTATAGATGCCTTAACCCACGCCATCGAAGCCTATACAGCCAAAGGTGCTACTAAATTTTCTGATAATTTCGCCCGCCAAGCTGGAGAGCTCATTTTCGATTCTCTCCAAGATGCCTTTGAAAACATAAAAGATAATAAGGAGGCCAGAGTAAAGATAATGTCGGGGAGTACTCTGGCCGGAGTTGCTTTTGGTAACAGTGATGTGGGTGCTGTCCATTGTCTGGCAGAAGCTTGTGGTGGGCTGTATGATTTGCCTCATGGGGAGTTGAACTCGATTTTCCTTCCACATGTGATGGAATTTAACCTTCCTGTTGCCAAGACAAGATATGCAGAGATAGCGGAACTGGCGGGCATCCAAGAGAAAGACGAGAATCTTGCCTCCCAAGAATTAGTCCACAAGATCAAATCCATGTCTCGGGCTATGAATATTCCCTCTTTCCATGACCTTGGCCTTGCAGAGAGTGAATTTCCTGATATTGCCTGTGGAGCCTTCCACAATAATTCCAATCCTTCTAATCCTCGCGAGGTAAAATACGAAGATTACTTGGCCATCCTCAATACCGCCCTTCATTCATCCTGAGTTTTTCGTCAAATTCGTTTAAAATGTCTATGACTGTGTTTCTTTCTATTATCAATTTCTCGCTATAGATTTTCCTTGCCTTACTCATTTCTTCCCTTTACTTTTGAGAAACAATGAAGATAAGATAACTTCACTCCCCTTGAAAGATTAATGAATCAGGAGGCAGAGATGCCAAAATTTCTTGTCCTTGGTGCAGGGAAAATGGGTGTAGTGTTGGCCAAAGACCTTATCTTGAGTAATGATCAGAGTGTTGTCACTTTGGTCGATATCGACTTTGAGAAGCTTAACCAGGCTCGAGATTTCATATCGAGCGATAGGTTAATTCCTCTCCAAAGAAATATAGAGGATAGGAACCAACGGGAAGGGATGTTTAAAGGACAGGATGTTGTTCTAGCTGCTCTTCTGCATGAACACAGCCTTTTGATACTGGAGGAAGCGGTCGAGCAAGGCGTTCATCTTATAGATTTAGTGGGAGACAAGCCCTTAGAGCGCCTTGTTCATGATGAAAAGGCCAAGGAAAAAGGAATAGCCATTATCCCTGGCTGTGGAGTTGCTCCTGGAATCGATAACATCTGCGTGGGTAGGGGCGTTAATCTTCTGGATGAGACCGAGGAGGCGATGATATACGTGGGAGGCAATCCCCTTCATGCTCGTCCGCCTCTCAAATACAGCATTCTTTATGCAGCGGAGAGCCTTCTCGATTTTTATGAGCGAAAGACATTCATTCTGGAGAAAGGAAGAATGAAAGAAGTGGAAACTCTATCTGGCATCGAAACAGTTGAATTTCCTCATCCCTCCTCCAAAATGGAATGTTTCTACACCGACGGGCTTTCTTCGCTTATCCATACTATGCAAGGAAAGATCAAAGGAAGACTCGCTGAAAAAACTGTTCGCTATGCCGGGCACGCCAGGGCATTAAAAGCCTTGAAAGCCTGGGGTCTTTTTTCTCGCAAACCATTGCGTGTTGAAGAAAAAGAGGTTATTCCCCGAGAATTCTTGAAATCACTCCTGGATGACCAGTGGAAATTAGGGAAAGAAGGGGATGTCACTTTGATGAGAGTGGTTATCTCAGGGAAGAAAGCCGGAAAGTCCACAACTCATATCTTCGAGATGGTCGATTATTTCGACCCAGAGAAACAGTACACATCCATGGCGAAAACCACCTGCTTTCCCGCCTCTATCGCAGCTCAGATGATTGTTGAGGCAAAGATTACCCAGAGGGGAGTGCTCTTTCCAGAAAATGTTTTTCAAGACGATCTGTTCGAGCCTTTCATGGAAGCCTTGAAGGACAAGGGCGTCCTCATCGCGCATAAGAAGAGCTAAGCTTTATAATCCATATTGAAATAAAAAGCAGGATAGGATTAGAGTCTTAGCTCGCCTTTTTATTCAAACTTGACAGCAAGCTTCGCCTTTAGATATGCAGTTCGATGATGTCCTCGTCTTCGAGGATGTGGTCACGGTTGACCATTTGTCCCTGATATTTCTTTTCACTCCAGATTCGGGCATATCTGAGCTTCTGAGCAAAATCCTGGTGAACAGCTCTGGCGAAATCAATCACTGAACTACCTTTTTTTAAAGTGAAAGGGTCATCAAAAGTCGCTTTTTTTCCTGGAGCTTTACTGTAGATTCGAATGACATCGAGCATGAGGAAAATTTTCTTTCTGAGCTCCTCAAGCCCATCTTGATCGAGAGCAGAGACAGTGATTATTTCGAGTTTTTCTCCGGAGAGCTCCTTCAATAGGAGGTCGATTTTTTCATCCGGCACTAAATCCTTTTTATTAGCCACGATGAGGGCTTTTTTGTAGAAGAGTCTATTTTCTTCTGAGATCTTCTTTTTTTCTGTAACGAACCTAATTCTTTTTTCTTCAAGCTGCATCGTGACCGCCATGAGGGAATCAGCGAGAGTGGATTCGGCTAAATCCAAGATGAGCAGAATGCCATCGGCCCCCTTGATCAATTCAGGAAGCCAGGTTTCCATATAGTCCAGTGTTATTGGAGGAGTATCGATGAGCTGAATCTGGATATTCTCATACTTCATCATGGCGGGATAGGCCAGGCGAGTGGTGAAAGGATAATCGCCTATTTCAGGATTGGCGTTGGTCAAGGATTTAACCAGCATTGATTTTCCTACATTAGGAGGACCGATCAGCACGAGTTGACCTGCTCCTGATTTTTCAACCATGTAGACAGGGATATGTTTTGCTGTGGAGGTTTTTTTCTGGGCAGCAGATTTGATCTTGGAAATTTTTGTTTTCAACAGAGCTTGAAGCTTTTCAGTCCCTTTGTGCTTGGGGACGAGGGACAGGAGTTCTTCCAAGATGGCGATTTTTTCTGGTGGTGTTTTGGCTGTCCTTAATTTTTTCTCTGTCTCGAAATATTGGGGCGGTAAGTTGGCTGGCATTTTCGATTCTTAACTTGAATTATAGCCAAAGATAGCCTTCTTTTCAAAGCGATAAGTAAGCATGTGAGTATCTTTTTTACGTGATATCATACAAGTTCAAGTATGGTTTTGGGAATGTTTTTGCTCCCTTCAGATTGGGGACGGTTCTATTTTTTAAAATAAAAAACTAAGTAGCATGAGAATATACTCTATGCGTGAGATTGAAAAAATAGAACCGTCCCCATTTCATTCCCAAAACCATTATATATCATGGGAAAAAATATTCTTCCGGCAAGCATTTTCTTTTTTAGAAGGTGAAAAATAAGTGGTTGATTAAGGTTGCTGATTGAGAAAACCATGCGAAAGGAAACGTCAGGTAAGTGAGCTCAAAGGCATAAAGGCTTGGCGCCAATTTTTTAGATAATTATAAAAGTTATAAAGGCCTGACCTCATAAAATTTTTTAAAAAAATAGTGATTTTTCTTTGCGAATAATCGCCGATTAAGATATAATATTCTTAGAAAGAATGACCTTTCGGTTATGTATATTTTCCTCTGTACATAGCCTTTTTTTCCCTCAAATCAAAAGAAGATGAAAGAAAAAAAATATACTGCAGAAAGCATCAAAGTCTTGAAGGGTCTGGAAGCTGTTCGGAAGCGTCCGGCCATGTATATCGGGAGCACTGGTCCAGAGGGTCTCCATCATCTCGTTTACGAAGTTGTGGATAACAGCATTGATGAAGCTTTGGCTGGATTTTGTGACAAGATCGATGTCATCATCCATGTGGATTGCAGTGTTACAGTCATCGATAACGGTCGAGGTATTCCTGTTGGGATGCACAAGAAGGAAAAGAAGCCAGCTGCAGAGGTGGTGATGACAACCCTTCATTCTGGAGGAAAGTTCGATACAAAAACATATCAAGTGGCAGGAGGACTCCACGGAGTAGGAGTCTCGGTGGTCAATGCCCTTTCGGAAAGACTTGATATGGAGATAAAAAGGGATGGTGGAGTCTACAGCCAGAGTTACAGGAGAGGAAAGCCCACTACAGGGTTGAAGAAAATAGGAAAGACGAAGAATGTTGGGACTAAAATCACTTTCAGTGCTGATAAAGATGTATTTGAAACCACAGATTTTAACTTCGAAATCCTCAGCCAGAGATTGAGAGAGTTATCTTTTCTGAATAAAGGATTGAAGATTTCTCTTCTCGATGAACGGACAAACAAACAGCATGAATTTCAGTACAGAGGTGGAATCCGGGAGTTTGTCCAATATCTCAACCAGAACAAGACAGCTCTAAATCCAAAGCCGATCTATTTTGAGAGTAAAAAAGACGGCACCATAGTCGAAATGGCTCTGCAGTATAATACGAGTTATTCTGAAACAATCTTCACCTTCGTGAATAATATTAATACTGTTGAGGGAGGGACTCATCTGATCGGGTTTAAAGCTGCTTTAACCCGCACCATAAATCATTATGCTAATTCTCACAATCTAATCAAAGATTTGAGTCAAAATTTGACCGGAGATGACACCCGGGAAGGACTTTGCGCTGTCTTGAGCTTGAAAATAAAGAATCCGCAGTTTGAAGGTCAGACAAAAACAAAACTGGGGAACAGCGAGATAAAAGGGATTGTGGAGTCCATAGTGAATGAGGAGCTGTCGACTTTTTTTGAAGAGAATCCCGCCGTAGCCAAAAAAATAGTCTTGAAAATTATTGATGCTGCCAGAGCTCGAGAAGCTGCGCGAAAAGCGAGAGAGATTGCGCGGCGTAAAGGAGTTCTGGAGTCAACCTCTCTTCCTGGAAAACTGGCCGACTGCCAGGAGAGGAGGCCGTCCCACAGCGAGATATTTCTTGTTGAGGGCGACTCAGCCGGAGGTTCTGCCAAACAGGCTCGAGACCGCCGCTTTCAAGCCATTCTTCCTCTTAGGGGAAAAATCCTTAATGTCGAAAAAGCCCGGTTTGACAAGATCCTGAAGAGTGTCGAAATCGGAATGATGATTTCTGCTTTAGGGACAGGAATTGAACAGTCAGATTTTAATATAGACAAACTCCGCTACCATAAAGTTGTCGTCATGACCGATGCCGATGTGGACGGTTCCCATATAAGAACCCTTCTCATGACCTTTTTCTATCGGCAAATGCCTCAACTCATCGAAAAAGGTTATCTCTATATTGCTCAGCCTCCTTTATACAAAATCACCAAAGGAAAATCTGCTCAGTATTTGAAAGAAGAAAAGGATTTCGAGGACTTTATCATTAAAAAGATTTCGGATGAATTCCAGATTAAGGTGGCCAGAAAAAAAGAGATTGTTAAAGGCGATAGATTCCGAAGACTTCTGAGGAAGATGATTGCAAAAAGGAATTATGTTCAAATATTGGCGCAGAAAAACTATCCTTACTTTCTCATAGAAATCTTGCTCGATGATGAAGTCAAGGATGCAGAAATTTTACGCAAACAGAAAAAAATGGAGAAGATACAGAGCCTTCTCACCGAGAAAGGCATAGTGTCTATCTTAGGCCAGGACGAAGAGCATGGCGTATATGAATTGACGTTCAATTTCCAGATTAACGGCATGAATATCGCTTCCAAAGTGAATTATGATTTAATCTCCTCTGTTGAATACAGAAATCTCTATAAGATTCATAAAGATCTGGCGGAATTCAGACCTCCATTTCAGGTCATAAGCGATAGTGAAAAAGTCAAGGTCGAGAATGAGTCCAAACTCATCGAGTACTTGTTCCAGCAAGGAAAGAAAGGAATAGTCATCCAGAGATACAAAGGTTTAGGCGAGATGACCCCGCAGCAGCTATGGGAAACGACCATGGATCCTGAAAGGCGGTCTCTGCTTCAGGTCTCTATTCAAGATGCTGTCGAGGCCGATAAAGTATTTACCATCCTCATGGGAGATGAGGTGGAACCCCGCAAGAACTTCATAGAAGAAAATGCCCTCGAGGCCCAGAATTTGGATATCTGAGATATCCAGTACTTTCTTTATATTTAATACGAAGGAGAATTCATGAGCGACGATCCAACTGTAGTCAGCCTTGAGCAGGAGATGAAGCGCTCCTACCTTGATTACGCCATGAGCGTGATCATCGGGCGAGCCATTCCTGATGTAAAGGATGGTCTGAAACCAGTTCATCGCCGCACGCTATTTGCCATGCACGACACTGGCACTGCCTGGAACAAGCCTTATAAGAAATCTGCCCGTATCGTTGGAGATGTCATCGGAAAATATCATCCTCACGGGGAGGCTGCTGTCTATGATGCTCTGGTTCGCATGGCTCAGGATTTTAGCCTTCGTTACCCCTTGGTGGACGGTCAGGGCAATTTCGGTTCCATAGACGGCGACCCTCCAGCGGCCATGAGGTACACCGAAGTGAGGATGAAGAAGATTGCGCAGACACTTTTGGCCGATATCGAAAAGGATACAGTCAATTTTGTTCCCAATTATGATGGAAGCCTTCAAATGCCTGAAGTCCTGCCCGCAAAAATTCCCCACCTGCTGGTCAACGGGGGTTCAGGGATTGCTGTGGGCATGGCCACCAATATCCCCCCGCATAATCTTAGTGAAGTCATTGACGGGATCATTCATCTTATCAAGCATCCGAAGGTGACTTTAAGGGAAATGATGGAATTCGTCCCCGGGCCTGATTTCCCCACCGGGAGCCATATCTTCGGCAAAAAGGGAATCAGGGATGCTTATGAGACCGGGAAAGGCATAATTTACTTAAGGGCCCGGGCCATGATAGAGAGGGGGAGAAAGAAAGCTCGAGATAGAATCGTCATCACTGAAATCCCTTACCAGGTGAATAAATCCAGACTTTTAGAAAATATTGCCACTCTTGTTAACGAGAAAAGAATAGAGAGTATTGCTGATATAAGAGATGAGTCAGATAGGGAGGGTATGCGCATCGCGATCGAGGTAAAGAAAGGAGAGCTTCCCGAGGTTGTATTGAATAACCTTTACAAGCATACTGCCCTTCAGACCTCATACGGGATCATTCTCCTCGCTATAGTCGATAAACAGCCGAAGTTGTTCAACTTAATTGACATGATGAAGAGTTTTATCTCCCATCGGCAGGATGTTGTCCGCCGCCGAACTCGTTATGAACTGAAAAAGGCAGAGCTAAGAGCTCATATTCTGGAGGGTTTGAACATCGCTCTGGATAATATAAGTCGAATCATAAAACTCATCCGTGCCTCCCGGACAGTTGATCAAGCCAGGAAAGGACTGATCACCAATTTTCGGATGACGAAAATCCAAGCTCAGGCCATTTTGGATATGCAATTGCAGAGATTGACCCGGTTGGAAAGAGAAAAGATACATAAAGAGTATGAGGAGTTGAAGAAGACCATCAGGAACCTGAGAAAAATCTTAGGCAGTGAGAAGCTGATTTTAGATATCATCGTGGACGAATTGAAAAAATTAAGAGAAGAATACCAGGATGAAAGACGTACCGAAATCGTCGAGGAAGAAATCACAGAAATAACGCCTGAGGACTTAATCAAGGAGGAAGATGTCGTCGTCACCTATACTTCTACTGGATATGTTAAGCGAACTTCGCTGAGCTACTACCATTTTCAGAGTCGAGGGGGAAAAGGGAAGAGAGGAATAAGCATGAAGGCCGAAGACGTGGTCCAATACCTTTTCATCTGTTCCTCCCACAGTTACCTTCTCTTTTTTACCGATACTGGTCGGCTCTACTGGTTAAAGGCGTTAGAAATACCTGATGTGGGGGTTTCCGGACGTGGAAAATCGATTAAGAATCTAATCGAGTTTCTTCCCGAAGAGAAAGTTCGTTCGGTTGTTGCGGTGAAGGATTTCTCCGAAAAGCTGTATGTGGTCATGCTAACTTCAGATGGACTGGCGAAGAAGTGTAAATTAAGCGATTTTCGCAATATTCGAAAGACTGGAATTATTGCCATAAATCTTAATCCTAAGTGTGAACTCTTATCTGCCAAATTAACTGATGGCAAAAAGGATATTATAATTGGAACCAGGGTAGGAAAAGTCGTCAGGTTTAAAGAATCTGAAGTTAGGGCCATGGGAAGACAGGCCGCTGGAGTAAGAGCCATACGCTTAGGTTCTAAAGATGAAGTGATAGGAATGGTTGTGGGCAGTGGTGATGATGATTATATTTTCACCGGGAGTGAAAAAGGTTACGGAAAAAAGACGAAAATCAGTCTTTATCCCCGACATCGCAGGGGTGGAAAAGGCGTCATAAACCTCAAAATC